>Ga0209394_1000001_pt1 | contig 392457 bp, 388 predicted proteins | sample JNZ201metaG_FD_184122 | JGI IMG/M metagenome (GOLD analysis project Ga0209394, IMG submission 184122) | Hot spring microbial communities from Jinze hot spring, China to study Microbial Dark Matter (Phase II) - JNZ 20120812A (SPAdes) (version 3) ...
TTATTCTCTTATTGAATACATTTTCCAAGATTTTCAAATTAACAACATATTTTATCTTTACTCAGTTATTAAGAAAACCGTAGTTTATACTTTATGGTAATATTATTGCTATAACTATGAAAACTAGTCCTAAAAGTAATGTTAGTACCCCTAAGTACTTCACCTTTATGTTTAGGAGGGCTTTAACAGCTTTGAATACCCCTGTAAGCAAGTAGTAACCAATAACTATTATTATTAGAGCTACACCTATCCATGCTAAAGTACTGGATATACTTGATGTATTGTTGAATAACGCCTTAGCTATTGTATCGAATACCGGTAATACTTCGTTAAACCCCATAATTGCCCCAGGTTAATCTCTATGATAAGGTATTTTATTAAAAATATAAATCTAATAAAAGAGTGGCTAGAAAAATAACGCTATTGAAAACTTATATATTATCTCAAACACTCCAAATATCGCGAGGTACGAACTAAGTAATTTTAAGGGTAGAGGTCTTTGAAAATATTAATAATTAGAGCAGAAGAAGGGAATATCAAGGATAAGCAGTTTATTGAAGGGGAGTTAGAGCAGGTACTTAAAGAGGTTGTTGTAAAGGCTTTAAATCTTTGGAACCCACAGCATTCAGATTTAGTTGTTGTTAAGCATAAGCATGAAGTTGGTTTACCATTGCCGCTGAAAAAAGAACAATACGATATGTATGCAAGATTTAACCTAAGACGAATTGGTGATAAAGCTGTGTTCGAAATACCAATATATGTTGTTAGTTATGAAAATGAGTGGATTGAAGACAGTATTAGGGATTCTAAGGTATTTGTGGTTGCTCCCTATGTAGATGAAGCTACGGCTTCTAATATTATTGAACTTGCTAAAAGTATTACTTCAACCGAAGAAGAAGTTGAAGAAGAATTTGAAGAAGAATAAGTTTTATATTATCTAAAGCCTTAGTTTCTCTTTCGCTTCTTGTTTGGCTTTTTCGTGATCATAATCTAGAGTTTTTTCATTAATCGGGAATTTAGTGAGTATCGGCATAGCGTTACCATCAACAATTGCAAATAGTTGTGGGAGCCAGGCCATCCCAAATTCATCTTTTTCACCATACGTAGAAACGTATTCATAGTCTTCTTCTTTAACTTCTAGTTCAACGTTAAGTTCCTTCGATAGCTCTTCTGCTAATTTCTTAAAGTGTTTATGTTGAGGCAAATAGCTTGCAGTTACAAGTACAAGCTTTTCTATAGGCATACCAACCACGATAGACATTTACGGGAGACACGGATATAAGTTGTAATGCTAGAAGCATCTTATATCTATGGATTTGACTACTTCCTCATATTAATTTCAACTATATCTCTATCTTCGAGTACATGATAAGGGCCAACTCTTTGTCCTGGATACTTAGCTGATGAACCCCATATTCTAGCGTATGCAAATTTCTCATAAAGGTCTTTGTGTATGATTTTAGCTACATCTATAACTGTTGTACCTCTTTTAACCACAAGAGGTTTAACTGAGGGTTTACCTATTGGAGGCTTGGTGTATATTCTTACTAAATCTAAAGTTTTGAATATAAGCTGACCTATATTTTCAAGACCTATTTTCTTTAACGCTGATATTGATGTAACAGGTATTTCCGGTGGTATAAATTCCCTAGCCTTCCTATGACTATAACCTGAGGAATCGAGGTCTATTTTATTGATTAAAACTATTGTTGGCTTATATATTATTGATTCGAAAAGGGATTTCTCAACTACATCGATATCGACTTCGCCGAAGACCTTTACTATGCCATGGTATATCCTGTAGGTGTTAAGTAGTTTTATAACTTCTTCTTCTGTACAAAGAAGTCTACCGTAGTATACGAATCTTATTCCTCCACTATAGCTACGTTCGATATTAACGTATCCTCTAGGTTTAACTATATATAGACCATGATCCTCTAAGAAACTGTTGATTAAATTAAAATCTTGTTCAACATCTCTCGAAGCATCAAGCATTATTACAAGGCCGTCACTATTTTTGGCAAGTCCAACAACCCTAGTGTTCCATCCACCTCCTTCGGGTATTACAGCTGGTGCCTCGATAATTTGAAATTGAATATCTTCGTATTGTAACATACCTATTACTGGGAACTTTGTTGTGTACGGTACATCTGATATATCAGCGTTTGCATTTGTAAGGGCTTTTAGAAAAGTGCTTTTACCGACTTTTGTTAGACCTAAGATGAGTATCTGCGCTGCACCTTCTTTCTCAACAAAGAATGTTATACCTCCGCCGCCAGATTTTTTCCTCTTTTTTTCCTCCATTTCTTCGCGAAGCTCGGACATTCGACGCCGTGCCCATCGAACGAGGTTTTCTGTACCTTTGTGCTTAGGTACTGTTGCCAAGAACTCTTCCAAAGCTCTGAGCTTTTCCTCAGGGGTTTTAGCCTCCATGTATTTAACGAATTTAGCCTTAGCCTCAGCAGGTAAATTTGTTACCACTCGTATCCCCAGAACCAATTTACAGTATATGGTTATAGGCTTCAAAAACTTAATTTTTCTCAAACTTTTTAGTTGTATGAAATGTTGATGCTTCGTGATGATGCCGAGGCGCTACTGATATACTTGTCATGTATGATGTGTGAATCCGCGACTGACACATTTTATCTTCCAAAAAGTTTCCCAGCGTAAACTGCTTGCGTATCCAACATTTTTTCTATTCTTAACAACTCATTATACTTGGCAGTCCTTTCACCCCTAGCTGGTGCGCCAGTCTTTATGAATGGTCCGCCTACGGCTACAACTATATGGGATATCGATGTGTCTTCGCTTTCTCCACTTCTATGACTAATTATCGTGGTGACAGCATTTTGTTTTGCAAGTTCTATAAAATCGAGTGTTTCAGATAAGGTTCCAACTTGGTTAGGTTTAACGATAACCCCTTTTACGGATCCCTTTAGCAACGCCTCCTTCAACTTGTTAACATTTGTAACTGTTAGGTCATCACCAACAACGATAATCTTATCCTTGGTTATCTTCCTTAATTCAGCATATGCCTCGAAGTCGTCTTCATTGAATGGATCTTCTACGCTTAGTAAATTGAATTCATCTACAAGATCTTTCCAGTACTCCATGAGTTCTTCTCTTCTCAGCATTTTCCCATCTATTCTATATATTTTTTCTTCTTCATTATAGAACTGCGATGCTGCCGCATCAAGGGAGATTCTAACCTGATTCTCTACATCGTATCCACAGTTCTTCACCGCTACCTTCAAAACTTCTATAGCTTCCCTAACAATCTTCATAGGAGGGGCGAACCCACCTTCGTCGCCCACATTAACAGCTGATGCACCATACTTCGCCTTCAGCACTAACTTTAACTCTTTATATATCTCAACAGCAGCTCTCATTGCCTCAGAAAAACTGTCGAAACCTATCGGCACTATCATAAACTCTTGAACAGCTAGTTCATTCCCTGCATGAACACCTCCGTTTATTACATTTAACATTGGTACTGGTAGTACCCTAGCTTTTACTCCACCAAGATAATGAAAGAGAGGAATACTAGCTGTATCAGCAGCAGCTTTTGCTACGGCTAAGCTTGTGGCGATCATTGCATTACCTCCTATTCTTTCTTTATTTGGTGTTCCATCTAGCTCGATTAACATTTTATCTATTTCATACTGCTTCCTTGAATCCATACCTTGTATAGCAGGGGCTATGTAATTCAAGACGTTCCCGACAGCTTTCATTACACCTCTACCTTTATACTTCTTGGAATCTCCATCTCTTACCTCTACCGCTTCAAATCTACCTCTCGATGCACCCGCAGGAGCTATAGCTCTGCCCATTCCTCCACCAATTGTTTCTATAATAACTTCAACTGTCGGCTCTCCTCTAGAATCTATAACCTGAAGGGCATCAACATATTTTATTACGAATGGATTTGACATAACTTCATCACCTTAGCACTACATAGTCGTTTACAAATATTTAAGTATTTAAATTCTAGGTATGAAACTAACACTAGGTGAAGCATAATGCCTAAACGTGGGGGTAAAAGCCACGGAAGTACATGTCCCCAATGCGGTGCAGTAGTACAACCTTCTAAGACCTGGCAATTAGTATCACCATTACCTGATAGCCAAGGAAGGATAACGATAACCATTATGGGAAGTTTTCAATGTCCTCAATGCGGATATAAATGGAAAGGTGTTGTTACAAAGATGAAAGTTGGGGAAGATGTAGAGATAGAAGGTGTCAAGAAACCCCCTACAGAATCTACTACAAAACCTAGGCAAAGTAGCGTTATAGAGCTTGACCTTGAAGATATAATGAGCGAAGAGGGTTAAAATGAATCTAAAGCATACAATAATCCTTCTAGAAAATATTTTCGTTCTATTTCTTGTTGTTCTTCTAATATACATCAACATAGCGTACTATGTATTTGGACATATTACTCTTGCTGTAGTGAAAGGTCAGAGCATGTTCCCAATTCTTCGCGAAAATGACTTGGTTGTGATACTTCCGAATAAAGACATAGCGTTAGGCGACGTAGTAATATTCAAGAATGATAGAGACGAATATGTTATTCACCGTGTTATAGCGATAGCTGAATGCGAAGATAACACCAGGGTATATGTTACTAAGGGTGATAACAATAGACTTGTCGATAGTGTTAGCTGGGGAATAGCACTAAGAGTTAGCAAAACTTGCTCTATAAAGAAAATCTACGTACTTGAAGGTTTTGAACCCTATATCGATCAAGTATGCGATGGGAGATATATAAAAGGAATTCCAGAGGGAAGAATAATAGGTAAAGCTTTATCATTATTTAATATGATTGTTAAAATAACAGGTATATCTAGTTTAAGGCCTTAGTCTTGTTGGTGTACCTCTTCCAAGAGATACCTACAAACATCTTTTACGTAAAGACCTGTTGAACTAAGTTTAGTAAGTTTCTCAAGGTATTTATGCCATGTAAAACCGAATCTCTGCCAATCAACATAGACTTCTTTGACTCTATTTAGCGCTTCATAGTGAAACACACACATACCGTCTTTATACAATGCTCTTCTACATATACTACACCTGTTCCCCACCGCTATGACCCCATCTTCTCCTGATTCTATATATCGATATAGATCTCTAATTATCATATCCATATTTGATTTTATGTTCTTTACATATACCCCTACAATATTTTTCGCCTTCTCTTCAATTACTTTACAGTTAATTCTTTTAATAGTGATTTCCTTAAGCATTTTCTCAAATTCTCTAGTGAGGTCTACGCTTACCAGTTCTTTAACATAGTTTCTAAGAATATTAATTAATGCAATTGCTATATCTGATACGTTTATGTATTGCGACCGAGAGTATATATAACCTCTTCTAAATAGAGTTTCTATTATTTCGGCTCGCGTTGCTTCTGTGCCTATCCCTACTTCTTCCATCCATTTCAAGAGCTTTATCCGCGTAGGTAGCTGAGGTGGTTTAGTATACCTAATAACGTTCTTTACGCTTATTACTGGTATTAACGTGCCCTTTGACACGGTATCTATAGGTACATACTTCTCCTCTACGGATATGTATGGATAGTACCTAGACCATCCTCTCTCTATAATTCTTGTGCCTTTAAGTACATAGCTTCTACCGTGAATGCCTAAGGTTATGTTAATGTACTGAACCTTCATAGGAGAAGCGAATGTTGATAGAAATCTTCTAACAATAATGTCGTAAAGCTTTAAATGGATAACGCTTAACTTCTTTAAATCTCCTTCCCCTGTTGGATGTATAGCCGGATGCGCAGGATCGTCTTTTGGGCCGTTGTTAGGCTTTAGTATTCCCTTTGTTTCTTTAATCAAATTTTCAACAAGAGGTTTATATATGGGATTTTTAGCTAATTTTTCTAGTATTTGTTTATAGTTAAGGTTTGATGGTAGTTTTTGACTATTTGTTCTTGGGTAGCTTATTAATGTTTCAAGATATAGATCTTCAGCTAACTCCTGAGTTCTATAAGGTGATAACCTTAGAATTCTATGTGCTTCTGTTTGTAGATCGGGTAAATTAAGTGGATGAGGGGGATCGTATTCAACTAAGTTGATAGAGATTGATTCTATACGAGCTCGAGGATCACCTTTAACTTTTTCGATATATGTTTCTGCTTCCATCGACGATGTGAAAGGTGCATCTAGTGGTTCCGCATGATAAACTTTGCCGTCAATTTCTACGGATATAGAAGGGTAAGCCAATGGTTTAGGCACAAAAAGCCTGCGCTGAAATATTAAGTCTACTGCGTGAGCTAATGTAGGGGTTTGAACTCTACCAGCACTTAAAATTCTCCGACTTTTAAAAGCATGTCCATATAAATCCATTAAAACTCTTGAAACGTTTATCCCCCATAACCAATCCAGGATATGTCTACATATGCCTGCTTCAATCATCTCATAATCTAAATTTGAGAGATTCTCAAAAGCGTTTATCACTTCTTGGCGTACAAGGCTTGAGAATTTTGCTCTTAAAGCTTTCTGTTCATCTCCATGATGTTTTAATACCATATAGCATATGACAGATCCTTCAACATCATAATCACAGGCGCTTATATAGAGCTTAGCGTTCTTAGCAAGCATTGATATAACCTCTAGAAATCGTTTTACGTGTTTAGCGTCCTCATCAACTAAGTGCCTTGGAATCCACTTATAGCTAAAGACAGGATATCCTCTTTCATAAGTATGGAGACTATACATATGACCTACAGCAGAGGCTATGACATAGTACTCGTTATCTTTTCGAACCACCCATACAGGAACTTTGTTTACGTAGTACTTCACGGCATTACCTAAGGCAAGAGCTATTTTCTCGGCTGCTCTAGGTTTTTCAGCTATAACTAAAATATAGCTCTGAGGAATTCCTCTAGGAATGTTCACCATACGCTATTCCAAACAATGTATATGAGGCAGCTAAATTCAAGATATGATACTTTTTGTAGAATTGACAAGCCCATTACACTACTCTTATTTACTTTCTTCTCCAAAAATATTTTTTATGAGGTTTTTAAGGTACTCGTTCTTTTTCCTCTCAGCATCAATCAATACCTTAACCGGTATTAACTGGTATTCTCCATTTATTAATTCGCGTTTTATGAACATAGGCAGAACACCCATCTCGAGCTCCTTCTCAGCTATAACCACTAAATCCTTGAATTCTATCTTAGATATATCAATGAGTGGTGGTGCACCCATAGCTAGCTGTATAGCTCGTGCAGCTATTATCCTTGCACGCTCATACTTGGTAATTCTCTTGGGCCCTATAACAATATCATCGGTACTTTTAACTAATATGGAATATTTCTGTTGTGCAGAGGGCAATCTATTTTTCACCTAGACTAGAAAATATTTTCACCATTTTTGGGGAAAAAAGTATTATTGAGTACAAAAACTCTTAAATAAAACTGACGTAGCTTATGGTTTAGAATTGCTCAGCCGAAAGATGGTGCTGCTCCTTCCTCTCCTCCCATTCCTTCTTTCTTCTTTTCTTCTCTCTTTGGTGATGCTGCAATTACGTCATCTATCTTTAGTAACGTTGCCGCGGTCTCTGTAGCGCTCTTAAGTATTTGCTTCTTAACTATTACTGGCTCAAGTACATTTAGCTCTTGCATATTCTCAGAAACCTTTCCGTTTAGCACATCGATGCCCGCCGATATTTTTCCTTCAGCATGCAGTTTTCTTAATTCCATAATACCTTCAAGTGTATCCATACCAGCAGTTTGTGCTAGTACTGCTGGTATTTCTTCTAATGCCTCTGCAAAAGCTAGTACTGCTAGCTGCTCTTTACCGGCGATAGATTCAGCCCATCTTCTTAATCTCATAGCGAGCTCTATCTCCGTAGCTCCTCCTCCAAGCACTATCTTGGGATCTCTTAATACATTTCTAACAGCATTTAGACCATCGTTAATACTTCTCTCAGTTTCGTCTAACAGCATGTCGCTTGAGCCTCGGAGTAGTATTGTTACAGCTTTGGGGTTCTTACATTTCTCGATAAATACCATTTTATCGTTTCCAATCCTCCTTTCTTCAACTAATCCACACTCGCCTAAATCTTTCTCTGTAAGATCTCTGATGCTAGTAACTATTCTACCTCCAATCGCTTTCTCTAGCTTCTCCATATCGCTTCTTTTAACTCTTCTAACCGCTAAAATCCCCCTCTTAGCTAGGTAATGTTGAGCCACATCATCAATACCTTTCTGACATACAATAACATTGGCACCTACACTAACTATCTTCTCTACATAATCTCGGAGTATCTTTGCTTCTTCTTCTAAGAAAGCTCTTATTTGCTCTGGAGAGGTAATGTTTATCTTTGCGGTTATATCTGGTTTCTCGATTTCGAGTGGGGCATCGATTAAAGCTATCTTGGCATTTTCAACTCTTCTAGGCATAGCAGGATGGACGACTTCCTTATCAAGAATGACACCGTACACCAGCACACTATCAGCTAAACTTCCACCTCTCTTCTTCTCTACCTTTACCATATCTAGTTTAACGTCATAGGATCCCTCAGGCCTTTTTTCAGCAGCAGTAAATGCGGCTTCGATTACCATGTCCATGATCTTGTCAAGAACATCCGATGTGGCTATGTACTTGCTTGCAAGTGTTGCATACAACACCTTCTTGAGTTCTTGTTTAGCTCTAGCCCTTTCCTCAGGATTATCTAAGTTACCTACTGGGATTTTTACGGCTATTTCATCAAGTATTTCAAGGGCTTTATTAAGTGCTTTTTTGTAGCCCTCTATGATCATTGTTGGGTGAATACCTTGGTCAAGTAATCTCTCCGCTTTCTCTACGAGAGATCCTGCCAATACTACGACAGATGTTGTTCCATCGCCGACTTCGGCGTCTACGGCTTTCGCTGCTTCAACTAATAGCTTAGCTGCTGGATGCTGAATCTCCATTTCTTTAACTATTGCTGCACCATCGTTGGTGACAGTTATATCACCAAAACTATCGACAAGCATTTTATCAAGTCCACGTGGACCTAAGCTAGTTCTGAGTATTTCTGAAAGAATTCTAGCCGCCATTATGTTTGCTTTTAGTGCTTCTCTACCATAAGTTCTGCTTGTACCTTCCTTTAGTATTAGTACAGGGATCCCGTACATCGCCATATACCTTACACCAAACAGGTTGATTTAGTGAGGTTCTATATAAATCTTAATGAAAATTGCTAGCTTAAACTAAAAGCGTCTATAAATGCCTGAAACTTTTTACATATATCACATACTGGTTCTAGACTAAATGCACCACAATATCTACACCGTGTAGATACTCCAAATACATATGATTGGAATAATTCTACGGATTTAATGCTTGAGTATAAAAGCTCTATCGAGTTGAAGAGCAGCTTCTTTGCTTTCTGCATAAATTTATCACATTCAATCATAGTTTGAGAATCTATGACAATGTTATCTAGCGTTTTAATTATTGAGACATCAGGTGACAATACGTAAAAGAAAGGCCTTGTAATCTTTATTTCATCCACAGTCTTAATAGGTAGCCCTTCGCTAAATACTGTTCTTGAAGTTATCAGAATACCTAGTATAGATAGCAACGTTAGTTCATCTCTAAATAAAGGAGTTGCTATGAACTGTATATTGAGCTTCTTAGCCACTTTAACGGCTACAGCTTCTACAAACTTGATGACCTCTACCAGGTTGGATGTTTTAAAGTTTAGTTCTACCTCAATAAACCTGCTAACATTTTGATTGATGTAGTTTTTTACGATGCTGCAATCGGTTAAACTATTTAAACATAAAACATTATATGTTAACTGGAGATCCTTAGTTGCTCCTCTATATATGTGGAAGCCTACTATAGACTCTGCTACAGCTTCAGGTCTTACTATGAATAACACCGTGCTTAATTTATTAGCCATTTTATAGTAGTGAACTACTTTACGAACTTGTCGTATTAGACTCCTAGTAAGGCATAATTTGCATAGTAATTCTCCAGAGCTTCTACGCTTGTAAACAGCGTTTCTTTTCCTACATGCACTACATAGGATCCTCTCGTCGTTGCTGTCTTTAGCCACGATATCTCACACAACCGTAAACTTAATATCTACCGAATATAGTTTGAGGGTTTCCCTGATTCCTCGTTTTAACGTAGTTTCATCATTGATTCTGGTACCTAAGACTCCCTCTTGTTCAAAGACACATTCACCATTAAAGTAAAGTTTTATTAATACTGACTTCCTAGCTACTTCAGCCTCAAGAGGTTTTAACATGTTTAACGCTGTTTCATAGTGTACTACTGCAAAAGATATAGTGGGTTTAGATATATCTTCAAGTTTCCCTAAAAGTTCAAGAACATAGTTCCAGACATCTTTTTTACTTTTATTTGCAATAGCTATACCGGCTAAACGATGTTTTCGTATATGTTCCTCAGCTTCTCCAACGCTTTTTAATTCGCAGACCACGAGTTACCCACCTTTGTTAGATAGAAGGGATTTCAGGAAATCTTTCTCCTTGATACTTAATAAAATCTCTATGTCGAGTTTATCTCTCTCATGTGTTGGAGGTTTTAGTCCTAAATTATTTAGGTATACATAACCGTATGTAATGGTTTTCCTTACATCATCTTCACTATAATGCGCAACAAAATCTTGGAGTAGTTTCTCGAACTCCGTATATTTCTTCAACTCTCCTTCATCGACAGAAGCACCGCAAACTATGCAGGTTAGATCAGGCATTAATGAATTAAACCCACAACGGGGACATACAACAGGGAGTAACTGATGCTTTCTCTGAATCCAATATGTTCTCCATGTGGTTCTAAGAATTTCAAGTAAATCATGTCTGCAATGCTTCGCTATTTCGTTATAAAGTCTAGGGGCGTAACCCAGTACAGCTTCGCCTACATTGTTAACTACGAACTCCAGCTGATTTAGTGTTAGCTCTTCACGTAGTTCAAGAATTGCGTGGGCTATTACTTGATTCATCTGCTGAACATTTCTTGTAAATCGTCTCCTTATAGTATCTTTGTCTATTGTTGCAGCTTCGCCTCTTAGTATATCTATCAACTTAGTAATTATAATTTTAGCCTCATCCTTTGTTAAATCGAGAATACCTAGGTTAAAAGCATCGATAAGCTCATCCAAATTTCTGTCAACCCAGGATTCAGTATCTATATACTTCTTCTTATGAGTTGCCGATTTACTAGGTGAAGTTGAAGCTACAGTTGTAGAAGAAGCTGGTTGTTCAACTGAAGTAGGTAATTTTTGTAGCTCAGTTGAAGACTGATGGGGTGTAGGTAAAGGAGATTGCGTGGTAGATTCGCTCTGCTGAAATCGCTTACTCTTACTTTGCGAATACTGTGATTTTCTGGGCAAAGTATTGCACCTCCATCGCTAAGCTTACTCTTACTGAATCCACTATACTAAATAATCCATACCCAGCTTAAATACAGTAAACGCTAAGATTTTTAGGTTAACAATGGATCTATAGAAGTCTTTTACTTACTTTAATCATAGTGCAATCTGTGTTTGTATTTATTATCCTTGAAACAAATCTTAAGTATGGATAGATAAGGGTTAAGGTATGACTCTAAAAGATTCAGAAATACAAAGCGTAGCAACGTTGTCTCAGATGACCGTGATTAAACGTAATGGTAGTGCAGAGCCCTTCGATGCGAATAAGCTTATAAATAGCTTAGTAAAGGCATGTCAAGACTTATGTACATCAACAGAGGTCCTGGAAATCGTAAAGCAATTCCTAAACGAGGTAGGTAAGCAACAATTAACATCTATACCCTCAAATGAGATTGCAGAAAGAATTGTAAGAATGATGGTTGCAAACAGTATCTTTGATCCAAAATGGCTTGAAGTAGCTAAGAGATATGAATTAGGCAAAGTCTACAAAGATGTTTATAGATCTAAGGAATTTATACTAGATCCTAGAGATTTAAGGCTAAGTTTCATCTCGATTAAAGTTCTGAAAAACCGCTATCTTCTAAGAGACCCTGAGACTAGACGATTTATTGAAACTCCGCAGATGATGTTTAAAAGAGTTGCAAAAGCAATAGCAGCTCTCGAATATAGGTACTGCATGGATAATATAGGAGACATTAGTAAATGCAACGAAGTTATTAAATACTGGGAAGATAAGTTTTATGAACTAATAGCTGATTTACGCTTTCTACCTAATTCACCAACAATAATGAATGCTGGTACAAAACTTGGAATCCTTTCTGCATGCTTTGTCATACCTGTAAGAGACTCCATAGTAACTTATGACGGTGAAGGAATATACGATGCCCTGAGAGCCCAAGCGATAATTTTTCAACAAGGAGGTGGAACCGGTTTTGACTTCTCTGAGCTGAGACCTGAGGGTGATGCTATATCAACCACAAGTGGTTCTTCTAGCGGTCCTTTATCTTTTATGAAGATGTTCGATGTAAATACAGATATCATAAAGCAGGGTGGAAGAAGAAGAGGAGCAAATATGGGTATAATGCATGTTTGGCACCCTGATATAGAGAAATTTATAGACGCTAAAGCAGGTGGATTAAAAGATGTAAATCTTCAAAATTTTAACATAAGTGTCGGCGCTTATGATTACTTCATGTACGCCGCAATTAATGGCGGCATGGTCCCCCTGGTAAATCCAAGGAAAACAAACCTAAGACCGGATCTAGGTAATGATTCTCGATATTATGCTATCGTTAAAGCCCGAAACTACATAACAGATGAGTGGATCCAGACAGAGATAGTAAAAGAGCTTGAAGCTAGAGGTGGTAGTACATGGCTCGATGAATCCATTATAGTGACCGTTGACGAGGCTATGGCTATAGCTGAGGATATGAATGCTATTGTAAGCTATATAGATGCAAAGAAGCTTTTCGAAAAAATGGCGAGAAATGCTTGGGATTCGGGGGATCCTGGACTAATATTCATAGACACCATAAATCGCAGACATACTGTGTGGTACCTAGGAAAAATAAATGCTACAAACCCTTGCGGTGAACAACCACTATTGCCATGGGAGAGCTGCAACCTTGGTAGTATTAACCTAGAGAAATACGTTTATGTAGACGACGAAGGTAATTCCCAAATAGATTGGGAAAAAATGGCCTATGATTTAAAGGTTATATGTAGATTTATGGATAACGTTATAGATGCTGCCTCATGGCCTTTAAAACAGCTTGAGGAAGCTGCAAAGAAAACTCGTAAAATAGGTTTGGGAGTTATGGGATGGCATCACATGCTCATAAAGCTTGGCATACCTTACGACAGCGTTGACGCTTTATACCTTGCATATTATTTAGCTGAATGGATAGCATACAATGCTGCTCTAGCAAGCATAGAGCTAGCTAAAGAGAGAAAACCTTTCGCCTTATATGACCCCGAGAAATATAGACCAACATGGCTTACGGCTAAATCTCTTGAGGAGCTACTAGATATAGCTAAATTAAAGGATAAGCCTAGTAATAGAGTACTAAAGCTAATAGAGAAAAGACCGCCTGTTAACTGGCATTATGTAGAAGAATTGAGAATAAAGTACGGTATAAGGAACGCTACATTGACAAGCGTAGCGCCTACAGGCTCCATAAGCATAATAGCTTGTACTTCCCCCGGTATAGAACCCATATTTGCTGTAGCATTTGAAAGACATACGATGATAGGTACGTTTATAGAGATAAACAGAGTATTCCTTGAGTATCTTAAAAAATACGAGCTAGAAGATCCTAAACTTATAAAAATAGTAGCCGAAAAAGGTAGTGTAGCTGATCTATACTTCATACCTAAATCTTTAAGGATATTATTCAAAACAGCATACGATATCGAACATAGATACCATGTCCTACACCAAGCAGTATGGCAACAATGGGTTTGCGGTGGAGTATCAAAAACCGTTAACTTAAGATTTGAGGCTTCAATTGATGACGTGAAAGAGATATACACATTAGCTTGGATGCTGGGATGTAAAGGCATAACCATTTATAGGGATAAATCAAAACGACAACAAGTAATATACGTTGGAATAAAAATGCCTCAAAAAGAAGAGACATCAGAAGTTTACGTAGAGTATCATACTAAGTACAGAAGTTTGGATGAGGCCATTGAGAGTCTTACAAAGGTTGAATGCCAGCAATGCGAATACTAGTCAATCTAATATATCATAAACACGTCGTTATCCTTCAATAGTATAAATTGTCTGTAATCCCCAAAAACAAACAAATTAGATCGGTTTAGAGTATATTATAACAGCGCTGTGAAAACATGGTTAATTTGAATAACCTCAAATACAGTATAATAGATAAGATTATTGGTTTTCTACTTAGCCCTAGAATAAACACCATATTAAAACCTCTCACCGATATTGCTTATTCCCTATATGAACGTTACCTATTAAAACAAATAATGTCAAGGCCTTTACCTAAGCACGTAGCCATAATACCAGATGGAAACAGACGTTGGGCTAAAGAACGTGGATTGAATCCCTCAGAAGGTCATGAGTACGGTTATAGAAAGATGAGAGAAGTCCTTAGATGGCTTTACGATTTAGGTATTAATGTTGTTACAGTATACGCAATGTCTTATGAAAATTGTTTGAAGAGATCTAGTGAGGAACGACAAAGACTTTTTAACATTATTAAGAGGGGATTAATAGAACTTGAAGAAGATAAAATTCTTGAGAAATACAATGTTAGATTTAAGATTTTTGGAAAACTAGAAATAGTTGATGAAGATATCATTGAATATGCTAGAGAACTAGAAAAGAAAACAATGTATTTCAATTCACGATTTCTGAATATAGCTATATGCTACGGTGGAAGACAAGAAATACTTGAAGCTGTAAAAATAATAATCAAAGAGATACTTGAGGATAAGCTAAAGATCAATGACATAACAGAGGATATTTTAATCCACTACTTATCAACATCACATTTACCGTTTCCAGAGCCAGATTTAGTTATTAGAACTTCAGGAGAGCTTAGGATAAGTAATTTCCTGTTATGGCAGATAGCTTACAGTGAATTGTACTTTTGCGATGTTTATTGGCCTGATTTTAGGAAGATAGATTTGTATAGAGCAATAAGATCTTACCAAAATAGAGAAAGGAGGTTAGGCTCTTAGCCAGAATTGAGTAAATTAATTATTTACTTATTAATTGGTTTACGTTCATCGCTTATGGCGCTATATATTCTGCTTAAGACCTTATTAACTCTTTGCAGAATATTAGTATCTAGTTGTTAGTTTTACTATTGTGTGAGCATGATATGAGCAATCAATACAAGCTTTCGCCGGAAGAATTACGTGTATATGAAATAATTAAACGTGAAACTAAGAATTCAAAGGGTATTAAGCAAACGGTACTTCGAAAACACCCAGAGTTAAAAGATATAGGATCAAAGAAAATTACTGAAATCATCAGAAAATTGATAAAGCTTAATCTTGTTGAACGAGTTCTGGTGAATGACGGTGGAAAGAATTCCTACATACTCGTAACCAAAGAAATAATGCAGGATCAATACGATACTTTAGAAGAGGATACCTTGGTAACAGCTATAAATTCTGTTATAAGCAAAAAAGTAGATATTTTTATGCTCTTAACAGATATACCATGTATTAAATGCAGACATATATTCGAGTGCAGTATCGGTCGGGCTCATGACCCCCTGCACTGTTCCTTAATAACCTATTTCATACTTGAGAAATCAGGAGTAATCTCTAAAACACGTAGAACTTAACTAAGCATAATCAGAGATCCGCATGTTCTTGACTATAGTTCCTCAAAATATTGTCTTTCTGAAACCCGTTGTCCTGCGGATTTATTTCAATTAAAATTCATAAAGGGCTGAAGCCAAGCAATACAAAAATTATAAAAACTAAGCCTATGATCTTGCCATACCTTATTACTTGAAACACTGTACTATATCGTATATTGAAGCCGATGATACAATGCCGTCAGCATAGGTATAGCTTTTTGCAGCCTTATATCCTATATTTCTTAAACATTCTACTACCTTATCTCTCGACGGCGTATTGGTTCGCAGAGCCCTTGCCAACAATGAAAGTCTTACTGTTATTTCGTCTATCACCGCATAATCGTCCAGCTGCTTCAATAACTGTTTTGATGATTTCTGCATCCAAGGCTTAGATGCTATATCTTCAACCAGCGATCTTATTAAATCTTTATTCATAGTCTTACAAATCCATACAGGTGCTACCTTAATGGTAGGGGATCTACAAAAAGAACACAAGCTCTTCTGATCCCCATCATCATCGATATAGCTGTAACCACATCGCGTACAAATCCTTAACGCTTTTAAGCATGTCTTCATCTGGTTAAGTGCTCTATTAGCTCCTTCATAAATTCTAACATATACACGCACATAGTGTTTGTAAACGTAAGAAACTAGTGGTTCGATATACTTGTCTAATGAGGAGGCTATTCTAGCTATATACGATAACAATACTCTAACAGATACATCTTTTGATATAGGTGTTAGAGAACCCATGACTCCGTATCTTCTAATTATTTTATCTTGGTGCTTGCCCTCTAAAACTGCTAAATCTGTAGCCGTAAAAGCTATTACTCCTCCTCTTTTGATAGTAGATACTGCTGAACATGTAAAGGGTACGGGGCTTCCGAAGGGATCAACATCGATGTAACTTAGTTTTAATCCTAATCGCCTTAATTTGTACATTAACTCATTTGCATCACTTCTTTCTATATCAACCCTATCTTCGAGCTTATTTAAACGGGCATTTATCTTCATAATTTTTATTGATTCCTCCGATATATCTCCCATGATGCTTTTTATGTATTCAGCTTTACTAACCTCTAATGCTATTCTAATACTTCTCACACCAGTAGCAGCTAGCGGATCCACAACAACCAATTCCTTATTTGAGGTATTCCTTACAAGATATTCTACAACTTCTACAGCAATATCTCTGTTCTCAACCATGTTGGGATTATAGAATACGGGAGCCCAAGCGGGTTCGTAGGCACCGTCAATTCTTACATAGAGTTTAGGATCTGGTACACAAATTTTAGCTAAGCCCTCTATTACCTCTGTGAAGCCCTGGAGACATAAATCCATAAATAATAACCGTTGCTTCAAAAGCTACTGTATAAAATCATTGATTAGTACTGAGTGTAGATTGTCCCTATTACCTTCTGTAACAGTATACATTTTAGCGTTTCGCCTCCGGAAAATTTCTATAATCTCTGTATCGCTTAAGTTTCTGTGCACCACCACCATAGCTTTTTCAACCTCCGATAACTTTCTTATAATTTCTCTCTTAAGCCGAGGGATAGAGAGCTCCATAGGACCTATTTCATCTACACCCAAAATAGCTTTACCGCTACCTGTAGATCTCGTTAATGCGTTAATACCTATCCTAGAAGCCTCGTCTTCGATAACCACGTATCTACCGATTCTTCTCCCTGCCACCTTATATCCAAGCATAGATGCTTTATCTATTGCCAAGGCTAGCCACCCCGATTCACCGGTACTTATATCAACTATTCTAAACCCTATCCTAGCACCTCCCTCCCTTACCTCGGGGCAATAAAAGCCATATAAAGTAAATCCACGTATCTTTAATGCATTAATAACTTTATTGAATACCGTGCTTTTACCAACACCAGGTCTCCCTGTTATAGCTATTATCAAGATAAATCACGCTCTAGGTCTAAACCATGCTTAGTTACATTATTGTATTTTAGGATTATTCCATAGTCTTCGATTTCTCTTATTACTTCACGTTGTGCTTCATCCTTGACTATATTTATAGATACTCCATCGAGCACACTTGAAATAATTTTATTCTCTTTAGCTTTCACAACAGCAGCTTCAACACTTACCTTATCATCTATAAAGGATATGAAAATCCTAACCCCCCTTTTATTAGCAATTATGTCTGAAGGGAGATAATTAAATAATTCAGCCTCAGCTCCCTGATCAATAATTACTTTTAATAGCTTCTGTTTAACTTCATCATCTTTAGTTGTTAGGTTTCTTCTATGAATAGATGAATCTATTATTCTATCCTTGAATATATCCACCTCTCTAAGTACATCCTCGAACTCCTTAGCAAATAATTCCATAAATCTGTAAGCCTTCTCCACACTCATGTCTATTAAGCCTTCTTCATACATTTGTAAGGCTTTAGGCGTTGCTCCTATAGTTTTAGCTAGCTCACTTAATCCATACCCTTTCTTACACCTAAGTTCCCTTAATTTTCTTCCATCTATTTTAACATAGAACATGCCCTTGTACTCGTAGATGTAAACTCTTTCACCATAAGCCATTTCATTGATAGTTCTTGTTTGTACAATTCCAACCCTATCTCTTATATGTAGTACTCCCTCAAGTATACCTTCATCGTTGATTTTATCTGCTATTATAAGTACGTTGATATTGAGGAAGTTCGCAAATTTTTTTAGTTCTTTAAATAGATTACTAATTGTATTCACATTTTGCATTAATTTAATGAACGAAGTCTCGTTATCTCGCTTAACTATGTAATCTAGTAGCTTCTTATCAGATTGAGGGTACCCTACTTTGTGAACTACCTCAGTACGAAGGGCTCGTAAGTTATGTTCTACTATTTGAGTTAATTTGTTGCTATTGTCCATGCAGCTTTTAGCCCTAGATTTTATAACTATTGTTCGAATCCAATGTATTATATCAAGTATTGTTTATAATGATCAGGGTAAAATAAACTTTGCGGTGAACGTCTCATCGTTATAGTGATGAGCTCAAAATGATGACAATTTAATATATGGATAGGTTCATTTGCGTCTATGGTAAATAGCATAGACCATAGCATGGTCTTTATCGAACGGCTCTAGATGAATTATATCGATGATCTCAAATCCTCTATTCTTTAATGTATCTATTTCCCTCTTATAAACTTCGCTAGGTTCAGCCGTAACATCGATGCTTCGAGCCTTAATTGCAAGTAGTAGCCATCCACCATCCTTCAAGAACATTTCAGCATTGTCTGCTACTATTGATGCTTGTTCAGGTTGAGCTACATCAGCATATAGTCCATCTACCTCTTCGATCATATGCCTGTACCTCCTAGGCATCCTAGCGTCTTCGAGCAACGTGACAATGTTTTGCCTGTCATCTGCTACAACTATGAGCTCTCTCATAACCCTAGGAGCAAACTCGATAGCATATATAACCCCATCAACGCCAATAATATCTGATATGTGGCTTACAGTCGTACCGGAACCTGCACCTAAATATAGTATCTTTTGTCCTAATTTTATCGGTAGTTCTTTAAGCCCTTTAACTAATGCTGCTGCTAACTTACTTCTGTAGGCATTCCACTCTCTATATTCTCCATCCCTCCACCGGTATAGGTGTTCGCCGTAAACTCTTTTGCCTGGTACAAGGTTTTTTGTCGCAACCTTGGTGCTACCATCATCTAGCTCGACAATATACACGTGCTTATACTTCTCATGTTCATACAGATTTACTACCTCCGACATCGTGCCACCTACAACATTATTATATTTAAAAACTAATAAACTTACCTTATTATCTGCCCCTCCTTCTCTCCGCCTTAGGTGGTCTTCTCTCTCTTTCCTCTTTCTTTGGCGGCTTCGGATAGAGCTTCTTTACCTCTTCTATTCTTTCATATAGTTTCTTCTTGAGCTCTTCCCCTACATAGCGGCCGGTGAAGAAATCTATTCTAGCAGCAATAGCAAGCTTTGTTGCTAAAGCTCTCGCTATTTTACCTCTCTGCCATTTAGGAGATTTCCTTATCTCCGAGAACTGAAATATAACACCATGTTTTGGTGGCTTACCTCCAGTTCTAAGCGCCCTGAACAACGCTTTCTCTGCTCCTAGAACTTGTACTGTACTTGCAGGTAATTTTGCAAGCTCTTCAAGACTTCCGGCTAAGCTTAGCAATCTTGCACCTAGTAGAGGACCTACTAAAGCTGTGAAGTTTGGTGCTACCTCTTTCATAACTTGGTCTATGTAATTGGTAAGCTTATCCCTTAACTCAAGTAACTCTAACCATATGTGGGCAAATTGACGGATGATAGTTAAATCCATTTCCGATAAGTCTGCGCCAATACTCTTCTGAGCGGCTTCTGCAATTCTTTTTGCTCTGCCTTCAGCGATTCCTAGTTTTGTTAAGGTCTTAACATCCATATGATCTCTATAACTGATTTCAGCAACAATTTTAACGTATTCATTGTGTTCTTTAGCTATATCGTCGAGCTCTGGGAAGTATACGCTGTACCATTCTCGTAGCCTTACGGCGAATAAATTAAGAGTCTTATCTATATCATCAATAGCTCTGATAGCTTGAACTGCTAATAGATCTCTCTTCTGCGCATACCTCCTAAGTCTTCTTCTTGTGAGCTCCAAAGATAACAAATGCATGTATTCTCTAAAACTTTTCTCATCGGGGAATAATCCAAGTTCAACAACTAATTTAGGTAGGTTTCTACGAATTCTCTCGATTGGTTCTGGTGCTATCGAGACCTCGCATTTAAATCTCTTCTGCGAAAGCTCGCTAGCTATATCAGGATCTTCGAGAACTAGTGTATAGTCTTCTAAATTCAGCTTAGTCTTCAAACTTTCGACAAGCTGAGTTAAAGCGTTATTTATTTTACCTTCGGAAAGCATTAGCAATTCTTCAATTATAACACCTATATCCTTAGGATAGACTACCTTTTCAACAATACCACCATTTTCGTCCACAGCGAAGGATCCTACAACTGTATCAGCTATGAATATTCTCTTGCTCATCACGTAACACCTAGAGTCCAAGAAATCTAGCATATGGTTAACGAATATATAAGTTGTTATCTGCTTAGGTACAAACCTAAACCTACTACAACAAATTTATAGCATAGCTCGAAAATTAGTTAAGCTTATAAAGTTTCAGTATTGAAAATAATCCCAGGAATGGTGTTAATTCATGCCCTCGCACGGTTCACTTACAAAAGCTGGCAAAGTTAGAGGTCAAACACCCAAGATCCAGCCAAAGCCTAAAAGAAACTTAGTACCAAGAACTAGAAATAGACGTGAGTACTGGATTAGGCATAGAAAAGCTCAAGGATTACCTGTACCAACCGTTGTGCCTCCATCCTGTGTACCCAGGAAGAAAGTATCTACTCCTTCTAGCTAACATTAACTGAAGCTAAGTAATTTACGTAGAAGTTTCTCTTATATTTTAAACTAATGATATAACTCTATATATAATATAGACCTTCCATCAAATTACTTAAGGTATTGGCCTAGCTTAAGAAGGATAGGCTATATTAACGTATAGTTAAATATAGTTTGTATCTACTATTAAAATATATAGTAAACCTCTAAAACTGTTATGGCGATAGAAATTGAGAGCTGCAATTCAAGTACCTAAGTACATAAACTATGCAGATGTAGACCTTATCGTGGGTCTTGAAATTCATCAACAACTAGATACAAGAAACAAACTATTTTGTAACTGCGGAACCAAGCTCATTAAAGAGCCTGAATTAAATCGGTTTAGACCTATAATAAGATACCTTAGAGCTACACGTAGTGAATTAGGCGAAATAGATATCGCTGCAGCTTTTGAAACACAACGAAGTAGGAAGTACCTCTATATAACACCAGAATTAGCTTCATGTCTCGTAGAGTTAGACGAAGAACCTCCGCACGAACTTAATAGTGAAGCACTAGCTATAGCTATAGCTATAGCTAAAGCGTTGAACGCTATGGTTATTGACGAAGTTCATGTTATGAGAAAAATAGTTGTTGACGGTTCTAATACTACTGGTTTCCAAAGAACAGCTATAATAGCTTTAGGAGGTTACATAAAAGATGAAGAAGGTGTTGTACGGATTCAAACAATAGCTCTAGAGGAAGATGCAGCCAAAAAAATAGGCGAAGACTTGGAATCCGTGACTTATTCTCTCGATAGACTAGGAGTCCCACTAATAGAGATATCGACAGCTCCAGATATAAAAACACCTGAACAAGCAAAACATGTTGCAGAGAAAATAGGTCTTCTACTTAGATTGACAGGTAAAGTTAAGAGAGGTATAGGAACCATAAGGCAGGATCTTAATTTATCTATTAAGGGTAGCCCAAAGATAGAAATCAAGGGCGTACAAAAACTTGAGCTTATACCTAAGGTTATACAGGAAGAGGCAAGGAGATTAGTAGGTCTTTTAATGATAAGGGATGAGCTTATAAGGAGAGGTGCGAAAGCTGAAGAGATAGCATCTCAAAGTCCTATTGATATCACTGAATATTTGAAGAGTTGTAGTAGCAACATTATTCAAAGCGGTTTACGTAAAGGATGTCGTGTTTTTGCTATTAAACTCCCATACTTTGATGGTCTCTTAGGCGTTGAGCTACAAACAGGTAGGAGATTTGGTACAGAGTTAGCAGATTATGCAAAGCAATGGTCAGGAATCAAAGGGATTATACACAGTGATGAGCTTCCCAGCTATGGAATAGATGAGAACACGGTAAAAGTAATTAGGGAGATCCTCAACTTAGAGGATAGAGATGCTTTTGTGCTGATTGTTGACGAACCAGGGAGAGCTCTTAAGGCATTTGAGGTGATAAAGGAAAGAGCATGCCAAGCACTTTACGGTATTCCCAAGGAAACTAGAGGTGCAAACGATGATGGTACAACAAGGTATCTTAGACCACAACCAGGTGCCGCTAGAATGTACCCAGAAACAGATGTTCCTCCATTAAGGATCAGTAAAGAACTTTTAACTGAAGCAGAAAAACTCGTTCCACCACCAATAGAGGTTAAGCTCGAGCAACTGACAAAAATGTATGGGCTTAGCCTTGAGCTTGCTAGGCAAATCTTGTTTAGCGAGTACTTGAATATTTTCGAAGAATTAATTAAAACGTACAAGGTTGAACCGAAGCTTGTAGCTACTTTGCTTACATCAATATTTGGGGAGCTAAGAAGCGAAGGTTTTGATATATCGATTATAAGCGATGAGCATCTGCATATGATAATAAAGGTCATCGAGTCTTATAATATAAGAGATAAAGATTCCATAAAGAATCTCGTTAATATGGTCATCAAAAACCCCGCCATAAGTTATGAAGAGCTAAGTAAAATTGCAAGCAGTTTACACATACATGAAAATGAGATTAGAGCTATAGTTAAAGCTAAAATATATGAAAACATTGAAACAGTTAAAGCTAAAGGTGAAAAAGCGTTTCAGTTAATAATGGGTAAAGTTATGGGGGAGCTCCGAGGACGGGCTGATGGGAAAATTGTGGCTTCTATTGTTAAGGAAGAGCTAGCTAAAGTCCTCAGTAGAATGGTACAACAATGATGTACAAAGAACCTTGTTTTATAGTTGACCAAAGTCGCTGGCTTAAGCGTAGGGAGGAGGCTTATAGAAGGTTTTTAGAAGACATAGAAATAGGTTACGCTGATAAAGATATAGTTGATTTTATAAAACACATCTTCGCGAAAGAAAAAATATTTACGACAAGTTCATGTAGTGGTAGAATAACTATTGTGGATGCTCTCTATCCATGGCTAAGAGAGGAATCATACATAGTTTTTAAGAAACATGAACCTGTTTCTGTAGACGAAATTATAGTTGTAATTCAGCAACAACCTTTGCATAGACTCTGGTTGATATCTAGTGGACCAATAGTACACTTTGTAGCTGTAAATCTTGATACAGCTTACAGAATTCTGCAAATTGCACGAGAATCAGGGTTTAAGCATAGTGGTATAATATCAATGAGCATCGATGGAATAGTTGTGGAGATTATAAGTGGTACCTGGACCTCTTTCTTGCTAAGGGATGGCGATGTATGGTTTACGAACAATATTGATAAAATTGTAGCGGTAGCTAATGAGGTATTAATAGAAGGTAAAAAGAGGCTGGAAAAATTATTTAAGTTATTTAAAGATGCCGATATATAGTCTGAGTATAAAATACAAGGTAGCAGCATTAGGGTGTAGTAAGATGAGTATACTAGAAAATATAAAACCCTTGACCCTAGGCCAAGAAGAGATGTATAATGCTCTAAAGGATAAATCTTACGAAATACTAGGGTTTTTCGGACCCACAGGTACAGGTAAATCGTTGTTTAGTTTGGCCTACGGTATAGATTGCGTGATTGGAGGTTCACACTCAAGATTTATAATAATAAGGCCTATTGTTGATATAGTAACAGGACAAGAAGTTGATATCATAACAGCCCCCGAGGTATTTGCTGAAGGTATGAGAAACTACTTGAGAGATATAATTGGCGGTTACATTGAATGGAGCAAAATTGAGTCACTAATTATAGAAGGAAGGATTGTGCTAGCTAATCCAAGGTATCTAAGGGGTAGATCATTCGATAACGCAATAATATTCTTAGACGATATACAGTTAATGAAGCCTGAAAGCATTATTGAAGCTTTAGTCAGAGTTGGAAGAAATAGTAGATTAATAGTTGCAGGAGACCCTGTGTTCCAAGCCCTTAGGGAAGTAGGTCACGACCCTGCTGCCATAGTAAGAGAAGTTCTGCTAAGTGAAGAAAAATCATACGTCGTAGATCTAGGTATAAAAGATATCGTTAGAGAAGGCGCTAAAAGAGGTCTTAGATTTCTACTAGAATACAAACTAAGATCTAGAGCTTTAACAGATGAAGAAAAACACATGTACGATGTTGTTAAATCCAAGGCCCCAGATGCAGACGTAATAACAGTATTAGACCTTACGGACGCCAAAAAAACGTATGAGATAACACAAGAATTTGTACCAGATGCTATTGTAATAGTTAAACAAGGACATATGGGGAGACTAGTAGGGAGAGGTGGTGAAAGAATAAATAGCGCAGAAAAAGAGCTGGGAAGGAAATTAAGAGGCGTTGAGCTAAACCTAGACTTCAAGGAAATGGTTAGGACCGTGCACCCAACATCTTGGATATGGAAACACATACCGGAGGTAGATTTCGCTGGACCTAGTTTACAGATAAAGGTCTACGAAGATATTGTAGGTGCTGCAGTAGGACAAAGAGGAGCATATGTAAGGTTTCTAGACACCATATTCAGGAAATTATTCGGGGTTAGTGTAAGGGTAGTAGCTATGGAAAGACAGAAAGAAGAGAAAAAAAGAAGAAAATAACAATGCTAATTGCCTGTAATGCTGTGTATTACGAAACCTTTACCAAAACGGATCTAAGCATCAAGTCCTTAAGTATGAAATCGAATAAATTAAAGAAAGTTCATTGATAGTGTTTTGTTTTCCTTATAAGCACAGGTGTAAGGTATGAAGATCCTGGTAGACAATGTAGCCATATACACGGCTACTTCCAATAAGAGATTCATAAACAAAGGCTACTTATATATAGATAAAGGTTTAATCGCCTCTGTAGGTGAAGGTGAACCTCCGCCAGAGTTAGAATTTGCAGACTACATTATTGAGGGTAAGTATGCTGTAGCAGTACCTGGTTTTGTAGTAGGTATTGGAAACCTTATAGACTACTTACTCCGTTTTAAATCCTTTGCAAGAAATAGGTTCGAAATTTTATCTACGCTTACTATAAACGATATCCAAACGCTTTTATCTATCACATTAGCTTCGCTAACATTAAATGGCGTTACATCAGTTATTACTTATGTAAGTCCTATAAACCATAAAATATTAACAGGACTAGCATTAGCTGCGAGCGAATGTTGGGTCCGTGTCAGAATGCTTATACCAGTTGAAGCAACGGATATTAATACAGTTGAGGATATGGTTAGGAATACACTAAGAAGTGTAAAAGAACCTGAAGCAATAACTAAGGGTATTATATCGTTTGGGCTCTACGTAAAAAGGGATATTAGTAACAATATTATAGAGTTAGCTAAATCATTGAATGCTCAGCTCTACATAGACAATACTTTAGTCGTTAACCCTTTAGTACGTCAAAACCTAAGGAATTTTATAGTTCTAACTCAAACGGAAATAGAAGAACTAGAAGGAATTGATCGAATTTCGGTAACAAGTGCTACACTATGGAAGAAAGGAAGAGGGCTCGTATCTTTTGACCCACTAAACCTAAACCCACGTATACTAATAACATCGCTGAATAGGGTTTTGGAGGATCCTCGAACAATAGCTGATATCTTATGTCACTACAACCCAGTAAACCTTGACATAGGCAATAAGTCTATAGAAGGAGGAAATATCGCTGACATAATAATCTTAGACTATTCGAAACCACCTATAGGTCCTATACCCCTGTCAGAGATAGACATAGTCGAAGAAATATCGTTAACCAATTATGCAGTAGAAACGTCGTTAATTGCTGGGGAGTTAACAATAGACCAAGGATTAACATTAAACATTGGCGATAAACATGTTAGAAAAGCCCAAGCTATTCTCGAAAGTATAAAACATTAAAAGCTACTTCAAGAAGTGAAGCGTAATCGAGGTCTTAGGTTTAAGCCTTCTACTAATATCTATGTTAGTTTCTTTTATTAGCACAGCAAAATATATCTTAACTAGTTAGCTAGCTATCTATGTAGGGTCTAGAGTGCACCAAATGCAAGAAGATCTCTACATGCTTTTCTGTGCAAGCCGTGAATGTACATCTAAAGTACTCAAGACGCTAGTCGATGAATACCGAACTACTCTTTACAGCTATAACACTATGATAAAAAAGTACGGTGTTTATCTTAAACCTATTCACATAGTCGTGAAAAAAACGTCGGAAGGTGCTAAAGTTTACCATTACTACGGTAAGTACTGGTATAAGGTTGTTTACAGCAACGGTCGATTAAGGTGGGTATATATAGGTAGAGAAAAGCCTTTTCCCTGGATCCCCAACCCACCATTAAATCCTATTACTACTGTAAAAATTATTAATAGAGGTAGCGATACATCATGTATATATGTAGATAAGATAAACTTATTAGAGAAAATAACTCAATACGTTAAAGAGGCTATAATAAAAGTAGGATGCGTGAATTCAATCTCTGAAAACTCAACGTGATACCATGGATAAAGCGCTCTCAGTACTCCTTGAAGCTAATACATGTGACGATTTATTTAAGTCCTTAAAGCTTCTTATCAACGAAGTAGAGTTAAGTACATTATTAAGGACCCGTATAAATTTTGATGAATTCTTAGAAATTATGCTCCGTGAATACAAGCAAGATACAAAGATTGATGAATTAACTAAAATTGGTTCACCAGATTACATGTATGTTGTGCTAGCAATTTTATCGATAGCCCTAGGAGATGCTTATATTCATAGATTTGCTCTAAGGTTTGCAAGGATTTATAGGCATAAAATATTATCTAATTTAGATGACGAAAGTTTAACTAGGTTCGGTAATAAACTTGGTATAAGGTTGGAGTTCAGTAGAAGCAAATGTTTTAAGGAATTACATGATAGTATTACGAAGGAGAACCTGATAACAACTATATGCTATAGATATAGGCTTTACTTAGTTGACTATCTTAATAGTGTTAAAAAACTTCTAACGGAGGAACCGTGGAAGTTATCATCAACAATTGTAGATAAAGGTTTTGTTTACCTAGAGAATAAAGAGAAGATTCTGAGGATACTCTCGGAGCATATTTACACCTTGGTAAGCTCAAGATTAAGAAATATAAAAACATTTTGCGAAGATGGAGAAACCATTAAGCAAAGACTTCTTAATATTCTACGTGAATTCGATTCAGAGATTATAAAATCCATAGATAAATTCATGCAAAGCTCGATACAGATTGGTGAAATTACCCAGGGAATCGGCATAAAAATGACCACAGATATTAAGAATATGAAAGAGATTGCTAAGATAAGTGATGTTAAGGGATTGGTTAACTTAGCTCAAAAATTATTCCCGCCATGTATAAGAGATTTGATAGAGATTTTAATGCAAGGTGAAAATCTTTCGCATCATCAGCGTTTTGCTCTAGCAACGTTCTTAATAAACTATGGTGTAGATGTTGAGATTGTGCTTAAGCTTTTTAGCTATAGTCCTGATTTTAACGAAAAAATTGCAAGGTATCAAATAGAGCATTTAGCGGGGCTAAGAGGCTCTAGAAAAAAATACTTGGTTTATAGCTGTAATACCATGAAGACCTTGGGTATGTGTAAAGCTGAATGCGGTATTAAGAATCCTCTTCTCTACCCACGTAGAGCTATGACTTCTTATGCTAGCTCATCCAAACAGGAGTAGTAAAAACCAAATAACGATAGACTACTTTTACTAAGTAGCTATTTTTGAGATCATTATATCTTTGCGGCAAGGTAGTAAAGGGCTTTACCACCTGAGAACTCGACCGATATATGTAAAGGTGCTTCAGCGCCATATTTTACGTCTACTACATTGCTTAGCTCTATTATTTCGATAACCTTAGATATGTACTCACTATCAAATGCTGCTGTAACCTCTTTCCTTAGTATTAAGCTCAGAACATTACCTGATGCAGTAGTCATTTTATATGAAAGTCTCTTAGTGTCATAATCAAAGAGCGTCAGCGTATCATTTGTAGCAGAAAAACCGATGGTGGCAGAGGAATCTGCAAGTTCTTTTAAGGCTGTTTTTAGAGGTGATGCTAATATTGTTGCTTCTACGTCGTATTGAGGATTAATCTCAGGTATTTCTTCAGCTAAAACACCTATGTTTCTAAATTTATACCTCCTTGCGCCGGACGTACCTTCAACAATAATTTCTACGTATTCCTCATTAGCCGCTATAACCAGTCTATCGCCTTTCTTTAAATTCTTTAAAACTTTCACTAAGTTCGATACCGCTATACCCATGGATGTATTCTCCTTCAAATCGAGATCCTGGAAAGCTTCTGGAGGCAAATCTATTATTAACATAGCCACTCTACTTGGGTCAATCGCTTTAACATGGACGCCCCCCTCGTTGACGTATAACAAGGCTTCGTCAACTATTTCCGATAACGATTTCAAGATTTTCGTAAAATCCCTAGCGCTTGGATATGCGAGCAACACCTTTGGCTCAATTGTGAATTGGATACTTGTACTCATACACTTCACCACATGATATAAGTTGTTTTCTACAAAGGCTTATAAATAACACTACGCAATTCAAATGTTCTTGAAATTTATATAACTCGGCATCAAAACAATACTATTAAAACCTATAAACTACTCCAAGTCTATAGAAGTTCAAAAAGTGTCGGGGTATAACTATGCCTGCCATAGAAGTAGGTAGAATATGTGTAAAAATATCTGGTCGAGAAGCAGGTCGTAAGTGCGTAATAGTTGATATAATAGATGATAACTACGTGTTGGTAACAGGACCTAAGTCTATCAATGGTGTTAAAAGGAGAAGATGTAATATAAACCATATAGAAGCCCTAGATATCAAGATAAATATTAGTAAGGGGGCATTAGACGAGGAAGTAGTAAAAGCCCTAGAAGAATCAAAGCTTATAGATTTCATGAAGGAACGCGTGAAAGTAAAACTATCGCCTATACTTTTGAAGAAGTAGTGACGATAATATAACTAGCTTAACTTCTATAGCTAAGAGTTTTTAACCGTTACAACAATTCTAAACAAGCATAGACGGTGGTATTTAATGAAAGAAAAAGGTCTGGAGTTTGCAAAGACGCTTGATAGAGTTGCAGGTGTAGAGCATAGATACCTCGTAAAATACGATGAGGAAACCGACGAAAAATACGGACACATACCCTATGAACGACCAATAAAATTGTACATAAGTAGCGGTTTAGTGATATTAGATAAACCACCGGGCCCAACAAGCCACGAGGTTGTGGCATGGATTAAGAAGATGTTTGGGTTAAGTAAGGCTGGTCATGGTGGAACCCTAGAGCCTAGCTCCATACCTTAAAGGAGCTAGGCGGGGAAATCCTAAGGTAACAGGAGTACTCCCTATAGCTTTAGAAAAAGCTACTAGAGTTATTGGCATACTTATGCATTCCTATAAAGAGTATGTAGCTCTTATGGAGCTTCACGATCATGTAGGAAAAGATAGAATTTTAGAAGTTATGAGGATGTTTATAGGTAAAATATACCAGAGACCCCCACTAAGATCCTCCGTGAAGAGATCTCTTAGAGTTCGAGAAGTATACGATATAAATGTTTTGGAGGTAGAGAACAAACATGTACTGTTCAAAGTTAAATGCGAATCTGGTACATATGTACGAAAGCTGTGTCATGATATAGGGCTTGTTCTAGGTGTAGGTGCTCATATGCGAGAACTAAGGAGAACTGCTGTAGCACATTTAACTGAGGATCTAAACTTAGTAACAATGCAAGAGCTCTCTGAAGCATTATATGTTTGGAGCGAGTACGGCGATGAAACATTGATGCGAAAGTACATACTCCCTATGGAGTATATAGTAGCACATTTACCAAAGGTTTTAATCAGAGATACTGCCGTAGATGCTATAGCACATGGGGCACAACTAGCTGTACCTGGAATAGCTATTTTATCAGATCAAATTAAGAAAGGATCCAGAGTAGCTGTTATGACTCTAAAAGGCGAGCTTGTAGCTGTAGGTAAAGCATTGATGGATAGCGGAGAAATCATGGGAGCTGAAAAAGGTTTAGCTATAGGGATTGAGCGTGTGGTTATGGATCCAGACGTATACCCAAAGTTTTGGAAAAAATCCCGAGATAGCCTTCAAGTAGAGAGAATTAGACAAGAGCTAAAATAAGTGTTACAATAATGCCCTCGGATCATTACTATAAAACTAGGACACGCAAAGGAGTTTACTCGCTTATATCTAGCTTCGTAAGAGGTGTTAGCGTAGAATTTGAGGTGGCTCCAGGCTTATTCTCATATAGAGAAGTTGATGAAGGTACTAGACTTCTACTTGAATATGCCCAAATACCTGAGGTTGGAACGGTATTAGATATGGGTTGCGGCTATGGAGTAATAGGTATTGTTATAGCTAAGCTTAATCCTAAGCTCGAAGTTTATATGGTTGACATAAATAAAGACGCTGTTGAGATTTCAAGGAGAAACGTAATAAGGAATGCATGTGATCCTAACAAAGTTAAAATTCTATATGGAAATCTTTATGAGCCCGTTAAGGGAATTAAATTCAATGCAATATACTCCAACCCTCCATTTTCAGCCGGTATGGAAATCGTGGAGAAGATTATATTAGAAGCACCAGATTACCTTTTACCAGGAGGATCTCTACAAGTAGTTGTTAGAAAAGGTGCAGAGAAAATACATCAGATGATGATTAGATCCTTTGGTTATGTTGAAAAACTAGCATCAAAAAGAGGCTATAAAGTTCTCTTAGCGAGAAAGCAGAGCTAAACTTTTAACTACACAAACAAAAGCATATAGATAGGTTTGAATTACCATATGCCGGGGTGCCCGAGCGGTCTAAGGGGCCGGCCTTGAGAGCCGGTGGGGTACCTCCCCGCGCGGGTTCAAATCCCGCCCCCGGCGCCAAACAATCGAATGGTATTAATGCTTCCAAAATTTTCTGAGAACGCAATGTACACAATGGAATACTGCAGAAGGTGGAAGACCTCTAGATTACTTTATACTCTGTAACTCTCTACAAACAAAAATCGCGTTTTTATTATGGGTAGATAATAATGTGACCTAAAAATTATTGTTTCGAAGTAATTACCCTTCTAAGGTTTATGTATACCGATAGCGATATTACTGATAGTAACGATGATATTAACAGTATATAACTATGAGTTCCAATATTATCTTTAATAATTCCTGCTATAATTGGCGCTATTAATGATGCTACCATAGGGGCACTATTAATTATACCTGATATCCTTCCTAAATTCTCTAATCCAAAAAGTGACGGCACTAATACCCAATGTGCCACCGGTTCGGCGCTAAAGAACATGTACCTTAATATAATGAACCCTGATACTATCCATGGATTTAATCTGTATGCTAAGTAAGCTAATGTAGTTGCAATTGTTTCTAGAACATAGATCATAGGTATTGTTTTTAAAGCTCCTAGCTTATCTATTGCATAACCCCAGAGTATGGCTGATATAGCTTGAGCAAACCCCGTAATCATCATTATCTTCGGCACAATTTCTAAGCGGATATACTCAACATTCCCTAGAGTTATAGTGAAAGACTCTTCTATAATACCAGCAAAGAAGTTCATTACAACAATAGATGATAAAGCAATAAAAAGTATCATCGTGTAAACCAATACAAGCTTAACATCTATAACGATACCATTAGGATTTTTGGAGCTGTTCCTAGGTATACCACTATCTTTATTATCTTTGTATTCATTGGGAATTTGTGCAACTCTGTTAAACACTGCCATTGCTAAGGCTATAGATGATGTTCCCATCAAACCCATAACTGTTAATGCATTGAAAAACCCTAGTAAATGTATTAGGTATGTAGCGATATACCCCCAGAAAGCCATAGCTAATGCCTGAGCTGATTGCGAAGCTGATATAGCTAAACCTCTTCTTGCTGGAAATAACCTCATAAGTGTTGGATTTATACCTATCATTATAGAGGCTGTTACTAAGCCTTGGAAAACTCCTCCAGTATACCACAATACAGAGGCTTTACTCCATGATGTAAACCTAGACATGCTATACATACACAAAGCCCAAAAAATCATCGAGGTTAAAGCTAATGACATGGGCGCCGATAAACCATATTTATCATAGAGATAGCCCACCAAGATAATGGCTATAATAGATGCACTACTCGATATAGTGAAAGCTAGAGCTATAGACGTTATGGTTTCGAGCCTATATATATCCTTAATGTATAGTATGAAGAGCGAACCTATGGTACCAAAACTAATAAGTAGCATAGAGATAAACGCTACAACTATGTATATAGCTTTCATTATATTGAGCTCACCTTACTTGACTTAATTACCAATCATTTATATGTTATATCTCGAGCACTTTAGACCCTGAAACATGGAATACAGGTATAGTTTTAGGTCCGTTTATAAATGTTATCGGCATAGATGACACTTCTATGTGTAACATTTTACAAATTTGTGTTCAGCGAAGAGAAGTCTCATCATGTTTCAGGAGACCGTCGTATCATCATTAGATAGCTTTATTAGCCTCTCATCTACTATACCCTAGATGATGATGACCGATCCCCTTATGGATGATCCATGATTAAACCTGTCTCATCTGAATTCAAGACATACCTTTGGAGAGCTATACCAAGATTTTTGTCTACACATCTTAAATACATGTTTGTACATTATTTGTATAATCATGATGTGGCGATGATACCTCAACATAATAGGGCGGTCTATTTACCAGGGTTATGAGACTCAGCTTAAATAGGTTCGCAGTTCTTTGCATATTATCAAAGATAATTTTTCTTTCTCAGCACGAACACTTATAGGCTAAAAGTAGCGAAGATACTTTTAAGCCTGGTATGAAGGATACATTTATGCACAAAATGATACTCAGTAAATCACAGTAAATAGGTGTCACATATTGTCTACCTCAACATATAGGCACATAGTGAGAATAGCTGAAACAGATATCCCTGGAGAACTACCCTTGAGCTGGGGACTTGCGAGGATTAAGGGTGTAGGCTATAACATGGCTGTAGCTATATGTAGAATACTAGGGTATGATCCACTCTCAATCATAGGTTTTCTAAGCGATGAGGATGTTAAAAGAATAGAAGAAATTATAAAGAGCCCCAACAAGTTTGGATTCCCATCATGGATGCTGAACAGAAGAAAAGACTATGAGACAGGGCTCGATATGCATCTCGTATCTTCTGAACTAATATTTTACGCTAGACAAGATATAGATAGAGAGACTAAAATACGTAGCTGGAAAGGTATAAGGCATGCATTAGGTTATAAGGTGAGAGGTCAGAGAACACATACAACTGGTAGAATTGGGCCTACTGTAGGAGTTGCACGTAAGAAGCAACAGCAACAACAGAAACAAGGGTGAAAATGAATGGGCGATCCTAAGAAACCTAGGAAGAGATGGGAATCCGCTGGACATCCGTGGATTAAATCTAGGCTGGAAAGAGAGCTTGAACTTGTTTACGCATATGGTCTTAGGAATAAGCGAGAATTATGGATAGCCCAGACAATGCTTAGAAAAATCCGGCACAGAGCAAGACAGCTTCTATCACTTCCACCAGAAGAAGTGAAAAAAGAGTTAGAGGTATTAGCGAGAAAGTTATATAGGATAGGTTTAATCGATAAAATTGATGTAGATATTAACGAAATATTATCCCTAACCGTTGAAGCTATCCTAGAGCGGAGGTTGCAAACTATAGTGTGGAAGAAGGGGTTAGCCAGTTCGATATACCATGCAAGACAGCTTATTACCCATGGACATATATCCATAAATGGTAAGAGAGTTACTTCGCCAGGATATCTAGTATCAAGAGATGAAGAACAGCACATAGATTATTATCCAACGTCGTCGTACTTAAAACAACAATCTTCTTCCGCTAAAGTTCAAACCTTAACCAGGTGAGGTGCTTTCTATGTCCATGGTTGAAAGAGAGCTAAGATGGGGTTCTGCCCACATATATGCATCCTTTAACAACACCATAGTTCACATAACTGATGTTAGCGGAGCTGAAACCGTGGCAAGAGGATCTGGTGGTATGGTTGTTAGAGCCGATAGAGAGAAACCCAGCCCTTATGCCGCAATGATGGTAGCTTACCGTATTGCGCAGGAGGCTATGGAAAAAGGTGTTAATGCCATACACATAAAAGTACGTGCTCCAGGTGGCCACGGACCTAAGATTCCTGGTCCAGGGGCGCAAGCCGCTATCAGGGCTCTTGCTAGGGCAGGTTTTATTGTAGGTAGAATAGAAGATGTAACCCCAATACCTCATGATACAACTAGAAGACCTGGAGGTAGACGCGGTAGAAGGGTGTAGCTATTAATGAGATTATTGGTTAGAGAACATACGGATGAAGCCATAGAGCTGGATGTTAAGGGTGTACCCCTAGCCTTTTTAAACACCATACGTAGATACGCTTTGGCTAAGGTGCCTACATACGCCATCGATGAAGTTATGATTGTTGTGAATACTTCGTCTATGTTTGACGAGGTTTTAGCTCATAGACTAGCATTGATACCATTAAAAACTGAGGATGTAATAGATAAGATAAGAGGTATAGACCCCGAGCTATGTGAAAAATGTGCTTCATCTACACCAGAAGGAGTAGATCCTAGCATATGCGGAGAATGTTTTGTTCATATGGTACTAGAGGTTGAAGCTACAACAAATGATATTACGGTTTATTCAAGTGATATAAGAAGTGATGATCCTTATGTAGTGCCTGCTTACGCTAATATTCCTATAGTTATGCTTGCACCAGGTCAACGTATAGCTATAGAAATGAAAGCCAGAATTGGAAGAGGTCTTGAGCACGCTAAATGGAACCCCGCAACAATTGCTGTAACAAAATATGTAGCGAATATAAAGGTAGATGAGAAACTATGTAATCTCTGCGGAAAATGCATTGAAGTATGTCCTAGGGGAACATTAAAAATTGAAAATGGGAAGCTAAATGTTGTCGATGTTTATAGCTGTACGCTATGTAGGCAATGTGTAAAAGCATGTCCTGCTAAAGCAATAGATGTAGGTAGCATGGAAGATGAACACATTATCAGGATAGAGAGTGCGGGATCCCTTAAACCTGAGACTATAGTACGTGAAGCAGTATACATACTTTTAAACGAACTCAGCGAATTTGAGAAGTTCATAGAAGGTATCGGTAAGGGTGCTATACAATGAGTAGAACTGGTCCCACAAACTACGTATTAAGGAAGACGATTAAAGTTTTAAGAAGTTATGCTTATAAATATAATGCCAATGTCTGGAGGTATGTAGCAGATCTTTTAGAGAAGCCGGCAAGGAAGAGAATAGTTGTTAACTTGTCTAAGATAAATAGGTATACAAGCGAAAGTGATATTGTTATTGTACCAGGCAAAGTTCTAGGCGCTGGGAAAATAGACCACAAAATAATTGTAGCCGCAACAGCGTTCTCGCAACAAGCGATACAAAAAATAAAGATGGCTGGTGGAAGAGTTATCCATATTTTGGAGCTTCTCCAGGAGAACCCTCAGGGAAGTAATGTAAAGGTGATAACATGAGCTCTCACAATATTATTATGGTGACATCAAAACAGCTTGAATCTCTTCAGCTAACTCCGGAAATAGTCAATGAAATACTTAGAACTCGTGAAATAATTGTAGATGCTGAAAACGCTGTAGTTGGCAGATTAGCATCCGTAATCGCTAAATTGGCTAAATTAGGCTTTAAAGTCCATATTATTAATGTTGAGAAGGCTGTTGTAAGCGGTGATAAAAAGACAGTTGTAGAAAGCTATAAGCTAATGCTGAAGGTTAAGACCCATAAGAACCCATACCGTCACACTATTCACAGATCTAAGCACCCCATAAACATACTCAAGAAGACTATTAAGAATATGCTCCCAAAGCATAATTGGCTTAAAAATGAGCTAGTTAAGAAGGTTAAAGTGCATATGGGTATACCTCAAGAGTTCAGATCTAAATTAATTATCAAGATATTAGATTGTGATGCAGCTTACCTTGGTAGAACAAAAGTTGTTTCCGTGGCTATGATAGCTAAAGAATTAGGCTGGAAAGGTGTTACACCGCCATGAGTATCGCTTCAAATCAATCAACTTCGCAAACATCATCAACATCTGGTGTAACTATTAGTGGTGCATATCCTTACATAGTTAGCGGAAGAAAGATTGTTATAAGCGCTGGAAAAAGGAAAACAGCTATCGCAAAAGCTGTAATAAAGCCCGGTATCGGAAGATTTAGAGTTAACAGTATACCTGTAGAGATATGGCCTATAGAGCTGGCGAAGATGAAGATGATGGAGCCGTACCTTCTTCTGTTGCCAGAGCTTAGAAACACTATCGATATAGATGTTAACGTTGAAGGAGGTGGCTATATGGCTCAAGCATATGCTGTAAGAGTTGCTGTAGCAAGAGGGTTAATAGCGTACTTTGGTCTTCAAACCTTGAAGGATTTCTTCAAGGAATACGACCGCACAATGCTTACAGGAGACCCTAGAAGCACAGAGCCCGAAAAATGGATGAGATATAGTGCAAGAAGATTTAGACAGAAATCATATAGGTGAAATTGATGATAATCCCCATTAGGTGTTTTACTTGCGGTTACCCGATAGCGACTAAGTGGGAGGAATTCAAGAAACGTGTAGCTAGTGGTGAAAATCCTGGAAAAGTACTTGATGAGCTGGGAATTAAGAGATATTGTTGCAGACGTATGTTATTATCACATATAGATTTATTCCACGAAGTAATGAAGTATAGAAATGTAAAATAAGAGTAGAGGTGATTTGGTGAGCGAAGAACAGAGAACATTTGGTCAACAAGAACTCTTAATACCGCTGGAACAATACCTTCAAGCAGGTGTTCACATAGGGACTCATACTTGCACTAAACATATGGAGAAATTTGTATTTAGGGTTAGACCCGATGGGCTATATATATTAGATATAAGAAAAACGGATGAAAGACTAAAGGTTGCAGGCAAATTCCTCAGCAAATTTGATCATGAGAAAATCATGGTTGTATCAACGAGACAGTATGGAAAGCAAGCTGTTATAAAATTCGCTGAACTAGTAGGCGCCATACCTATTGTAGGGAGATTCACTCCTGGAACACTAACAAACCCAAGGCTGGAGTTTTACCGTGAACCAGAGGTTATTGTCTTAACAGATCCTCGTGTTGATGAACAACCCCTTGTAGAAGCTATGAAAATGGGGATACCTATAGTAGCGTTTGTAAGCACCGACAACAAATTAACAGGCATAGACCTCGCCATACCCGGTAATAATAAGGGTAGAAAATCCATAGCCCTACTATATTGGGTTCTAACACGACAAATACTGAGGGAAAGAGGGGCCTTAGGGGCTAACGATAATATACCGGTACCTCTTGAACAATTTGAAACTGCAACAACATAACATATCTTAATATATAGACCTACATAGCTACCTCAATGTATAAGTCATGAGCAAAATTGTCTTATCGCATACAGTATATCCCGTTATACCATTAGCTGGTATACCGTTTAAAGGCTATGGAAATATATTTTTAGCCACGAAGATTCCATGTAAATGCTATTTAAGGGTTTTTTATAAGTTAACACGTTGCAGAGGAGATAAAGTTCAAAATACTCAAGTACAAAATCAGAAGTCTGTTCTTCTGATGCATATAAATAGATATATCAACGTAATATTGTCAGAACTATACGATATGTGCGCTGAAGGTGATTTAGAGATCAAATGTGATTGCTATGTACCTGATATAGTAGCTTTTGTTGCTAGTACAACGGATGTACTATTTAATTTATTTAATGTTAAACGTATGGAATACGAGGAATATCTTAAGATGCTAGCAGTCCTTGATAATAAGTACTGGTTCATAGAATCACCATATATAGCCGTTCTTAGATGTGCTTATGCATACCAAGGAGTCTGTATATGTAGAGATATACATGAAAGTGTGAAGCTGAGATCTTTTCCAGATATAGAGCTTAAGTTTTTAGGAGAACTCAAATGCGGCAATAGTATGTGTCTTGAAATAACTTCGCCATTTGATGTTACATCAACATCCTATATCCTTAAATACACATCACATGTTATATCGCAAATAGCGCAAGACCTAGTAAATAGAGGTTTTATAGCAGAAGCAACCTTGAAACATCTGAGTCTCTTATACGATATCGAGACTAGAACTGTAGTAGAAGTATATAACAATATGGATTTGGAGATGAAGAAGTGGGAGTCCCTTAAACCTGTGCCGGATATCAATTCAGTAAAGTTTTACGGTATACGTTTAAAATCAGTTAAAGATAGAGAACTAAGGTGATGGTTTTTGGAAACTGTTGTGATAAAGATTGGAGGTGCTCTTATAACAGATAAATCAAAGCCTTTTTCTATTCGTTATAATATATTAAATAGGTTAGCTCACGAGATATCAAGAGCGTATAAGGAATGTTGCTCAAGAGTTTTAGTTGTTCATGGTGGAGGGAGTTTTGGACACTACGTTGTTGCTGAACATGGATCAGTTAATACTGTTGAAGCTATTGTGCAAACAGCATGGTTTATGAAAGAACTGAACATGATTGTAGTTGATGCACTTATGCTTTACGGAGTTCCCGCAGTATCATTTGATATACATGCTATAACAGTTGTTCAAGGCGAAGGAATCTATCTCTACCTAGAACCTATATCTCGAGCTTTAGAACTGGGTCTGGTCCCTGTTCTCTACGGAGATATAGCTATTGGGGATAAAGTACGCGTTATTTCCGGCGATGAAGTTGCCTGGTACTTATCTAGTTATTTTTCCCCATCAAAACTCTTATTTGCTACAGCAGTCGACGGCGTTTACGATAGGAATCCGTCAGATCCAAAGGCAAAGCTTTTGGATACAGTTACACTTAACGATATTCATAACATTCTTTTCAGCGAATCCCAGGGCATTGATGTCACCGGTGGCATGAAGCTCAAACTTGAGCTAGCGCTTAAGTACGCATCTAATGGTATTAATGATGTTGTGATATTTAATGGGTTAAAAGAAGGGCAAACATATTCAGCTATATGTGGTCGCTTAACACGTTGCACTAGGGTGCTACTGTATGAGTATTGAGCAAAGGAAGGAGGATCACATAGACTTAGCGATGAAGCTGGAGAATCAAGGACCTCTTTCAACTCTTCTTGAGGAAGTATTTTTTGTTCATCAACCTCTTACAACTTCTTCAGTTAATAATGTTAATTTAGAGATAGAATTCCTAGGATTTAAACTAGGAGCTCCGATCATCATATCCGCTATTACTGGTGGCACGAAAAGAGGATATGAGATAAATAAAGCGCTAGCAGGGGTAGCACAAAGGTATAGGTTCGCCATAGGTGTAGGTAGCCAGCGTGCAATGATATTGAACCCTGAAACCGCATATACATATAAGGTTGTTCGCGAAATAGCACAGAATGTACCTGTTATAGCTAATATTGGTGTTGCGCAATTAGCTAGGCTTGATATAAAAATCATTGAATGGTTGATAGAGTCTATAGAAGCTAATGCTTTGGCTATTCACCTCAATATCCTCCACGAGTTAGTTCAGCTTGAAGGGGATAAAGATTTTAGAGGATCCTTAGAAGCCATTCAAAAAATTATCGATAAGGTGGATGTTCCTGTGATAATTAAAGAAGTTGGTAACGGAATTTCAAAGGAATGTGCTGAGCTTCTATATAGCATAGGCGTAAGGATGATTGATGTAGCAGGTGCTGGGGGAACTAATTGGGTCTCAATAGAGCTTTCGAGAGCTAGATCAAATAACTATGTCATGATGTTCAATGTTTTCAAAACATGGGGGTTACCAACAGCTGTATCTATAGCTGAGGTTGCTTCTATTAGCGGTTTAACTGTTATAGGAAGTGGTGGTATAAGAAGTGGTATAGATGTGGCCAAGGCGATTGCGTTAGGAGCCGATATTGTTGGCATAGCCCAGCCTTTTCTATATCACGTCGTTAATAATACTGTAGATGATTTCGTTAATTCAGTTTTAATGCAGCTCAAAATAGTTATGCTATTAACGAATTCGAGAGCTATAAACGATCTGAAAAAAGCTCCTGTGGTTATTATAGGAAAGCTTGCATCGTGGATTTGCGCAAGAACGTTGAAGTTAAGAAATCCGAATGCTTATATATCTTGCTGTACTCAATGTAATATGTGAACATTATGTCTTTCCTAGAGTACGCATTAAGGATTTCAGAGAAAGTAAATAAATTTGCATTTGATACTATAAGGGGGATGCCCGCAGAGCTATATGATGCATCGCTTCACTACATAAAAGCAGGAGGAAAAAGAATAAGACCGTTAATAACAGTATTAGCCTGCAGAATTGCTGGAGGAAATGAAGATATGGCAATTCCTGGAGCAACAGCGGTCGAAGTATTACATACATTCACGTTGATTCATGATGATATAATAGACAAGGACGACTTTAGGCGTGGGGTCCCAACAGTCCATAGATTATGGGGTATAGATATAGCTATCCTCGCTGGTGATACGTTACACGCTTATGCACATAAATGCCTATTACGTGCTTTAGAGTTCGGAGTCCCCCCTGAGAGGGTTTTAAGGGCTGTAGAGTATCTAACGAAAACCACCATAACTATAGCTGAAGGTCAAGCCCTAGATATGCTCCTACCAACTCGTCACAACGTTGACGTAAACGACTATATAGAGATGGTATCTAAAAAAACTGCGGCTCTCTTCGCAGCTTCAGCCGCAATAGGTTCTACGCTCGCTGGAGCCCATGAAAAACTAGTTCAAAAACTACAAAATACCATGATTTACGCTGGTATTGCGTTTCAAATACGTGATGATATACTGGGTCTCGTAGGCGATGAAAAGATCTTGGGTAAACCTGTATACAGCGATATAAGGGAGGGTAAAATGACGATACTTGTTATCCATGCACTAAATAAGGCTAAAGATGATGAGAAGAAGAAGATATTGTTCGCCCTCGGCAATAGAGCTGCAACACCAGAGGAACTTAAAGAGGTTGCTGAACTTATTAAGAACCTGGGATCTATTGAGTTTGCCGATGATTTAGCTGAAAGTTATGCGACCAAAGCTTTAAACCTTGTAAGAGAAATAGATACTATGGATAGCGAAGCTCTGATTATGTTGAACAATGTTGTTGAATTTATGGTGAGAAGGAATTACTAAAGAAAACAATATGCAGCCACGTAGCTTTCCTGTAATTTATGTTGATGAAACGTGTTTGAAGGAAGTGAAACATAACCCTAGACTTTTACTCTATAATGGATCGTTGAATGAGCTAAAGAATCTGAATAATTTAATAAACGAAAAGCAGGTTATTTACATCGATTTAAACAATAAGCTCTTCTATGATTCTCCTAAAGATAACCTCAGAAAATTTGTTGAAATTGTATACGAAAGAGCTATAGAATTTGTATTTAACCTAGAAACCAAAAAAGTTTCATGTGCTATTGCAACGCTTAAACCTGAGCACAAGGAGGCTCTGTACGTAGATAGCGATGCTGATGTAGAGATCATCGAGGTAAAGGGCGGCCGCGTTTTTCCTTTAATCGATGTGGGTTCTGGGGTACGTAAAGGTGATAAACTGTGTTATGCCGTAAGTAGAAAATTTGAAGTTAGGGTTATAAGAAGTACCGTTAGAGGTGTTGTATTCTATGTTGGTGAAACTTATTTTGGTGAAATACCTGCATTATACATAGTAATCATAGGTGAAGAAAATGTCGTTAAACTTGCCAGAGGAACTTAAAGGGCAAATACGTAGGAATGCGCTAGCCATTGCCGTAGCAAATAGGTTAAAGTACGGACAAGCTAAGCTAGAACCTGTGGCAAACAAGGTTTTCGGTGAATTCAAAGAAATAAGACAATATGCTAGAGATGTCATAGCTGTAGTTAGAGAAGTAATAAATTACATCAATAGTTTGAACATTGAAGAGGTTAAGAGAATCGCCGAAGAACTTGGAGCATTAATGATGAGCGAGGAAAGAATAGAAGTAAAAACATTGCCATCTCTACCAGGTGTTGAAACATGGGGGAAGGTTACCACGAGATTTGCCCCTAATCCTGATTTCCCTATACATTTAGGTAATGCTAGAGCGGCTATTATCAGCTACATCTATGCGGTTATGTACAAGGGTAAGTTTATACTAAGGTTTGAGGATACAGATCCTCGAATAAAAAAGCCGTTGCCTGAGGCTTACAACGTGATCAGGGAGGATTTGAAATGGCTAGGCATCAAATGGGATGAAGAATACATACAAAGTTTAAGAATGGGTATATACTATGATTACCTCAAGAAACTTATAGCCAACGGCTACGCATATGTAGACCTATGCAAGCCTGAATTATTTAGAGAGTTAAGGAATAAGGGTATTGCGTGTCCTCATAGAAACGACGATCCATCGGTAAACCTAGAGAGACTAGACAAAATATTTGCTCAAGAGTATAAGGAAGGCGAGGCAGTAATTAGGCTTAAAACAGATTTAGGTCATCCAGATCCCTCTGTAAGAGACTGGGTTCTGTTTAGGGTAATAGATACAACCAAACATCCTCATCCAATAACCGGGGATAGATACGTACTCTGGCCTACATACAATTTTGCAGCAGCTGTAGACGACCATCAGATGAATATAAGTCACATCTTTAGAGGTAGAGAGCACGCCGTAAACACCATAAAGCAGATGTACTTGTACAACTGCTTCGGTTGGAGGTACCCAGAAGTTATAAACTTGGGTAGAGTAGGGCTTGAGAAAAGTATATTGAGCAAAACTTGGATTAAAACCCAGTTAGTATCAAACCCTGGTAAATTCATGGGTATAGACGATATAAGGTTCGGAACAATAGCAGCTTTGCGAAGAAGGGGTATTTCTCCTGAAACAATAAAACAATTAATACTTGAACTCGGCGTCAAAGGCATAGATGCTATAATTAGCTGGGAAAACGTAGCTGCCGTTAATAGGAAACTTCTTGACCCCGTATCCAAGCGTATATTTATTGCTATAAACCCTGTTAAAGTAGAGATTTCTAACTTAAACATCCCTACAACTATTAAAATCCCATACCATCCTTCATCGAACTTAGGTTTCAGAGAGTACAGGTTAAGTAGACCCGAGATCTACATAAGCTCGAATGATGCTGTATTATTCAAGAAGATAGGCTTCATTAGGTTAATGGAATTCACTAATATTGGATTTATAGAAGAAAAAGACAATAAGATTATTGCTGAAAATATAGGCGGCGATGTTGAAACAGCTAAGAAATTAGGTGCACAGATAGTTCAATGGGTACCTGCTGAAAGTGCTGTAAAGATCCGGATGCTGAAGGCCCACGGGCTAAACCTTGTAAGAATGTTAGGTGTAGGCGAAGGCGTGCTTAAGCAGCTAGGTGTAGGCGAAGTTGTGCAAATGGTTAGACTTGGCTTTGGACGAATAGATGATGTTCGTAAGAACCTTATATCTATTATATATGCGCACGACTAGTGTTTTTCAGCATATCTTAAATACCGAGGTATAGTCTTATCTCGGTAGCAGAATGTAACGCCGAGGGTAGAGCAAGAATGTCCAAATCAAAACCATTTTACGTAAGGTTCGAGGTGCCACCAGAGGTAACAGAAAAAGTGTACCAAGTACTTAAAAAAGCTAGGGAAACAGGCGGTAAAATAAGAAAGGGCACCAATGAGGTTACAAAAGGGGTAGAAAGGGGCTTATGCAAGCTTGTAGTAATAGCTGAAGATGTGGATCCGCCGGAGATAGTTGCTCATCTTCCTCTACTATGTGAGGAAAAGAAAGTACCCTACTTATACGTGCCAAGCAAAAAGAGGTTAGGCGAAGCTACAGGAATAGAGGTAGCAGCTGCCTCTGCTTGTGTAGTTGAACCAGGAGAAGCTAAAGCTGAGCTAGATGAACTTACGAGCAAGTACCAAGAACTAAGAACTAAAGCTGGGAAATAACGGTAAACGATAGGTTACAGCGATATAAAAACATTAAAAAGTTTTTACCAATATTTTTTCACAAATAAACTGATTATCCTTACAATTTAAGCTAACTACACCTTGCACACTAGCACCCTTCTAGGGGATATGTTTTTTATATTGAATTTGAAAATGCCGCGATTAAAATTTCTATAAAACAATACAATGTTATGGTGCCTATTATTATCTCCTAACCGATAGCTTCCTAGCTTCTCTCTCAGTCTCTCTAAGAATTACTATATCACCTACTCTCACAGGCCCTCTTACGTTTCGTGTTAATATCCTACCTTTGTCTCTTCCCTCGAGTATTCTAACTCTTACTTGCATTACTTCGCCTGTTATACCTGTTCTACCAATTATCTGCACTATTTCTGCTGGATACCCTATCTTCTCTACAACATTTACTTCGTGCTCCTTAGATTTATCTTCGATGGTAACTTTCGCCATTCTTACTGCACCGAGCTAAACTATCGAATTTTGACTAGCACTTATAAGCTTTAGCTATGTAGTGAGCTATATGTGTACAGCATAAAATAAAGGTAAAGTGGTGTACAGAAGATGGTTGTAAAAAGAATGTGTAGCTTTTGTGGATATGAAATAGAGCCTGGAACAGGGTTAATGTTTGTTAGAAACGATGGTACTATACTGTGGTTTTGTTCAAGCAAATGCTTTAAAAACTACAAACTAAGTAGAGATCCTAAGAAAATAGCTTGGTCGAAATACTATACACCGCATAGAGGTAAATAGACATTACATCTACAGTTGTATCAGCAAAGTAGCGAATTCGGGCTCTTTCGAAGCTTTTATCTTTATTACTTCTTTCAATACTTGAATAGAGTCTTCATCTAACATAACCTTAAACTTCGTCACCAGCGCTTTTGCATGGCTTAGGGGGATGTCGGAGTAAAGTACATCGCCTTCCTTTATGTGTCTTCCAACCATGACATGCCCCTTAATGGATACTGCTACCTCTTGGCCTTTCCTAGCTTCCTTCACTATTGTACCCATATGCTGTATCTGCTGAACTTCACCAACGGGTTTACCATCTACCCTCATTAGTAAGGTCCCAGGTTTAATAATACCGCCTAGGACTTCAACACCTACTATTACAGGGTCACTTCTTCTAAATACGTACCCCGGTAAGATCTTTATTTTAGTTGGTAATATAAGGGATTCCATTTCTCTTCTAAGCTCCTGCTTCTTCTCTTCTTCTACCCAATTTATGTAATCCTCTATAAGCCTGTAGATTATGTTCCCTGTGAACACCTTTATGTTCTCTTTCTTAATTAATTCCTCCGCATCAGGTAAGACCTTTGCATTGAAGAGTAGTACCACCCCTAGGTACCTATCAATTTTAGCTACAATAGAAGCTTCTATAACTTCCCTCCTTGTAAGATGCCCCACATCAGCTATTCTAATCGGTATCGATTTACGCGATAAAGCTTCTACTAAAGCTTCTAGCGCACCAAGTGTATCAGCTTTAACTATTAGGCCGTTAACATCCTTTTTAATTCTAACAGATGCTACCTCCTCTAAAACCATATTTTTATAACTATCAATTTCATTTTCACTAGGTATTGTATAGAAAGGTGAGCCTGCAATAGCTTCGTCTATGTTAGGCGCTATAACTCTTACACCAGCCGCTGCTACAACTTCTTCAACAGGTGAAAGATCGGCTTTTGCCACCCTGATATCCATTAAAGGTCTTGGCATAAGAAGTGCTCTAACTCTTGAAACTATAGGACCGTTGATACCTGCAATAACGAATATGTCTTTTTCGCGTAGAATACCGTCATATATTATTACATCTAGAGCTGTTCCGTATCCAGGTTGCTCCTTTACCTCTAGCACAACACCTTTAGCAGGTCCTTCTGCGTATCTAAGTCTTTCACTCATATACCTCTGTGTTACACCAGCAAGAACCGCTAGCAACTCTGGTATTCCTTCACCTGTTTTAGCTGATAGCGGAACTATAGGAACCGTAGTTAAGAAATCTTTAACCCTTTCGAAGTATTCAGCATTTACACTATGCTCAGCTAACTGCCCTACGAGCTTGTAGATCATTGCCTCAAGCCTCTTAGAAACCTGCTGGCTTTGTTTCCTCAAACTATCAATTATTGGTTCATCCGAGTAGGGAATCCAACCTGGTGTTTTATCCACCTTATTTGCTGCAACGATAAACGGTGTTTTTCTAGCTTTTAGTATCTCGATGCTTTCTATTGTTTGAGGCATTACCCCTTCGTTAATGTCTACAACGAGTATGGCTACGTCTGCTACACTACCTCCTCTTCTCCTGAGATTCGAGAAAAGCTCGTGACCAGGAGTATCTATGAATAAAAGCCCCGGAATATCGAGCTTAAACTTTATATACTTCCTCAGCGGCGCAGCTATCTTCTCTATTACAGATGCGGGAACGATGCTCGCACCTACATGCTGAGTCATTTCACCAGGCTCTTTTTTAACCACAGCTGTACCCCTTATCTTGTCCAACAACGTCGTTTTACCGTGGTCCACATGCCCTAAGACAACTACTATTGGTTGCCTCAACCTCTTACTTGGTAATTTATTAGCAGTAGTATGTTGCTCGGACATAGGTTTCACCTTGTACTAGTAGCTAAGGAATTTCCTTGCACCGAACTAGAAAAAGCTTCGAGCTAATGGTTTAAAATAATGTCGATTACATCACAGCTTTTCCAGGGCACCTATCAAATAGCATCCCAAAACCCTACAACATTAAAATAACAATTACATCCCTACCTTGTACTCAAGGATACGGTATCTTTCCAATTAATTACATCACGAAATGCACAGATACCATCTTGTTTGCCCCTTTAGTGTAGATAGATTATATAAACATGAAAAATACCCACTATGAGTCTGCATATCTTCAAAAACCTAAAAACGAATAGATTTAGAAAACTTGAAGAATACGTAATAAGTAGAAAACTTTATCAAAGCTACATTAATATTTCCAGACTACTTAGCGTAAACCCTATAGAGCTACTAACTTCTTAAGCCCTGTTAATACTGCTCTTACTACCCCTTTATCTTCTCTTAAACTCTTAGTATTATACATGCTGCTTAACCTAAAGCGATTTAATACTATAGAAGCTCTTTTTCATCACAATACTAACTGTATAAAATGTAAGTTAAGCCTGGATACGAAGACTTTAGGATACTCATAGCCAAAATGGATATCGTTAGAAAACCCTACCCCGAGAAAATGTTATAGGTACACCTACTGGGTCTATGATAGGAAATAAGGTTGAAGCCTACGCCAAAGGAGAAGGAATCAGAGTATATACATATTAGATAGTAGTATTATTCTATGCTTTGGTATTTTCCTCAAAGAGATCTTAAACCTCTTAAAAATGATACATAGAGATTTCCATCTCTATTAATATAATTGTTGAGTTTTCTCCATGTAGATGCAAGCGTAGCAACGACTAATAATAATATCAAGGCTTTGCTTTCTTTAGACATATGTATGGACCATCTCTATACGTTCTCAAAACCTTCACTAAATTTACAGACCGAGGATCAACTATTAAATACAATCCGTAGAGCAAAAATACATATTCATGATATTCACGTAGTATTTCATATTACCCATAATGAAATTGTATGGAATTTATGACCAAGAATCATCGAACATACAAACTTTACTTTGACCCCAACTTATGTTTAGATCTATTTTACGTGTATAGAGCTTTTGTACTAGGTAATGGTGTTCGGCAAATTATTTATGCTTATATATTTATTAACACCGATATAGGTATTGAAGAACTTAATGTTAGACTACCGTGTATACTAATTGAAATATTATTAAAAATTTACTGAAAGGGTTTTAAACATGGTGAGAACCACAGTAGGTCTCCCAGAAATAATATTGAAATGCAGGAGCTATCTATGGAGAATTTAGGTGTAGTACTAGGTCTAATTATACTCAAGAAGAACTGATGTAGCTATATCGATGCTCAAACTGATTATTAGATTTACCTCACCACCTATGTGCCCTACATACCTAAATTCGTTAACAATAAATATAGTTGAACAGCTTAACTACTTGTGATTCTAGCTTTGGTTTTCTCGATAACCTCATCTATAGTGGTTCTCATTATCTTCATCTTAACTGTGAAAACATATTCAATCAGTTTCTAAACATTGCAGTAAAATCTATTGAGAGCAAAGCTCTAATAAAGATACTTAATCTGATGATATGTGATTTAGCTTTTATTCTCTAAGTTATACGTTCTACTAATATTATATAACTTTGCTAGCAGGAATAGCTCTTGTTATAATGACATTGTATGAGTTAATCATATAATACCTCCAAGATAAAACATAAGTAACATTATTCAGTCTTTTATTACTTCCTCTAAGCTTCTCATTTTTAACCAGTTCTAAGTCTTACAGTTTAGTTTTCGGAAAACTATCAACCCACATTATTAGGAGCTTGATACTGGTGGTTAATACGAGCTTAAAGCAATTAAAACTAAAAAATAAAAGATATTATTCCTACTTATTACAAGTAACCGTATTGGCTAGAATCAAAATAGTTTTTAAGGGTTAGATACATAAGCTGGGTAGAGTAGCAAAGGTGTTAAATTAAGATGCCAGAGTTTGTAGTAGTAGTTTCAGATCCTAGAATAAAGAACCTAAGGGTGGCACCTGTCAAAGTCATCGGCTTAGATGATCTTGAGTATACAGACAAACATAAAGAACAACGTATTTTACCAAATGTGAGATTGAGCCAGCAGATACTGGATGTTATAAATCCACCCCTAGGTGTAGTCGTGGTAAGGATATGGAAGAATAAGGCAACAAGAGAAAAAGTAAACTTAGTTGCTAAAGCTGTGGTTGATAACTCCATAGACGTTATGACTGTTGGTGTACCTTTAGCATTTCTTACCGATAAGGTTGGTTCAAGCCAAGTAATTGGAGAAGTCTTTGCAGCTTCTGCTTTCCAGGTAAGGGTCTCAGAAGATGTAGCATCAAAGCTAATTGGTTTAAGGATAGGCAATAAGGTGGACGGAAGGTTGATAGGTTTTCCCAATGTAACATTAGAGGTTAGAGGAGGTGCGGACTTAGCGGGATTTCCAATGAGAGCTGATGTTGATGGCGCAGTTAAGAAGTACCTATTACTCTCATCGGGAGTTGGTTTTAAACCTAAGAAAAAAGGTGAAAGAAGAAGAAAGCTAATTAGAGGTAACACTATTTCGCCAGATATTGTTCAGATAAATACTGTTGTTATTGCTTAGTCGCTAAAATAAGCTAAAATATATTTTAAGGTAAATAGAGATAAAATTCTAAAACAGTAATTGGTTTGTGAATATGAACTACATACCTGAACTAAGTATTGGCGTTGTAGGTCATGTAGATCACGGAAAAACTACGCTTGTTCAGGCTCTTACTGGGCAATGGACAGCTCGCCACTCTGAAGAATTGAAGAGATCCATGACCATAAAACTCGGTTATGCTGATGGATACCTAGTAAAATGCGAAAACTTAGAACCACCACAAGCTTATAGAACTGATGCTATATGTTCAAAGGGATTGAAGCCGGAAACCCTTAAAACAGTATCATATGTGGATGCACCTGGCCATGAAATCCTTATGGCTACAATGCTCTCAGGAGCATCGTTAATGGATGCAGCGTTACTAGTTATAGCAGCAAACGAACCTTGTCCTCAACCGCAAACACGCGAACACCTTATGGCCTTAGACATAATGGGTATAGATCAGGTCATAGTAATACAGAACAAGGTTGATGTAGTTGATAGAGAACAAGCTAAGAAAAATTACCAGCAAATAGTAGAGTTCTTATCTACAACAAGGTATTCCAGAGCCCCCATAATACCCATTAGCGCACTACACAAGGTCAACATAGACGTACTGGTTATGGCGATGATTAAGCTCTTTAGAACACCTGAAAGGGATCTCAGTAAACCTGCATATATGTTGATTGCTAGAAGTTTTGATGTGAACTTACCTGGGGTACCCCCCGACAAACTCATCGGAGGTGTTATAGGTGGTGGGCTAACTAAGGGCGAGCTAAAGGTTGAAGACGAAATAGAGATAAAACCTGGTATAAGAGTAATGGAGAAAGGTTCTATTCGATATGTACCTCTTACAACGAAGGTTGTTAGCATTAGATACGGTGGAAAAGAAAGCAATAGAGCTATTCCTGGAGGTCTAGTTGCAGTAGGTACAACACTAGATCCTTCGCTTACGAAGGCAGATACACTCGTAGGCAACATAGCTGGTCATTATGTACCGGATCCTATAGATTCGCTACATGTAGAGTATAGGCTTTTCGAACGTGCTGTAGGTAGCAGATTCCAAGAGGTTGTCGATCCTATTAAGCCCAAAGAAACTCTGTTACTCACTATAGGTACAGCCGTTAGGCTTGGTACTGTAATAAAAGTTACCAAAGATGAATTAGAAGTTACGCTTAGAGAACCTGTTGTAGTAGTACCTAGAATTAACGTAGCTATTTCGCGTCAAATAAAAGGTAGATGGCGCCTAATAGGATGGGGCCGCATAAAGACGTAGTTGATACCATATTCAGTAATTTTTGTCTAGCTATTCTTGACACAAGCATCTTATTCCTTGTAGCACAAAACTTAGTAAAACTCAACGATATCTTCATCTTTAGCGAAGGCTGTAACCTTGTAGTACCTATACATGTGGTCAATGAATTGAATAAGCTGTCCGCAAAATCTACAGAAAAAGGTAGGCTGGCCTTGTGGATCCTCAGAAATCTCTTAGGTAGCTTCCAAATTATAGAAGTGAACTTAGAAAAATGCAAACCAAGCGAAGCTGATTGCGCCATTATAGAATTATCGAAGACTTTTAGTAAGGATACAAAGTTGATTGTATTGACAGCCGATAGTAAGTTAAGAAAGGAACTGATAAAGTACGGAGTTGAAGTGGTATGGTATAGAAAAGCTAAAAACAAATTAGAGTCTACTGCATTATTCTAGCAGAACTAACAGAAAGAAATTAGGTAAAAATAAAGGGGTAAGTCAAACCATGTTTAGGATATATAGACTTACAGATATTATTAGAGTTGACCCTGCAAAACTTAGTAGACCGCTAGAAGAAATAGCGTTTGAGGAACTTAGAAAAAAATATGAAGGATTAAAAGACAAAAACCTAGGCATAGTGCTAGCTATAATCAACGCTTACGTGGATCCTGAAGGATATATACCGCTCGGTGACGGTGCTCCATACCATAAAGTGGAATTCGAGATTTTATCCTATGTCCCTATAATAAACGAGATAATCGAAGGTCCTGTAAATACTGTTGGAAGGATGGGTATAACAGTAAAGATGGGGCCCTTAGAGGGTTTTGTACATGTATCGCAAATAGCAGATGAAGAGGTCAAATATGATCCTCTTCGTAATACAATAGTATTAGCTCAGAGTAAAAAAATAATATCCCAAGGAGATGTTGTTAGAGCTAGAATAACATCTGTTTCCCTTGGAGCACAAACTAGAATGCCTAGGATAAGTATGACCATGAAACAGCCGTATTTGGGTAAACTAGAGTGGATTAAAGAGAAAGAAGGAGAATAGCATATCATTTTCTTGGTGATGAACCTCGTAAGGTCTGATGAAGTGATGTTATCGGGGATCCTGATTTCATGGTCTGGATCACCAAACGTGAAATAGCCTACTACTTAATACTTAAGCATGTATTCAATAACAGTATATTTAACCTTGGTGAGGCTCTAGACATTTTGAGTTTATTCGGGTCTAAGCGAACCGCTAAGAAGATAATAAGGTTACTAGTTTCAAGAGGCCTTATAGAAAAAGTTGATACCTTGAGTTATAGGGTTAATGAGTTAGAGCCAGCTTTATTTCAAAACCTAAAAGCTTACATCGTTCAGCGAATACATAGACGATTAAAATCGGTTGGTCTTAGCAGTTCTATAATTCTCAAAGATCATCGTGAAACTTTAGCAATACGTAACTGTAGCAATACCTTAGTATCAACTTTTGAGCTATTAAGAGGAATTATAGATATTGAATGCGGTTAAAAAAGAAGAAGATTAATTTTGATACTAATCAATTATTTACTATGTTAGTCTTTTTTTGCTATTATTATTTCAATAGTTGAAACTCTTGATTGCCTACCGTCAGCGCTTGTTATTGTTTGGCTACCAACATTTATACCTTTTACTTCGACTTTACCGGGGAGGAACCTGTTTCTTACGATTTCTATTGCGTCAACTGCTTTGCTTATAGCTCTACCTCTTGCTTTAACTACAATCTCGTTTACTCCTTGGTTTATTAAGGTTAATATCGCTAGGACATAGTTCATTACGGGTTTTTTACCTACAAGTACAGTATTGGCTGCTGATGGTGCCTGGGACATTTCTTAACCCCTTGGTTTTTGTGGTTATGCTGTGAATTATAGTAAGGGGCTGGAATAAAAGGTTTTTTGGAAATATGCTATGTGTGGCACAGCTTTTTGAGTAATCTTGATACGGCTAGTTATAGCTTCTGGGTAAAAAAGTGCCGATAGCTATCATCTACAGAAATTGTTGTCCACGTTGCGGAGGAGATATAAGTAGTGTGGATATAGCTATAAAAGGAGCTTGTAGTGCATGTACTAATAATTTAGAGCTTACAACCCTTCATATACTTGATAAAGAAGTTGAAAACTTTGTAGGCTTCTTCGTAAAAGTAACAGGTTTTTCACCCTGGTCTCTCCAGAGGTATTGGATAAAGCGGCTGATCTCTGGAGAATCTTTTGCTATGATTGCTCCTACAGGTGTAGGTAAATCAACTCTTTTAGCTGTATATGCATTGTATAAGGTTTACTACTATAAATCTAAGGTATATATTCTAACGCCTACAAGAGAGCTTGCAAAACAAATGTATTCTAGGTTAAGCGAATTCATTGACAAAGCTAAGCTGAAGGATTCCATTAAGTTGTTGTTCTATGATTCCTCTAGCAAAAATGTATCCCAAACTAAAGACGCTATAAAGAGCAGCGATTTCGATGTATTAATTACCTCAGCAGCATTCCTAGCAAGACACCACGAACTTCTAACTGACAAAAGATTCGGCTTAGTTATAGCAGACGACCTTGATTCGATAATGAAGAACTCGAAGAGTGTTGATAGAATTTTAACTTTACTAGGTTTTGACGATAAAGATGTAGAGCTCGCCTTCAAGATTATTAAGCTACGGCAACATACTTTCTTGGCAAAAGCGTCTAAAAGTCAGGATGTATTTGAGAAAATTAGGAAAGAATTACTAGAGTTTGAGGCAGTTCTAAGAAATAATATAGCTAAGAAGAATGTACAACTAGTTGTCGCCTCTGCAACAGGAAGAGCTAGAGGGTTGAAGGCACAAGTATTAAAGCTTCTTTTAGGGTTTGATGCTGGAGCTGTTTTTGAGTACTGGCGTAATATTGTGGACCTGTATAATCCCCTAGATGAATCCTTATACGATAAAGTTGCACATTTAGTTAAGAAATTGGGTAGCGGTATAGTCTTTGTATCATCGCTGTACAAAGAGATCATAGAGCCTCTTGTCGGTAAGCTTAGAAGCGAAGGTATTAAAATTGAGGTAGTCAAAAGTGGTAGTAAAAGTGTTGATAAGTTTAGGCGTGGTGAAGTAGAGGTACTCGTTGGATCTGCATCTTACTATGGAATTCTTGTAAGAGGACTTGATGAGCCTGTTAGGGCTAGATACACAATTTTTGTAGGTATTCCGAGCATAGTTAGAGATCTTCAAGATAGTTTGAATAACCCTAGATTTCTCTTCATGGTCTTACGCGAACTTCGACGTCTGGGGTATAAGGTGGATGATTTAATTAATAGTATAACTAGAATCATCACTAATTCTACGCCTTCAATGTTATATCTCTACACGAAGTTAATGAATCAAAAGTCTAGGGTTGATCCAGCATCGGTTAATGAAGAGATTAAAGCTAAGGTTGAAATTTTGCTTAATATTAAGCAGAACGTATACAAAATTATTAGGGATATTCTAAATGATAAGAGGATTTTAGAGGTTAGTAGAAACTGTATCATTACTAAGCGTGGCAATAAGTATCTGGTTATTAAGCCTGATCCCTACACATATATACAAGCTAGCGGAAGATGTTCTAGACTGTTAAGAGGTAGAAAAACCTTTGGTATATCAATAATATTTGATGAGTATCCTCAGCTTCTTTCAATAATGGAGACCATACTTAAGAGATACATAAGTACCTTCAATATCAAAAACCTGGTTATCGATGAACTAGATCTTTATGTTAAAGAGATAGAAAATAGCAGATCTCTCGAAGGTTACGAAGTGAACATAAATATTTCTACAGCTTTAATCGTTGTTGAATCGCCTACAAAAGCAAAAACTATAGCCAACATGTTCGGGAGGCCTGCAAAACGCGTACTAGGGAATACTTTAATATACGAAACATTAATTCCTGTGACACCAACCAGGATTATTGTAGCATCTATAATGCCTTCTCTAGGCCATATAACAGATCTTGTTACAGACGAAGGACTTTATGGAATCAAGGTTAACGGATTTGAATATACACCTATATATGACTTTATAACTAGGTGCCGTAGCTGTGGAGCTCAGCATGTAGGTATTTATGATAGCTGCCCCTACTGCGGATCGATGGATGTTATGTGCAGTTCCTCCATATATAACGCTATAAAGGCAATAGCTATACAAGTGGATGAAGCCTTCATAGCTACAGACCCTGATTCAGAAGGAGAGAAAATAGCTTTTGATATCTATAATCTTCTGCTACCGTATAATAAGAACATCTTTAGGATAGAATTTAGGGAGGTGACGAGGAATGCTATTCTAGAAGCATTACGTAATCCAAGGAGAATAGATGTTAACAAAGTTGAGGCGCAGATAGCTAGGAGAATAGCAGATAGATGGATAGGCTTCGAGTTAAGTTTATGGCTACAAATGAAGTTCGGTAAACCGTGGCTAGGTGCTGGAAGAGTTCAAAGCCCTGTTCTGTTGTGGATTGCTAATCGATACAAAGAGTATAAGGATAATTTCGGTTACGTTGTTGTGGTGGATATCGGTGGCTACAAGGTTAAATGGTACTTAGGTAGAGGATTTGAAGCAAGAGAAAAAGCTCATATGGTTACTAGTAGAGCCCTTGAATGTGGATTGGAGATAACTCGTTTTGAATTCATAGAGAAAGAGCTTCCGCCCCCGCCACCATTTACAACTGATAACCTTATACAGGAAGCCAATATATTATTTGGCTTCACAGCATCTAAAACGATGATGATAGCTCAAACACTGTTCGAGTTAGGTTTAATAACATACCATAGAACTGATACAACAAGGCTTTCAACCACTGCTTTAACTATAGCGCACGAAGCTATTAAAAAAATGAACTTAGATAAGATGTTTGTACCTAGGTTGTGGAACAGAGAAGATAAAGCAGAAGGAGCGCACGAAGCTATTAGACCTACTAACTCTATAAACTCTGAAGAACTTATAGAGATGATTATAAGAGGAGATATTGGGATACTGACTAGAATTAGTGAAGATCATCTGAAACTATACGATTTGATATTTAGGCGGTTCATTGCTAGTCAAATGCCTAACACAAGAATTAGATATCTACGGGCTGAACTTAGAATTTCTGATCTCACAACAGTAGTAGAGGTGCCCATCGAGGTTGTGTTACCGGGTTTTGCCGCTGTTTACCCAGTAAAACTCTACACGGAGATTATGAAAAATATCGACTTAGTAAGCAATAAGGTTAGAGTTGTAAAAGCTGAGGTGGTAAAAGGCTCCCTTATACCCTTATACCGTGTTGCAGATATAATAAAATTAATGAGGGATAAAGGTATAGGTAGACCTAGCACTTATGCTAAAGCAATAGACAGTAATATTAAGCATGGATACGTAATTGCTAGCAAGAAGAGAAAAGCATTGATACCGACTAAGCTTGGTTTAGAAGTAACTGAAACAATACATAGATACTTCGTTAAACTTGTAGGAGAAGATGTTACAAAACAACTAGAAGCGCTATTAGATGAAATAGAAGAAGGTAGGATCAGTATTCAAGATGTACTAAATAACATAAGAAATAGTATAGACATTGCTATGAATGCTATGGAGAATGGTGCTCTTCCCCCTACTTTCAATAATGTAAACATTAACACAAACGCTGCGATTACCTAATACCTACCTTACCCGCTGCAACGCTATCTTTATATATGAAACCCTGCGATTCCTTATAAGCATACTACCAATTTCAACATCCTTAACATTAACCCTATCACCAATCCTTGCCATTATTGCATTATACAAGTTAACAGCTCTATGAATATTTCTCCCGCGCCCCATAATTTCAATTACATCTGCATCTCTATTCAAACTAATAATAGCTTCCACAAGGTACTCCTTAAGTGGTTTGTTGCCTAGCAATATATTCTTTACATTACTCTTCGGTTGCGAACTCATCCGAACAACACCTACTTAACATCACAAGATTACTCTACCTATTGAGTTATAATACATAGCACTATATAAACTCATCTAATTCCATAAAAACCTAAAGCTTCAAGAAAACTTTTTAGAAAAGCTTAATTACCACGAAATAAATAGGTGTAAACACGCGCCGCGGTAGTATAGCCCGGTCAAGTATGCGGGCCTTTCGAGCCCGTGACCCGGGTTCAAATCCCGGCCGCGGCACTAAGTAACTTTATTGCTTTTCAACTCCTCGATATATCTTCCGAATATATTGCATGCTATGAATATAAACTACACTATTTCCTGAAGTCTCTACCAGAACCAATTACTCTAATTACTTCTTACAGAGATAATAAAAATTGCAAGCCTAGCTCTGATATATTTGGAAATCTTTAATATCTATAAACAATTTTTTGTTGTATTTCCCTGGTTTCAGTATGTAGATAACTTTGTTTTGATGTATTAGAGTGTAGGTAGCAGTAAAAAAGGTTATTCTAATAGGTTTTTCCATTTAACTTCGCTTTCAATGACTGTGATAATGTCTCTTTCTTTTGCTTTAAGGGAGTCTGCTGTAACGATTGATTGTACTTCCCTGAGTTTTTGTACAGCTGTGTATGTGTCGTAGGGTACTAAGAGTATTGGTACATTTGTTTCTTTTGCTTTAATGAGGACTTCTATGTCCGGATATAGATTCCCTGTTAGTATTATGACACTAGGTTTTGTTTCAAGAGCTAGCTGTATTAAGTCTGTTCTATCTCCACCGGTTACTATGGCTGCGTTAACTGCTCTTCTAAACCATCGTAGAGCTGCTGAGGGAGCCATTGCGCCGATAACTATGTCTTCAACTATGTTGTTTAGTTTGTCCTTGTTCTCCAGGACTTCAGCGCTTAGAGCTTCTATTATATCTCTTACTGTAGGTGCTAATAACCTAGGTTTCTCGGTTATTACTCCGTAGATCTTTAACCCCATGCTTTCTATTAGCGGTAGGAGAACATCTTCAATGCGCTCAAAATAGTATATAGGTATATTATTTATTATAACGCCGTTAAGCGGGTAACCAAAATGTTCAAAGAAACATTTGTAGAGGTATATCCTATCTACGATTTCATCTATGACTTCTCTATCTTTTGCATTTATTAATAGTACTGGTTTAGCATTAAGTATTTTAGCTAACTCTGGTGGTGATAAACCTATTCCTGATAGTATATCCGGTGTTGTGTATCCTTCTATAATTACGACCTCCTTATTTTCAACTATTTTCTGGAAACTTTCGGTGATTGTCTTCTTAATATTATCTAGCTCGTTCTTTAGTTCAACAGTAGCATATGTAATAGTTATTGGGCTTATGACATCGAGAGATTCTGGTAAATTCAGAGCTTCTTTCATTGCAATAACATCTGGATCTATATACTTAAGCGATGGAAGTCTATATCTACCTTTTGCAATTGGTTTGAAGTATCCTACCTTGTATCCTTCAAGCATTAACTTCTTCATTAACCCGTAAATGAGTACTGTTTTACCTTTCTCGCCTAAGATAAATATGGATTTAACCATTATCACACCTACTCTATAACCATCTTTACGTCAACAGCTACGCTTCCTGCACCCTCTTCGTATACGAAAAGCGGGTTAATATCCATTTCCACTATTTGTGGTATATCTATAACAAGCTTGCTAACCCTAAGCAGAATGTTTACTATAGATGCTATATCCGCTGAGGGCTCTCCTCTAAAACCTTTAAGAAGTGTATACGCTTTAGTCTCCATAATTATTTCTTTAGCTTCATACAATGATAGAGGAGTCAGCTTAAATGAAACATCTTTGAACAACTCTGTGTATATACCTCCTAAACCGAACATTATTATATGACCGAATACAGGGTCTTTTGTAGCACCAATAATCACCTCTCTACCTTTAGGCACCATCCTTTGGACAACAACTCCGTGGATGGAAGCTTGAGGTGCATACCTTCTAACGTTAGCTATTATAGTCTTAAAGGCTTCTTTAACATCTTCATCTGATCTAACATTTATTACTACCCCGCCAACATCTGTCTTATGCGTTATATCAGGTGATGCTATTTTCAGTACAACTGGGTATCCTATGCCCCTTGCTGCTTCTACAGCTTCATCTTCTGTTTTCACTAGTATCGTTGGAGCCACCGGTACACCGTAGCATCTCATAATCTCTTTAGCTTCTGATTCTAGTAAAACTCTTCTGCCTTCGCTGCGAGCTTTCTCGATTATCGAGAGAGCCCCTCTTCTGTCGATGTTGTATAACTCTACGTGTTCAGCTATTTTAAGTAGGTATTCTCTCGACTCTCTATACATATTCATTCCATAGAGAGCTACAACAGCTTTTTCAGGCATATCATATACCGGTATATTGTTGTTTATGAGCATCTTAACAGCTTTTTCAACTCTTTCACCGCCTATAAATGCCGCTAACATAGGTTTATATGGATATTTTCTGCTTAGCTCTATTATTGCTTCAGCTGTTTTCTCAGGCTCCGTCACAGCTTGTGGTGTAAGTATAACTACTACGGAATCTACGTTGGGGTCCTTTAGCAAAGCATCAATAGCAATTTTATATCTATCTGCTTTTGCATCCCCCAGCACATCAACAGGGTTATAGATTGCTGCAGCAGGCGGTAAGCTACTACGTAGAACCTCTATAGTGTGTAGAGATAGCGCAGCTAGCCTTAGACCTTTCATAATAATGGTATCAGATGTTACAACACCTCCGCCACCCGCATTAGTTACAATTCCAACCCTGCTACCTAGCGGCATAGGTTGAGTACTAAATGCTATAGCCATATCGAATAACTCTGAAAGAGATGGAACTAAAATTACGCCTGCCTTCTTTAGGGCCGCTTTTAATGCTGTGACTCCTCCTGCCATAGCACCTGTATGACTTAAAGCTGCTTTAGCTCCAGCCTCCGTGATACCTCCTTTAAGAAGGATTATGGGTTTCTTCCTAGAAACCGCAGAAGCTACTTCAATAAATCTTCTCCCATTAACTATGGACTCTAGGTATAGGAGTATAACTTTTGTCTCCGGATCTTCACCTAGGTACTCTAGGAACTCAGCTTCATTTAAATCTGCTTTATTACCTAAGCTAACAATTTTCGAAAATCCTAACCCTGTCTTAACAGACCAATCGAGTATTGCTACAAGTAAAGCACCGCTTTGCGATACAAACGCAATGCTGCCTTTCCTATCTATTAGAGGTCCAAACGATGCATTCATTGGTGTATGCATATCTATTATACCGAGGCAGTTAGGACCAACAACCCTAACACCGTACTTACTAGCCGTCTCAACTAACCTCTTCTCTCTTTCTATACCCTCGCCGCCTACCTCCTTGAACCCCGCTGAAATAACTACGGCAAATTTCACCCCTTTCATACCGCATTCTTCAATTACGCTAGGAACACTTGGGGCAGGCACAACGACAACAGCTAGATCAATAGGATCCGGTACCTCAAGCAAAGATTTATATGCTTTCAACCCTAGTACGCTATCAGCCTTTGGATTTATCGGATATATCCTTCCACTATATCCACTATCAATAATATTCTTTAAAATGCTGTGACCAACTTTACCTGGCTCCCTTGAAGCTCCTACAACAGCTACAGATCTTGGTTTAAATAGCAGTTCCAATTCCTTACCCATTGCGCATCCTACCGTGTAGCTACTATTATTCAAGTGTTTTTAAGCAAAAATAAGGTTTATCTGCCAAGAAGATTCTATAGAGGTGTAAAAGTATTTTACAGTGTCCTTATTAACTTTGATAAAGGGGTGTTACAACGTGAAACTTGTATTCATAGGTCCTCCTGGAATAGGAAAAGGAACTTATGCTAAGATGTTAAATCAGAAGTACGGCATTCCTCATATATCAACAGGCGATATTTTTAGAGAAGAAATTTCCAGAGGAACAGAGCTTGGAATAAAAGTAAAGCAATTCGTTGAAAAAGGACTCTTAGTCCCAGATGAAATAGTTATAGAAATTGTGAAGCAAGTTCTCCGAAGACCCGAATGCGAAAAAGGCTTTATACTAGATGGTTTCCCAAGAACTGTTAAACAAGCAGAAGCATTAGAACAAATAACAACCATAGATGCTGTATTCCTTTTCGAAGCCCCTATCGAAATAATAATAGAGAGGGTCTCCGGAAGATTGATATGCCTAAACTGCGGAGCTATATACAATATATACTGGAAACCTCCTAAAACACCAGGAATATGCGATGTATGTGGACATCCGCTAATCCGTAGAAAAGATGATGAACCAGAGGTTGTCAGAGCTAGATACCAAATATATAAACAAACCTTCGAACCCGTAATCGATTATTATAGAAAGAGAAATATTCTAATAGAAATTGACGCTTCAAGAGATGCAAAAATTGTTGTAAATGATATCGAGAAAATCCTTAAAGAAAAAAGTATATTAAGGGAAGTATAAGCCAATTTCTCTACTACGTAAATCTTTTATCTAATAAGAAGATAATCAATTAATACAATATTTTGCAACACAGATCCTCGTACAGTATTGTAATGATCTTAAGGTTTATTCCATAGTAATCGAACAACAGAGCTGAATATCATAAATAGCAGAAAAGGTAATTCACTTATTAAAAATTCCTTAATAAGCACTTAGACTATAACATAAAAGTTAGAAATAAAATACAGAAACGTATTGCTCACTAATAAACTAAACTCCTAAAAAAGACTCCTAAAAAAGTGTATTGATCATGAGGGAAAAACTGTAGCAACAATATGATAACACCAGAATCTAGCTAGTTTTACTGTTTGTAAACTTAGTAATATAGATTATGTGATTTACTACGAATTAATCAAAACTTTATGTTTTTATTTGTTTATTACCCATACTGTTATGTATTCTTCATTTAGCTATCCATTAATATTTAATTTAATACAAGATCTAGGTAAAATAGTCCGTACTTTACTAAAATTGCATATGTAGATACTTATCTAATTAGATTAAATTAGATTAAACATCAAATTATTATTTTCACATACATGACTTAGCATACAAATCATAATATTTAGTATGATGTATGCAAGAATGTTTTTATAGCTCTACTTGATATACCTACTTTGGTGTTGATTTTGGGTAAAATATTCTACAGAATATTGATGATATCACCTATAGTACTATTACTAATATTGTCCACACTGCAAACATTATATGCACCTAATAGAATCGTTAGCGGTCAAGGTGGTCTTGAAGGTAGGGTTATGGAGAAACTTGGTAGAGGTCTTGTAGCACTTAGAATATCTAATAACTCTGTTTGGTTAAGCTGGAGATTGCTTGCTACAGATCCCAATAACACAATGTTTAATATATATAGAAGGATAGGATACGGTCCTCTGGTTAAGGTTAATAATGAGCCTCTTTACTTAACTTGGTTCATAGATAATTTAACAGATTTCGATTTTTCAGAACCTGTAACATACTATGTAGTGAGTGTTATAGATGGTGTTGAGGTAGAGGTTTCGAAGCCCTATACGTTGAACCCTGGTACTCCTATTGGTAACTATATATCTATTCCTCTAAGGCAAGATGCTCTGAATTTTGCCGGCGCAGTTCAAGGAGCTAGGCTTGCAGGTATAGGCGACTTAGACGGTGATGGTGAGTACGAGATTGTTGTTAAAAGAGGTGATCAAGATCTAGATCCATCACAAGCTAGTATACCTACCCATCTACCTCAAGAAACATATAAGCTTGAAGCGTATAAACTTGATGGAACATTCCTATGGAGAGTTGACCTAGGACGAAACATAAGGCCAGGTATATACTACTCACCTTTCGTTGTATACGATCTCGACGGCGATGGTAGAGCTGAGGTAGCCGCTATGATAGGTGAGAATGCTACCTTCTATACACGCGATGGTAAAGTAATTGTTATTGGAGATGTAAACAATGATGGTACTACTGTTTATGCCGATGAACTTGGTAGACAGGTTAAAGATCCTCTGTACTTTGTTATAATTGATGGTGCTGCAGGTTATCCTCTAGCCTTCGGTGAATGGCTATACATGTATAACTGGACTTACTGGGGTGATAACTATGGTAATAGAGCTTGCAGAAATATGATTGCTGTTGCTTACCTCGATGGAGAGCTTCCCTCGTTAATTATTGCTAGAGGTATCTATACGCATATCTATGTAGAAGCATGGAATTGGAGAAACGGTAAACTAACAAAGTTATGGACTTTCTACCTACCGAATCCAGGTGTATCGAAAGGATTCCAGCAAATGAGAACAGGTGATATTGATGGTGATGGAAAAGACGAAATAGTCTATGGCACAATAGCCATCGACGATAATGGCCAGCTATTATGGGATTCAGGTTTACTACATGGAGATAGATTCCATATAGCAGATATAGATCCTTCTAGACCAGGGCTTGAGATATTCTATGTACAGGAAAGACCTGGCTCTTGTACCGCTGGATGTAGGTACGTATTTGTAGAAAATGGTAAGAATTGCACCGTAGTTAATAACACAGTTGTATGTAAGCCTGTTAGCGGAGAAGTTACGTTGTATCAAAGACCTGGTGTAGCTCTTGTAGAAGCTGCTACAGGGAAACTTATATGGGCTTACATAGGTTCTGGAATAAGCGATCAAGATATCGGTAGAGGAAGCTGTGGAGATGTAGATCCAAGGTACCCAGGTATGGAATGCTGGGCTACAAGACCAACCACACCTGGTAATCTCTTCAATTCATCAGGTTATATAGTAGGACCTAGAATGAACTTAACAAACTTCAACATTTGGTGGGACGGAGATTTACTCAGAGAACACCTAGACGTTGTATTCACGAATACCTTTAGTGTTAGTAAATACGATTGGGAAAGAAGAATATGGAGACATATATTCAATGTCACTAACATTATTCCGGGCTCTAGAAACGCCCCCCTAGCATATGGCGATATAATTGGTGATTGGAGAGAAGAATTTGTAGTAATTACAGCAGATAAAAAAGAAATGAGGGTATATGTATCAACAGAACCAACAAACTACACAATATACACATTAATGCACGATCCACAATACAGATTAAATGTAGCAATGCAGACCCACGGCTATATGCAGTCAAACCAGCTATCCTTCTACCTAGGCACAGAAACCACATTTCCAATACCAAAACCAAATATAAGGTATCCTGAGCCTAAGACCGTTACATACACCATACCAGCGTTTCCTGTAATGCCCTGGACTCCTACAGTAACATATACTATTACAACAACAACTGTACAAACTACAACCACAACAGTTATAAATACTGTAACTGTTACCAAAACAATTGTATTCAGAGGGATACTGCTATTTGTTAAAGGATTAGAGGGTTCTGTATATTACGGTATCATGAGAAACGGTAATATAATTTGGATACCTTTAAGCGGGTATGCAGAAGAAGCTCCTTCGGCAACCCAATACGGTGATGGTGTGTTTGTGTTTGTTAGGGGTGGTGATGATGGTGTTTGGTATGGGTTTGTTGATTTATCTTCGTTTGTGTTTAGTGGTTGGGTGAGGTTGCCTGGTTCAACATCTTCAAGACCTTCAGTAGCTTCAACGCCCTACGGTGTTGTTGTAGTTGTTAGAGGTATTGATAATGGTATATACCTTGGTCTTGTTAATGGGAATAACTTTAGCGGATGGTATGTTATACCAGGAAAAACAATAGATGCACCGGCAATAACATTCGATGGAAACTTACTACACCTAATAGTAAGAGGAGAAGACGGAAACCTATACCACACAACAATAGACCCAACAACATACACACAAATAACAGAATGGACAATAGTTCCAGGAGCTACTGATGTAGGACCAGATCTAGCTTCAGGAAATGGGTTCATAATACTAGCAGTTAAAGGGCTAGAAAACGGAGTATGGATAAAGGTATACAACGTATCAACAGGAACGTGGAATGAATGGCAACGGATACCAGGTGGATCAACAGATGCTACACCAACAGTAGTATTAACTTTAGAAGGAATAACAATATTCGTTAAAGGCTTAGACGAAACAAGACTGTGGATGTCAAAAATTGTTGAAGGACAGTGGATTTGGCAATCCTTACCAGGATCATCGGCGTATCAACCAGAAGCAATATTCGTAGAATATGTAGTATAGAGTAAATGTCATTATAACTTAAATTATTTTTATATTTTTAATTTAACATAAATAAATGAGTATATGATGGTGCATATTTAAATTATCTTTATTACTAGGGTTATAGATATAATTATCACAACTCTAAATATCTATGAGGTTTAACTTCGTAGTTCTCTATATGGGCATGCGAAGGTATTTTTTCATGCGGCCATATTTTTGCATTTACTAGTTTACTATGGGCACCTATATGTACATTGTCTCCTATATAACTATTAACTATAGTCACGTTTCTCTCTAAATAAACATGTCTACCTATGATTGAGTTTATTATTTTAACTTCCTCCTCGATGTAGCTTCTATCCATTATAGCTGACCCAGATATATGGTTATTGGATCCTATTATGCAGTAGTTATCTATGGATGAATCTTCTATGAATGTGTTTTCACCTAGGATTACATGTCTACCTATTAAGGTTACGCCAGAAAAATTTACTGAACCATTTTTAGATTTGATGATTATATCTTCGTGGAATTCCTTGGATTTAGGTGATCGTCCTTGGAAAAATACATTGGGGATTTTTTCTTCAGCTTCTAAAACTCTGTAGTCCTTTGTATGTAAAAGATATTTCATAGCTTCTAGATATCTCTCCGGTGTACCTATGTCAAACCAGTAACCTTCTTCCATGATATAGCCATAAACATTATATCCAAGTTCTATAAGCTTAGGGATTACATGTTGACCAAAATCCATTTTTCCTGTTTTCAGCAGTTCTTTTCCATGAAAAGTATTAAAGAATTCTATTACTGTAGGCTCTACTATGTATATGCCAGTATTTATAAGGTTGCTAGGAGCTTCTTCTTGTTTTGGTTTTTCTATAAATCTAGTAATTCTGTTGTTGGCTCCTAGCTCGGCAACACCAAATCCTGAAACATCTTCAGTTTCCTTTAACACTATGACCATATCTGCTCCTACATTCTTATGAAATTCTAGTACTTTACTCAAATTTAATTTGAATATGTTATCACATTGAACAACAACCAGTGGTTCATTTATTCCGTAGTATTCAATAAGGATTTTTACTGCTTCAGCATTTCCTGATGTTTCGTATCTAGGCATATACCTAATTCTTACATCGCGATCTATGAATGGATACTTAGCTCTTACCCAGTACCCTTCTCTGAAGTAATCGTGTACTGCTTTGTAGTTATAGTATCCCCTAACCCCAAGGTATATATCCTCTATACCGTTAATAGCTAGCTCTAAAATTATGAATTCAAGAATGGGTCTATTAAGTATACGTATAAGTGCTTTGGATGTCTCAACAGATAAAGGTCTGAGCCTAACAGCTTCTCCTCCAACAGGTATTGTAGCTACACGTAGTTTAGACACGCAATCCCTTAAATTTATAGTATAATCAACAGTTTTTATACCTTTTCTAATATCAAAACTCAGGAAATATTAACGCTGATACAGCGGTGAAGAGCTTTTGTATTCACCTCATCACATAAGAAGAATTTGGATATTGACTTTTGAGTTTAGCGGTATCGCTAAGGTTGGGGGGTTAGGAGAAGTTATACCCCTAATTGCACGAGAACTTACAAAAAAAGGTTATGATGTGGTAATAGTAATGCCTTCTCATGGGATTACTCCTCACGGATTCAAAGAGCTTGATCTAGAATGTCAAGGTAGTAGGTACGGGGTTGATGGTGTTGAGTATCCTTATGATTTAGGGTTTTTAGAAGGTGTTGTAGAGGGAGTTAAGGTTGTATTAGTTAAAGGTAAATCGTATAGAACATCGATGGTTCTCGATGTATGGCCCCCCTATAGTTATGTTAGCGAAAAAGCATGTTTATTAGCTAGAGCTGTTCATTGTCTTGCAAAAAGGTTTGGCTATCCCGATATTATCCATGCAAATGATTGGCACTCCGCAGTTGCAGCTGCATTACTTAAAATTGATGCTGAACTCCGAGGTTATGCTCTCCCTGTACTATATCAAATACATTTACGTGGTTCTCCATCGTATCCATGGCATTACGCTTCAGAGCATTGGTGTGGTCTCCCTGATACCATGCAGAGAATTTGGGCTACTACAAAGCACATTTTCATGCACACAAAAGATTTATGGGATAGTTGCTGGGGAAATATAGAGTGCTTCATAGTAAAACTAGCAGATACTATAGCAACTGTCAGCAAATCTGAACTTGAGCTCTTAGTAAGAGATTATGGAGAATGGATTAGAGGAAAAACGTGCTATTCTTATAATTCAACTTCCTGGTCCATCAAAGAAGTCGAAGAAAATGCATTGAAATTATATAACACTAAAAGGAGAGGCGAAATTAGGTGGAGACTTGTTAATGAACTTCTACAGAAATTCACAACGTGGGGTTATCTCAATCTAACCGACAATGAGGTGCTCGTTATTTCATCAGGTAGGTTAACTCCTCAGAAAGGATTCGATGTACTCTTGCATGCAGCTAAGTTACTACCACCATCTATTAAGGTTATAGTGCTTGGTCGCAGAGTTGGAGATGAAAGTTACGAGCATTACTTAAGGAATTTATTAAACGAGGTCTGGGGCAAAACTATAATAATTGTAGATGATGTTGAGCAGACTCTATATCAACTACTCATATACTCATCTCACGTGTACAGCCTTTCCTCAAGGTATGAACCCTTTGGCATTTCAGGCATTGAAGCTTTAGCGTTAGGAACACCTATTGTGGTTTCAAACATAGGTGGTCTAGGGGAGTATGTAAGCGATTTAAGAGTTAATCCACTTGGTGTAGGTATTAAAGTTCAACAGGATAATGTGACGGAGTTAGCTATGGCTATTCAAAGTCTAGGTTACCTAGTCTATTATAGCGAAACCGGTAAAGGTATTGATAAGATAGTGTTTCGAGAACTTAGGGATCTTGCGCTTCGGGAACACAAGTTCGGTGAAAAATTAAGAGATATTACCGTAGCTTATGTGGATATGATATTTAGACCAGAGCATACAGCAAATAGTACTTTAGCATGCTATGAATTAGCTAGGCAAATGGCTTTCTACAGAGCTAATGCATAACGATGTTAAAGCAATAAAAATAACCAGCTTCTTACTATTACATAATAGTAAAATTTGAGGACATAGTTTATGGTTATAGTCTCTTTGGTACCAGAAATAGCTGTTAATGAAATAGGTAGTTATGCAGGCGGATTAGGGATCTTAGAAGGTGATAAGTTTTTAGGTGCATCCAAATTAAAACTAGATTATATTGTAATATCATTCTTTTATAGAAAAGGTTACATTAACTACAGAATCCATAAAATCTTAGGTCTAAAACCAAGACTTGCCGCGGTGTTTTACGATAAGCCTAGAGAAATCTTAGAGAAACTAAGGAAAGAACAAGATTTATACGTTAATGTTAAAAACAAACAGGTGTGTGTTACTCCATGGGTTTATGAAAAAAGTACTGCTAAGCTTATACTGCTTGAAGTATCAAAACCTAGATGGTTTAGGCGAGCAATTGATAAACTCTATATCGAGAAAAGCGAATCCGAGAAAATATATAAATGGATATTATTCGCAAAGGCCGCTGCTAAATACATTAAAGAACGTATAGGATTAGATAAGGTAGATGTTATAGATATTCAAGAGGCGTACGCTGCATTAATTATATTTGCGCTACCGGAGTACAGAAACTTTAGGCTTATAACCCATACTCCAGGTCCTTGGGGACACCCACGTATCTCAGCCAAGATAGTGAGGAGCGAATTCGCCTTAGATATAAAAGTTGAAGAAAATTCTATAACAAAGCTTGCACTTGAAAGAGTTGCCAAAGCTTTCGCTGTATCTAAAAAACACTATGAAACATGTATAAAAAAGCTTTTTCCAGAATTTGCTAGTAAATTTAGCTATGTAACTAACGGTGTTAGCGAAGATAGGTGGAGACATAATAAGATAAAAGAGCTTATCTCAAACAAGAAAAGTTATGAAAATATTTCTCCGGAAGATCTATGGAGAACCCATCTTGAAATAAAAAACGAGCTCATGCATCTTATAACTAAGTACTATAAACCAAGGCTTGAGATAGACAGTTCGGTGCCTATTATTGTATGGTGTAGAAGACTCACAAAATATAAAAGACCTTATTTTGTTATAAAATTCATTGAAGAGATAGGTAGAGATCTCAATGTTTTATTTGTAGTTGGTGGAAGATCCCACCCAGCCGATGCCGATGGGCTTAGGTATGCTAAGAAATTCTTAGAACTTACTCAAAAATATGACAATGTAGTGTTTATACATGATTACGATATACAAAAGGCTCAGTTAATCCTAAGTGGAGGAGATATACATCTATTTACTCCTTTCCCCGGCTGGGAGGCTTGTGGAACAAGTTACATGAAAGCAGCTGTAAATGGGGTACCAACCTTAAGTTCTAAAGATGGTGGTGCAGTAGAAATGATTGTAGATGGCCTTAATGGATGGTTCTTCGGTTTAAACATAGATGAATTCATAGATATATCTGATGATTCAAAAGCTAAAGAAATTGATAAAGTCGAATTCGATGAATTCTCTAGTAAACTTCTAAAAATAATTAAAACTTACGGTACTTACGAATATAAGTTGACGTCATTGAATGCTTTAAGAACGTCAAGTATATACAGTATTGAACGTGTTTTGAATGAATACTATGGAGAATACATTATGAAAAACAAATTTAATAGATCCTAACCCTTAATATTTTAAAGTGTAAGGTGGCGTCCAAATGAAAGATGTTGTTATATTCTTTGAAGTTCATCAACCCTATAGACTTGACAGGAAAATGTATGAGAAGCTTATCAGAAGAGCTTTAAGAGGTTCAATTGAAGACGTAAGACAATTCGAGGATATTATATTCGATCAAGATCTCAACAGAATTGTTATGGAAAGAGCTGCAAATAAATGCTATATACCGACAACATCGATACTGATTGAGAATATAAAGAAGTTTGCAGATAGCGATAGGAAATTTATGGTATCTTTTGGCGTATCCGGTGTATTTATTGAACAAGCATTACGTTGGGCACCCAAGGTTGTTGAATTATTCCAAGAATTAGTGGCAACCGACTGCGTTGAACTAGTGGCACAGACTTATTACCATAGTATAACACCACTTATACCTGGTTATAGAGAGCTGAAAGAACAAGTTGAAGAACATGTAAAGCTTCTTCAAGAGGTGTTTGGGGTAAAACCTACAGCTGTTGAAAATACCGAATTTATGTATAACAATAATATAGCCTGCGAACTGTATTCAATGGGTTTTAAGGTTATACTAACTGAAGGCATTGATTGGGTCCTAGGGTGGAGAAGCCCTAATTTTGTTTATAGAAGTTATTTATGTGATATAAAGGTCCTGACAAGAAATTACAAACTTAGCGACGATGTAGGGTTCAGATTTAGCAACATTACATGGGATCAATATCCTTTAACAGCCAATAAGTACGCTTCATGGCTTGCTTCAACGCCAGGTGAAACAATATTAATAGCCATGGACTACGAAACCTTTGGAGAACATCACTGGCCTGAAACTGGAATACATGATTTTTTGCGATGGCTACCTAGTGAAGTACTTAGGTACCCTTACATGAGGTTTTCAACACCATCGAAAGTTGTTTCTGAACATCCAGCTGTAGACATATACGATGTGCCTCCTTGGTCTACTATAAGTTGGGCTGATGAAAGAGATGTAAGTGCATGGCTTGGCAACAGCTTGCAGAAATCAGCCTTCAACATGCTTTTAGAGTTAAAAAGATATGTAGATGCTCTTGAAGATCCGGTTTTGCTGAGGCTTTGGAAGCTTTTAACAATAAGTGATCACTTCTACTACATGGCGACAAAATTTGGCTCCTTCGAAGAAGTGCATAAGTACTTCAGCCCATATAAAAATGCCGTTGACGCATACACATTGTACGTACAAGCTCTTACAGTATTATTCTATATCGCGGCAGAGAAAGCGCGTCAAAATCCTTCTAAAATAGTGAGGAACCTTGTTGTACCGATAGACAGAGGATTCCATTTTAAATGTCCACATAATGAAATACCCACTTTAACAGCTACATCTATAAAAGAACTCTTGTGGATACTAAAAATAATACCTGAAGACTGCCTACAATACCATCTTATTCGTGGCGATATCCAGAAGTGGCTCAGTGAGGTATTTTTCTTAGAAGAACTTGCCCAAGAAATAGATGAGATAGCTAAACTTAATAACACAATAGACGAAAAACGAATACTTATAGTTAAAGCTATAGAGAGATACTCAGCATAATATTCTAGATTAAAGGTGTTGAGGATATGACTAGAATCAGTAGATGTGGTAGAGGGTTTGTTGATCCAAGGTTTTTAAATACCATTGAAGGATACGTTACTGTAGACCCTTTTGAAGCTACAAATGTTGACGAGGTTAAGGTAAGAGCTTTCATTAGAAATTATGGTCTTGACAAAAGCATTGAAATTGGATTAAAAGTAAATGAAAAAAGCGTTAGTAAAGAGAGCTTCAAATTAATAACAGGTGGTAAAATCTCCCTTGAGTATTACGTAAAGGTTAAAGATGGTGATGAAGTTAAGCTTATAATAGATGGTATTACTCTGGATAAACACAAAATAAATATTGCTGACATCACCCTAAATGAAAAGCCTACAAACATTATCCTAGTGTTTCATAATCATCAACCACCTAATTACGGACCTGATTCGGTCTACAGGGCATTATGGCCTTTCAATTATGTGTGGAAGCCAATGTTATTCCCATACGGTTTAGGTCCATATCATTACCATGCCATCTTAATTAAAAAACTAGGTGTAGACATTAAGCTTGTCTATAACCTAAGCCCCTCTCTAATTAAGCAGTGGATTGACATAACTAAAGAAGGCATTAAAACTTCATCAGGTGAGGTAGTTGAACCTATATCCGACTTAGCGGAAAATATTAAAGAGACAATGAGAATCTACAGAGAACTTGCACATGAAGAGGTTATAGAAGTTTTAACAAGTATTTATGCACACACAATAGCTGGATACCTTGTTGACTTTTTTAACCTTGATGATGTCGTAAGAAGAGAACTAGAATACGGATTTAATATTACTAAGAACTTCGTTGGTAAAGACCCTAAAGGAGTATGGTTACCAGAAATGTCATTTTCTATGAAGCTCATACCCATCATAAAATCTGTTGGACTTGAGTATACATTTCTCGATGAGAGATACCACCTTAGGGCTGCTGAAGGGGACGTTGGGAATCACTATGAACCTTATATTGTGGAAGACAGTACAGCTAACAGTTTAATTGTTTTCTTCAGAGATACCGAATTAAGCGATGATATAGGTTTCGCAAATAACTACTGTAGCGATATACACGCTATCAAAGGTGCTTACAACTTCATCTATAAACTCCTTAACAAATGCGCCAAAGAAAATGCTAAGGTATTAACAATAGCGTTAGACGGCGAAAATTGGATGGTGTTCTCCAAGAATCCTCCCGCAACAGCTGTATTCTTAGAAACAATGCTAATGCTATTTAAGAAATTGGGTAAAATAAATATAGCAAAACTCACATCAGCTAAAGAAGCGTTAAAATCGATAGAGCCTACAAGAAAATTAAGGTATATACCATCTACAACATGGCTAGGATCTTATACCAAATGGCGTGGCGAAGTATTAGAACAAGAGAAGTATTGGAAAATGATAGAACAAGTTATTTCAAGGTATAGAGAATACACTACCAAGTACGGACTCGATGAAAGAGCTAAAAAAGCGGAATGGACTTTATGGCATATACTGGACAGCGATTATTGGTGGGCAGAATTCTGGAACGAAGAAATGATATCGCTATGGATTAAAGAATTTGACCATACGTTAAATAGTTAATTATAGAATCTTTAAGTAAATTCATTGAAGCGATTAACTTATGCAATTATAACATGAATAGTACTAAATCACGACTTTTATAGCCTAACTCATTAATATAGATATTATCCCTATAAACGTTTAAGAACAATCAAAAAAGAATTCACGTGGCATTACTTTAAAAGCAACCTAATTAATTAAGTATTGATATAATAGGAATATATTCAGCAGACATAATGTATGTAGCTATAACCGACGATACTAATACTATAGGTGAATAAATTGTACATGAATGCAACTAACTCAAATCGATACGTGATCAGCGTTACACCTGATATTGCTCTGGACATAGGATATACCTATGCTGGTGGATTAGGGGTTTTAGAGGGAGATAAGTTTTATGCCGCAGGTAGCCTAGGGTTAAAGTATATAACCTTAACGTTGTTCTATAGACATGGTTATGTGGATTGGAGTTTTGATGAAAATGGTAACCTTATACCAAAACCTCAAGAGCAACCTGAAAATTTTATCAAAAGTTTAGATTTAGAAGATAAGTTTAAAGTTAATCTCAAAGGTGAGAACGTAGAAGTTGAGGCCTTGATCTACAAATATGGTTCAGCTAAAACTGTTTTCTTTAACGTTTTATCTCCCCAGTGGCTTGCAAAGACTATTGATAGAATATATATCGAGAATAGTGACGAGGAAAGAACTTACAAGTATATTTTCTTTTCGAAAGCAACAACAGAATACATTAGGAGGAATATGGCATTAAGCGATATAGCCTACATAGATCTACAAGAAGCCTATACAGCTATTCTACCTTTGCAATTAAAATTACCTGGTAGATATAGACTTGTAATACATACTGCTGGTATATGGGGTCACCCATCATTTCCTAGGGAAATTCTAGAGAAAGAATTCGGTTATAGATTTATAGAGAAAGAGGTTCTGCTTACAGAGATAGGTCTTGCTGCTTCACAGCAAGCATTTGCTGTATCCGCTAAGCACTACGATGTTTTAAGAAAGATATTCCCGCATTTTAATGACAAGTTAGTTTTTGTAACTAACGGTATAAATATAGAGCGTTGGTTGAATCCCGAAATTAAGAATGTCTTTGAGTTGCATAGATTAACGATAGATCGATTGGAAACTATTAAGGAAAGTCTTGTCTATAATTTAGAGAAGTTCCTGCAAAACTACAAGAAAGACATTGTTTTAGATAATAAGTTCGTTGCTGTGTGGGTTAGAAGAATAACAGAGTACAAAAGGCCTTGGATGATTATAAGACTTGCTAAAGAATTAAAAGATTTACCTATAATCTTCGTTGTCGGCGGTAAAGCGCACCCTAATGACACTCTTGGGATAGAATATATGAAGATCTTCTGGAAAATGCATATGGAGATGCCGAATGTTGTATTTGTTCATGATTACGATGTATCTAAAGCTAAGGTATTATTATCGTCAGGACACCTACTTCTCTTTACACCTTTCTCCGGCTTAGAAGCATGTGGAACAAGTTACATGAAAGCAGCTATAAACGGTGTACCATCTTTAGCCATAAGAGATGGTGGTGTACTGGAATTTATAGTTGATGGGGTTAACGGATGGCTTTTCGGTGAAGACATTCGTACACCTGTAGATTTGAACAGCAAAGAAGCGCAAGAAATAAATGAAAAAGAGTACACCGAATTTAAATCTAAGGTATTAAAGATATATCAAATATTTAAGGATGAACCAGAAGCTTTCTACGACGTAGCATTATCAGCTATAAGGTCATTTATATCCCGAGTAAGCATGATTAGAGTGCTAAGGGAATACTACCCAGATTTAATTAAGCTTCCACTCGTATAGATATGTTAAATATTTTGATCTGATGCCTGCTGATAATCTTCTTTTAGCTTTAACATAAGATCTAAAACAATTGTTTTTGATTGTTTAAAGACTTCAAACAAATCAATTACATTGTATGCAATAGAGGTGGTCAGTATTTATCTAGTTGTAACTTTTCTATGTAGTAGTTAAGTATATCTTGATGTTTATCAGCGATAGTATGAAATTCGTCTTGTTCTACGATAGTGAAGGGAATTACATCCTTTATTGATTGCAGCCCAGCTAATATCATAACTAGCCTGTAGATACCTATACCTACACCCGCAGTAGGAGGCATACCGTACTCTAGGGCTCTTACATAATCTTTGTCTAGCGGATGATACTCTACTTCTTCCCCTAACTTGCTAGCAAGCTTTATGCGTAGCTCTTCTTCTTTCTTAAAGAAGTAGTACTGAACTATAGGATTGTTTAACTCGCTATAGCCGTTGCCAACCTCAAGCCTATCAATGAATACCTCGAATCTTTCTGCATAATTCGGATCCTCTCTATACGGTCTAGCTAAAGGTGATATATCCCTTGGATATAGCATCACAAAAGTTGGCTGAATAATATTTGGAACAACAGTTCTTTCGAAGATCTTCTCAATTATTTTTCCTCTTCTTAAGTCATCGATCTTTATATTCAAAGATTTAGCTACCTCTATAAGTTCCTCAATACTTTTACCCTTGATCTTAACTCCTCCATATAGCTCTATAGAATCTTCCAATGTTATCCTTCTCCAAGGAGGCTTAAAGTCTAGCTCTAATTTCCCGCCATCTTTATCTATCTCGACAACATAATCGCCGAAAACCTCTTTAACCGCTGTTGAAACCATTTCTTCGACTAGCTTCATCATGTCTTTCCAGTCGGCAAAAGCCCAGTAAATTTCTATTTGAACGAATTCAGGATAATGCTGAGCATCTATATCCTCATTTCTAAAGCATACCGTTATCTCGTAAACTTTGAAGAAATTACCCACAATACATCTTTTTAAGTAAGTCTCAGGTGCTATACTGAGATATACTGTTCTATCTAATGCATACATCTTTGTTGTAAATGGTCTAGCTAGAGCTCCACCATATATAGGCTGAAGCTTAGGAGTGTGAACTTCTATAAAACCTCTTGAGTTCAAGAAGTCCCTAAAACTTTTCTCAATCCTATACATAGACATAATGGCTTTTCTAACCTTAGGATTGAGCATAAAGTCTAGATACCTCATTCTATACCTTTTATCAGCGTCCGCAAGACCGTGCCATTTCTCCGGGTATTCTCTCCATGCTATAGCCAAAATTTTCAGCTCCTCGACGAGAAGAGAAAACTCACCGCGGAGTGTTCTCATGGGTTTTCCTTTAACCCCTACAACATCTCCCACATTGAGTAATTCTACCATTTGCCAATTCTTTTCACCTACTATGTCGAATCTAAAAACTAATTGAATAACATCCGTAGAGTCATCTAATAAAGCAAAGAAAATTTTACCATGCCTTCTTATACCCATGATTCTACCTGCAATACTGAATCTCTCTGAGGCTTCTTCGCCTTTACCTAAGTAGCTATACTTATCCTTCAACGATTTTACATTTGCATCCGTATCGTACCTATATTCTGCTATATATGGATCAATGCTAAGCTCGATAAATTTCCAAAATCTATGCGAAGTCGCTGACATGGTTTTCACATATCAAGGACTTTATTTGACCTGCAACAGAATATAAGCATTAATTGTTTGTATTTTAAGGACAGCCACATGGATTTAGGCAATTACTTGTAATCAATAATTCAATTTCGTCGCCTGTCCTTAAATCTAGTGCTCCACGTAAGTATACCTCGGAAAGTAGTTCTACTACATCATCACCGTAGATTGTTTTCTCCGGTTTTACTATATATGCTCGGATACATTTCCCTCTGGCTCTCACGTAAGCCTTCCAAGCATAAGCTTTACAATAGGCATTGCCTGGTGGAGTAATAAAGTAAATACATATACTTTTTTGAAGTATTTGCTTAACTTTTTGAGCTTCTTCAACACTAAGTTTGATATTTAGTGTTCCAGGATAAGGTACTATACCTAGTATTCTTGTTAGAACCTCTTGATATAGACTAACATATTTTGATCCTTCACCTACACCATCTACAACTTTACCTCGTATTATATGGTATAATTCTGCGCAAAGCATATTGGATCCCATAAAACAGCTTGATAAATCGTCATCATATTTATGTACAGCGAAGGGCACTGACATCACACCAATATTTACTCCCGCATTACATAAGGTTATAAGTTATGTACGTAGATTATAATGTACAAAGATGATGATGTGGGCAGCCACCGACTACAGTGGTTAAATAGGATGAAGAGCCTATGTGCTCACGCTGAAACATCAAGAGGTATATGTCTAGAAAAATGCTGTATATATCTTGAGGATTTCTCACAAATAGTTGACATTATTACCAAGGCTGTAAAAGTCGCTGAGATGTCAACGGAATGTCGTCTAAATACAAGGATATATAATAGATTGATTACGCTAAAAAATCTTGCGACAAATACCGCTGGAAGAGTCACCTCTTTAATTAATGTAATAAAATACTGTAAATTTAATCAAGATATTGATGCAAGCGTAAACACTCTATGTAATTTATCTAATGGTATTGTGGAGATTAGAAACATGGTTAAAGAAATACTGGATGAACCTATAGTAGCTACTTGTAATACAATTAAAACTAGCTTTGAGAATTTAGTTCAGTTCATAGACTACCTAGGATTGAAAACGTTTATCATAATGTTAGTTTTGCTTAACAACTTAAATGCTATATCATCTACGTTCAGCGGAAAAATCGCATCTTCTTTTGCATCACTTTTATTTGCATCACTACTTAGCATTCATGATAATAAGGTAAAGGATGCACTTAAAGAGTGCTTTACTTCCTAGGATAAATTAACTTGCAACATTTTGTTAAAATCGATGTTTTCTTTTATTGCTAACTGTTGGCTGGTACATCTGCATTCCCAGCTCAAGGCATATCTAGATATTGTATTACTTTCTCTGTCTACGAGTTGTTGGCCGCTCTTCAACTGGTTTTTTAGAGACTCTATAGCCAATGGAGTATCCTACAAGAATAGACAGAGCACCTACAAGAGCAACAGATACAAATGCTATATTAATTGGTACACCCCCAGGTACTGTAGCCATAAGTGTTAACGTAGTTGTATGTATCAAGATATTTGTTATAGTTGTTGGTAGTATTACAGTTTCTGTTTCTGTAATTGTTGAAACACTTTGATTTACTATATCAGTAGGCTGCGTGTTAATAGTAACGGATACTGTAGTGGTGTTAGTGTAATTTTCGGTTGTAGTGTTATCAGAACTGCTTTCACTTAACAATTTTATAGGATTAAAGAAAGATAATGCCACAAAAACTATGTATATTACTAAAATAAGTACCATCATTAATTCTTTTTTCTTAAACATCAGACTTGTCACCTTTAAACTTTTTTGTATCACTAAGAATAAAAGCGTTGTGCACTCAAAGATTATATCTAGCTAGCTGAAGGTTATGCGAATGCCAAAATTAAGCATAATAACGCCTTTTGATCCATGGCGATCACCACTATGTACATGTCCAATTAAATGGGTTGTACACCCCTACACAGGTTGTAGCTATGGATGCTTGTACTGTTATGCAGCAAGCTACATCCCTAGGTATTATATGGTAAGAGTTAAGGAGAAATTAATAAAGAAGCTAAAGAGAGATGTCCCAAAGATCCCTAAAGGCGCTTTGATTGAGATGTCCTCAAGTAGCGATCCTTATCCACCAATAGAAGCTCAGCTTAATTTAACTAGGTATACTCTACATGAATTACTTAACCATGGATTTAAAGTTCTAATAGTTACCAAGAGTACGCTTATTTTACGCGATATAGATGTCCTCACGAAATTTAGAGACCATGTAGTTGCATCCATAACAATAACAACGCTAAAGCAGTCTATAGCCCTTAACCTAGAGCCCAACGCACCAACACCCTCCGAAAGGCTAAAAGTCATCGAGATGCTCTCACGTAGCAAAGTTAAAATTGTTGCAAGAGTAGATCCTATAGTTCCTTTAATTAATGACGATTTCGACTGTTTACGTAATTTAGTTAAAGAGCTAAGTAAACGTGGGGTTATCCAAATAACGTCGTCTACGTATAAAGCTAAAGGTGCTAGTCTTAGGAGGTTGGCATCGGCTTTCCCTAATGTAAGTAAGAAGCTTATCGAGCTCTACGACAGAAATAATACTGAGAACGTACATGGATATAGGTATCTAAATAGAAACTTAAGATACCATTATATGAAAGTCCTAAAGGAACTCGCAGAAGAAGAAGGTCTTGTATTTGAAACTTGTAGAGAAGGATTCCCTAACCTAAACACCCCCGGATTTGCATGCGATGGTTCTTCAAATATATATTTAGAATAAGTTAAAATAATTACAATGGCGTAATATTTTAACAAGATTAGAATAGAAGTTCATTAAGTGCTTAAACACGTTACTTTTGTCTACGGTACTTCTCCTTTTTCCTATAATGTGTATATTTTTTCATAGGATAGAATAAGACGTCGACATGGTGTATTAAATCTGAAACTTCTCTACTTTCAATGTTTATAAATTTTCTAAGCTTATGAGCCTCTCTTATGGTTATTCTAGGATCTAAATAAATAATGACTTTAGCTACATAAAACGTCCCCATTTTTCTTAGTTCAACTTCACCAATTTTAACATCTTCACGATTAAATTTACTTAGCCTAGATGTTAACAATGCCTTTAGATTTGGATCTACTTCAAATCCTAGCATAGATTTTATTGCTTCTTTACATAACTCTATCAGTGTTTGAAGTGCCGCAAAAAGAACAAATAAAACTACAACTAATTCTACAATAAAGTTGTGAGTATATGCTGTTAAAACAATACCTATAGATGCTACAAAAGCCACAGAAAGATCTACCACAGCGTGGGTCATATCTACTTTCAATATTTCTGTTTTCAATTTTTTGTATGCTCTACGCTCGACAATATACATTATAATCGTTAAAACTCCGCCAAATAATGTTACTAAGGCTAAAAATGGATTAGTCGTTGTAGGGGCAAACAATGACTCTGTATATGATTTTATAGTCTCAATTAAAGTTAATATATAAAAACTGAAAATGGTAAGACTTAGTAATAAGACTAATAATGCTTCTAAAGCAAAAATATTCCACTTAATCTTCCTATAAACTTTCGATACAATGTAAAATGTTATCATAGAGATGAACTCTAAGGAGGTATCAACGATCCAGTGGACAGCATCTGTATATATAATGATAGAAGATGATAAATACGCAAATATCATCTCAATAATTATACCTAATACAGATATTACAACAACCGTCTTCAACACCTTATAGGTTTGACTGTATCTATACACAACATCAGACATGCTTACCATCAAAATCACCTACGGCAAGTAGATTATACCATGATTTTTATATTGCAACAAAGTAGCTTCATATCAAGTTTGTTTTACTAGTGCGGGGGGTGGGATTTGAACCCACGCAGGCCTACACCATCGGGTCCTAAGCCCGACCCCTTTGACCTAGCTCGGGCACCCCCGCGCAACACTGTTTTTGATACTTTATAACGCCTGGTTATTAAGTACTATTTTGCTTAGGTTTATATCCTTTAAGTTTCTTTAACCATTGTGTATTATAGGTTAAAGAAGGTTAAATTCTATAATGTAGACCTCGGGATCAGAGATAATTCTTTTACTACCATAAATTTTCGATAAATTCTTTATTAATTCGTCCTTCGAGTGAAATCCGTCCGATTTAATTTCTTCATCGTTTAACTCGCTTAACCTCTTCTTGTATATTTTCTTAATTAGAGCTTTGCCTATCCTTACGTGACCTACGTATACCTCTACTTCCTCATCTTCTTTTAAGTCCGTAAAAAGTCTTATGGTAGTAGTTTTTTCTCCTGCTAATATTTTTCCAGCATAATCTAGTTTAAACACGAGTTTTTTCATTTTTAGCTTATCCCTGGTTTTCTTCTAGCTCATGGATAGGTTTCGCTATTAAATATCCATTTCTTACTATCTGTAATACATCCCTATAAACTATCTCCCTCACGATCTCTATGAATCCATACATAGGGTTCTCGGATCTAATTCTAATGTCTAGTTTCTTAGCAAAATTTTTAACGGCCTTAATACAGTTATCATAGGCATTACATACATCACATTTACAGGATTCACCCTTTATTGAAACAAACCCTATGTCTTCGTCTATGAACCCTCCTTTATCAGGATGAATCCTTAGCCTAATATACCCATTATTTTCGATATCACAATCATAAACCAGGAACATTTTCGCAGAAACAAAGTATCTTCCATTCTTACGTATAAGAAGGCCGCTCTTAAGCAAAATATTTAAATGCCTATATATACTGGTTCTCGGAATGCGTAAATATTTTGATAATTCCGTAGCTGAAGTAATACCTCTACCGATTAGCGCCATAATTGAGCTTTTTAGTTCGTTGCTTACGCAATTTAAGAACATCTTGTGATCTATTAGTCGTAGGAGATCTACATCCTTTGGATAACCTTGAGGTAAAGATAATGCATTTAACCTTTTTAGCGCTTCATCTAAGTTCATATCTATCACCGATATATGACCCAATCTTGCAAATAAAAACATGCATATTTAGCTTCTGATCTCTAGTAAGTTAGAATTTTGCATTTTAACTTTTCATAATTACTAGCTATAGCTTCATATACTTCTTCATAACTCATGCTTTTAATACTGGATATATGTTTGATAACGTTGAACACATCTCTTGGATGCATTGATAATCCTCGGTAATTATAAGGCGCATCACTTTCAACTAGAATTATATCTAATGGAGCTTGGGCTACTACTTCTCGATGCTTTGCTTGAATAGTTACAGCTGGGTTTATTGATATGAATATGTTTCTATTGATTATTTCGTTTATTAACTCTAGAGGACCTGTGTACCAGTGTATTATTGCTGAGGGTGCATCGCTCTTAAATAGCAATTCTATTGTTTCTTTCCAAGCGCCTGCTGCATGAATATTAAGGAGAGCTTTTATTTCAGTTGCTAAATCTATAAAAGATTTGAATATTTGAAGCTGATATGAATAAGTCTCATATTTAAATTTCTTATCTAAACCTACTTCACCAATAACTCTAACCTTATTTCTTGAATTAATTATTAAATCATACAACCTATTAAATTCAGCGAACGAGTCGGCCCCTATATTCCACGGATGTATACCAACAGCCGGTATAACCCAACGATGTTTTTCAGCTATAGCTAAAGTTTTAAGTGATGAATTGTAATCATCACTTACGGCAATAATATCTATGCCTAGCATAGATATAACCCTAATTTCATCATCGTAATACTCGTGTAGGTGGCAATGAGCGTCAATAATTCTACCTAGATTCTTTATCTATAGCCACCTAAGACAAAGTTCTTTATCTTGTCTGGGGGTATATGCGTGAATTCTGTGTAAAGTTCTAGAGGTAAATATGCAAATCTATTCATTTTATATATGGGGGCTATGCCTCCAATTATATTTAGCTTGTATCCGCAGAATTTGCAGTGAGATTCTTCATCTAAGTTATGTTCTATTATATCAAATCCTGTTCTTTTTATAACAGGTTTTCCGCATTTAGGGCAGTACGTATGTTCATAGGGATGCCCAGGAACATTACCTATGTACGTGTGCACCAATCCTTCTTCTTTAGCTACCTCTATATGTTTTTCAAGAACTTTAGCGGATGTTGACGGTATGTCGATGAGCTTGTAGTCTGGGTGGAATCTAAGGAAGTGCATTGGGGTTTCCGGGCCAAGATTTTCAACAATCCATTTAGCTAACTTACGCGCTTTACCTATATCGTCTCCGTATCTAGGTATCACAAGATCTGTTATCTCTATGAAAACCCCTCTTCTCTTTAGTTCAATGATGGCGTTGAAAACATATTCAACATCTGGTGCTAAACAAAGCTTCTTGGCTAGTTCAGGGTCCCCATGACCTTTAAGGTCCACAGTTACGGCATTAACGAATTTTACAGCTAAATCTATTGTTTCGTCGGTCATGTAACCATTTGTAACAAAGGTATTGAATAATCCATGCTTTTTTGCAAGTATTCCTATATCGTAAGCATATTCTACAAATATTACAGGTTCATTATAAGTATAGGTTATACCTTGGGTTCCATAAGCTAATGCAAGATTTATAGCTAGATCTGAAGGTAGTTTCCACCCAGCTATAATTCTTCTCTGTGATATATCCCAGTTTTGACAAAACTGACATCCCCAGCTACATCCTGTTGTAGACATCGAAAAAACCATGGAACCCGGATGAAAATGATACAAAGGCTTCTTTTCTATGGGGTCTATAGCAACCGCTATTGCTAAACCATGGGACACCAGATATAGTTTTCCACCGAAATTCCATCTAATACCGCAGAAACCATATAGGTTTTCACCTATTTTACATCTTCTTGGACATGCAGTACATTCTACTATCTTTTTATCTGGATCTATAATTTTATATAGCGTGGCCTCTTTAGGCATGCCCCTCACTAATAATAACAAGATGCTTCAGCGCACTTAACCTATTATAGGTTATAGTGTTAATGTGTTTTTATGCCAGAGATTTTACCATCTAGGTAATCGCTACATACGTTAAATGTTGGTATATCCTCCTTATCTTTAATCTTTATAGTCCCATCGTCATTTATACTGATATCAGGACCTACACACATTAAAGCTTTTCTTCTAAGTCTATTTCTGTGCTGCACAACATCTTTGTATATTGCTGGACATAAATGGATAGAAGTTTTTAGATTTTCCCTATAAGCTCTCTCTATAACTTTTAAAGCAATTTCGTAGCTTCCCTCTACACCTCTACCATCGTCTTTTACCTTATATCCATGAATAAGGATGCTCTCGATATTTGTTTCAGATACCTCAAATTCATTTAAGTTAATGAATTTTACCCCGAGGTTGTTAGCCTCTAAAGCTATTTTCCAAAGCCATTCAGTATCAGGTATAGCTGGTATCTCAATACCTACATCCATATCTGTTTCCTTAATTGCAAATTCGATAAGTTTAAATATAGTAGTGTTGACCATATGAAACCTTATTTCATCTAACCTTGCTGAAGCAACCCTTCTTATGGCTTCTTTTGAGACTCCGTAACCTGAAGTATAAAGATGTATATGGAAGTTATCCCCAAAAAAGTCCTTCAATATTTTAATTATATTTATAACCATGTAAAACATTTGAAACGGTTCTCCACCTGTTATAGATGCTCCTTCTGCTTTTATCAATGCTATCTCATCAATTAACTCAGAAAAATTCTTGAACCTCTCTTCGTCAATATAAAACGAATTGTAACTTCTACGTTCAAAGCTTATAGGGCAATAATAACATTTATTTCCGCAAATACCTGTTGTAAATATTACTGCTTTGGATCCTTTTATACAGTATATACAGCCCTTAGGAAGAAAGCCATACCATGTACCGTACAACCCCATACTATGTATGCTATACACAGAGACCATGCCTAATCACTGCGCGCCTAAAAGCGGTATTTTCTCTGCAGAGCTTTTCAATAAAATTCTCAATCTCTTCGAACACAGGAACTGAAACCTCAATAAATAACCCACTACGACCTTCCTCCATACGCTTCGTCAACGCCTCAACACGATCTTTAACCACATCTACCGATACTCCTAGTAGCTTACTCACATAACCTTCATTACCTACAGTAGGCATTTCTATGTGGCCTTTCTCCGTAGGAATCACAAACCTAAGTTTTTTATTAACCCCTCTAACACGTTTTTTCACTAGTATATCCTCCTTTGTTATAAATCCGCTAAATTTATAGTACTCGATCTCTATGGGATCTAGTTTAGCTAAAGGTAAAGACACGCACTGTTCCTCGAAGGGATCTAAGTATATGTACACTTTAGGTGTATGTTTAGGTGTAGGTTGCACTATTCTTATATCATATACTGTGTACCCATTTTCCTCTAGGCATAATTTTACTAAACTAATAGAATGTGGATGAAGAAGCGTAACATCCACATCGCTATTCCTTGTTATATCTCCTCTAGCTACACTACCATGCATAATAGTTACGATAAATCCACATTTATTTAAAGTATTGATTATATTTAAACCTTTAGCTCTTTTTTCCTCTAATAAATTCCAGCGTTCTTGTGTATATATAACCTCTACAGCATAGCTATCCATGGTGTATCCTCGTTGGGTAACGGTGTCTAAGATGGATGACTCCCAAATAATCCTAACAATATTTGTAATCTTTACTGCTGTTACAACAATATTAAGTGTATACGCACGAGATAAACATATATTTATACTTAATAAGCTCAAAATTCAATTCACTATAGGGGGGATTCTTATATTTGTTGGTAAAGGTCATAGAGCCTTTAATCCTAAGCCTCTCAATAAGGGCTTTAGCTATGGATTGATGTCAAGCGTTTTTATAGGTGCATTACTGTTCTATACAATGCTCTTGCCTAAAATCATTAAGTTTATAAGCGATTTTATTAGTTATGTTCTGGGAACTACAACATCTACACCTACACCTGTAGTTGTACCTATACCTCTTCTGTTTAAATCTTCTGGAATACTTCCATATCCTTTACCATATCTATTGGTATCTATAGTTATAGCCGTAATTTTACACGAGCTTGCACACGCCATTGTAGCGCTTAAGGAAGGAGTATCAATTAAAAGTTGGGGCGTAGGGTTAGTACTGTTAATACCTATAGCTTTCGTTGAACTAAATGATTCCGAATTAGATATGGTACAAACTAAGTCTAAACTTAACATAATTTCTGCAGGGGTTTTCGCTAACGCCTTAGCATCTGCTATTCTAATAATAACTGCTATAACTGCATCATACATAGTAACCCAAATTTATGGAGCTCCCATACAAGTTGCATCAATAGCGGGTGTTGATTGCTCTATATGCAATACATCTCTATGCCCTGCCAAGGTATCAGGTATTGAACCTAATATGGTTATAGAATCTGTAAATAATACAAGGATAGAATCATTAGAACATTTACTCGCCACACTTAGAAATACATCTTTAGGATCAAACATGAGTATAAGGATATGCAATTACAGTGGTGTATGCCGAGACATAACGTTAAGGCTTACAGCTCATAGAAAGGACTTACCTTCTACTCCATGTATAGACGTTGTATTCACTACTGTAACAGCGTTTATGCGGGACTCAAGGATCTACATAGCGAAATGGTTCGAAGAGCTGATGCTTTTAATGGATTCTATGATTACTATAAACTTCAGCTTATTCGTTTTAAATGCTATTCCTCTATTCATTACCGATGGAAGTTTATTCCTAAAATATTTGCTTAGAGAGAGTAAAAACATGAATAAATTCATTGCATTAAATATCATTGACGCAATTAACGCATTGGTGATAATACTAGCTATAGTTGTTTCTTCCTATATACTGTTTAACCTTAGGTAACGTAAATGAACATTAGACAAGCTGATATAGAAAACCTCAACGAGATATACGAACTTGAAGTTATGTGCTTTAAAGATCCATACCCTAAGAATTTGCTATTCATGTTATTAACATTATACCCGGAATTATTCTTAGTTGTAGAGCTAAACAACAAAATCGTAGGCTATGTATCCGGTGTTGTAAGAAGAGATGGATTAGGACACATAGTATCGATATGTGTTCACCCTGCATATAGGAGGGAAGGTCTAGGCTCAAAACTCATGGAAATCATAGAGAATATATTCAAAGAAAAATTTAATATATGTAGATACCGCTTAGAGGTTAGAACCTCCAATATTACAGCAATCAACCTTTATCAAAAACTCGGGTATAGAATAACAAGCATCATTCCTAAATATTATACTGACGGCGAGGATGCTTATATAATGGTTAAGGAGAATTGTTGAATGATTACGCTAACCCTAGAAGATATCTTAAGCTAATTCACCTATTAGTAAAGCTAACCTAAATATTTAACATTTGTATTGATATCAATGTGAAATCAAAAGCTACTTTGAAAGAAGTATTCCTATGAATTGTTAGGCTCACCTCTACGCAATTCCCATCTACAGCATAAGCATAGCGATAATTTAAATTAATATACTAGTTCTTTTAGCTTAATGATATATACCCAGTCTTAGGCGCAATTAATTTATATGTAGTATTACTGTTAATATTGCTATTTCTGGATAGCACTAAGAATGTCATTGAATGTCATAGTTATGAGGTTCTCAGGCTTCTTAACTACATTACCGAGTCTTACTCCAATGATTAGCTTGACTCCTTTACTAGACGCTGTATCAAGTAATCTTTGTGTGATAATACCGTCAAATATTATAGCCTGTACTTTACCGTATTCAATTTGCCCAAGTTTATCTACGATGTCTCTTACTGGTATACGTTCAAGTACGTTCCATTGTTCATCATATAGTAGAGCTTCTAGGTTCCCTAAGATTTTCTTACTTTCCTCTATTACATTAACAGGTATCTCGATGGGGCTTTCCACAGGTTTTTCTACAGCAATTTGCTGAAGTATTTGCTGCGATATTTGTATAGGAGCTTGTTGAAGAGGTGTTGTCTCAACTACTTCAGATGTTTGTGTTATTGGTTGTTGAACCAAAGATTTTGATTCAATTTCAGGGATCTCAACTGTTTTCTTCTCAAGTTGTTCTAGGAATTGTTTTACAGGTAAAGCATTCTTTAGAGCCTTTGCTATTTCTTTAGCTGTTAATTCCTCCACTTCTTTTCCGGGTGGTGCTCTAGCAACATAGTCTATATCTGCTATCCTTATAACATCTCTTGCTATAAGCTCCCCTGCTCTATCTCCATCAACAAATAATATAACCGTTTTCTTGGCTGCAAGCTTGATTATGGTTTCTGGAATTTTTGTTCCATGAGCACCTTCCAGAGCTATAACATTTCTATAACCATATCTAAGCATATTCTGTACATCAGCTCTGCCTTCAACTATTATTATGGTATCACCTTTATCTACATCTGGACCAGCTGGAAGCCTTTCAGGACCGTAGAAGCTCATTTCGGCTGATCTTACGTTTTCTGTAATCTTATTTAGTATTTCTTTTATGTCGGGAGCTTTTTCAACAAAATATCTCTTAGCTATTTCTGAAGCCCTATCTATTATTTTCTTTATTCTTTCAGCTCTAACATCAACAATATCTATGATCTGTATTTTCGCTGAATAAGGTCCTACACGTTCAACGCATTCAATTAATGAGGCAAGGAGTGCTGTTTCAACTCTATCTAAGTTTGATGGTATCAATATCTCGCCTATAGATTTACCATCTTGTTGTTTTAGCTCTACGCTAATTCTTCCAACCCTACCTTTGTCCTGTAATTCTCTTAAATCAAATTCCTCGCCGAATATCCCTTCAGTATAACCGAATATTGCTCCGATGACATCTGATTTATCTACAGTACCTTCTATTTCAATTTTTGCTCTTATAACGTATTTCACCATTTTTTATACCTCTTAACGGCTTACATTTTTCTCGATTTCCAGTAAGTTTTCCCATAGCTTAGCTTCTCTTTGAAGCGTATCTCTTATAGGCTTAATAATCTTTATAAGCTCTTCAGCTACCGCGTTCTTTAGATCAAGAGGGTGCAGTTTTCCAGCAGAGTATAGCTCCCCTAATTCCTTGTAGGTAGATACCTCAATTGTGCCACCGTATTTCGTTTCACGCTCTATAATGAATTTTCTGGGTTCTTCAGCAAAAATTACGTACCTTGCTATAGACATGACGGGGTTATCTACGACATCTCTTGGAGGACATAAAGATGCTCTAATCTTTCGCCTGATATCCTCATCGCTATCCGTAATCATTACTGCTTCCTCAGGCTTAGATTTGCTCATTTTTACTTGAGCTACTATATCGTCTAGCTCCATATCGTCCGTAATTACGCCCATTTTAGTCGAACCTTTTAGCGATGGTAGGAGTGGGGTGTGTATCGCAATGGGTTTCTTCCATCCAAGCCTCTCCGCAGCATCTCTAGCTAGCATATGGGCTTTTCTCTGATCTATGCCGCCCAAAGCTATGTCTACGTTGAGCTCGAAAATATCTGCAACCTGCATAAACGGATATATCAACTTAGCAAAATCAAGTTCTGCCTCATCTGCTCTTCTACCCATAATAGTTAAAGCTCTTTTAGCCCTACTTAAACTAACTCTTTTAGCTATCCTAATAACTTTCTCCCAATATTCTCGTCGTTCAACAAGCTCGTCAGCGAAAATTATTTTAATTTTTGCAAGATCAACGCCAATAGCCTCTAGTATTTTAACGAAATGCCATGCTGATGCCTTGATGAGCTCTAAGTTGCCCCCAAGCTTATCGTTAATCCAGGCATGCCACGTTGCCGAAAACAGTATCATTTCTACTCCTATATTTACTAGGTCTCTAAATTTGTACATCCATATAAGGTGCCCAATATGGGCTATACCGCTGGGTTCAAAACCTATGTACCCTTGAAGTTTTTTATTCGTAGAAATTACTTCTCTAAGCTCATCCTCTGTAACTATTTCAGCTGTATTACGCTTTATAACTTCAAGCTTACTCTCTACATCCATACCTCGCTCACCACACCTCTAAGTAATAAGTAAAATACTTAGGATTTAATACCCATGTACAGCCTATATGCTCATTTGTTTACATGTTATAACTTTCGCAAGTGCATCTATATATAGCTCAGTTATCGCTACAGGATATTCTAGCTCTAAGATTTTTAGAATGTTTGGATGAACTTCTCCAAAGATACCTACCATAGTATCTTCGTACTTGATACAGCCACATCTACCCTCTATGAACGCTTTTTGTTTACAATTCTCTATACTGACGATTTTTTCTAAACCAAGTTCATATAGTATAAGGTATAAATCTGCATGAACTTCTTCAAACCTTATTTCACTATCCATGATGGCGAAACTTAATCTCGCTCTGTTTCTCCAACCATTATAACAATCAGCGCATCTTTCTACAACTTCGCCTATTTCAAAAACTTTAACAGGTAGGGTTACATATTGAGAATCTCGCAAAACTATGAGTATTGAAGGTATTAGAGAGTTTCTAACGGAGTCAAGCTCTTTGGATATAGCGTTAACCATTAATGGAAATGGCTCTGCTGATACCAGGCTTATAACATCGGATGGTGCTAATGTAAGCGTATTTAACTCTATGTAGCCAAGACCCACAAGTATTTCTCTTAGAATTTCTTCTATTGCAACTTCATCAGAAAACTTAGGCAATTTTACTGTGTTGGGTGGGCTAATGAATTCTAACCCGAGATTGTTGTATCCAAGACCTATAGCTATATCCTCAACAACATCAACCTGGTGCAAAATATCGCAACGGCTTGGATGTACTTTTACAATTATATGATCTGCATCAACTCCATCCACAATATATCCCATGCGTTCCAAGGCCTTGGAACCTTCAGCCATTAGTTCATCCTTAGGTATCCCTAGCCACTTTGAAGCGAAGTCTAGTTCTATTGATATGTTCTTAGATTCAAAATTAGGCGATAAAACAATTTTATCAGGATAATATATTTCTGCGCCTAGGATTTCTCCACCGTAGAACGATAACGCATGTACAATAACGTTCAGAACATTCATAACAGCGTTAAAGTCCGTACCAGTTACATCAATAAATATATCCCTCGATGAGGGCTCAAGCCTTGTTATATCGCTGTTTATTACTGGCGGTAAAGCTATAATTTCTTCACCTACTAAGAGCGCCGGATGCTTGTTGCCCCAACGAGATATTTCACCATATAGTTTTCCTTGATCTGTTGATTCTATGACTTCTCTTACGCTTACCTTGTTATTGCCAAAAAGTGGCACCATAAATGCTTTGTCTATGTCTACTTCTCTGTAAATAATATCCCCTTTAGGTAGTTTGCGTAGATCGTGTAATCCTATTGCTATCTTCCTTCTATTCCTACCATAGGTTGTATGGAGTCTTTCCTGAAATTCTATTAATTCTTTAAGAGTCTCTTCATCTATATCGATGCCCTTCACCGCCGCTATAGCTATATAAGGTCTTTTTGAAGGAGGTTCTATTAGTGCTTTGAACACAAGTTTATATGATGGTATCTTTGGTTTCTCTAAACCGGCGTAAAGTTTTACAGCGTAAGCTATACCTTCAACAGAAAACATGTCCAATCTATCACTTTGAACTTCTATAGCTATGATTTTATCCTCTTCTATCTCGGTTTCACATTTTAAGTTAAAAAGTACTTCCCTAAGTTTTTCAACATCGTTTATACTTGTTAACATTGCTAGTTTGCTTAACCTTGTTCTTACTACGGGCAACGTAACTCCCTCATGGATGCCTTAATTAATGGGAATTTTCGTATAAACTCTATATCTCTTGCAAATAGGAGCCTTATGTCGTTGATACCGAAAACAACCATAGCTAGCCTTTCAACACCCATACCCCAAGCACCTACAGGATGTCTTACGTTCAACATTTCTAAGACCTCTGGTCTGAACATGCCTGCTCCAAATATCTCTATCCATCCATATCCAGAGACATAACCGTAACCTTCAACGCTAGGCTCAGTAAATGGGAAGTACCCCGGCTTAAATCTTAGCTTCTCTATTCCAAGGTACTTAAGTATCTGCGTAAGTAGCCCCAGCAATTTTCTAAAGTTGAGATCTTGCTCCATTATAACTCCATCAAAGTTTGTAAATTCCGGAGAATGCCTTGCATCTGGATTATCTCTTCTAAAGACTCTTGCTATTGTATAGAGTCTTGCCGAAGCTTCCCTCCCCATCAAAGCTTTCGCTGTAACAGCTGTTGTATGTGATCTTAGTATTAATTTCGACGCTTTTTCGCAAGACCATGAGTAGCCCCATCCCGTACTTCCGGACAAGCCTCCTTTTTCGTGAACAAAACGAATTCTTTCAACAACCTCTTTAAATGTAGTTAGATCGGCTTGACCTTCTAAAACCAGTATGTCGTGTATATCCCTTGATGGATGATCCTGTGCTTGGAAGAGTATATCGAAGTTCCAGATTTCTGGTATTACATAATCATCCTTTACTTCCTCGAATCCTAAGGACTCCATGACCTCCTTAATCATTTTTATGAATTCCTTAAAGAAATGTCTCTTCCCTGCGTATTTTATGGGGGGTAAAGCTCGAATATTGTATGGTTTTATTGGATATATTTTCCAGAGATCTTTTACTATAACTTCCCTTGTTAACCTTGAAATACCTTCGCCAAGTCTTAAGATCTCTTCTGCTCTTTCAATAGGTATAGCTAGATTAACAAATTTTATCTTCTTCTTGTAGATCGTTATTAATTTTCTTTTCACAAGCTCCTTGAAAACTTCGTTGTTCTCTAACTCCTTAGGTATTTCAGCTTCATTCGTGAACATAGCTAAAATTTTGCGATGATCATTCAATGGTTCATATCTTATAAGCTTGACTATGTTTTTGCCGTTTTCTTGAACAACCTCTATCCATCCCCTTCTCCTAGCCCAACCCAGCGCTATAGAGGCAATTTTTTTCCCCATTATACCTTCTATAGCGTTTATGTCTATAGAGGGGCCTTGAAGTTGAAGAAGTTCTATTAGCTTCTCTTCAGGTAACTTATCTAGGTATTCTTTACCCTCATCCGATGTCTTAGCAAATACCGCCTCGTACTCTGATACATCTACTATCCCACGGTTTTTAAGTAGCTCGATATACGAAGATACTGATGATAAAGATAATTGTGTAGCTTCTGTTAGCTTCTCTAACGATATCTCTTTGCTCTTATTTATCAAAATATTAAGTATCATTAGCTCTCCTTTTGATAAAGGTTCAATTATCGAAACAATTATTCATCCCCATAGCATTGCTACTACAAATATTTGCTGTTTTAGCTTAATTAGGATTTGATGTTACTAAATTTTATTTTTATCGCTAAACATTGCATACCTACAGTAATATATACTATACTGATTCGAAGGATTAACAAATGAAAAAGTCTAGGTATATTAGTTAAGTGCATTGAATTACTCTATTTCTATTTTTTCTCCAGGACTTAATACTATTGTTTTTACATCGGGGGCCTTTTCACGTGCAAGCCTTGAGAATTCCTCTGGATCAGCTTTTATTAAATCAAAAGTATTGTAATGCATAGGTATGACGTACTTAGGTTTAATAAGTTCTACTGCTTTGATAGCCTCCATTATGCCCATGGTAAACCAGCCACCAATAGGTAATAGAGCAACTGTTGGGCTATATAATTCTCCTATAAGTTTCATATCTAAGAATGCCCCTGTATCCCCAGCATGATATATACTAAAGCTTTTTGATAAAATTATTACGCCACTAGGATGAGCTAATGTTGAGCTATGTTTTGCTTCTGTGAATACCAACTTGAATCCTTCGATATTGATTGGCCCCCCAATATTTGCCGCTATTGATCTGTTTACAGCTTTAGCTTTCTTGGCTATATCTTCGGCTAACTCGTATAAAGCAACTATTTTCGCATTAGTGTATATTTTGAGGAGTTCAACCGATTCTCCTACGTGATCTCCATGATCGTGAGTTACAATGATTAAGTCTACTCGATCGTAGTCTCTAGCAAAACCATTTGCGCTTCTATATGGCGATAAAGGATTTGTCACCCATGGATCTATAAGCACAACTTTGTTGTTCAATTCAACAACAAATGCAGCATGACCTAGCCATCTAATTTTGACCATACTTAGTTCCCCAGAATTGATTAAGAAGTTAGAGTTTATAATTCTCAAACTTTTATTATATCAATAGTTGAAACTCATAGATGCTGAAACTTTTATTAAACTTTATATACAAAGGCTAGCTCATGTTAGGATCTTAACAAATTTTATCTAGGAACACGAACAATGGTAAACTAGGAAAAGAGATATGGTGAGGGTTTAAGGCGTGAGCTTTTTATCTGAAGAAGATATTAAGAACTATGTTAATGCAGGTAAAATAGCTTGCCTTGTAATGAAGGAAGTAGAGCAGTTCGCTAAAGTAGGGGTTAAAATAATTGATCTTGCAGAATTTGTTGAAAGAAGAATAAGAGATCTAAATGGTGAAATAGCATTCCCTGTTAACATCTCTGTAAATAGTGTCGCGGCACATTATACCCCAATACCAAATGATCTTCAAGTATTATCCGAAGACTCTGTAGTTAAAATCGATATAGGAGTTCATGTTGCTGGATGCATAGCTGATACAGCTACAACTATTGCTTTATCTGATAAGTATCGACTACTTACTGAAGCTGTGAAGCACGCTCTTGAGAAAGCTTTAACCTTCGTAGCACCTGGAAGAAGGTTCTCTGAGGTAGGCAATGTCATAGAGAAGATTATTAAGGACTACGGGTTTAAGCCTATATACAATCTAAGTGGACATAAAATCGACAGATTTACTATTCATGCAGGTGAAACCATCCCAAACTTTAACGACAGGTTAAATCTTGGGAAATTTAAATCAGGAAGCATATACGCATTAGAGCCTTTTGCTACTAATGGCTCAGGATACGTTATGGAGTCTTCTATTGCAACAATATACGCACTAAAGTATAATCCTAAGAAAATCCGTGGATTAAGTAAGGATGTAGGTGAATTCTATTCACATGTTTATAATTCAAGGAAAGGACTTCCATTTGCTAAGCGATGGTATATAAATAGATTTGGTGAACCTCAGCTAAATAAGATATTAGATGAATTGCATAAAAATAACCTTCTGATGATATATCCTGTACTTGTCGAAAAGTCTAACGGTATTGTAACACAATTTGAGCATACAATTTTAATAGATAATAAAGGTAATGCGATGGTTATAACAGAGCAATGTTAAGAAACTTCTATATCTCAATAAGATTCTGAGTTGAGCATTATGGTTATAATCTAATAGAGATTTTTAATGCTCAGTAGATAAGTACCTATTTAAAGAGGTGATACTACGAATGTTGATAATACTTCAGCAAATTTTAAATAATTGGGATTCGATACTAACGTTGTTATTTTGGGTACTCTTTTTCCTTTACTTTTTTACAGATCTCCCGCAGAAAGCTCAACTATATAGATATGAACGAGGAGTTGCCGCAAAACTTGCTATGCTAGAGGGTCTAGTAGGAGAAAGCTTAAATAAGGTTAGATTTTATCTATCTAGGCTTAATGTAAGGAACTATGATCAATATATTAACACGACGTTAGAGAACTATTTCGTTATAGAGCCTGTATCTATAGAGCCTACGGATATTATAAAGAGGTTAGACCACGTCATAACGTCAAATGAACACAAGTTCAAACAAGATTTAGAAAAAATTGCACCCGATCTAAGTATTCATACAAGGAATAATATAGCAACATCTCTTGCAATAGCTTCTGCATTGTATACTATATACAAAATACTTCGCCATTATTATCTCCTCGGTAAGAAATACGAAAACTGGGTCTTATTAATGCAATTATACCTAATGATGCCACAATTAATCAAAGAATTAATGCCGTATTCTAAAGCTATAGATGGCATTATAAGAGGGGTGCCTATTGGTGATGGAGCAGGTCCTTTAGTTGCATATAAACTTATTGGTACAACTCCTAGGATAGACATAGACGAGGATACCGTGTACTCAATAGTAAACATAGAAAATAGGAGCATATACGTAGTTAAAGCTAAAGGACCAGGAGCAACAGTAGGGAGACCAGGAAAAGCTGTTTCAAAACTTGCTGAAACACTCTCATATAAGATTGCTAGGATCATAACCATCGATGCCGCCTTAAAACTTGAAGGAGAGAAAACAGGTACTGTAGCTGAAGGCGCTGGTGCAGCCATTGGTGATCCTGGACCAGAGAAAATTGAAATAGAGAGAACAGCCGTAAGATGCAATGCACCTTTAGATGCTGTAATAATTAAAATGAGCAACGATGAGGCCATTAAACCTGTGAAACGAGAAATACTTGAGGGGGTTGAAAAAGCTTACCAGGTAGTTCTAGATATAATAAAGAATAGAACTAATCCGGGGGATAATGTTATAGTTGTTGGAATAGGCAATACTGTAGGTGTATACTGATGATGCCCCTACAAGAAATATCGCCAGACCTCTTAACGGTGATGCTACTAACCTTGGCGTTGCTTTCGCTAATTATCCTCACAGCGTTGCTCTACGTTAGGCTTAGGTCAGGATTTATGAAGAGAATGGCTATGAACCCCGATAAATATGATGAAGTACCATACAAGTACATATCAATCATAAAATGCGTATCAAACGATCATACAGCTGATAGAGAATTCCAAGAAGGAGACTTTGTAGGAAAGGTTATCGGCGAATGCCCAAAATGTGGAAACAAACTTGTAATAGATGCTATATATGCTCAATACATAGCTAGAAAACGCTAAAACAAAAACTTTCTTCACGAATAACCATACGTCATGCCTCCCAGCTAAGCTTAAAAAGCCCACCAACAAGAAACTCTAACGGTGGCCCGACCCGGCCATAGTAGCTGGGTAACACCCGGACTCGTTCGATCCCGGAAGTTAAGCCAGCTACGTTGGGTGAGGCTGTGGCTTCCGAAAGGGGCCGCAGCCCACTCAAGCTGGGATCGGGCCACCTCTAATTCTTGGTACATAGGCCGATTATCAATGTAAACATAGGGTTGTAACGAGCTAAGGTTGAGAAATTGAATTATTTTACTTTTACTACTATATTATAGAGCTCTAATAATTGTATGGTATCCATACCCAAAACAGCTTCGCAGGCAATTCCTTTAAGGATCTCATCATCTACAATATATAAAGTTAATCTTATCTTCCAGCATCCATTAAAATTCACCATAATATCAGCTACACAAAGCTATTAATGTTTATGGTACCTAGCTCGTTTAGACTCAGTACGTATTCTTGATCTAAGATTTCTAGGCATTTTATTTCTCGTGCTAGATTTTGATGGCAAACTTATCTTTAGATTTGGCATCAATACTGTGCAAGCGTATGTAAAGTTTTCATTATTATAGATACCCGTAAGGATACAAGTTGCATATTGATCTATTTGATTTTTAGTATCAAAATTTTATCCCATGATATTTATTAAAGATACACTTATATAGCTCCATATTATACTCATGAGAGCGGGCTGTTGATACTACTATGGTGATACCTTTATGAGTACCAACAGTAGCCAAAGTCTTAAGACTGTGAACGAGACCTCACCTCATGGTATATACATTTACGATCACGATGATAGCGTTTGGCACCTCATAAGATCCGATGGAGAACCTTTTAAACCAGATAAAAAAGGTATTTACGTAATTTATTTTGATAACACAAAATGTTCAGCCTGCAGAAAATATGATACAATATGGTTCCCATTTATTGAAAATAATATGAGAAATAAAAAGCAATACAACTTCATCATAGTATTATGTAATTGGTTTGCAAGGGATTGCAATTCTACAGCTGCAGCAGAAACCTTCAAACGATTCGATGTACATGCATCACCAACAACAATAGTACTCTATGTAGACGAAAACAACGAGATAAAGTATCAAGAGAAGTACGAAGGAGTACTATACGAGTTTGAAATTAAATTAGTGTTAGATGGGTTTGAAGAACGGGTAGCAAAAGCTTTAAGAGGTGAAAAAGTTTCTCCTCCCATAGAGAAGAAAAGTAGTAATGTTTTAGATGAAATAATCCTGCAAATATTAAAGGCTATTATTGAGAAAGGCGATAAACAAGAAAGGTAGGATAGCCTTCAGCAATCAATTATTTGGTTTTGATAAATTTTCAGCTACTTCTATAGAAAACCCTAAACATCAAAAACTATATTTTATATTTGTCAAGTTTAGATGACAACCTAAGTTCATAAATACCATCGAACACACTTGATTCTTAAACATCCTTTTATGCTATCAAAACATTTTTAGATCTTCTAACACCTTAAACTTTAGCTGTAAAGTAATTACCCTGTTAAGTACATAGGAGATACAAATATGAAATCCTCGAGCTTAAATGTTGATAATATAGTAGCTGTATTAGCTAACGTGCTTTATCTTATTGAGAGATTAGAATTTAACGTTGATAGAGCGTTCACGCATACATGTAGGAAATATCGATGTCATGCAATTCGATTCACACGTGAAGATCTTTTCAATTTAACCCATAATTTTATTTCAATGAATATATTCTTAAGAAGTTTAGGTGAGGTTCTAGGTAGAAAGAATTTATCATATAGAATGTATGCAAAACTTTTTCTATACATAAAACTTAGGGAACTAGGTATACCTATACCATCTAAGCTAAACAAAGCTATTATTCGCGATTTCGGTAAAATTGAGTTAGACTCAATTGTTCATGAACTTGAAGTTTGGCAAAAGCTATCTTATCCACAGTGGTTTTATAACGAGTTAATCAAAGCTATGGGAGTTGATGAAGCAGTTAAAATGCTTGATGCCATGAACAAGCGTATAATATGGTTAAGGATAAATACCTTGAAAATCGATATAGATAAAGCTTTGAAAACGCTAGAACTAGAAAACGTTGAATTTGAGGTAGATAAACGAATACCATTTGTCATAAGGCTCTTATTTTCGCCTAGACCACCAAGAGAACTAAAGATCGTGAAAGAAGGCTTAGCCATAATTCAGGACAAAGCTAGCGTCTTAACAGTCTTGGCAATGAATCCCGAACCCTATGACATTATATATGATTTTGCTGCTGCACCTGGAATAAAGACATCACTAATTATGCAGTTAACCGAAAACAAAGCATATGTTATAGCCTTTGATCGGTCTCCAAGAAGAATATCTTCTATGAAATCTCTTTTGAAAAAATATGGTGTTAATATTGAAAGAGTACAAATAGTGTTAACGGATAGTAGAGTCGTGAATTTGAGTAAACAAGCTGATATAGCTCTTGTAGATGCACCTTGCAGTAGTAGCGGAGCTATACCTAAAGATCCCTCAATAAAGCTAATGCTTAAAAACCCCGGTATACCTAAGAAAATGCATCAAATACAAGTAGCGTTATTAAAAAATGCGTTAAAGTATAGTGAAAGGGTAGTATATTCTACGTGCTCGGTACTTCCAATCGAGGGAGAAGAAGTTATAGAGAAAATCATTAATGAAACCGATGTCAAGCTTGAGGACCTAAGCATTTCAGCATCTAAAGGTTACAAACAGTATAATATTTGGAATAGGATTCGAAGAACTTATCCTCATATAGATGAGTGCGAAGGATTTTTCATTGCCAAAATCGCTTCTTGATGAAAAGACTCAAAGGGTAATTTTGCGAATACTGGAAATATATCTACATCACGACTAGGCATTCGGAGTTCTTCATTCCAAGCCAATACCTTCTAATTTCAAAAAAATGTTCAAACTCTGAAAGTGACTTGACTGTACCTTCTAAACATAATCTATAATTGAAATGAGGCGCATCTAAAACAAGTGTTTCAGCTTCACCACCTTCAAATGCAGGATTAAACCTATATTTCTGGGATAACTTTATCATATTCTCTACATGTTCTAATGTTATAGGTCTTGCTATAAATTCCCTTGACAAACCCATGGTAGATATCTTTGTTATTATAAATATGAACCCTTCTTTAACCAACAACCTCATGTACTGCTCTTGATCTACCCCCCATAGAGGTGCATAAAGCTCTACACCTATTTTCTTAGCAATTAACTCAAATCTACTCAGTTGATACCTACTTGAAATAGCTCCACAAAGTATTCCGTCAAAGTTTATATGCTTTCTCAATGCTATTATATGGGATTCAAATTCATTAAGCTCTACGTCTTTTTCGCCGCTTACTTCGACAAGGTGTACCTTATCGTGAAAACCCATGGCATTTGCTTGTAGTATGGCCAGTTCAGGATATACGGAATGAAACAACCAACTATCCTCTTTTTTAGGTTTTACTACAGTAATGCATACAACTTCGTGACCTTCTTTAAGCGCTTTGTAGAGCGCATAATTACTATCCTTACCCCCAGATAGTAAAGCACATAGCCTCAACTTTACTTACCCTTCCTTATTAATAGGCTCTAATCTTTTCTTAATTTTATCAACAGCCTCTGTAACTACCTTTAGCTTGGAGAGCGCTATGGAATACTCTTCCTCTCTATGACCTAAGGATCCTTTAAGCCCAGCAAACCCACAGTCGCCAGAAACAAGATCTATTCTACCTCCTACTTTCTGATAAGCAGTTATAAGAATGGATAGAGCTTCATCTATAGACTCTACATAAGCTTTCTGGGCGCTTACAATACCTGGTGATAGGTATTTATCGTATTTTTCAAATAGATCCTTTGATAAAAGCTCAAAATTAGAGGGAGAATCATGGAGCTCGATGCTTATGTACTTAAGCTTGGGAACCTGCGTTAGTAGCTCTACAATTTTAGTATTAAGTTTACCGCATATGTGTATACCGAACTCAACACCTGATTTAGATGATACGGCTTTATATAGGACGTCTAGGATATCATCATCAGTATAGCCGAATAACATTCTTTTACGACCTATAATATAATTGAATACTGGTTCATCGATAAATATAACGTTGTAACCAAGGCCATTCATATAATTTATAACATTTATAGTAAATTCGCTAAAGAAATTTAAAACCAAGTCTTTCTTGCTAAGGCATGTAGCTGAAAGCCCCTTACTTGTATCCTCTAATATATAGACCCTAGAAGCTAGAGTAAAAGGACCAGTTATGGGTGCTCTTAACGCCTTAAAGCCTATACTATAACGATTAATTATATCAACAGTTTCCTCAGCTTCAGCTATGCTTATCTTAGATCGTGTCAAGCATTCAACATTAGCTGGGTTAACAAAGAAGAACCCTTTACTGCTATACAAACAACTTTCATCTTTTAGGGGCTCTAAATACAATTCTATAAAATTGTGAAGCTGAGGATAGGAAGGCACCTCGAGATTAATTCTATGCATATCAAATACCACACGTTTAACATTATCATAGCTGTAGTCTAGGGGAAAACTTCCTACATGCGAAGCCCTAATTTTACTCACCTTAACTATTATGAATTCAGCGCTATTTAAGTATATGCTAAAATATAAATTCAATTGATCTATAATAATCTTCAAATTATTAGAATCTATTATCATTGTTTTAATTTATGAAATTTCATTTAGGTCCATACCTTAATTTACTGAATCACTTAGATTTCGGCAGATGATATATTATGTCAATTAATATTAATACTAGAATTATGTTTCTTATTGAAGCCAGTATTTGTACAGGTGAATCCAAGGTCCAAGGCGAGAAATTCGCCGATATATTAAATCCTAAGTTTTGCATAAGCCATAACCTAGCTTCTGCATCTTTAAAGAATAATGTTATTATGCCGAAGTTAGTTATATCAGCTATGACTAAGAATATCGCCTGCTTTAAACCTAAGGTGAGAACAGCTATCGACGTAATCATGAGCATCATCTGAGGAGAGAAAACGTAATTCAAAACAGTTGAAGAAATTATAGAGGCCAGCAAGAGATTAGATAATGCTAATGGATTATTGTAATCTAAGTCAACAGACATTAATATGAATACTACTAAGAATACTAATATCATTCCGAGCAAACGGTTATATGGGTTCCATATATCCTTAGTTATGAGTAAATATACACAATTCTCACAGTACCACTGAGCATGATGTTGTATAAAATATGCAAATCCTTCGTATGATAAAGTTAACATCATAAGGTAGGGTATTAAACATGAAACAACAAGCCCTAAACCAAACAATTTCATAGCCTCTATGTAACTCTTATCATTGAAACTTCTTTGAGTTAAATCATATAGTACTAATATAGCGTAAATTATGGGTAAAAGCTTTGTTGAGATACTTAATCCAAGTAAAATCCCTGACTCAAAATACCTTTTGTTAATTAAGTAGTACAGTGACGTAATTGTAAACATTGCTGTTATTATATCCCAGTTATAAATGAGATATATAATTGTTGAAGGCAATAAAGCAAACAGTACTATGCGCTTCCATGAAGTATTCAATATTTTTGTTAACCTATACATGTAAATAGTTGTTGTAATGAGCGATATTATTAATATTAGTGATTGAACATAGTAATGTATTTCCCCAGCTTTCTTTGCTAGCTCATAATATTCTATAGGCGAATAAGATTCAGGGAAAACAGACATTATAGATAAACATGTAGAGGCATACCAGAATACGGCTACAATAGGTGGGTATTCAAACTTATAGTCTTTATATGGTATAGGGCATAACCTAGAGCGTACCAACTTTAATGCTACTTCTTTATTAAACCATTTTTCAGATATTGCTGCATTATTTATTAATCCATTGGATGAAACTATATTCAAGAATATAGGGTTGTATAAACCGTATACTATGTCGCTATAGCTAAAACCAGGATTGCTTAGTAAAGCAGGTTTTTCCGGCATATGAAGATAGAACGACGTTGCCGAAACAAACAAAGCTAGCGTTAATATGAAGGCAAAAGCCTTTGAATTGAATTGCGGTATTTTCATGAGCATATCCTCGTTAGGGTGTTTTAGTTTTTCTGCTTTTCACTTTCTTTACTTACTTCCAGTAGATATTTGTCTAACTCTAGTTGTTTTATCATATGTTTTGCTTTTTCTACTGCTTCTTCTAATGAATTAGCAAGAACATTTACGTATAGTTTTGAGCCCTTAATTCTAAACCTAAATCTTTTACCTACAAAACCTTCATATCTGTATACATCGATTAACTCTAACTCTATGGTCGTAACACATCACCATGCTCTTGTTTGATTCATATATCATAAACCTAACACTTAAGCTAACCTTAATCTGTTCCATACCTATAAGATAAGGTGCCCAGATTTTTTAGAGTATCCACATTATCAACTTAATACTATATTATTCAAATTTAATACTATGATCTAAAGTCTTATTTCTCCGGGAACCGTTTATACCATAATAAACTGGCCCTTAAGTATCCAACAACATGGTTAACTTAAACATCGATATATCGCCATCGTTCGCTTGCCAGTATAATAGTATGTGATTAAGTATTAGTATACCTTAAGTAAGATCCCCCCGAAGAACTTTTACACCACATAAAGCTTTAACTATCCTCAATATTAGATATATAAGTAGGGTTGCATATGCCTAGACTTAGTTCAGGCTTTGTAATAGCCGGTGCTTATGCTGATAAAATTAGGAGGGCAATGTTTGCACAAATGAGAGATTATATTAGAAAGGACAAAGAATGGGGGCAACGAATAGCTTTAGCTATTGCTCAATTGAATAGGTTTCTGTATACTATTTTTGTTGAGCAACTAAAGATAGATAAAGGGGATGTGATCAGAGTTCGTATTGACTACGATATTGATGAGCAGAGCAAGAACATTCTATGGCATTGGGACTCAATAATAGTCGAGGTATTTAGACGGATACCACAAGAAGATGTAGATAAATTAGTAAAAACACTAATAACTAAAGCCGCTGAAATTTCAACAGCTGCTGTAGCGTATACACTAGAAAAATTAGGTGAAACATTTGATGGTGACTTAGTTTACGCGATTAAGCTTGGGAATCGTGAAGTAGGAGCAACAATTATAACAATAGTTAATGATGTCCTCGCTGTATTAAAGAAAGGAGCTGTTCTAGAGCCTACGCCAGCTATTTTTGATAAAATTAAGCTTGATATTCCGCCTGGTAAATCTCTTGAAGAGGTTCTGCAAACCACGCTTTCTACAGTGGTTCAAACTGCTAGGCATGTGGATGCTAGTGAAGCTATAAACATAGTTAACGTGGTTAGGGAAAGAGTTGCTGCTAAGCCTATAGCTAAATACGAGGAAGAATTCGAGGAAAGTGCTGAGGAGTAGTAGTTTACACACTATACTATATTGTAAGTTTTAAGTCTAGTAATAAAGTCATTTTAATTTTTTATACCGGTTCGTTACTAATTCATAGTACTAATGTAGTTCGGGTTTATGTATGGTGGATAATGTATGACAAGAAAATATGAATGCATAGTTTGTGGAAGAATTTTTTATGAGGGTCAAGGCGTGAAGGTTAGTCTTGGGGGGAAAGAGATATCTTTACATTCAAAAACATGTGCATTGAAGTTCTTTAAAAGTCTAATACTTTACTTAGATCAAAAAGCTCTTGAGCAAGCTGTTAAACTTACCATAAAGGAATTCGAGGAAAGGCAAAAGGAGTTCAAGGAAAGAACTAAAAAGAACATAGAGAAGATTTATTGATAGACTCTGTATCTTTCGATATAGGTTAAAATATTGCTGAGCTTCTTCTCCGAAATTGATGATAGCCAATCTATTCTTAATCCATGATATACGGACTTAACACCGAATATTATGTCTATGACTTCATCAACTACGGCTGAAACCTCTTTAGAAGTAGTATCTACTTCTACTATGATATCTTCACCTAGCTCTTCTATAGCGTTGAGCGTGCATATAGACAAAAGTTCAGCTTCTATGTTTTCGGCGACTTTATGATCAGACCAACCTCGGAGCTTTAAAATATTGATTAACTCGTATGGATCTCTTCTTAGTATAAACACTAATTCGAACAATTCACGAGGTAAAATCTCTAAATAGTGCCCTACTATTATTAAAGCTCCCTCTTTTTTATAAATCTCAACTAATCTTTCTCTTACCTTATCTTCGTCTATGATGTAGCTGTTTCTCAATTCATCATAATAGACGTAGAGGTTGTTTTCCATAACGTAAGTACTTAATTCAATAAGTGGGATCTGTAGTCTTAGTGAGAGTTCTCTTGCAACACTTGATTTTCCAGTGCCGGGTGTACCTGAGATGCCTATACACTTCACTAATTTCACCCTTTTTTGCTGTATTTTGTAGATGTTTACTGTATTACTTAGTATTGTTTATCAGTTTAAATTATAAATTATCTACTTTTATAATGATAAAACTTAGATCCTTACACGTGGCTTACCCTTTTTATATAATCATCTTGAATAATCATTTACTGTGGGAACAACATTATGAGTATCCCAGATTTCGAGAAAAGATGGGCTGGAGGACCTACTGTTGGGGAGAAAATTAAGGATATATTTAAGAAGAAAGAACCTATAAAACAGAAGTTAGTTATGGCTAACTATAAGATTAGAGCTTTAGTGAGTAGGTTAGAGGTATTCCTAGAGAGGTTACGGGATAGAGATAGAACATTATTTGAGAGAGTAGTAGATGCTCTTACACAAGGAGATGAAACTAGAGCTACTATGTATGCTAATGAAATTGCTGAAATAAGGAAGCTTGTTAGACAACTTACTATAACGCAAGTTGCCTTAGAGCAGGTAACGTTAAGGATTGAAACAGTACTTGTAACGGGAGATGTACTTAGTGGACTTATACCGGTAGCTGGCGTTATTAAAGAATTGAGGGGCATCCTAAGGGGTATCATGCCTGAAATGTCTCTAGAGCTCCAAGAGATTGAAGAAGGATTAAGAGATGTTGTTATATCAACTGGAGAAGCCCTAGGCACACCAATAGGCGATATCTATGCATCACCAGAGGCTAGAAAGATATTAGAAGAAGCAAAGATTGTAGCTGAACAGAGAATGAAAGAGAAATTCCCAGAACTGCCAGTAGTATCCTCTATGAAGGAAAAAGCAACAGCCCCTGCTACAGGATCAGCATAATCCATATTTAAGTGATTGGTTTCAACATACTAGCTGTTTTTAAGTTAAAACGTTTTTCTATTTTCTAAACAAAGTTAACTCTGATTGAAGATTTCAACATACAGCAATTAATTGCATAAATTGATGTAATTAGTTTATATCTAAAGAATTAGGTTAAAGCCCGATTATAGTTTTAAAGCGAGACTTTCACACATATTATATGATATCACGTAGTTAAAGGTGCATCACCTTGGCTATGAACATGAATAAGACTGTAGCTAAAGTTAAAGGTGTTATCCTCGGTTACAGAAGAGGTAATGCTATACAGTACAATAACCAAGTATTTGTAAAGATATTTGTTGAACCAAGAGTAGTTAGTGGTTTCGTAGGCGCTAAGGTTTTAGCCGTAGATGCTTACGGCAATACCTATAAAGGTAGGGTAATAAAAGTTCATGGGCGCAAGAATTCTGTTGTTATAGCTAAATTTAAACCAAATATTCCAGGGCAACTCATAGGAGCTTACATCGATGTTATTAAGAAATAACTTTATTTAATAAACCTCAGAGTAACTCTGACAAGGCATCAATAACCTTTTTGCCGAGTTCTCATCATCGGAATATTCATTAAAGGATTATATAAATTATTTCCTTTACACTATATTACTCTGAATAAGTTATAAGTTAATGATAGGGTGTAGCCTTAGTGGAATTCGTAGTAGTTGCGCAAACACTTGATGTATTAGAGAAAACAACTAGTAAGATACAGCAGGCAGCTACTTTATCTATGTTATTCAAGAAATGTGATGTAAGTAGCATAGATAAAGTAGTGTATTTTATCCAAGGAACTTTATGGCCTGATTGGAGGGGTATGCCAGAGATTGGTATAGCCGAGAAAGGTATACAGAAAGCTATAGCTATTTCTTTAGGTGTGCCAGACGCTGAAGTTGAAAAATTATATAAATCTTTAGGTGATTTTGGATTAGTTGTAGAAAGATTAAAAATAGCGAAAGAAAAGAAATCGACAGGATTAACAGCGTTTATTAAAAGCGAAAAAATTGCTGAGAAAAAACTTACGGTAGAAGATGTGTATAACACTTTAACGAAGATAGCTATGCTTCAAGGTGAAGGGAGTAGAGATATAAAGGTACGTCTCCTGGCATCATTATTATCCTCCGCTAACGCAAAAGAGTCTAAATTTATAGTTAGATTCGTCGAAGGTAGACTGAGACTAGGCGTAGGAGATGCAACTATAATGGATGGCCTAGCTATCGCTTTCGGCGCATCAAGAGATCTTGTTGAACGAGCTTATAATATATACCCAGATTTAGGCACAATAGCTAAGCTGCTAGCTGAACAAGGTCCCCAAGCATTAAAAAATGTCAAACCTTCACCAGGTATTCCGCTAAGACCTATGCTTGCTGAGCGCGCTAGCGACCCAGCTGAAATCTTAAGTAAAGCAGGTATTCCTTGTCTATCTGAATTTAAATATGATGGTGAAAGAGCTCAAATACATAAACATGGGAAAACTATATGGATTTTCTCGAGGAGGTTAGAGGATATAACACAACAATATCCAGATGTTGTTGAAACGGTATCAAAGCACGTTAAAGCTGAAGAAGCTATAATTGAAGGCGAGATAGTAGCCGTAGACCCAGAAACAGGTGAGTACAAACCATTTCAAGAACTTATGCATAGAAAAAGAAAGAAAGATATCCATGAAGCCTTGAAAGATTACCCGGTTGTTGTAAGGTTATTTGATTGCCTTTATGTTGATGGGGTTGATCTTACGCTTAAACCTTTATCGGAAAGACGCGAATGGCTGAAAAAAATAATAGAAGAAATAGATGATTTTAGATTAGCTGAACATATTATTGTTAAAGACGTGAAAGAACTTGAAGATTTCTTCTTAAAAGCAATAGAAAACGGTATGGAGGGGTTGCTGGTCAAATCTCTAGGACCAGATTCCATCTATCAAGCTGGAGTCAGAGGTTGGCTATGGATAAAGTACAAACGTGATTATAGGAGTGAAATGATCGATACTGTTGACTTAGTAGTTGTAGGAGCCTTTCACGGTAAAGGTAAGAGAGCAGGTACTTACGGAGCTCTCTTAGTAGCTACATACGATCCAGATACAAACTCTTTCAAGACCGTGTGTAAAGTAGGATCAGGATTTACAGACGAGGACCTAGCTTCACTACCTAAAATGTTCGAACAGTATAGATTGCCACATAAGCATCCAAGCGTTGATAGCGAGATAGAAGCTGATGTGTGGTTTGAACCTAGTATAGTAATAGAGGTTATAGGAGCAGAATTAACCTTATCACCTATACACACATGCTGCAAAGGCTGGGTTAAACCAGGTGTTGGTATATCTATACGATTTCCTAGATTCATTAGATGGAGACCTGATAAATCTCCACTTGAAGCAACAACAACTAAAGAACTCTATGAAATGTACTTGAAGCAGTTAAAGAAGATGGGTATAAGCGAAGAGAAAGTAGAGGGATAGCTGAGTCTTACACAAGATCTCCATACTTAAATACTTGAGTAAATTCCTCAACAAACGCTTATAATTATGTATGCTTTGTTAGAGTTCTTAGATCCTTTATTTTTCCGATAGTTCTATAGAACGTTATATATCCTCAAAATTCAGTAATTATTACACGATCTACTGGTGATAGTTAATGAGCGATGTGTTGCCAGGATACAAAGGTAAAATAAGGGAAATACTTGAATCTATGGGAATTTACATAGGGTGTAAAATAAAAATTACCTTAGGCAACAACTTCGTAATCTATGGGTTATTAATGCCTAAACATGAATTAAGCCATTCAGATATTATTGTGCTGAAATTAGATAATGGCTACAATATCGGTATTGATATAGAGAAGGTGTCGTCAATAGATGTTGTTGAATGTAGAGAAAAAGCAACTACAGAGAAAACGCCTAGACGCAGCGAAATCACACTAAAGGAAATACCTACAGTTAAGATCCTCGGATGTGGAGGAACTATAGCTAGCAAAGTCGAGTATGAGACAGGTGCCGTAAAACCTGCTATAACACCTGAGGAAATACTAGAGCTTATTCCCGAGCTAAAAGGGCTGGCTAACTACAAAGTCGATGTATTGTTTAATATACTTAGCGAGGATATGACTCCTCAACACTGGGAAATAATAGCGAAAAGTCTCTTAAAATCTATTAAGGAAGGTGTAAACGGCATAGTTGTAACTCATGGCACAGATACTATGGGCTATACTTCAGCTGCCATAGCTTTCGCTTTGAGGAATCTACCTATGCCCGTAGCTTTTGTGGGAGCACAAAGAAGTAGCGATAGACCTAGTACTGATGCAGCGCTAAATCTACTAGCCGCTGTAATAACAACTCTAAAAGCACCTTTTGCAGAATCGGTTGTGGTTATGCATGCATCACCATCGGATGCAGAGGCCTATATTCATAGAGGAGTTAAAGTTAGAAAATTGCATAGTAGTAGAAGAGATGCTTTCCAGACAGTAAACGATTTACCTCTTGCTTTAGTAGATTTACAAAACCGTGAGATACACGTAATTAATGATAGATACATTCGTAGAAAAAGCGTTGAAGATCTAGTACCGATAATAGGATTTGATGATAGGGTTGCCATAATTAAAGCTTATCCAGGAATACAAAGCGAAATCATTGATGCTCTCGTAGATAAGAAGTTCCATGGAATAGTTATAGAGGGTACAGGACTTGGACATATGGGAAGTTACACTATTAACTCTATAAAGCGAGCTATAGAAGAAGGAATAGCTGTTGTAATGACAACCCAAACAGTATTTGGACGAGTTAACATGAACGTTTATACAACTGGTAGAAGACTTTTAGAGATAGGGGTTATACCCGGAGAAGATATGTTAACTGAGACAGCTTATGTAAAATTATCTTGGGTACTAGCTCAAGTAAGAGATTTAAGGAGGGTACGTGAAATGATGTTAACTAACTATGTTAATGAGATAAACACTAGACATACAGCAAACATGTTTATAGATTTAGGGATTAAACTACCAAAGCGATAATACAAAGCATCACTTATTGAATAATAAAATGAAGATTGCGTACTATTTTATCCTATTTAAATTGTCTAAGACTTTAATTATTTCATCGGCTGATCTAAATCCTGTAATTACTATTCCTAGGTTGCTCTTATTATCCCATATAATAATCCCAGGAGTACCTATTATAAGGTACTGCATAGCTTCATCACTATCTAAAGATATAACCATATCAGCTAAATCCTCATACTCTGTTAAGTTAAGTTCATCTTTGATTTTTTCGGATACCAATGCGCGAACATAGTCAAGCGAAGGTTTTATTCCATTGAGTAATTCACCGTAAATAAATTTCATAACGTCGTAAATTAAGCTGGTATTACGTGTATTAATGTATAGCGCTATTAAGTATCGCTGAATACCTCGAGCTTCTTCATGTACCATAAGATTCTTCATGATAATAGCTATGGTGTTATTCTCTATAAGCTTTGATAAAACAGGAAACACTTCGGTATGCATTTTTGCACAATAAGGACAGTAAACATCTTCGTATATGTACACATAGTATCTAGCATTTATTGAGCCTATGACCGGTGTTAAGCTCATATTTACTTCTGGTTTTCGTGTAATTACTATCGTAGCGTAAACTCCACTAATGTTAACATATTGATAACCGTACTGAGCCAAGTAAATGTATATGTACTTAGTTAAGTTAGGTTTAGGTATATAGAAATAGTTTTCATATCTATTAAATATCACATCGGCTATAGGGATCTCCACATTAGACATATTTTTAGATCGTACTACGAATATTGGAAAGAAATCAAATTGATGTCTTATTTTAGATTCAAGCTCTATTGGTAATTCACTTAATTCTAAGTAACATAGCGGATATTCTACGTTGAACCTTCCCGAGCTATTCGTTCTAAGTACGTTTGCTATTAACTGTGATAAATCTTTGTATATTTGTTCTATAGGTTTTACTCCCTTGTACACTACTATAAAGACATTGTTTTGATATAAACAGGCTTCTTTAGTAGGTATTGCGACTCTAGATCCCCATAAAATCAATATCAATAATGCAATACAAAATACACTGACCCCCAATACTATCAAGGCTAATTTTTTGTCCAACTACAGCACCATTTTTAGTTCATATGTTAGATATTCACCTAGATGTATTTAAAGTGTTTTAGCTTCATGAATAGCCTTTAGTTTCCTAAAAACTAAGAATATTATGAATAGCAACATCATAGCCAATAGTATGAGCGCCCCCATAACAGTGTAAACGTATGCCGTTATGTTTTCTTTGTATATCGTTTCAGTTATCGTAGTAGTAGCTGTTACCGTTAAAGTAAGAGTAGTAGGTATTATCGGTGTTATAGTTGGCGTGGAGGTATGAACGAAGTTTGTAGTTGGGTTTGCAGTCACCTGCGAAGTAGTAGGTTGCAATGAAATATTTGAAGCAGATGAGCTTATTAAAGTTCTATAGATTGCAATAATTGTTGATAATTTAGCTAGCATAATAATGCTTGACTCGGGGTTTTCTTCAACCAAGCTTTTAGCAAACTCTAAATACAGTACTACATCTATAGGCATGTTCTCGATGACGAAGTTTAGGTTTGTATACACTGTTTTATTTAATGTATAGATTGAGGCTTCCGATGATTGCGTGAAGAGAGCTATTAACACTTGGTACATGTAGCTTATAGAGCTTATACCTAGCGCAAGTTTATCTACTTCCTCGGTAGCACTTTGCATAAGGTTGTATCTTTGCTCTGCTTCATCAACTTCCTTTGGAAGCTGTAGAGCACTGTACTGAACTAATGATATAAGGTATGAATATATGTTTTGAACAAGCATCTCTATATACATAGCCATAGGCTTTATATCTTCAGATGCGACAATAATTCCTGAGTTAGTAGGAATGGCCATAAGCTCATACCATTGTTTTGCCGTTTGAAATCTTGCATCAGCATAAGCTATGGCTGAGGCAATTGATAATATATCACTTAAGTTTAAACTTCTATTCAAGTATAACAGCGTTTCGTAAGCTCTATCAAGAACGTTTATCGCTATAGTTAACTTCATTATATCAACCTGTTCTTTACAGTATGAATGAATTTTTTCTATAAAATCGTTTACCTCCGATCTCAGCGTATTAACTCGATCCATGATACTCTTAGAATTGTTTAAGATGTTCAATAGATAAAACTCTGTATATGCATAAATTAGAACTTGGAAGTACATAGAAGCAGCTACATACAACTTACCTGCGACCACCATTTTGTCTGCTTTACTCGTTAATTCCTCGATATTGAGTTCTAAATCTCTAATTTTACTAGATATTTGATTATAGACATACAATCCATATTTTTGTTTAACATTTAAGAGAACCCCCTCTTTCATCTCATTGCATTTCTTAGAGATATCGACCGCTTCATTTTTTAAATCTGTTATCCATTGCTGAACTACGGGCTTAACTACATCATATACTTGGTTTATACGGTTATTCAGAAAATCCGCATTGATTTTAACTCTGTATAAGCCATTTGTGAAGATCTCGAGTGCTTCGTAAACTGTGGCTATAGACTTAACCTCTATTCCAAGCTCTTTTCCGTACTCTACCAAATCTATAGGTACTTTCGCTGTTCTCCTTATAATAGCTGGACCCCATCTCTCTTCAACAATACTATAAGTGTAATCTATGGTTTGACCATATGGAACAAGAAAAACCTTGGCACCTCTATTAAGAGCTGCTTCAAGCTTATACTTAAGGCCTCCTACAGGGCCTATGCTTCCATCAGGCATTATCATACCTGTCATAACCACAGAGTTATTTAATGGTAAACGAAGAAGAGCTGAAGTGAATGCTACAGCTGTTGCACCACTAGCACTAGGTCCTCCAACAATAGGGGAGCTAGCTCTTATAGATGCATAGTAATCACATACGTTGAAACTTATATTAGCAATAGAGCTTGCAACAAGAGCTGCAACCCTTGTAGATGCTTGGAGATCTATTTGACTAAGAGGTAAAGTTTCAACATATACACGGCCATAACCAGGGCATGTAACTCTTACATAGAGATCTGCTGAAACTCCTACATAACTACCGTTTGCAAGTGTTGATATGGCAACTATTACAACATGTCTTGATTCATCGAGTATGTATTCCGAAGAAAATACAGAGCCTAAGTTTATCGAGATAGCAACTATTAATGCGATAATCAATATATAAAATATGCTCTTATACATAGTCATGGATTTCACCGAACTTCATTACATTACCTATGTTGCTTAATATATATGTTTAAAATATATTGCTCACAACGCGTTTATAATACCTACCTCTATCTTCATCAAAGTATTTAAACAGAGCCTTGGTAATAATACTCTAGATATAGGTGTGACTCTTGGCCCTTAATACGCGCGACCGTGATAAAGTTGTTAAATCTATTGCCCGGTGGCTTGCAGGGTTAAAACCTTCTTTTGGTGATAAACATTACTTCGAGAAGTATTCATCAGCTAAGAGGGCTGCTGAAAAACTTAATCCTTATAGAGGATTAAGGATATGTCCTTTCTGCAAAAAAAGGTTTTTAAGATCTCCTGCTTTTGTATCACATTTGATGAAGAACCATATGTACGACTTAGAGAAATTGATTGATGAAGAATCCTAGAGTATCAGAATATATTAATAGGTGTAATAATACTGAATACCTATAGCAATAGTATTGTCTAAGTTTAACGTAATTACCCGAGGAATATATTATAAGAGTACTCAAGGTATTGTAGTGCATACCCAATTAATGCGGTATAAATCATTTCGTGTAAAATGACATGAATATCCTTGTGAATATGATTTAAGAACCTTGTAAATTATTAACTGTGATATGTTCTTGGTTGATTCATTTTGGTTTAAATGTCTCCTGCTTATTGTATATATTGTTGATTACTATGGCTTATATGGTTGATATTAGCTTAAAGGAAGAAGTAAATAGAATTGCAACAGCTAAAGGATGCATAAAATTACGTAAAACCACTATTGAAAAAATTGTTAATAAGGAAGTCGAGAAAGGAGACGTAATTACTGTTACACAGCTAGTTGCTATTGAGAGCGCGAAGAAAACTTCATTACTTTTACCATTTTGCCACCCTATAAGAATAGACCACGTAGGGTCTAAGATTTGGGTAGAAGAGGATAGAATTTGCCTAGAGGTAACAGTAAAAGCTCGTGAGAGAACAGGTGTTGAAATGGAGGCACTAACGGCTGTAGCCTTAGGTCTTTTGAATATCTGGGATATGGTGAAAAAGTACGAAAAGAATGAAGCAGGTCAATATCCCTATACCTCAATAGAGGATATAATGGTAGTTAGCAAGCAAAAATATAAGTAGTTATATAGCGATTTCCAATTAAAGATTGGGTGTTTGATTTGGAGGCTATTACTGAGGTGTTCCTACCTTATCCATGTATAAGAAAAGGTGTTCTATCAGTTGAGGAAGCTATAGCTTACAGGAGATCTATTAGGAGCTTTAAAAGAGAGCCTATTTCATTAGATCAGCTATCACAAATACTCTGGGCTCTTTATGGTGTTACAGACCCTGACCATAGATTTCTAGCTACACCAAGTGCTGGTGCAACATATCCTTTGGAGGTATACGTTGTTATTGGTGATAATGCTGTTAAAGATTTAAACAATCGATACCTTGATGCCGGTGTATACAGATATGATAATCATGCCCATAAGCTAGATTTTTTGATTTCAGGGGATCTCAGGGAAGAGCTATACAAAGCTTGTCTACATCAATCTTGGGTACGTGATGCTGCTGTGAACATTGTTATGTGCGCTGCTTATGAAAGGACCACAAGCTACTATGGTGAAAGAGGTTATAGGTACGTGCACTTTGAAGTAGGTCATGCAGGACAGAACGTATACCTTATGGCGACAGCACTAGGTTTAGGAACAGTAGCTATAGGGGCTTTTAAAGATTTAGATGTTAAGCGTATTCTTAAATTGCCTCCTAATGTACATCCGCTTTACATCATGCCTGTAGGTGTACCAACTCGCTCCTATACCGTTACAGAGAAAGAGTTAACCGAGTATATTAATGAACATCGCATTGCATAAAAACCTAGCGCTACTGCGATAAAGGCTACTTTATTCATTTCTTTTTTAATATGTTAATCTTATTGATAAACCAGTAAAGTATTTTCTTATAGGGTACCAATGAACTCTGTGCCGATTGGCTATAACCATGATGAACCACAGAGTCGAGGCATAAACTATCCTAGAAAACCTACAAAAACCTAGAACGGGATACGATTAATGTTATGCACCATAGTTAAAATGTACATAGACTACTTATACCAAGAACTTGGTAAAGAACCTGCAGAACTAATCCTAAGTTTTCCTCCTGGGATAAAAATTCTTAGGAATAGTACGCAAAACCTATTTGAGCATCCCCATGTGGTGCTTTGGCATAATTTTTTATTTAACCACTTTGACCCTAGAGTATGTAGTAAACCGTATGCTATTATAATGCCTTGTTCTTCTATAAAACCTTACAGAGTCTCGCCAACGCATGTAATTATCGATTCCATTTTATTCAAAAATGGGGTTACCGATTATGTTCAAGTATACGTTTTATCAGAGCCTATGATTTTAGTTCCACGAGAGCTAGATATATATTACCCTTTTGCAAATTACGATTATCCTGTAAACGAACTTACACCGCGTTACAGAGAAAAATTCGTTGAGCTATTATCGATGATATTGCCAAAACTTAAATATCATAGAAAAATAATTGCTGTCCTACCTAAGCATCATCTATCGATACTTTTGGATAGTCTTAAAGAAGTTGGTGAAGAATTTGATTTAACAGTTATTGAGTACGGTAAAAGAGCCTTTCAATCTATTAAAATTGCTGCTATTACTGTTATTAACTATGTTAAAAGCGATGAACCTCTAATTGGTTATACCATTCCAAAGCATTTACAATCAGAGTAGTGCTTCTGGCTTTGAAGCTTCAGGAATTATGCTAACATCTATACCTTCTCTCATCAAGATAGCCCTAGCTGCTATGACGCCTGTTGCTGCTGCTACATTCATACCTCTCGATAATCCTGCTCCATCACCAGCAACGTATAAGTTTTTAAGGTTAGTCTCTAGCTCTCTTGAAACCCTTGCTTTTACACTATAGAACTTTATTTCAGGTGCGTATAGCAGTGTTTGAGGCGATGATATGCCGGGTATTATGGTATCTAGGCGTTTCAACGCCTCAATAATGTTTACAACAACTCTATATGGATAAGCCATAGCTATATCGCCTGGGGTTACACTTTTTAGCGTTGGTTCTACCACGCTTCTCTCTATTCTCCCCCAGGTACTTCTTCTCCCAGCTTCTAGGTCTCCAAATCTCTGTATAATAGGTTTCCCGCCACCAAGTTTTGTTGCAAGTCTAGCTATACTTTTTCCATACGCTATAGTATCTTCGAATGGGTCTGTTAACTTGACAGTCACAAGTAATGCGAAATTAGTGTTCTTAGTCTTTATATTGGTGTAGCTTTCACCGTTTACACCAACAGATCCATCCGGATATCTTTCCTCGACAACTAATCCATATGGATTTGTGCAGAAAGTTCTTACTTTATCGTCGTAGCTCTTAGTGTACATAACTATCTTTGGGTCTCTTACTATCTTTGTTATCGGTTCTATTACGTAAGCTGGAACCTCAACTCTTACACCAATATCTAGCGGACCAGGTTCCACATCGATGCCTCTTACTTTAGCTAAATCGGAAAACCATTCAGCACCTACCCTACCGGGTGTTAAGATTACATACTTGCTTTCTAAATGACCAGCTGCTGTCTTCACAACATATCGATCCCCGTTAGGCTCTATATCCTCCACCATGCTTCTATCTATTATATGTATTCCTCTACTCTCTAAGAAACTGGCAATATTGGCTATAACCTTAGGCATGTTATCTGATCCTATCAATCTTTGCGGTGTAGGTATAAATTTAGCACCTGCTTTTGCAGCTAAGCGCTCTAGCTCAGATGCCTGTTCATGTTCTATCATGTATAGGTTGTTAGGTGCACCGAATTTTACGAGTACAGAATCTACGTAGCGAATAAGAGCTTCTGCTTCTTCCCAGCTACCTAGCAGTTTATCGAGGTCTCCCCCTATATCGGGTCTAAGATTCATGGTGCCGCTACTGAAGGTTATAGCCCCACCTATACCTGATAGAACATTACATGGATTACACATGATGCACTCTCTATCTCTTGCCAACCTCTTCATATTTAACATTGGACATATTCTGAATGGATTTTTAGAGCCCATTTCGACTAACGCAACACGAAGCTTATTACCGCCGTATTGCGCTAATTCATGTGCCGCAAAAAGACCTGCCACACCACCACCAATTATAGCTACATCATAGTATGCACTCATTGTTTCCACCCTAAACCTAGCTCTCTTCTCCTATCAATAGTACAAATAATGTCTTCACCTGTGCTGATCAATACTATAGGAACCCTTAACTCGTTTTCAAGTTCTTCAACCCAGCGGCGGGAATTAAGAGAAAGCCTCTGCCATTCCTTTACACAGTAGTCCTCTTTAAACAAAGTATCGAGCCTTGTTAACGCTATCTGAGTTGCGGAATTAAGCATTATTGCTCTTTTTGCTAATTTTATGTTGAACAGCGCTGCACGCCTCGCTCTCCCAGTAACAGTAGCTATTTCAAGCAAGCCCAGCTTCCTAGCTTCTTCTACTGGTAATTCATTCTCTAAAGGTCCTCCACCAACCCTAGTTACGTACGATTTAAAAACAACTATAACATGATCAACCTTTTTGGGGCCTATCCCTACCTCTGATAAAAACGCTGAAGCTGTTGTATCTCTACTGGTTACATAAGGGTATGTACCGTGGTAAAGGCTGAGGAATGTGCCTTGAACACCTTCTATATAGACTAGCTCCCCACGGTCTACGGCCTCATTAACCTCTAGCGCAACATCAGTTAACATACTATTCAATGCCTCAATATCTTTAGCAAGCTTAAGCTTTCTAAGAACTCTATCAACTGTAGCTGCACCTACTCCTTGAAGCGTTGATCCAACAGTCTTAGATAAGAACTCATCCGATCTCTCTATCTCTATATGCCTATCTTCTATAATACCTGTACGCATATCAAGTAGCAGCCTATCTTTTGTCTCTGTTTCTTCTACCTCCTTGAATAGAGTACTAAGGTTAACAAGAGCTCCAGCAGCAATTAGTAACCTCGTAGTTTTGTTAACGAAAAATGATGGCACTATTCTAAGCTTCCAAACTCTATTATCGTACACAACTGTATGACCAGCGTTTACAGATCCTACTCTAACAGCTATATTAGGTTTATCTGCATAGCCTAAGTATCCAGCTATTTTTCCTTTACCCTCGTCGCCGAAAAATCCTCCAACGATTACAGCTAAAGGCATAACAACACCTTTAGAATTTCTACCCAACTAAAAATTAGACTTTGTGAGGTACACGAATACGAATAGCCTCTGTTCTTGGTTAGCTGCCTTACTTCACAGTTATTAGCGTAGTTTTCCACAGTATCCTTTGCTTATAGTTTATCAGAGACCTAGAATTAATAAAGTTTTCTTTAAATAAACAGAGGATAGACTGATTTTTATCTTTAGATCTTGAAAATATTCGTCGAGGTTGCACCATGATCGAATCCAGCAATATAAGTAAACTAATTGACGAGATAGCGCCCAAGTTTATCAGCATGTATTTAGAGAAAACAAGGAAAAGTAGAGAGTTATTTACAAGAGCCCTAAAAGTGTTTCCCGGTGGTGTCACATACCATATAAGGTACGTTGATCCTTACCCCCCATATATAGTCAAAGCCAAGAGCTCTAAGGTTTGGGATGTCGATGGAAATGAATACGATGATTACTGGATGGGGCATGGAGTACATATTTTGGGTCATGCACCTGACTTCGTGGTAGAATACGTAAACAGTATTTCTAAACAAGGCACACACCTAGGTTTCGAAAACACCTACGCTCTTGAATACGCAGAGCTCTTAACAAAGGTTATACCTAACGCTGAAATGATAAGATTTTGTAATAGCGGAACAGAAGCTAATATGTACGCATTAAGGCTTGCGCGAGCCTATACTAAAAGAAAATATGTTATCAAGATAGAAGGTGGATGGCATGGATCCCTAGATCAACTACATGTATCTATTACACCACCATTTGTGGGTCCCGAATCGCTTGGCATTCCAGAGGAGTTCACTAAATACACTATCGCTATTCCTTACAATGATGTTGAGACTATTGAAAGAGCACTTAAAGGATTAGAAGTAGCTGCTATACTTATTGAACCTGTACCTGGATCAGGTTTTATAGAGCCAGAGCATAATTATTTGAAGGAGGTTAGGAGGTTAACTGAAGCCTATGGAAGCCTGTTAATATTTGATGAAGTCGTAACAGGTTTTAGACTTGCATTAGGGGGAGCTCAAGAGTTTTTCAATGTTGATGCAGATATAGTGGTATTAGGTAAGATAATTGGTGGTGGATACCCAGGAGCAGGGGCTTTTGCCGGCAAAAAAGAATATATGGAGCTTCTAGACCATATAACGTATCCGAGTCCTCGTCAAAGAGTGTTTCATGGAGGTACCTTCACAGGCAATACTATAACTATGTCTGCAGGTTACGCAACAATAAAGTATTTATCAGATAATAGTTACTTTTATGATAGGTTCAACAGTCAGTGGAGTAATACAGCTAAGATGTTAGATAAAGCGTGTGAAAATTACGACCGTATTTGCTGGATAACATCTACAGGTAGTATGATTGGTATCCACTTTACGTCAAAGAAACCTAGGAGTGTAGGAGAAGCTTATATTACAAGGTGGAATGAGAAAATATATAGAGTTTTACACTTATACATGCTGACCAATAACGTTATTTATATGACTGCTAGTATGCCTCATTTAATGCCTTCAATGATTCATACAGAAGACCAAGCAAATAAATTTGTTGCTTTGTTCGAGCAGTTTTTATCTATCATAATGGGGAGAAAAATTTAGCAAATTAAAAATTGATTAAAAATATTTTAGTTAAAAATATTTTATTGAATAAGCTTACCGTCTTACTTTGCCAGGGCTCTTGATATAGCTACTGTTGCGTATATTGCTGCAGCGGCTGCGATAACAGCGAATACCAGAGCAACTACGACTAAGGTCCTTAGGGTTCCTACACCGTCATCAACTGTCGATATCTTTGAGTCAATGTTTGTTAATCTACCCGCCATATCAGCCTTGAATGCACTAAGATCAGATTTAACCGCATCGATACCAGTTCTAACATCTGTTATAGTGGCTCCAACACTGTTTACAGCGTTTATAACGTTACTAATATCGGTTCTAACCCCTGTTACATCTGTTCTTAAACCAGATACATCTGTTCTTAATTTCTCTATTTCGCTTCTTGCCTGCGATAATGCACCAAGCGCAGACTCTACACTACTCTTTACGTCATTTACTGCATTCTTTACATCGCCTAGAGCAGGTTCTAATGCTTTCAATGCATTTAGAGCAGTTTGTAGAGCTTGTAGTGTCTTTATGGCTTCGTCTAGATCTGATGATAGTACATCTAGCTTCCTGAGCACCTCTGATAGCGCTTGTACATCGCTCTTTGTTGCAACTACAGTTCTGAGATCACTTACAGCTACAGCTACGTTGTTTACAGCTGATGTAACTGCAGCTATAGCGGTTGTCATTGACGTGGTCAGTGTCTTTATATCTGTTTTGTTAGCCATATTAGCGGATACAAACTTGCTAAGGCTATCAATCGCCGTTTTTAGCTCAGTTGCCCTAGTATTAATTAAGTTTTCAAGCGCGGTCCTTAACGGTGCGAGTGCTTCTTGAGCACCAACTGCTGCATTGCGTGCAGCTTCTACAGCACTTGCCATGGCATCTAATCTGCTTAATATAGCACTCCTAAGTGCTTCGATATCAGATTTCGTTGCTACTGTACTTAGGTTGTTTATAACGAATACGCTACCTGGTAATGTGCTTTTAACTTCATTTCCTACAACATATAGGAGCTTTATCTCGTAAGCTCCTGGCTCTAGAGCAGGTATGTAGAGACCTGGCACTATATCTTTGCTGTAGGTATTAATCAGTACACCTCTTTCATCTGCACTCCATCTCTGAACCTGTGTATTGAGTACAAATGCTGCATCGGTATTATTCACTAACATACCAACAAATGATACACCTGGTCTAAAGCCTGTTCCTAGTACTCTTACGAATCCTGGTCCAACAAGCACCGGTAGGTAATATTTGCTTAAGTCTAGGAGTAATATTTTAGGTCTAACCATAACAGGTCTTGGAATGAACTTTGTTCCATTGAAGTAGTCAGTTATTGTTATGCTACCGCTAACAGTTCCGACAGCTACTATTACATAATCACCTTCAGGTACTGTTGGCACTATGAAGGATACTTCAACAGTTGAAGCATTTGCTTTAACAGTTCTTATCGGTGTTCCTCCGAAGTATATTGTGAATGTTTCTCCAGGTGAAGCCCCTGATATGATCACCTTTAATTCATCGCCTAGGTAATCGCAACGACCTGTGTAAGCTACGCATTTAGCACAGTAGCTTAAGCCCACAATTGTTTCTGGACATGGACATACTGTTACCCTCTTATTATCGTAACCTGCGCTAACTATAGGTTCTTTTGGTATTGCATATGGTGGCACAGGTACTACTGTGTAATATGCTTTAGCGCCAACTATTACTGCTAGCGTATACTCGTAATTCCATTTATCGACACCCCATATATAGTGGACGCCGAACGATGCATCAGATGGTATTGTTATGGTGAATGTTCTGTTACCGTCTTTGCCTAGTTTGACCGTAGCTAACTTCACGATCTTCTCCCATGATACCTCCAGGTAATTATCATCCTGTCCTGGCGGTGTATGTCCCCAGAAAGCACCAGGCGCATAACCATAGGCCGCTATGGTAACTGTTTGCCCAGGTAATACTGGTAAAGGTGTTATGAGCACCAATAGAGGTCTTACTATGTAGTACGTAGTCCTAAATTCAAAGCTTGGACCTTCTAAAGGTTTACCTTCAACAGTAAGAGTGGCTATCTTTGTTGAAGGATCGTACTTCCAATTCACAGACCATTCTATTCCTGCGTCTTTAAACTTAAGCGTTGATATAGTCACCAAGGTATCTACAATACTCATATTCGTTGGGTGTACATAGAACCTTGAAACAGTTACACCTGTATCTTTATTCGTATACACTATTGTTAAGTTGGCTTTTGTAACTACAAAACTCCACTCTCTTAATACAAGTAGTATCTGGTTCGTGTAATTATAGAATGTAGCCCAGAATTTGTAGGCACCTGGCGTTGGAGGCGCTGTCAATACGTAGCTTGTTGGTACTACATTAAATGATACGTTAGCTGTGTAAGCACCTAAGCCAGCATTGTATGCTGTTGAAGCTGTGTCAGAGAACAATGTTACATATGGGATAGTTGTTGTATTGTATAATGCAAACCTTACTTTATCTCCTTCGATATTTGCAGCAAGCTGATACTTCTTACCAGCGTAGGTTATATTTATCCTCAGCACCTCGGTTTTCGTGAAGGCCATACTAGATGCTTTAACTACGTAGTCTAATGTTCCATCAACATATGAGGTGGCTCTAACAGAGGCTCTAGTACCTAGTGCACCTAGTATAGTTGTCTCTGATATTACAACAGATCCTACTTTCTTGAGATCTATTGTTGAAGTATTTGTTAAAGTTTTTGGTAATGGCGCTTCATAGACTATTGGTATATATAGCCCTGCTGTCATGTTGGTTCCTTTTCCACCTGCTATGTACTGTTTTAAGTTAGATAACGAGAAGTAACCCTGAGCAGATGTAGCAAAACCTGTTAGTGGTGTAAATACGTATTTAACGTTCGTGAAGTTAATGTTAAGAAGCTCAATTTTTACTATAGCAACGTTAGGATCAAACCCATAGCCAGTAATTGCTACACCCGTGAGGTCACATACTGAGGCATCACATCTGCCATTACCTTCTTTAGGCGTTATAATTGCCTGAGGTCTTATCTCTAATGTTCCATTCTTAGCCTTCTTTAAATCGCTCGTCTGAGTGCCAACGCCGTAGACTCTATATATCCCCCTAGGAATGCCCTGACCTGTTATTGTTAGTAGGTTAACCGATGCGCTTCCATATCCGTTGGTTCCTATCGATGCAGTTACCGTAGCAGGGTAAGTAGCTGGACCTGCGAATACAACTGTGCTTACGGTATCTCCTGGTACATAACCTAGGAATTCAACAGTAACGGTTCTACTTGTGCCATCAGGATTTACCACTGTGGTTGCCATAGGTGATACTTTTATCTTTGGAGCTATATAGAATTGTTCAGCTATTCCTCCGAATACTGTATATACAACTACCCATCCACTCCTATAAGTTGAGTTGTGATTTACAAGACCTGCTGGTTTCTCTGGAAGTGTTAATGTTATCGTGTATCTCCCTGCTGTTGGTGGTACAAATACTTGTTCTGCCCATACAGATGAGCATACAGAATCGTTGCATAGCCTTACTGTTACTGTTGTTGCTAAACCTATATCCATTGTTACTACTACAGGTTCGCCTGGGTAGGCAGGTGTGGTTACGCTTACTATCTGAACTGGTACTTGGGCTAGCGCTACTATCATTGTAGATGTCAATGATGCTATCAATAGCGTTAGTAGTATGTATGGGGTTAATTTTTTCAGGTTAGACATGATTTTAATTCACCTATCCTATGTCTTGGTTAAGCATTGTTCACCTATATAAGGTGAGTGCCTACACACGTATACACGGGTTATATACATTTGTATACATTTGTGTTCATCTGAATCCTCTTTTTAGCTATGCTCTATATGGGGTGAGCTATGCTTAGAACCAACACATTCATGTACTTAAAAGGTGTTTCAGGATTCATTGCTTTTACTGTACTACTTGTGATTTCATCTGCTCTAGCTCTCTATATCTACACCTATTCATCAAACCTATACCTTGTGTATAAACCTAAACATAGTTACGTCTATGGATATGCTCTATGCTATAATGTATCGGCATTAAAACTAGTAATCGAAGATGGTATCGAGATATGTGGAAACATCTATAGAAATCCAGATGATGTTAAGCTTAGTAGTACTAAGTACTTATGTATATTTAGAGTTGGTAAATCTATCAATTTAACTATCGTATATGAAAACTTCGTAGAAGTTTTATACATAAACAGGAGTTGCCTCTATCTTTCTAACAGTATTCCTTTAACCGTCCATGGATATAATGGGAACTCTGAAGTAGTAATTCTTGAGGTAAAAATGTATGATCCGTGGACAAAGTGAATACATAGGAGCTGTTGTTCTGGTAACATTAACCATAATCGTGGTTTACGTCGCATCGGAATGGCTAAGCCTTATACATAGTGTATCTAAAAATGCTGTAGAAGTTGTTGAAAATATGAAGGAAGTTATAGATGTTGCTTTTAATGACGGAAACGTTACTATTTTCAATAGAAGTCCTAGGAAGAACTATATTGAGTTAATGTACGTAAAGTTATTGAATGGCACCGTAGTCATTAAAAAAGTTGATACTTATGTAGCTCCAGGAAAATCTATTGATTTCCATTTAGGCTACAAATACGACAATGTTTATTCCGTTTGTATAGAGACCGCTAACGGTAATATATTCTGTGGCTATAAAACACACTATACAGCTTATTCACATATAGAGTACTGGAGCTACGAAAGGTTGTCACCTACTTATCTAAGCTTTGATCCTGTAAACCATGTTCCTTATAGAGCGAAAAGAGTTATAGCACCTAATACCTACTTCTACGTATATGCTGTACCTGTTAACCATGTAGCTATAGCGACAGCTGAAGACGAGATGCTTCAAGCGTTTAATATATACGTAAACACGGATTTTAGCGACATAAACGAAGGTAAGTATATTATTATACTTGCAAACAACGGGGTTAAAATTAATAACTTATCCAATCTAGTTGATCACAACGACTATACTTCTGCTCTTTACTGGGATATTACAAAAAATGACTATGTTTTGGATGTATGTATAGATTTAAGCGAAATTGAAACAGGATGGTTCTACATACACTATATCCCCAAAGGTGGGTTAAGAGGAGAATATTCCTCCTATATGTTCATAACAGTATCGAACAATTCTTGCAAAGATCATCAAAACAACAATAAAACAATATACTTCAGGTTTTGGCAAGGTGAATCGCGAACCAGGGTATCTGCTGTATGGCTAGTTACAGCTAGAAGCATAAGGGTATATTCCTACCAATACACTATAGACCTATATTCGCTAGAGTTCTATCCATACAATATAACAAGAAATATTCTAAGCTTTCCTTCGTCTATCTATAGAAACCCTATTGCAACAACGTTATCCGTATTTGCGTTAAGCAATACCCATATACAAATACTAGAGCTAACCATGGTCCCTAAACTAGATGACACCAATAATTAATGGTGAGCTGTTGCCTTCAGCCAAAGGGGTCCCATCATCTTCTCTCCTAGGCCTGCATTAATCATCATCTACATCTTTAAGTAAATATAACAGGTATTTTTAAGTTAAGTTAGTCCATCACTTGAATTTGGTAACGACATTCTATACTACAGCTAAACAAATTAATTTAGATATGGGCCCGCGGGGATTTGAACCCCGGACCTCCGCCTCGTGAGGGCGGCGTCCTACCAGGCTAGACGACGGGCCCACTAGAGGATGCATAGCTCTAGACATTTTACATATCATTGCTTAGCTCAGTTTACACCATCTGCTTCTTATGTTGTTATTCGCTATGTTTTAGTCGTATTGAGGATTTAAATTTATTTGCAATATCCCTTTATTAGCTTGCTGAATAATGCTTCTTCAACTCTTCTAAAAATTTTAATTACGTACTCTATTCGTGGTATTTACTGTACAGCTGAATTAATTGTGATTTTCGGTTGATGTATTTATTAGTATTTAGATGTTATGAGTTGTGTCTTAATTTACTCTTTGTGATGTAGAATCATTTTATGTAGTAACTCAATTAGCTTTTTATTTCCTAAGGAGTTTCTATCGATGTTGAATAATTTTATTTGAGCTAACTCCATTTCTTCATCTGTTAATGCTTTTGCGTACTCCTCTAGTTTATCTCTATTCAATACAATAAATTGTTCACCCCACCTAAAGCTATCCAGAACCTCTAATGCTAATCCTCTAAAGTTTACTATATACAAAGTAGCCGCAATTGCTTCTGCTGTACTTAGTTTAAACGGTTTTCCATAGTTAACAGGGTTTGTTGCTATTAATAGAGGTAGTACTCTTTGAACTCCTCGTTTAATTGACTTAAGCATACCAACACCTTTTCTCCACGAAACATCTACAGCCGTCACCCCACATTTTTCTATGTAAACTCTATCGCTATATTTAACATAGCTTTCCGCAAATGGATTTAAGACTATGCTACAAGGTGGTATTTCTTTTAATCTCGTTATACGGATTGCTAGACCTTTCTTAATGAGTTTTTCAGCTGTACACATATCCGGTAAATCTTCACCTTTGGTTAACACATATATCTTGATCTCCATGTCTATCATTCACAGAGTTTATGCTCTTTCTCGTCAGCTGTATACTCAACTACGTTTTTATACCCTATACAACGTATAACCTTGGGTGCATAGCGCATTGCCGAAGGCATTAATACTGGTAAATACTGAGGTAGGAGCAGAAGAAGAGGTGTTTGAGACTATAAGAAATTTAGAAGGAGTTAAAAATGTTAGCTTAGTTTATGGTATATACGATCTGTTCATAGAGATAGAGTCTGACAATGTTGAGAAACTCAAGGATATAATAACCTCAAAGATTAGGAAAATCCCTAAGGTTAAATCTACAATAACTATGATAGTGGTTTCAACAGACGTCAAAGCATAGTATAATCATGGCAATCCCTAGCGAAGAAAAATGCGTAGTTCATATAGGGTTAGACGACTTCGACCTCTATCTCTATGGCTGTACTACACATGCTTCAACATATCTTCTTAACGAATTAGCTAAACATATACCGCTACATTTACTTGATTACCCAAACTTGGTAAGATTAAATCCTTCTATTCCTTGGAAAACGCGTGGCAATGGAGCTATAGCACTACGGGTAGAAATCCCTTGTACTTACATAGATAAAATAATAGAATTAACAGAAAAAATATTAATGGGTTACTACGAAAAACTAAGCACTACATTAAACATAGAGGTAGGCGAGCTAGGACTCAACCCCGGCGTTATTATAGCTTTAGATCCTTTGCCTAACGTATTCCACAAAATATATATACTAGCTTTAACCGATGTTATACCCTATGATATTGCATTAAGTAGAATAAAAAACCGAAGCAATGTATTCATTGTTGAGTCGTTTTATGGAAGAGGGATAGTAGGGGCAGCCGCCGCAATAGGCTGGATCAAACATGATTCTGACTACACCTACGAATTAATTACATATAGATCAACTCAACAATACCTAGAACCTCGCTGCTTAGACGTTAAGTCGGTTATAAAATTAGATGAATTACTACATACATCAACTTTCAATAACATAGACCCTGAAACAGGTAAAATACTTATAGCGCCTCATAGCTTTGACCCTGTACTCTACGGTATAAGAGGAGATTATGTAGATGAATTAATTAAAGCACTAAACATTGTAAAAACATGTGAACCTATTACTGCATGGACTTTATTCAGGTCTAATCAAGCTACAGACGCACATGCAATAGTTAGAAATGTAAATGAATTAAGAATGTATAGAACAGCAAAACTTAAAATAAGGGTGCTTAGTAGACCTGTTGTAATTTATGGAGGACATGTTATCCTAAGAGCTGGCGATACAACCGGATCCATAGACTTAGTGTTCTTTAAACCCTCTAAGTTAGATAATATAGCTAAAAAACTTACCATAGGCGATGAAATAGTTGTGCAAGGACATGTAAAACCATGGAAAGATATACCATGCTTTCACGTAGAAAAACTTGTTATTGTTAAGCTATCCAAATTATACCAATGCAGCGCACCTCGTTGTCCATTGTGCAGTAAAAGAATGACAAAAAGCGGTTTTGGCAAAGGTTATAAATGCCTATATTGTAAATACACATCATCTTCGTTGCAACCCGAATGTAGAGAAATAATACGAATGATTGATAAAAGACTTTATTTACCTCCGCCATCAGAGCAAAAACACCTAATTAAGCCTCTTCAACGATACGGAAAAGAAAAATCATCGCATCCACATCTTAAACCAAAACCGCTAAGCGTGGTCTCCAAAATTATTGAACCCCGTTGGTTCCTGTAGAGAACACTATTATCCCACTAAACTCACAGACCCCTCAACTTCTTATAGAAATGTACAGCAAACATAACAAGGGTTTTATATTCAATTATAAAATAAACTTACTAAGTAAAATTTCAAGATATATCTATCATTAATTGGATGACCTTTATACAAACACTATTATAAATTCATATTATAAGATCTTAATCAAAAACTACAAAAGTTATAGGGGGGTCTAGAACTAAAGTAGCTATAACATTCAATTCGATATATAATGTTTCTAGAGAATATTACTAACCCCTGTGTTTCCTGTAGACAAGTTGTCATTGGAGCCCGCACCGCAATAACCCGTCTTCTGTCTTAGACAACATTAGGCTTAGCGGGTTCCCAGCCCTCATACGGACTTCACCGAGCTGGATCCTTACCCTCCAGAGGACGGCCGTTTCACTGCTTCCACAAACCTCATCAGCGGGTTCTGCTCCCTAGTTACCTAAGGAGCCTCGCCGCATCATCTTCATCGATTTGCGGACATGTCGTTTCTGTGCCGGAGCCCAGGGTATTACCCTGGCCCCTTGCAGGGCTCTGGATCCGTACAGAGGACGGTGTTTCCTCGGAGCACAGGCTCCGTAGTTGTCTGCGGAGCGGGCCCCACAGCCTAACTTAATCTATAGAACTAATAAACGCTGAACAAATTAACAAAGGAATAAGTCATGATTAGGGATCTTTTACCATAGTTATTCGTGGTAGCATCATCTATGGTTTGATTAGGATTCTTGAGATAAGCACCATTACCACGGTTAAGTATGTTAAGAGCAGTATTATATATGGTGGAAGTTTTATTTTTTCGTCTATTTCTTCGTAAAATCTTACTAGACCTACGTAACTTGCTACAGATGGTCCCTGGCGTTTTTTACGGCTTGACATATATCGAGATCCCTTATTTTTGATACTACTGTAGGGTTATTAAATCGTTTTTAACTTAGTATCTACCAATAAATTGTGTATGGAGAACCTGTGCTCAGAAAATATTTTGAAAATGTTTGAAGGATATGAGAAGATCGTAGAAGCCTTAGCTAGGAGAAGATTTGTTGTATTAACCTCTAAAAGGTTAATTGTGTACGTGTTTAAAGGCGTTAAACGAGATTACATTGTTTCACCTTGCAGATTTTGTACATGCGAGGATTTTATAATAAATTACCTCGGCAAAGCCCGTTCCGTTCCATGCTATCACGTTATCGGATTTGAAATCGCTGAAAGACAGGATAAGCTCGCTAAAATAGAATTAGATTATCCTACACTGTCTAAGGTAGTAGAGGAGATAGTTTTTGAAGGTATCTCTATAACGCTTAGAAAGTTATTAAGGTAGACCTAAATCTACTTATAAAGGCTGGTTAGAGCATCATGAAATGGAGAGGTAGGGTTTCCAACTACATACTCAGCTCAACCGAGAAAGGCGAAAAGCTCCACTTTGCGTTAATAGATCCCGAAAAAATTCAAAACACCAAAGATCTCAAGAATATGCTGAAGCTCGTTGTTGATGCAGGGACAGACGCTATTCTAATAGGGGGAAGCCTACAAGTCTATAGCGATGACGTTACAGCAGTGGCAAAGCTTATTGAAGAATTCGATAAACCTTCAATACTTTTCCCTGGCAGCATAGCAGGTATATCACCTTACGCAGACGCAGTTTTATTCATATCACTCCTAAACTCCGACAACATCTACTACGTTATAGGAGCCCAGGTAGCAGCTGCCCCAATAATAAGAAGATTTAAGCTTGAGGTTTTACCCACAGGCTACATAATAGTAGGCTCCTTCAATACATCGGTAAGTTTTATGGGTAGAGCTAGACCCATCCCCAGAAATAAACCAGTTATAGCAGCAGCGTATGCTTTAACAGCCAAATACATGGGCATGAAGTTCGTATACCTTGAAGCAGGTTCTGGTGCAAGAAAATGTGTACCACCTGAAGTAGTTTCATCAGTTAAAAAGGCTGTAGAAGACATGGCTGTTATTGTTGGAGGCGGCATCAAGGATTCCGAAAAAGCTTTGATGCTAGCAAATGCTGGGGCAGACATAATCGTTACAGGCACTATAGTTGAGAAGGACGTTAAAAGAGCATTAGAGATAATATCTAAGTTAAAACATAAATAACGAGAATCTAATACATTAAATAAATAAGTGTCATATAACAGCTACGTAACAGAGAAGGTAATAGCTCAGAAACCGGTACGTTAAAAATTGTGTGCTCTATTTTATGCCTAGTATTTTCTTGATGCTTACCGTGTAAGGTGCTCCAACAACGCCTTTCTCAGTAACTATAGCTGTTACGAGATCTGGTGGTACTATATCAAATGCTGGATTGAGCACAGGGACATCCTCTACTGTTATACTGATTTTTCCCAGAACTTTCCTCACCTCATTAGGATCCCTCTCCTCTATAATTACATTGTCTACAGGTGTATGAGGATCTATAGTCGATGTGGGTGCTGCTACATAAAATGGGATTTCATGTCTTTTAGCAGCTATAGCTATAGTATAAGTGCCTATTTTATTGAGTACATGACCATCAATTAATATTCTGTCAGCGCCAACTATAACTTTATTTACTAGCCCTCTATGCATTATGTATCCAACCATATTATCTGTTATAAGTGTTACAGGTATTCCTTCTTTCTTTAGCTCCCATACAGTTAGCCTAGCCCCTTGAAGTACAGGTCTAGTTTCCGTTGCAATAACATTTATCTTCTTCCCTTTATACCAAGCTACCCGTATTATAGCTAGAGCAGTGCCTAGGGCAACAGTAGCCAAAGCCCCTGCGTTGCAATGGGTAAGCACAGTATCTCCATCATCGATTAGTTTCTCTCCGAATTCACCTATACGTGTATTGATCTCAATATCTTGCTGGTAAATTTCGAGAGCTTTGTCGATGACCGCCTTCTTAAGCTCATCAACGTTAGCGTAGCTCTTATTAAGTACCTCCTCCATCTGCTTCAAAGCCCAGAACAGGTTGTACGCTGTAGGTCTAGTTCTACGTAATCGCTCTATAGCTTTAAACGCCAATGCTTTAACTTGATCTACGTCAGATGATGGAGCATTGTATACAGTTGTAGCAACGCCGAGAGCTGCTGCTACGCCTATAGCTGGGGCACCTCTGATTTCTAGATCTTCTATTGCTTTAGCTATTCTTTCATAGTTATCGCTCTCCTCATATGCTTCAACTCCCGGAAGAAGTTTTGTGTTAATCCACCTAATTTTTCCATCAACCCATTCCAAAGCCTTAATTTTAATAGGGTATAAGCTCATTTTCACACCCCATGTTAAACCTAAGTAGAAGTTTACGCTAAACACAGAATTAAATTCTTAATAACGCTATAACAGAAGAACGCATATTCATATTAAGAGATAAACTGAATACCTGCTTACAAGTCAACGATAAAGGTGTGCTATGATGAGCAACGCTATAGTTAAGTATATCAACGGAAAAGCTTACGCTATACACGTTCCGCAGAGTATTATCGAAAAATACGGATTAATAGAAGGAAAAGAGGTCCCTCTACCCATTCTATTCCACCTAGTTTACACATGTAAAGCTGAATTATATAACGAAAAAGGTGATAGGATGTCATTCGAAGATTTAGTTAAATCCGTAGAAGATGCTGATATCTTTTCAGCTTTTGTTGTTTTACACGATCTAACGAAAAGAGGTAAAAAAGTTAGTATTGGAGAAAATAACAATGAGCTTCTACTGATAGACGAGAAAACGAAGGTCTATGTACTCGACGAGGATTCTTACATATCTGCTGAAGATTTATACATGCTTGTAGACAAGGCTATTAAACAGGAGAACAGGTTAATTATAGCTGTAGTCGATGTTAATGGTGAGATTACGTACTACGAGGTAAATAAGATGGATTTCCCGAAGATTGAGAGAAGGTGAGATATATGCAGATATCCTACGAGCCTTTGCGAGGATTCAAGGATTATACTCCACCTGAGAGTGAAGCGCTTTCATGGATAATACAATCGTTCGTAGAAACTGTTAAAAAATTTAGTTATAGGGAGATTAAAACACCTACTATTGAGGGTTTCCGGCTGTTTGAGCTAAAGTCTGGCAAAGAAATAAGAGAATCAATGTTTGTATTCAAGGATAAAGCTGGAAGAGAGGTAGCGCTTAGACCTGAGATAACCCCTAGTATTATAAGGGTTTACTTAAGAGAGATGAAGCATTGGTCTAAACCGATAAGAGTTTACTATATTGGTAACGTATTCAGATACGATGAACCTCAGTTTGGTAGGTATAGAGAATTTACCCAAGCAGGTGTAGAAATCCTAGGAGCCGAGGGACTTCATTATGACGTAGAGCTTATAGAGATCTTAGAAGAGTTCTACGACTTAATAGGTCTAAAGAGTAGAAGATATAAAGTGAACAACATAGCTGTATTTAGGGAGTTAGCGAAGAGATCGGGAATAGATGGTGCTGAACTAGATAGATTCTTACATTACCTGGATAAAAGCTTGTACAGTAAAGCTGCAGAACTTCTAACGAGTAAAGGAGCCCATGAGGAATCTAGGATTGTAGAGGAACTAGCTTCTATAAAGTATCCTAGCGATAAGGTGAACGCTATGAAAGAGATTTTATCTAGGTTAAGCAAAGACTCTGAACTACTGTTAAAACATGTGCTAGTTTTAGAGAAGTACCTGGATATGGTTAGAGGTATAGGAGCAGATGTGGTAGTAGAACCCGCGTTTGCGAGGGGGATAGCGTATTATACTGATATAATATTCGAGGTGATGGTACCCGGATTTCCGGTAAGTATCGCTGGAGGTGGTAGATATAACGATTTAACACAAGTATACGGTGGTGAAAATCTTCCTACAACAGGGTTCGCTATAGGTGTTGAAAGGACTATGCTTGCTTTAGCTAGTAATATAAGTGAATTGCCAGTAAGTAGGATTGCAAGAGTTCTTTTTCTGCTACTCATAGATGAACCTCAAGTATATGCTAAGATGTATAGCTTGGTTAGGGAGCTTAGAAAGAACAACATCTATGTTCAATTCGAAGTAGCATCTTCAACTAAGTTAAGTAGATGGCTGGAGTACGCATCTAAGAACTCTGTAGATTACATCATAATCGTGGGGAAAAAAGAGTTAGAATCCAATGTAGCCTCTGTTAGAGATATGAAGAAATGGATTCAGAAAATCGTACCGCTCAATATACTTACCAAAGCTATTAATTCAGGTGAGTAAATTTGAGTTTAGAGAAAGTTAAAGATGTTAAACTTTGGAAGAACATGGATATAAACGACTTGGTAAAAGTGTACAAGGAGATACACGGATTTATGGCGGGGCACGTATATGAGGCTATACAAATTCTTAGAGAAATGAAAGAAAAATGCGATACCAAGTTCCTTAGCTTCACCGGTAACATAGTGGCTACAGGTGTTAGGGGTATTTTGGCGCAGTTGATAGAGAATAACGTATTTAATGTTGTTATAACCACATGTGGTGCTGTAGATCATGATATAGCTAAGAGTTTTGGCGGCGCCTACCTTAAGGGTTTTTTCGATGTAGATGATGTTGAGCTTCACCGTAAAAGCATTCATAGGCTAGGAAATGTGTTTATACCTGTGGAGAGCTACGGATATATAATAGAGAAAGCTGTTAGAAGCACCCTAAGCGAGCTTGTAGCAAACGATCCTACCAGGGTATGGAGTATAAAGGAGTTATTACATGAAATAGGTAAAAGGATAGAAGACGAATATTCTATACTTAGAGCAGCTTATAAAGCTAACACACCTATATACGTACCTGGCTTCCTAGACGGTGCCTTCGGTACAGCATTGCTAATGTTTAAGCAGTTCAATAAATTTAATGTAGATGTCTTTATTGACGAAAAAGAGCTAGCAGATATTGTCTTTAAATCAGGGTGCTTAGGTGCACTTATAATTGGGGGTGGTATAAGCAAACATCATACGCTTTGGTGGTCCCAGTTCAAGGAGGGGTTAGAATATGTAGTTTATATAACTACAGCTGTGGAGTGGGATGGCTCGCTTAGTGGTGCAAGACCTCACGAAGCTATAACTTGGGGTAAGGTAAAAGAAGGGTCAAAAAAAGCGGTTGTGTATGCTGATGCAACAATAGTGTTACCAATAATAGCGTACAGCATTATGTTCTAGGCAACTGTTATGGGCTTATTGGTGTAGTTATTTAAAGGGATCCTTATTTACGCTAGGCTTATAAGCAACCCATAATCTAAGGTAACACTGTTTATAGGATCTGTGAAAGATTAGTTACTACATTCGGGTAAATAACTAAGTAACAGCTGTTGATGGAGTGTCAAGATGAGCGCAACTACCCCAGAGAAGTTTAAAAGTATAAGCCCCGCGGAGTTCTTTTATCGAAACAAAGAAATAGCAGGTTTCTCAAACCCTGCAAGAGCATTGTATCAATCAGTAAGAGAGCTTGTAGAAAATGCCCTTGACGCTACAGACGGGCATGGGATTATTCCCAACATAGAGGTTTCTATAGATAAACATGTGGAAAAACCTTTTGTGTATAGGATAACAGTAAAAGACAATGGTATAGGTATACCTGGGGAATACATACCTGAGGCATTCGGTAGGGTTCTCTTTAGCTCTAAGTACGTACTACGTCAATCTAGGGGTCTTTTTGGATTAGGAGCAAAAATGATTGTGCTCTACGGGCAAATTACTGTAGGTGAACCAGCGGAAATCGTATCAGCTACTGTAGGGTCCAAGAAGGTGTATATGTATAAGGTAGCCATAGATATAAAGGAGAACAAGCCTATTATCGTGCACAAAGCTGTAAGCCCTAATAGTACGAATTGGCATGGAACAATAGTTAGGATATCTATTGAAGGTGATTGGGGTAGAGCTAAGCAAAAGGTAATCGATTACATAAGAAGAACAGCAATAGTAACTCCCTATGCCGATATAACCTTCAAATCACCTGAAGGGGAAATATACGTATACCCGAGGGTTATAGATAAGGTTCCCCCGCCTCCTAAGGAGACAAAACCCCATCCACACGGAGTAGACATAGAGATGCTGAAAGCCATGATATCGGAAACGAAGGCGAGTAACCTTATAGAGTTCTTAGCTACAGAGTTTCAGGGAGTAGGAGAAATTACGGCATATAGATTTCTCCAGCTCTACGGTTTCAATTTAGATACAAATGCTAAAGATCTCACATCTGAAGATATTGAGAAACTGGTTAAGGCGTTAAGAGAATTCAACGAGTTTAGAAAGCCAAGAGCAGATCATCTTTCGCCTATAGGAGCTGAGCTGATAAAGATAGGTCTTAAGCAGATACTTAAACCAGAATTTGTTGACGCTATAACTAGGAAACCTGTTGTTTATGAAGGTCATGCACTAATAGTTGAGGTAGGTATTGGATACGGAGGAGCGATACAGCCTTCTGAACAACCTTTACTCCTTAGGTATGCTAATAAAATTCCGCTACTATACGATGAAAAAAGCGATGTTTCTTGGAAGGTTATATCAGAGGGCATAGATTGGAAGTACTACGAAATAGAATTTCCAACACCTATAGCTATACTAGTTCACGTGTGTGGAACTAAGATACCGTACAAAGGTGTTGGGAAAGAGAGTATAGCCGACGTACCTGTACTTGAACATGAAATAGAGGAAGGTATAAGGTATATAGCTAGATCCCTAAAGCAGTACTTGGTAAAGAAGCAGAGGGAAGAGGAGGCTATGAGGAAGGCGTATTCGATATTGAAGTACATACCAGAGATAGCTTCAGCACTAGCAATTTTCGCCCCATCTAATCCAGAGAAAATCGATGTAAATATACTTGAAGATAAGCTTTTCGATATGGTTAAAGCTAAGTACGTAGAAGTGCTCAAATCTATATCATCGATAAGGAACATTGTTATATCTACCGAGTAATCGCAGGTGTAAAACTGTGGTAGAGGCAGTATTTACGTCTAAGGTGGACCAAAAAGTTAGAACATCGGCAGCCGATAAGTTGAAGGAGAGGTTCTTTGAGCTTTTAAAAGCCGTGTTAAGCAACGAAGAGCCCCGAATGATTATACCGAAGAGAACGTTATCCAATACTATATATGATAAGGAAAGGAAGCTACTACTTTTAGGATCTGAAGTTTTCGAAAGAAGATTTCTGGATGTTCGTGAATCTAGGAAGTTTATGCAGACGCTTCTCCTAGGTAAGATTATATACGAAGCGCTTAGAAACAACGAGTATCCAACAATAAGAGATCTCTACTATAGGGGTAAGCACACAATTCGTTATAGAACATATAAAGGCACTATCGCAGAAGAGAACACATGGGATGAACAGAAAGAAAGCGATGCAGTTCTCAGAGATATAGAGGTTTACGTTGGCCTTCTTAGGGAAGATATGCTCATTCTAAGCAAAGAGAAAGGAAAGGTTGTAGGAGATATGAGGATAAGATCTGGGGATGACGTTATAGACTTAAGCAAGATGGGTCACGGTGCGTACGCTATAGAGCCTACACCCGACCTTATAGAGTTCCTTGATGTAAACGCAGAGCTGGTTTTAGTTGTGGAGAAGGACGCAGTATTTCAGCAACTACATAGAGCAGGTTTTTGGAGAAAATACAAAGCTATACTAATTACAAGCGCAGGTCAACCAGATAGAGCTACAAGAAGATTCTTGCGCAGATTAAGTGAGGAGCTAAAACTTCCTGTTTACATAATAACGGATGCGGATCCCTATGGATGGTACATATACAGTGTATTCAAGATAGGCTCTATTACTCTATCCTATGAATCCGAAAGATTAGCAACACCTACGGCTAAGTTTCTAGGTGTTAGTATGACAGACATCTTTGGAGATAAAAGCAAGAAACCCTACTTGAGTGAAGCTGAACGCAAGAATTTTATAATCAAGGCAAAGAAAACAGACTTAAAAAGAGCCCAAGAACTATTAAATTACGAATGGTTCAAATCAGAGAGGTGGATTAAAGAGATAAACATATTCCTAGAGAAACATAGTAAGCTAGAAATAGAGGCATTAACAGGCAAGGGACTTTACTTCCTCATGGATACATACATACCAACAAAAATACAGACCAGCGACTTCATAGACTAAAACGCTAACGTGTAAAAAGATTTTAAATTTGCAGTAAAGTTAGCATTATATGAATGCCGCCGTAGCTCAGCTGGGAGAGCGCCCGGCTGAAGAAGGTTTGAAGAAGCTGGGTCGTCAGATACCGGGAAGTCGGGGGTTCAAGTCCCCCCGGCGGCACCACATCAAAACATGAGCCGGGGTGGCCGAGAGGTCTAAGGCGGCGGGCTGCAGTGGTTTCCGACTTCCGCCCACCGAAGAGACCCGTTAATCCCCGGGTTCGAATCCCGGCCCCGGCTCCATTTTCACTTTGATCTTCTCGAACCAAGGATAGTATAATTAATGCATAGAACTGCGAAGAAGCAGATAAACTTAAATCCTTGATTACATTATTTGCGTAATAAATACTGTGGGCCCGTCGTCTAGCCTGGTAGGACGCCGCCCTTACGAGGCGGAGGTCCGGGGTTCAAATCCCCGCGGGCCCACTATTACCGGTTTGCATGGATGTTTTTGGTATTTTAGGTGTTTAGAAATGCAATATGATAAAGATCTATAGATTTATTATGATTTTAAAATTAATAGAATATAATATATTATATTGTTTCTAGGTTTATTTAATGTTATAGTCTATAGATCTGTAGATATGTATATAATTGTGTTTACATCAATTTAATGCTTTTTAATCTATCTACTATATGGTGTTTATCTTCTTCATAAAAATTGAGCAGCTTCTCAATCAATGATTTATCTATACTTAATGTACCTTCTTCAACCATATACTTTAACATTGATAGCTCAGCTATATCCTTACCTGAACCTCTACGTGCTTTAAATATCATCCAACATTCTGGTGCTACGTAGTATATATTGGTATTATATGCATCGATATTTTTCTTGCATAGATCTAATGCTTCAACAGGTATATAGAAATCCATAATATTTTCGTAAAGCTCTATAGTTATTTCAACATCATCAACGTTTATTGTGATAGATGGGGTACCAAGATCCGTTGTACCTGTTGACCATCCTTGCATGTATGCTATTTGCCTGATCTTGGCTTCTTCAAGTAGTGGACTTAGCGATGTTACAAATAAATCTATATCTCCTTCGCCTGGTCTTTCTAGTGCTATATCAATACATGTGCTTCCAATTATTATACCATCTATGTTAAATGCCCTTAGTTGTGCTAAAGCTTTAGCTATATGCTTAAGCGTATACGTTTCTAGGCACCTAACCCTTTTTTACAGGTAAAGCCTTCTTCTTAGGCCTTAGATTATTGCTCTTACACCTTCTACACCTAGTAGCTGTAGGCGGATTTAATGCTCCACAGTCTCTACATACCTTTTTATTAAGTAGACGTTTTTCCACAATTTTTATTAGCTCAGGGTCCGCTAAGGGCATGATTCACTACACCTCTATGTAGCATTATCGCAACTTCTATGTCAGTATTAGAGGACTTAAATTTATAAGCTGAACGTCTAGAAAGGCTTTGTCGAGAGTTGAATCAAATATTTAGTAAGTCGAGGAAATTGCTAGAGGGATTGTAGAAGAATGAGAATACCATTGGATGTTATATGTGTTAGAAGCGGTGTGCTATGTCCGAGATGTAGAAGAGTAGTAGAAGGTGGAGAACATTCAGAAATAGAAGTTGACATTATGCGGTATCTTTTGGAGCTTGAGAACGATAGCAATTTTAAATTCCTTAAAAGCGCCAGTTACATTAAAAGCTATAAAGTTGATTCTGTGATTATAATAGTACTAGATATACCTGAAGTAGTTTCAAGGCTTAACATAATTAGGCTGGCTAAAGCACTAGAAGAAAAACTAGGGTTAAAGATAAGAATTGTACAAAAAACATCGGATCCCAAGTCGTTTATACTGCAGCTTATATCACCCGCTCGTATACAAGGAATAGATAGCGTATGGACCCCTGATGGCTCTGTACAGCACATTGTTAGAATACCTAAATCAGATGCAAAGTTACTACCTCTAAGGGTGGATATATTAGAGAATCTACTAAGCTCTATATATAATGAAGTATATAGAATTAAAATCAGTTACTGACTAAAGCAAATTACGTTAGCTTCTAGATCGCTTAAACCATTGATCGAGGGATGCAGGGGCACTTCTTACATACTCTCGATACGCCTTCTCGAACCGTTTTAAAGCATTCTCTACTCTATCAAATGAGAAGTCATGCTCTTTCACCAGTATCTGTACTATAGCATTTTTATCAGGCTCTCTCCATTCAAGCCTATCTACGTCTATCACAGGAGGCTTTAAGAAGTATTCCCTTATCTTAATAGGATCCTCAGGGAATTTTATGTTTGGCAAAACACGGAGTATCTTCTCGAGAGATCCATGGGTTTTTATTAGCTGTAAAGCAGTTCTAGGACCGATGCCTTCTGCGCCATCGGGATTATAATCTGTGCCTATAAGAATTGCTACATCTATTAATTGATCTAACGTTATTCCCAAGGCTTTAAGCAATTTATCCAATTCTATTAACTCTGGTTTTACGTCAACATAGACATCTTTTCCAGGAAGTTTTCTCTTCCCAGTTATAGCTAAATTTCGTACAAGTCTTGGAGCACCGAATAAGAGAGAATCATAATCTTGGCTACCGGTAGCCCATGAAGCTCCTCTCTTCGTTAGGTAAGCAGCTTGCGCTTCACCTTCGCTTAATGCCTGTACATAGGGGATACCCATAGAGTCAAGCAATCTCTTAGCATCTTTAACCATAGACTCTGTAAGATGTATTGCTTGTACGGCATATTTAGCTGCCTCATGAATTACTCCCTCGCTATACGCTTTAGCAGCCATTTCAGCAGCTTTTTCTTTCCTTACGCGTCTTTTCTCTAATTCTTGTCTTTTGATCTCAGGTGGTTTGCCATCAAATACATAGATAGGTTTTATGCCATTCTCTACAAGGTTTATGGTCCTATAAAACAGCCCGCTTAAATGGCTCGTTACATTACCTTTACCGTCCATAAGTGGAGTTCCATCGGGTTGCCTTATTGCGGCTAGAAATTGGTATAAGGCGTTGTAGGCGTCCAGAGCAATAGCTTTTCGGGCAAGGATCCTCAGATCATCTATATCTTGGCGGCAACCTGGGGCAATTAAATCCTTTAGATTAACCCCCATTAATATTCGCCGTAATAATATTCCTCTGTAGAGGTTCTAATGATACTTTTTGTTAAGTACCTAAAATTTTTTAAGTATGATTATGTAATCTTTGCCCTCATATACTGTTATAACACCTTCTATCTCAAGTTGCATTAAAAGTGATAATAATTGGTTGTAAGAGATGTTGAATTCTTTAGATAATAGTTCGTATAACTCTTTATCTGTGGCTTTCACTTTACTTTTGAGGTATTCGACGATTTTAAATGCTATTTTTCTCTTTATGAACACTTTGCGTATACCTTATGTGCTTAACCTTGTAAGATAGATAACATCAACGTTATCTATAACTTCAACGCTTTTTATAGTTTCTTCAACTATATCTGTACCTCCTTCTTGTTCCTCGGGCATGATTATATATAGATCTAGAGCCTTGTAACCAAAGGCTATTTCGGAGGCTTCCCATTTCATTAATGTAAAGCCTTTTTCTTTAAGCTTCGTATCTATTTCAGCTACTAAATCATCAAATTTTTCGAGGAGTTCCTTGGGATAAGCCCTTATAACAACTAAAACAACCGCTGGCATGGATTGAACACCTCAAGGGCCTTCAAATCCACAATTTGGACATTTATAGGGAACACTCGAAGCTCTACATCTTTGACAACGCCATATCACCACTATGCCACAATTTGGACACTTAAAGCTGGTTGCTTTTTCATAAGGTGTTATTGTTTTTTTACAGCATGTACAGATCTTTATAGGTGCTGCTTCATGGACTACTGGTAAAGCTGTTGCACTCATTAGTAGTGTCACCTTCCCATTTATGTGGGGAGCGAGAATATAAGCTTGATAGTGTGTAACTCGCCAATTATTAACGGGTTTGGTATGGAAAGAGAATACAAACAAATAATAGTTGTTAGAACTGATATAAAGATGAGTAAGGGCAAGCTAGCAGTTCAAGTAGCGCATGCAGCTGTAGAGGCTGTTATGAAATGCCTTGAAATAACCACATGTAGAGAAAATGTATTTATTTGGAGAACCCAAGGTCAGAAGAAAATAGTTGTTAAGGTTAGATCTCTAGATGAAATGCTTAAGATTAAGAAGAATGCAGAAGAAGTAGGCTTAATAGCAACATTAATAGCTGATGCAGGTCTAACAGAGCTTCCTCCAGGAACTATAACAGCTTTGGGCCTTGGACCTGCACCATCAGACCTAATAGATAGGGTTACAGGGTCGTTACCATTATTGTAAGCAGTGATTACTATGGATGTGAGGTCCATCTTAACAGAGGAGATCTTAGATATAGCGCTCGGCATACACGTATACACGTATCCTAAAATAGACGAGAAAACTATTGATGCCCGTATACCAAGACCCCACGGTTTTCGTGTCTATGAAATAGTCAATGAGATTGATCTAGAGAGTATAGATTTAGACCGCCCCGGAGAATTTGATTTAGACTGCCGTGGTAATGATAATAGATATGTATACGTAGTCGAGAAGATGAACTGCGATAGCCATGCACTTTGTAAATTAATGCAAAAAATCTTAAGATGTAAATCCTGTGAAATACTGGGCCTTAAAGAGGCTGAGGCTATATCCCGTCAAGCAGTCATATTAAGAGGATGCTCTAAACTAATTAAAATAATGAGGCTACAATACGGTAAGAGGTATATCAAGGCTATTTTATGGCAGTGTGCCCCAAATCTCGTATTACATAATGGTAATAAATTCCGTATAAGGATAATTACTAAAGATCTAAATACAGTTAGAGAAAGGTTAAGGTTCGTTCATGATTATGGGTATATCTTCCTTAACTTTTTCGGATACCAGCGATTTGGAACCCGAAGACCTGTAACGCATTTTCTTGGTAAACTAATCATAAAGAACGAATTAGACTCATTTATGGATACCCTATGTAATTCTAGAATTCATAGATTGATAAAAAAAGCGCCCGAGAAAATAGTGTGTAAAAATTGGCTTAATCATGGAAATGCTTTAAAATTAGTAAAACGTATTCCTAAGGATTACATATTGTTGTACATAAATGCGTACCAAGCATACCTGTTCAATTCAATGCTTTCAAAATTATGGCTAAAACTACTTGAGATTTACAGATTTGAGGACGCTATTAAGATAATGATTAGTGAGTACACGTACTTGCCTATTGTTGGAACTAAATACTATGTTCATCAGAGGCTTGTAAAAGAGGTATTGGACGAAATCCTAAGTGTAGAAGGTATAAATCCTAGCCATTTCTATGTTAAGACCCTAGCCATAGAAGTTAAAGGAGATATGAGGCAGGCGTTAGCCCAAGCACAGAACGTTAAAACTTATTTTAGTTGCAAAGATATAGAGCTGTCTTTCACCCTAGATAGAGGATGTTATGCAACATCTTTTATTCGTGAATTGCTAAGAACTGATCCACTAAATTATACATAACTGTATCTATGGCGCTAATCTCTTTTTATCTCTTGGGAATAGCGTTACCTCCTTTACGTTATTTTTACCTGTCAATGGCAATAATAGCCTAGCCAGCCCCAATCCCCATCCAGCATGAGGTGGTACACCGTAGTCGAACCACTTTATGAAGTAATGAAAGCTCTCTTCATTAAGTCCTCTATTCCTTATTGATGTTATAAGCATCTCCTTATCGTGAATTCTCGTACTACCCGAAGCTAGCTCTAGGTACTGCCACACCAAGTCAAAACTTTCACTAATTTCAGGGTCATCGTCTTTTGGTTTTGTGTAGAACGCTCTAGTTCTTGTTGGGAACTCCACTATAAAGTAAAACGAGGTCTCTATTTCTGAGGATAGTACTCTAAGCTCAGGTGTACCAATGTCATCGCCGAACTTAAGCTCTATATTCTTCCTTCTTAAGATATCAAGGGCTTCCAAATAAGTTATTCTTGGTATTGGAAAAGAGATCTCGGGTAATTGACTACCTAGGATCCTTAAGTCTTCTTCATTTTCTCTTTTAATGGCTTTAATTATAGCTTGTAGAACCCCTTCAAGTATGTTCATAACGTCTTTATAGTCCATGAACGCAGCCTCTATATCAATGCTTATGAACTCGGATAGGTGGTAGGGGGTATCACTTTCCTCTGCTCTCCAAGCAGGGCCTATCTCAAATACGCGCTCGAAGGATGCAGCTAGTAGTTCTTTGTACAGTTGTGGGCTTTGAGCAAGGAACGCTTCTCGACCAAAGTATATTACGGGGAATAAGTTAGCACCACCTTCGGTTGCTGTAGCTATAATCTTTGGGGTAAAGACCTCTATGAAACCTTTAGATAATAGTACTTCCCGTATTGTTTTTATAACAGTATTCGTTATCCTTGTTATAGCTCTAGATTCTATTCTCCTAAGATCTAGAACACGCTCCCTAAGTCTAGTATCTATATCTGCTTTAACCTTGCCGCTTACATCTAATGGTAAAGGTGTTTTTGCTTTACTTATTATACGAATTTCTGTTGGTATAACCTCTACTCCTCTAGGAGCACGAGGATCTTCTTTAACAAGGCCCTTAACTTGGATAACGCTTTCATAGGTTAGTTCATCAATTAACGTTATTAATTCGTTGGGGACAACACCTTTGGAAAGGGTTACCTGTACTAAACCGCTACCATCTCTGAGGATGATGAACTTCTTTCCGCCTAAGTCCCTTACTTGGTGAACCCATCCAGCTAAAATAACCTCTTTTCCAGCGGTATCTTTCGTTACTTCAATGCATTGATGTGTTTTATACTTTGTTTGCATAAGTAGCACACCCCTTTAAGCATTGCGTTGGGTTCAAGGTGCCTAATATACTTTTCAGCTAGCTGATATATATGTGATCTGATGTGAAGCCAAAGTTATAACTTTACATCATTATAGTACATGCTATCTACGTGAGTTTCGGTAGCAACTTCGGGGTTGACATACTTTAAGCTTAAATTTACGTTTACCGAATAAATGATGCTATATGGCGGAAATCATATGTTCGTTGATAGCTTACGCGGTAAAGATTTCATATCTATTCTGGATTGCACGAAGGAAGAAATAGAGCACCTGGTAAATCTCGCGTTTGAGTTAAAAAATAGATATTATCAAGGAGAAAAAGTTATACCGGTGTTATCAGGGAAGATATTGGCATTGATATTCGAGAAGCCTAGCACACGTACACGTGTAAGCTTGCAGGTTGCTATGAACCAGCTTGGGGGAAATTCTCTTTATCTATCTTCTCAAGAACTTCAGCTAGCAAGAGGTGAACCAATAAAGGATACAGCAAGGGTTCTAGATAGATATGTAGATGGTATTGCTGCTAGAGTTTACAGGCACTCTACTTTAATCGAGCTTGCTAATTATTCTAAGAACCCAGTTATAAACGCTCTAAGCGATTTCGAGCATCCTTTGCAGGCGCTTGCAGATATAATGACCATAGTTGAGGTTAAAAGAAATTTGAAACAGCTTAAGATAGCGTTTGTAGGGGATGGCGGCGATAACGTATTGCATAGTCTTATGTTAGCTATAGCAATGTTAGGAGGAAAACTCTACATTGCTACACCCCAAGGCTACGATCCTAATGCATTTATACTAAAGATTGTCAAGGAACTTGTAGTGCATAGTGATGGGGAAATAGTTATTGTCAGAGACCCTGTTGAAGCGGTTAAAGATTCTGACGTCGTGTATACAGATGTTTGGATTAGCATGGGTCAGGAAGTAGAAAAGGAGAAAAGATTAAGAGATTTTAAACAGTATCAAGTTAATGCAGAACTTGTTAAATATGCCAAGAAAGATTATATATTTATGCACTGCTTACCTGCACATAGAGATGAGGAGGTTACTGACGATGTTATCGAATCGCCTAACTCTGTAGTCTGGCTTCAAGCTGAGAATAGGTTACATACAGCAAAAGCCGTTCTAGCATCAATACTAAGATGAGGATTTAGATCTCCTACGAGTTCTGCGTTTCTTCTTTTTCTTTTTGCTACCCCTGCTTTTCTTCTTTTTTACGGTGTTTTTCGTAGTTGTGGTAGATGATGGTACCCGCGGTATACTATCAAGTCTTAAAAATACTATACCTCTATCAGTCTCCAGCACCAGAGCATCTGCTTTCGATGGATCTATAACGTTTATGGGACTGAAGAATATGTATAGCTCATCATTTGATAGATCTTGAAGTATATTAGCTAGGGCGCTTTTTTCCTGATCTAACGATGTATATACGTTTTCTCCGTCTTGGTTCGTTGATGTATTTAGTTTCGATACAGATGATTTAAGGTTTTGAATCATGTATATACGTCTAATGCGTGAGATATAAGGTGAATCAATAAAGTACTTAAGCTTGTCAGACGAAAGTAGTGCTTCAACTATTGTATTGTTAACTTTTATTACAGCCCTAGCTACAGGGTAACCTCTGGAAAACGAGATTTTAGAAAGCCACGCAATAAAAAAATCCTCGTTATCTTGAAAGCTATTTAAAACTTCTTTGCTTTCATAAAACGTTTCTAAGGACACCTTTCTGTATAGCGTGATAGTGGCAATATCATCTAAGCGTATTTCATGCGGGATATAAAACTCAACTTCTATTTCTTGCACCTCGTTATTGTTCATTTCTTATACCCTATTTTTCTTAAGAATTCATGACGTTCTCTCTTATCTTCTTCTCCCTCAACCCCTAGAGGAGTATATCCGTCAACAACCCCGATGATACTTCTACCCTGGTTTGTAATTGCTATTATTACTTGGAGGGGGTTCCCAGTAGTAGCGTATATTTGTACAACTTCTTGTACATGTTTCAATCTATTTAATACATTTATAGGCCAGGCATTTTTTATGTATAACACAAATGTATGGCCTGCACCAATTTTCTTAGCTACTTCTATAGCTAATTTCGTCAACTCTTCATCATTGCCTTCGTATCTTATTAATCTTTTACCACTAGCTTCATTAAACGCTAAACCGAATTTAATTCCAGGTACGCTAGTAACAAGTGCCTCATAGAGATCTTCGGTAGTCTTTATGAAGTGACTGTGACCTATAATTACGTTGCATCCTTGTGGTATTGGTACATCAATGACCTCGAAAGATATTTGAGTCATGGTTTTATCCCATCAGCTATTAAATCTATTGTAGCGAGTTTATATACATTAGATGCTATTCTAGGAGAGGTATTCAAATGATGCTTATATAGTTGTGGTTCGTGTTCTGATATTTAGCTATAGGTGTAGGTGGCGATAATGAATTCGCAAATATGTATAGACTTAGCATCTAGGTGTATTTCTGTTACCGTTTTCGATTATGAAGGAAAGAAGGTAAAGGAATTCAATTGCTGCAATATTGAGTCTGTAGAGCTCTCAGGTTTAGTGAGATTAACATTTAACGAGCGTATAATAAAGGATATTATGTGTTTAGTACTAGAATCATTAAGCATCGAATTTGAGCTCAAAGGTTCTACGCTTAAAATTAAGACAAGCTAGCTCCTAATTAATTGCTTTGCAAATGTTTAACATAGTAACAAGCTTATACATTCCGCAGAACATAATACTAATTTAGTGCAATATACTAAGCTAGGTAAACTTAAATGTCTGATGACGATGTTGTGCGAAAGCTGGGCCTTCATATCGATAAAAAGCTATATGAAATAATACAAGGATTAAGTGAAGAAGAAAGGAAAGTTCTAAGGTATTTCATACAGAATATCTCTGTTGGGAGTATAATAGCGTTAAGAGAGCTAAAAGCCTTGTATAAAGTTCAAGATCCTAAGACCATTATTAGAAATCTTATAGACAAAGGATTGCTTGAACAAGGTTTTGGATGTTATAATCTTGCTAAATCATTGCGAGAAGCGATATTCAAGTTAATTCAAGGTCATATTTAACTACATTAATGTTCCACATATTTATAATAGTCCTTTAAGCTCGTGAAAGAGCCATAATTATATTACTCAATTTATCCATAACACACATGTCGATACATTCTCCATAGCAATCTCCCTTTACTACTCCGTTTCCGTCTCTACAATTAACGTTACATTCTCTTTCACAACTAAGAGTATTAGGCTCTAAAATTGTGTAATTATTTAACTTACGAACAATGAAAAAATGGATGATTCCAGCGGTTCTTAAATTATCTAAGAGTTCCTTATGTTCATCGCTAATTATTGCAAATCCATACGATTTGAGAGATTCAAGTACCCCATCGAATTTACCCATCCATAACACCGTACAAATTGTTCGGAGTAGTATTTTGTGTAAAGTCTTGTTATAGTTATCCCTTTAAAGATTAAGGATGCTATGCCAGTATAATAGTGATTGCGCATCAACGAAGAAATCATGATTTATAAACCCCCGGCATATTGAGGTACATGAACGAGTAGTAGGTTTATATAGGGTTTATTAATTCTGTCAATGGATTAATAACAGAAATGTTTATAAATACTATTTGTGTAAACACTACTGACCCCAAATGGTAGCGGCATCAACGCAAAAGAGGATATTAGTTTATGGTAAACATGTAGTTGGAAACATGTATGAGTGTGAACAAGGTAAACTTATGGATGTAACTTTCTTGGTAAACATAGTGAAGGAAGCCGCTACCATTGGTAATATGGTATTACTAGAGGTGAAATCATGGAAAATAGGATTAGGCGTTACTGTTTTTGGCATAGTTCTAGAAAGCCACATTTCTATTCATACTTGGCCCGAATACTCTTTCGCTACAGCTGATGTATATACGTGTGGTAGTCATACCGATCCAGAGAAAGCATTCAATTTTATAGCAGAAAAACTAGGAGCAAAACGAACTGAGAAGCGCGTTTTCCTAAGAAACTACGAAATAGAGATTTAATTAAAACAGATTTAGCTTTAATCAGTTAATTTACTAGTCTATTAGAATAAATAATGTGGAAGATGTATAGAAGGAACTAAATTGACCTCCACTATTATAAACTGAAGATATACTAAGAGGTTAAAAACGCTTTAATTACCTCCTTATTCTAAGTCAAATAGCTTTAGTACTTATGCTAAAACAGAAGTGTCCCAGTTGGTGTTAGTTTATGGAAAATCAAAATAATGTTAAAATACTATTGATTTCCGCATCACCTAGAAAGTACGGTGCGGTAAACTTTGTAAGGGAATTTGTAGTTAAATTGTGTAAAGATATAGAGAAAGTAGATGTAATAGCTATCGACGTATACGATTTCAATATAATGCCTTGTATCGGTTGCGTATCAGATGACGTTAAGTTATGCAAGCTTCCTTGCGTTATAGACGACGACATGAAGAAGTTATACGAATACGTCATCAACAGTGATGCAATAATCTTTGCCACACCAATATATTGGTATAATATCCCAGGACCTTTGAAAAACTTCATAGATAGGTTGACGATACTGGAGAACGCTATATTTACAGAAGGTAGAAGCAAGATGGAGGGAAAGGTGGCAGGATTCATAGCCGTCGGAAATGATGCTGGAGCTATAGCTGTAATACAGAACTTAATGGCTGTAATGAACAGTTTTGGTGCTATAATACCGCCATGGGCTCTAGCTTATCACGAATCTGAGGATGAGCCTATTAACAATGAGAAATTCTTACTTGATATAGCGAATGTAGTGAGGTGTGCTACTCTTATGGTGAAGCTAGTTAAAGAGGGTAAAGAGGTTAAATACTGGTATAGAGCCGATGAGGAGTATACAGCTCTTATAACGTCTATAGCTAGAGAAGTTTATAAGAAGCTAGAGGACTCGTTATATCTTAACAGCTAATGCTACGTCGATTTCTGTTGAGGTTCTTGTTTTTGTTGAACAATTTTAGCGGGTTTAGTCTTTTTTACATTAATAAGCATAGACACTTTTTCTGCAAATTTCCTCAAATTCTCGACGTTATGTTGATGTATACTACGTCTTCTGAAATCTAGAGGTATATTAAATTGTCTTGCTAACTGCACAGTTAGACCTGCTTGTTTTATTTCACCTGTACTAAATCCTCTACCAACTCTAGGAGATGCTGCAACTCCTCGTCCCTTAGTTATTTTAGGTGGTTTTATCATAGGAGGTGGGATTTCAATTATGATAATGTCTTCGTTCTCCATAGTTACACCAACCTCAGGTTTTACCTCGGTTTAGCTTATAAATAATTTACAATATTGCTTAAAATTTTAATGGTACATCGTGCTCAAATAATTTATGAGCTTTAGACCAGATAATTCGTAAGTTTATACCATCTGTTTTGCCTCCGAATTGTTTAGCTATGTTATCCAGGTTTATTTCGACGGTTACATCGTTATTTGGTTCAAGAGGTATTAAAGGCATTCTTCGTAAAGGTATTCCATAGCGTAGTATCAAGAGATTAAGGCTATCGCAAGAGCTATTACCAATGTTTTTAAGCTTAATCTTTATCGATGTATGGTGGGTATTTAGTTCTTCAATGGTTATGTATGGATATTCTACATATCTTAGAGCTATACATGAGAAGAGATATCTCGTATTATGTAGTGGATTAGTGTGTAGATGTATTGCACCTGAATAAGCTTTTCCAAAGGTTGTTTCGATAACGTTGTACCCTTTTAATATGTCAAACCTCTTTGTAAGATTGTTTTCTGTTTTTATCTCTAACCAGCTAGGTGAAGGAGCTATTAGTCCTAGGCTTAAGTGTGTCTCATTGGCTTCAAATGTTGGGTTTAAACTATAGTACTTTATTATACCTTCATTTATTGTATTAGGTTCTATTTCGCATGCAATACATGTATGAAAACCTTTGTATCGCATCACAGTTAACAACGTTGCACCGTCAAGACTTAAGTAGCCTCTAGCTGAACAGGCAATTTTTATAGATGCATCGTTTTTAATCATAACCTTAGATACGTCGTATACGAATACTGTTTGTGTATAATTTTCGTTTATAGGTTTCTCTATATGCGGTCTTAACTCACGTGTTAATATTACATCATTGAATGAGATCTTCCATTTTATAACATCTATATTACTTGATCTCGTAAAGATAAGCACCAGGTATGCTGCTATCACATCTGTTGTAGGTAAAGATATCCTGGACTCAACACTCATTCTATCTTTATTACCATTACACAGAATTTTATCTTCAATTAAATTATATAAATGAAGCACCGCGTTTGTATATTCGTTTGTTATAGTCACAGCCATATACATCACTACGTGAAACAATTCACTAACTTACGCATGATTTAGTTTTGTATTCCTAGTACTTAAGGTTATAATACGCTTAGACTAGGCATTCCCATCTTTTTTATCTGTATTTGTAGCAATCATGAAATTCTGACCATGCTTAACAAGCTCAATAAGTTCGCAGAATTTACATATTTCTCTATTGGGTGATGTTGGTTCACCGCATAATTTGCATAAAGGTAAAGATATTTTTTGTATGTTGATTATGTGTTCTACCAAATTATCTAGGAATTCCAAAAGATTTAACTGGGCTCCTGGATTAAGCTTCTCCACCTCGTTTAACATTTCACGTACTTTAACTCTAAGCGTAGGCCTTGTCTCTATGTAGGGACATTCGAATTCTTGGAACGGATATCTAAGTAAGTATGCATAGAAGCTTGTTTCGTACTCGTATAAGCTACGCATAGGTTTAATTCTCTTAATCAACTTAGGGCTATGGGTTCTACTTAGCGGATGCAACTGGATAAGCCTTATTATGTCTCCTCGAAGAATATTTATGACGTAGGTCTGAACTTCATCATCTAGATTATGTCCCGTAGCAACTTTTGTTGCCCCCAACTCACGTGCATATATATTCAGGATTCTTCTACGTGCAATACCGCAATATGTACAAGCAGAGATTGGTAGGTTTATATTTTTGTTATGTATAGCATCGAGGTAGCGTTCCATAAAATCGTCTACGCTGTATCCAAGAGCCTCTTTCATTGAAACATAAATGCAGTCTATTCTGAGACTTGAACATAAAGCTTTAACTGAGCGGTATATCTCGCTACGGCTATATCCAGTAATACCTTCGTCTATCGTTATGCCAATGATTTTATTAGGCGATAATATTTGAGCTAGTATGTAGACTAATACGTAGCTATCCTTACCCCCTGAAATACCTATGGCAACAGTATCGTTTAATGATAGCATTGAATATCGCTCAATCTGATCTTTCACCCTAGTAAGGATACTAAGCTCAAAACAATCTCTACATAATCTTTTACGTGTATGGCGTTGAAAGAATGAAGCAGGGTTTACCTTACATATATCGCAGAGTGTCATTCCTACAACCTTCACCCTATAGTGTTCTCTGACCTCATGGATTGCTTAATACATCTTCCGCTTTAGCGATAAAACGTTTTGCAAACTTTTACCTAACTGTACTAACTGTATCTGAGGTATACTACCAAGATTTATTAAAATGCTTGACCTAAGTGCCTCATTTACTTACTTAAAGCTTGTATTTCATCTATACCCATTATAGTTATGTTGAATTCGCTAAGCATTTTCGATACATGTTCATAATCTAGGTTATCTCCTTCTAAAGCTAAAAGTAATGTTTGGGCTCTAGCTGAAATCTTTCTAAACTTAACAGTAACCGATTTTACATTACTTAACTCAGTTAAGCGTTTAATCAAGTTAATCGCATCTAATGAACCCACAGGTCTAGATACTTCAAGTACTAATCGTACTATTCTCAATCGTATCACCTAACTATCTACATACAGCCGTATAACTTAAATTATTTTACTCTATGTAAGTAATATAGCTAAATTGCTTTCCCTAAACATCTATTTATTACAATATCCTCATATTTAAGGGGTTCATATTCAAAACTAAGAGATTATTAAAGATATAGATTTTAAATAACTATTATCAACAAGCTTAATTAATAACATATTATTTAATCGATATTACTATAAATAGCACTTCCGTATTACTTAAAGTCTTAAGCAGAACTTTAGTTAACTATAATAGTCGTAGTATATAACCCGAATTTATCGATAACTTACCGGGATAGTGCTTAACAAACTCTAGAAGGTATAGGTTATAAAAGCTATGAACCTTAAGCCCATAGATGTAGCTATTCTTGAGGCATATCGTCGGTACGGTCAGAAGCTCTACATGGTATTGTCTACGGCTATAAGGATAGCTAAGACAAATAGATTAAAAGGATTAAAACTACCTGGAGATTTTGAGTACAGAAATTTAATAGAGGAACTAGAAAAACAAAATTTTAAGTACAATCCCTCAATGCTCCTTAGAATTCTTGAAAGAGAGTACAACATAATAACGACTACTTATAAGACGAATAACCAACATTGGTATAAATTTAAAGACCTGGAAGAAGTGGAAAGAGCTTTAAATAATTCAATGGGATTCTCCTTAGATGTAGAAGACCCAACTATAGCTATGCTCAAAATACAAATTAAGAGTCTGCAAGTCAATTACTGGTCTAAGAGATTAAAACAAATGAGTATTAAAGACAAATTAAGCTCAGCGGATATCAAGCTCTTTCAAAAGTTCGCATTTAATGTGTTACCAAAGATTGTGAAAATATTATGGAAAGCAGAAGAATACGAAGACCAATTATACGCCGAAGTAAATATATTAAAAGAGTTGATAAGCTTAGCAAACGTTGTAGCAGACAGAATAGACATCGATATAAGCATTTCTGATACCATTGAGTCAACTGCAACGTTTAAAATTATTGAGGAAAATAACTTGCGTTAATTTTCTCTGTGAATTGATTTTTGTATGTATTCCTCCAGAGTTGTACTTATTCTATTGTTGAGGTAAATTAATAAATCATCGGCTTGCTCTATTATCTCCTTATCTATACGTACTTTGGTTGAAGAAACCTCTTTAATATGTATTAATTGAATAACCCTCCATGCTCGTAGCTCAGATATCTTAACAGCTACTAATGCCTCTCCTCCAGCTCTTCGCGCAAATTCCTTTATTTTTTCTAACTGATCCTTCCTTATATATACGTGGCCTAGTCTACTCCTCTTCTTAACTTCAAATACAAAGATATGTCTATTCTTTATTGCTACAATATCTGGGTAAACACCTTTTTTAATTTTAGATCCACTTGCGGGCCCTCTTAAGACTGCGAAACCTAACTTCCATAATTTTATTACAAGTTCTCTCTCTGCATTAGCACCTTTAGATCTCTTTCTTTTGACTTCCTTTTCGCTCATATTAGCACCTACTTTAATGTTATATCATTGTATTCGTACTTCTATATCATAGCCTGATTTGTTAGCTCTTTTCTTAACTCTTTTAATGACCTTCAATGTTGAGGCGTTGTACAAGGTCTTAGGCACATTTATTACTAGGAGTTTGTTTGCATCATTAACTTCAACGTCTACATAGGGTAAGTATTTTTTGACGAAGTCGATGATAGATTGGGATGTCAGTTCCTTTAGCACCTTCTTAACAGGTACTACTACTGTTTGTTCCCCGAATACGTAAATCTCGTATTCAAGCTCGCCTGTTAAGAAGTCTCGAACTTCTATAACTGGTCGCGCTAAATCTGCTTCTCGTAAACCTGTTGGTAGTTTTACGGTCATCGATACTTCGTATACCTTTGTAGCAATACCTCTCTCTATGAATATAACGGTATCAATGATGCTAGGTATCATGCCGATGTCAACTCTACCGATGAACCTTTGTATAGCATCGATAGGTGAAGTTGCGTGGACAACGCCTATCATACCTATACCAGCTAATCTTAAGTCCACGTATATCTTGAAATCTTCGTCATCTCTCATCTCGTCAAATACCGTGTAATCGGGTCTACTAAGTAGGAGTACATCATGGAGCTCCCTTGATGAGGCGTAAAACTTAGAGTATTGCGATATTATAGGGGGTAACTTCATATCTCTAGGAGACTCTATGGTTTTAACTATCCTTCCTTTTCGTGCATAGTAATCTGCTAGTGCTTGAGCAAATGTTGTTTTACCCATGCCGGGCGCTCCCGCTATTAGTATACCTTCGGCTTTCTCTTCGAGCCTCTTTAACACCTTAGGTGGTAGATTATAGTCTTCAAGTTTTAGTCTAACTATAGGTCTTGTTATTGTAACCTCATATCCTGTGCCTATAGGTGGCGCTACTATAATTATTCTATAATCGCCTAGTTGAAGAAGCATTATTCCTCGTCCTTCTATCTCTATAATCCCTTCACCAGCTTTAGCTCTTTTTATGATCTCTTCAACTAAGAGTTCTACTATCTCCCTTGGTTGGGGTCTATCATCAATTATCGTTAAAGACCAACTACCAGGTTTACCCTTCTTTGCAAGTATAGGTGCCCCTTCTTTTATGTGCAGGCTTAAAGTTAGATTATCAAAGTACTTTTCAAAAGGTAACTCTCTATCTGCAGAGCGGGGTAACAATATAACATCTACATCCATAATGCTACATATCATTTTCTGAACACTATTATGTGTTAATAACTTTCCTCCAAGTTTCTTAGCTGTTTCTCTAGCTATATTATCTAGATCGCTAAGATCGTTAACGTATGCTTCTCTATGACCTGAATCCAGAATCATTACATCTATATCTTCCCTTTTTCTTGCTAGGTCAACAACCTCAGATATCTCTTGAAGGCACAACAAACCTAAAGCACTACCTTGGGAAGTTCTAGATTCGAAAAAAGTAAGGTATTCTTTGGGAATGACAATTTTACCTCTTATAAGCCCATCTTTTATGATTTTCGATAGCGTTCTCTCAATTACAACCGTGGTATCAGGTATGTATACCTCCTCAAATGCTACTTTCATCATCTTAATTACTACCTTAATCTCATCTTTATTTAAACATTGTTACAGAGACTTAAAACTGAATAACATAATTATAAATAGGAATTAATATATTTAATTAAAATTTAACATTTCTTTATCAACTATAATGATTCTCCTTCATATTAACTAGCCTATGTAATTACAACATTACAAGGGTTTCTAGTTCATAGCAATATTTACTACAATAGAGCAGTTCTTGTGTATATCGATAATAATTAAGCATGTTAGTGATGCGAGAAATAATGTCTAAGGATGGACAAAAATCATCTGGATGAATACAAAGTCCTATAAGCGGCTTCAGCCATTTCCCTTATTACTTTCTCCGGATCCTTAGCTTTCATGATAGCAGATGCGACAAGAACCCCCATTGTTCCAAGTTTTATTGCTGCTTCAACGTCCTCGGCTGAAGATATACCTGCACCGGTTAGTATTATAACATCTTTATTTACATTCCTTACTTTTGCTACAGTATTGGTAACTATTTCAGGCTTTGCTTTTGATACAGCAATTCCGGTTCCAATAAGTTCTGGAGGTTCTACAGCTAATGCTGTGGGATTTACTGCTGCTACTGCTGCTGCTGCTATTGGGGTATCGGCACATACTAATGTTTCAAGATGGTATTTCTTCGCGCTTTCAACTATTGCTACAATTTCATCAAGTCTTAGTCTATGTTCACTATGGTTAACAAGTATACCTTTTACCCCAAGATCTTTTAAAGCAGGAACTGGTAGCCATCCTGTATATGCACCGAAATCATAGGGATCTGCATGTTGAGCATATACAGGGATTGAAATATTTTCAATGATTTTTCTAAGCTCAGTAGCTGGAGGAACTACTATAACCTCTATACCATATTCGGTAGCTGCCTTTTCGGCGTACTTAGCTATCTCAACAGCTTTTGACCCAAATGAGGTGTTGTATGTTTTATAGTTTATTGCGAGTACAGGCACCTTCATATATTTACACCAGGGGATATATCTTGGATACGCTAAAAATTAAAAGAGTTAAAAATATTTTTATGTATTAACATTAATTGTTCTGTTCACTTACTCAAGTAGTTCTGTCTTGACTTTTGGTCCTTTTACTTGGTAAAGCTTTGACTCTACGAATCTATCTTGTAGCCTCTGGAGCACCTGCGGTAGTGTAGTATACTCCATTTCTTCGGGTCCCAATCTATGAGGCATGAAGGGTCCGTGTCTTCTCATATATTCTGCTACTGTTTGAGCTAGTCTTCTTGTTTCATCAAATGCAGGATCATCAAATAGGTCTGCAGGGCCTACCAATCTTCCGTTCTTTATCTGGAATCCTAAGGCAACAACTCTAGGTGGACCATCGAATCGGGTACATCTTGCATTACGCTGACCCACCGGCATTAGCGGACCAAAGTGACTACCTCTCATCCATCCAGCTACAAGGTGGGGGAAAGCAAATGCCTCAATTACTTCCCCAACTGCTGGGAACCCTGATTGAGCTCTAACGACAGCTACTGGATCATCTTTTCCTACATACTGTCCTGCTATTAGGTTCAGTCTTTCTACAGCTACAACAGCCCCAATCTCATTGTCACTTTTCCTAAATATTCTTCTTACAACAAATCTTCCAGGTGTTCCTATAAGAGCTAAGAGGTCGTACATCTCTTCAGGGGCATTCATTACAACGTACTTGCCAGCAATAACGTCGTAAACCTCAAATTTGAAGCCGTCATGGAGTTTAGGATCAATAACTAGGCCCGCTGTATTGAAGGGGTCTGCAAATACTCTGAAAAGCGGTAAATTAAATGCTCCAGGCTCGGTTTTATCAGCCATGAATACTATTACCGGCTCTGAAGGTCTTTCAACAAATTCCATTTCGGCAGCGGATGGCCCTAGACCTCTAACGTTTCCCGAGAACGCATCTGTTAAGAGATCTTGTCCTGCAGCATAAAGCCCTAGTTCTTTAGCTATCTTAGCTGCTTCTTTGAATGCGTTCCAAGCTACTTCATGGACCTCTGCTGAGTCAACGCCTTTTCTATGGGTCATTACAAGCTCGAGATCATCGCCTACATGGGTAACATAATAGTCAACTATAATACCCTTACTCTTTGCTTCGGCTAAAATCTTGGCAGCCGCCGCCATTGTATCGGGATGCACAATATGATGACCAGCTAGTGATCCTATATCTGCTTTTATAACAGATAACGTTGTTTTTGGTTTTTCACTCATTGGGATAACCCTGTATCTTATTTAGAATTAAATAAAAATAAACTTTGCTAATATATCGAGTTTAACCGCATATAAAAGGCTGTCTAAGTAGATATATGATCTAAGTTTACTCTGTATAGAAGTACTGTCCAAGAGATTTTTGATATCTATCTAAATAACTATCTGGTTTGTTTATCCTAGGTCTACCGGACTGAGCATCTCTTCTCATCGTTATATTAAGCTCTTTTAAGAATACATTAAAAGATTTTGCAACCCCACCTGGACTAATGCCATACCCCTTAACGCTTGGTATACCTGTGAAAATCATGAGCCTATCGACCGCATAATCTATTAAAAGTACGTTGTGATCTACCACAAATATAGATGTTCTTCTCATTCTAGCTGTCCGCTTTATTACTCTAGAAACTGTTAATTGATCCTCAACATCTATATGTGAAGAAGGTTCATCGAGTAAGTATATGTCAGCGTCCCTTATCAATGTAAACGCTATGTAGAATTTCTGTAATTCGCCTCCGCTAAGTACAGATACTTCTTTACTCAATAACTTATCTACTCCTAACCTCATAATAACCTCTGTGTATAGCCAGTGGTTTTCATTTAATGCTTCTTTATTTGAATTCTTAAGGCACTCTTCAACTGTTATGCAATTAGGTATCTGCCTCTGAAGATATTGTGGTTTATAACTTAATTTAAAAGCTGTTGTAGTGGTATACCCTTCGTCAGGTTGAATTTCGCCCGCTAGGATTCTAATAAAAGTCGTCTTACCTATGCTATTAGGTCCTACAATACCTATTACCTCACCTTTACGTATTTCTCCTGGTTCCACAGCTAGTTCAAATCCATTGATACGCTTTTTTATAGCACTCCAAGAACATAATACTTCGTCTAACTCGGCCTCCACACCTTGTCTTGATTCATGGAGTCTAAATGTAATACTTTCGTCTCTAATCCTGATGTTTTCCGAAGGTAGGTACCCCTTAAGGTAATGATCTACACCTGTGTTAGTTGCATAAGGATTAGAAAACATACCGTATACTCCTGGTATACCATATGTAATAACAACGAGATCTGCTATGTAATCTATAAACGTTAAATCGTGGTCAACAATGATTATATACTTGGTCCTCGGTATTAGTTCGTTCAACGCTCTTGCAAGAGCTAGCCTTTCTTTAACATCAAGGTAACTTGTGGGTTCATCGAAAATATAGACATCGCCTTCTCTAGCTAAGGAAGCTGCTATAGCTAATTTCTGTAGCTCTCCTCCACTTAGAATAGGTGTATCCTTATCTATCATTCGCTCCATATCGAGAAAAGATATTATTTCTCGTAAAATCCCACGTTCATCAATTTTGGTTAGTATATTCTTAACATTTCCTTTCACGTGTTTTGGTATGTACTCTATATATTGTATTTTATGTATTATCCTTAGTTTGTTAGAGTACAAATCGTTAAAGTATGTATAAAGCTGGGTTCCCTTAAATCGGTTTAAGACATAGTCCTTTAATGGTTCAGTAGTAAAAACACCGAAATTAGGTATTAGACTTCCTGATAATATCTTTAGGGCTGTTGTTTTTCCAGCGCCATTAGGTCCTACAACTGCTATAAACTTCCCTTTAACAGGTATAGGTAATCCGTACAACTTGAATGCATTAGGACCATATCTGTGAATTAATTTCTCCTCTATTTCTTCTGGAAGATTTATGATGCTTATGGCTTTGAAGGGGCATTTCTTAATGCATATGCCGCAAGCTATACATTTATCTTCGTAGATGATTGGTTTACTTTTCTTATGCTCACTCAATTCTATAGCTTTATACGGTTTCGTCTTATTTATGGGGCAAAATCTAATACATGGAATACCGCATTTATTTGGATTACAGAGTTCGTAATCTATTGTTGCAACTCTAACCATATTCACACCAAGAAAAAATTGTTGCAGATTCTCTTGCTTCTGTTAATGATTAATAAAGTGTATTAGTAAAAATAATTCGAAGCGTAGATCACCATTCTTCTTCTTCCTCCTCCCATTCTTCCTCTTCTTCCCACCATTCTTCTTCTTCCCATTCTTCCTCAAACATCATATGGCTTCACCTATGCTAGCTTAGATTGCTGGGAATTAAAAATATTTCTAAAAATTATCTAAAACAAAGCTAAATAGCGTAGATGATGCTGTATATTACTTAGGTATATTGGGGCATCTTTTATTCATAAAGTTAACCTTTGATAAAGATTTCTCCGCATCCTATAATCCCTAAAGCTAGTTTTTGATATTTATCTTCATCAGCATCTTCGTTGAAACCTATATTAATATGATGTTTTATTACTTCTAGGTATGTAGCTAAAACATCTTTGGTGCTAGGTCTAGGTGCAAGTTTACAATAGATGTTATGGTTCAAGAAATTATCTAAGCAATCTTTAATACAAGGGTAAGCATCCTCGTTGTGACTTAAAATTACTAACATTATATTGGAGGAGCATCTGATGTTCATCAAATACTCATTTAATATATGATGTAATTGACGTTCAGCAAAGAACCTTATATAGAACTCTAACTCTGATTTCCGTGCTACCGTTTTTCTATTCTCAATAGCTTTTAACATATTAATGAATGCTAAGGTCAGCTCTTGCCACATGGCGTTAACTCTTTGTATAAGAAGGCATTGGTTGATATGGCAGCATTTCTTTAAGTAATCACATATGTTAATACCGAGCTCTTCGTCACATTGCATGTAGGTTATAGTAATCATCCTATTCCTCCATGTACTATTGGTAGAAATATTACTTCATCGCCGTTCTTTATCTCTACCTTATTAACGTCACCATGTACGTTAACGTCAATACCATTGATTAATATAAGGTACTCACTAGAGCTCTCTTTAATATTCTCGATAACGGGTTGCAACTCTGGGTATAAATTAGAGAGTTTATCGAGAAAAGTCATTAAAGATTCTTCACTTGAGATAGGTACCTCAATCTCGCTTAAACCAAATCTAGTTCTGATATGACCTAAGAACTTCACCTTAACTATATCTCTTACACCTTACAACAAAACGATTATTCTTCGCTTTCTTGTTGTGGGCGCTGCGTTATTTTTACTAGGTGAGTTACATAGCCCGCTATTTGATTCCTTACCTTTTTCGAGTATGTGATACAAAGCTTTGACACAACTTGTTTATTGTGTTCGAAATCGGCGCCAAATAAATTAGGATACGTGACTAAGAGTTTTCTAGCTGCACGTTTTACTAGGCTTATCCTTACCTTACCCACAGTGTTGCACCCTTTTCAATCAATTATCACGTTGAATTCTGTATTAACTACAATACCTATGTAAGCCTTTTAGCTTTAAAAGCTTACATTAAGTTACTAACATAAATAGATTATATATAGATCTTAATAATGCTGAATCCGCATACTCGTCTGATTTACGATATTAGAAGGCTTAGCGATTTCCATTAAGATTTATATAGAACCTCACTAAGTGAACCTGTTTTGGTGTTGAGTATGGCACAGGTAGGACCATACGAAGCTACAGGTATACCCGTAATAATACTGAAAGAAGGCTCCAGTAGAACGACAGGGCGCGATGCTCTTAGAGCTAACATGATGGCGGCTATAGCTATTACTGAGATGGTTAAAACAACGTACGGACCTAGGGGTATGGACAAAATGCTAGTTGATGCGTTAGGCGACATAACCATAACCAACGATGGTGCAACAATTCTTGACAAGATGGATGTTCAACACCCTGCGGCAAAGCTACTCGTTCAAATAGCTAAAGGTCAGGATGAGGAAGCAGGTGATGGCACTAAAACTGTTGTTATAATCGCTGGTGAACTACTTAAACGAGCAGAAGAACTCATAGAAAAAGGGCTTCATCCAACCATCGTAGTTAACGGTTACAAAAAAGCTCTTGATTATGCCCTAAAAACCGCATATGAAATAGCGGAAGACGTTGACGTGGGAGATCCGTTAGCTAATGAAATTCTAAAGAAGGTTGCCACGTCATCTTTGACTAGTAAGGCAGTCCATGGTGCAAGAGAGTACTTGTCAGAACTTGTTGTTAAATCTGTTTGGCAGGTAGCGGAGAAAAGAGGCGATAGATGGTATGTCGATTTAGATAATATACAAATAGTGAAGAAGAAAGGAGGGGGGCTCTTAGATACACAGCTAGTATATGGTATTGTTCTTGATAAAGAGGTTGTCCACCCTGCTATGCCTAGAAGAGTTGAAAACGCCAAGATAGCCTTAATTGATGCACCGCTAGAAATAGAGAAACCTGAGATAGATGCGGAGATAAGAATCAGCGATCCTATGCAAATGCGTAAATTCTTAGAAGAGAAAGAGAACATATTAAGCAGTTACGTGGAAAAAATAATAAGTGTTGGTGCTAATGTTGTCATATGCCAGAAAGGTATTGATGACGTAGCTCAACATTTCCTAGCCAAGAGGGGAATCTTGGCTGTTAGAAGAGTCAAGAGAAGTGATATGGAGAAACTTGAGAGAGCCTCAGGAGGTAGGATAGTTAGCAACATAGAGGATCTATCAGAGAAAGACCTAGGCATATGTGGATTAGTTGAAGAGAGAAAAGTAGGCGAAGACAAGATGGTATTCATAGAGAACTGCAAGAACCCAAGATCAGTAGCATTAGTCCTAAGAGCAGGCCTTGAAAGGTTAGTCGACGAGGCTGAGAGATATACGAGGGATGCTTTGAGCGCTGTTGCTGATGTGTTCAGGCTTCCAAAAGTTGTATATGGTGCGGGGGCATTCGAAGTAGAATTAGCTAAGCATTTAAGGGAATATGCTAATAAAGTTGGGGGTAAGGAAGGACTAGCTGTAGAAGCTTTCGCTAAAGCACTTGAAGGAATAGTAGAGACACTAGCTACAAACGCAGGGTTAGATCCCGTAGAAATCATAATGAAGCTCCGAGCAGCTCATATGAAATCTGATGGAAAGTGGATAGGCCTAGACGTATTCACAGGCGAGCTTATAAATTCCAAGGAGAAAGGGATCCTCGATCCACTACTTGTTAAGATTTCAGCATTGAAGGCAGGTACAGAGGCTGCAACATTAATACTTAGAATTGACGACGTCATAGCGGCTTCGAAGAGAAAAGAGGAGGAGAAAAAGAAAGAGGAAAAGAAAGAAGAGGAAGAAAAAGAGAGGGAATAGCTTTAAACTCTAGAGATTTTTATTAGTATAGGTTCAGCTAGCTCAGGTATAACAAGAAAAGCTTCACCTGGATTCAACGCTGAAACAATCTTTTTATGTTCTTTTTTTAGAATAGCAGCTGATACAACGACCTCTATATCACTAGAAGACTTGAGTGCATGTATTATCTTTGTATTAGTATTCTTTATTACAACTGGCGCTAGCATTGAAGGTGCCTGCGTGATAATTGTAAAACCTACAAGCCATTTACGGACTTCAGCTATAAGAGTCGCCAAGGGGCTCTCTGTATGAAAAACATTATGAGCTTCGTCCACGACAATTAAAATGGGCTTTGCTATACTATTATATTGTGCTTTTAAAATTATAGAGCGTATTAAAAGAGAAGATATGATTTTTCTAACCCTTATATTAGGAATAAAAGATACATCAAATATGTATATACGTCCTTTGTCTATAGCAACTTTGGATAGCTTACTCCATCGAATATTTAAATATAAGCTAGAAAGAGGCTTAAGCTTTCTTAGTAATGCTTCTCGTGATTCTGCGAACCAACGAGCTGATGCAGAGCTATTCTGTATGATATCTATTATAACATCTATGTAATATCCGTGGCTAGTGGTTTTGTGAACTAATATGTTCATAGCATCTTCGAGAATGTGGGCTTGAGCAGGGGTTAATTCTAATGAGCTTTCAATTATTTCTATGAAGGATAAAGGTTCACGTTTTATTAATTCCTCTAGGTTTAGAGGTTCTGGGATTACCCCTTTTAGTGGATTTGTGTAAATAGCCCGGTCTTTATTATGTTGTAGAAGAAAATGGTATTCACCGTGCCAATCTATGACTATTGCTACGTACTCTTTTTCAGCAATTTTTTCAGCTAATATTGAAGCTGTTGTAGTTTTTCCACTACCTGTTGATCCAACAATAAGTATATGTCTAAATATATTTTCATCACTTAACGTCACCTTTAAATTAGGATTCGAGTAAAGATGACCTATTGATATAGATCCTTTACTGAAAATAGATGAAAGATACCGATAATCTCTAACGGTATATAGGTTATAAAATGGGGTTGTAGGTATAGGATGCAAAAGGATATTACGATTTAGTTTTCCGTTGCGATTTCTCCTTAAAACTTGCAATAGAAAATTTATGGGGGAATTACCTTGCACCGTAAAACAATGACTAACTGCTGAGGCAGCATCTTCTACCTGATAACATTTTATTAAACCTTGACTTATAGATTCAATAATAGAACAAACGATTTCTAACTCTCTTCGCGCTTCATCGGGGGTTCTACATATAACCCCTATTTTTGTGTTAAGGCTTTGTGAATTCACGCATGTTAATAAGATGTATGTAAATCCATTTTTTATGCTTCTATTACTTAAGCTATCGATGCTATTCATCAATTCATCGCTATACTTGCTATCGTTATTAATTACAGCAAGTTCTGCTAAAGCTAAATAGACTTCATTACCGCTAGATGGGGATCTTAATTTCGTTGTTTTATCTACATTCTCGAAGATTATTTCAGCATTCTTTTTAGGCAATCTGTGTACCCCTTCATTATTAAGCACCTAATTAAGCGTATCGATGTTTATTGAATAAAATTAGTAAGACGATTATGATTTATAAAGAGTTTAAGCCTAAGTTTGGGGTGTAAATATTCAATGAGATCTTTAGCGGAGGGGACATAATATGAGCCTTGAAATTAAGTGTAGTGTATTAGAGGTTGAAGATTCCTATATACCAGGTGTTAAGATACTAACAATGCATTGTGGAAGAGTATCGCTTAAGTTGGATATATCCAAGGATTTAAATCCTGCTGAGAAAGGTGATATAGTTAATGTAGGTGTATACAAATCGTTGCCGCCTTACAATAAAGGCGTAGATTTTGTAGCTCAAGGGTATGTAGTTGCAAAACGAAAACAAGATGATTTAATAAAGATATATATAAGTTTGTGGGGTTATTTAGTAATTGTTTCAACGGCTGACATAGAAATAGAGAGCATGTTCGATCCAATGGATAAGGTCTATGTGAAGATATGGAAATGAGGCTTTGGTTAGCAGATTTTTACACTAACAATGCTAGTTTAACACATTGGCTTATTATTTGTTGCGTATCTTCTACGTATATGGTGTAACAAAATTGAGTTATGGTCCTAGAACTGTGGCAAGCGAGCTTACGCGATTAATAGATAAGAAAATTATGGTAAGGCTTGCTGATGGTAAGATGTACATAGGTAAGCTGCTGTCTTACGATCCTTCAGCACTTCATGTAGTATTAGGCGATGTGGTGAATGATGATGGTGTTAAATTCTATCGCGTAATTATTAATGGTGATAGGATTTCTGAGATATTGGTGCAAGAACAGCCTCTATTCGATGCAGAGGAATTTGCGTCATTGCTTATGACGAAGCTGGGACTAAGATCTGATGTTGTTAAAGTGTTGCACGACACCAACGTCGTTATTGTTTATGATAGAATAAAAGTTGGTGAGGCAGGTGTTGAAGGTACAGGAAGTTTTGCTCAGAGAATATATGAAATATATGTAGAGTACATAGAAAATAAAAAGAAAGGTGCTAAGTAATTTGTTTCGAGGTCAAAGATATAGATCTACTAGGTAGGATAGGTAGATTAAAGACTAATCATGGAATAATGGAAACACCATATATTTTTCCTGTTGTAGATCCAACTTTAAAACGTCAGCTTGTGAAACTAGAGGAAATTAAGAATATAGGCTTCAATGGAATTATTACCAACGCATACTTATTGAAGAAGAGTATTAACAAGGTAGTGGATATTCACGATCACCTAGGTTTTGATGGAATTATAATGACGGATTCAGGAGCATATCAAATACTTAGGTACGGAAGTATCGAGGTATCTAGCAGAGAAATCGTTCAATATCAATGTGATATTGGAAGTGATATAGCGGTGATACTCGATATACCAACACCTTATAATGTATCCTACGAAGAAGCTTTGAAAAGCGCAGAGATAACACTTCAAAGAGCAGTAGAAGTAGCAGATGTAATTAGCACATGTAAGGATACTTTATGGACGTTACCAATTCAAGGTGGAATATTCATTAATGTACTTAAAGAATATGCTAAAAAGTCTGCGAATGTATCGGGATATGGCTACAGTATCTACGCTTTAGGAAGTCCTACAACCTTGCTGGAGAACTACATGTTTGATAAAGTCATTGAAATGATAATAGCTGTAAAATCCTCTATAGACTCTTCGCGCCCGTTACACCTATTCGGTGCAGGTCACCCCTTGATAATGCCTTTTGCCATCGCCTTAGGTGTTGACCTCATGGATTCAGCTAGCTACGCATTATATGCAAGAGATAAGCGATACATGACTAGGCGTGGAACCTATAAAATTAATGAATTACGGTACCTTCCTTGCTCATGTCCTGTATGTTCTAAGTATACAGTAGAGGAAATGATGGAAATGTCCAATGAAGAAGTAACAAGGCTTTTATCACTACATAATCTATATGTGCTTTACACAGAGTTAAAGGAAGTAAAAGAGTGTATACATGAAGGTAGATTCTGGGAGTACTTAGAGGAGAAAGCAAGAGCACATCCAGCAGCTAAAAGAGCCTTTGACATTATTAAGAGGCATCTTGAGTATATTTACCCGCGGAGTCCTTATATGAAGCCTAGAGGTAGGGGAATACTTATTTTATCGGATGATTCTATCTACAACCCTAAGGTTATGGTTCCTAGAAGAAAAATCTTATCAGAAATAATACCTGAAAAAACATGCGTAATTTTTGTACCTTTAACTAAGTTTCATAATGTTAACTATGGTAGATATTCTCCTAAGATATTTAATGGGGTAAGTAAAGTATTGGGGAAAGAAATACAATCGTGTGATATTTATTTATATCACCCCATAATAGGCATAGTGCCTAGCAATCTATTACCAGCATATCCTTTCTCTCAGTTTGAATCATATACAGCGTACTCCCATTCATCTATAAAAACATTGGTATACACATTTATCGAGTACTTGGTAAAAATAGCTAAAAACAATAAAGTTTTTAAAGGTACTGTGATCATACACAATCGCATTGAATGGCAATATGTATTTGGTAACCTCTTAGAAGCTTACGTTAATTTTCTAAGATCTAAAAACATAAATATCGAAATAATAAAGATTATATAAGAATAATGTTGCAATGAACAACATTACGCTCTAAGATGATGAAGAAGAGCCGAATTGATATGATGATGTAATTATCCTCAGCTGAGGATTAGATCAAATACACGATCGAATGTAACATCACAACTAAACAAGGTCAAGGTAGCATCACCATAATTTATGTCGATCAACATCATATATGTTAATTCATCATTAAACAAAGCACAGTTTTAATTATGAAGCTTCAGGAAATCTATAACATAATAATATTGTTGACTAATGTATCCTAATCATCTAATTGATTAATGAATAATATTTAGTAATTGTTGTATGTGAGACCTAAACTTATTATTAAGGATCTTATAAATCAGATGATTATAAATTGAATGCATTACGGTTAGCGGTGTAAATATTGACGATGGTGAGTAATATAGCAGTTCAAGAAATACTATTAAAATAAGCTTCAAAAATGAGTATCGTCGGTAGGTGTGTATTCTATGCTTAATATAGTTATTGATTTAGAGTTGATGAATGATACAAGTGATTGTTATTAGCTTATACTGGGTTCTTCAAGAAAATGTCATCCATTCATGGTGTAAATTGTTAACGGTAAAGAGTTTGTCAAAATATGTGGTAACTTAATAGCTTTTTAGGAACCGTCAATATAGTAAAATGCCTTCATTAATACTATCCTCGAGGGCAAACAAGAAGTAAGCTATTTAATATCATGTAAAGTTAAAGGCTTTTGAATAACTGCATCGAAGAAAGTATTTGAAGCCAATAAGTATTATGGTGAGATAGGTAAATGTAACAGAATTTTATTATCTTTGTTGTTATTTAAGTATAAATTAGTTCAAAGTATTTAAGTCTACTGTGTTAAGAAGATGCGGATGAAGTAGCTATTTCGATTTAAAAACTAAGGCGGTATTTATGATAGATACTAGAAAAGTTAAAGAAGATTTTCCTATATTTAAAGTGTACCCTGATTTAGTTTATCTAGACAATGCTGCTACTACGCATAAACCCATTCAAGTAATAGAAGCAATTCGCGAATTCTATTCGCAATTTAATGCGAATATACATAGGGGGGTGTATAGATTAAGCGTTAGAGCCACGGAATTATTTGAGGAAGCCCATGAAAAAGTTGCAAAGTTTATCGGTGCTAGTAACTGGTTTGAAGTAGTATTTACAAAGAATACCACAGATTCCATAAACATACTTGCTTACGCCCTTCTCAACCATCTTAGTCATGAAGATGAAATAATAGTAACATTAATGGAGCATCACAGCAATATACTTCCATGGATAAGATTGGCAGAGTTAAAGAACCTAAAGATAAAAATTATTGAAGTAACCGATGATGGATTACTAAGATATGATCAACTAGCAAACTTTATCACAAAAAGGACAAAAGTTGTAGCTTTTACACATGTGTCAAACGTCTTAGGAACAATAAATAATGTAAAGAGTATTGTAAAAATGGTCAAAGAGCTATCAGATGCCATAGTTATTTTAGATGGTGCTCAATCGGTTCCTCATATACCTGTAAATGTTAAAGAGCTAAACATCGATTTCATGGTCTTTAGCGGTCATAAAATGCTAGGACCTACAGGTATTGGTGTGTTGTGGGGGCATGAAGATCTTTTAGAATCTTTGAAACCTTCAATCTATGGTGGAGACATGGTTGAAAGCGTTGAAATATACGTAAAAAACGGTTCAATAATTAATAAGAACGTTAAATATGCCTCGCCTCCATGGAAATTTGAAGCAGGTACACCAAACATTGCAGCAGGTGTTGGTTTAGCTAAGGCTGTCGATTATCTTATGGGTATAGGAATGGAAAATGTTTATAAACATGGTAGAGCATTGACCGAATATGCAATTAAACGGTTGCAGGAGGAGTTAGGTGATAATATACTAATTATAGGTCCTAAAGATGTAGATCTTCGAGGAAGTTTAGTATCATTTACTATTCGTGGTGTAGACCCGCATGTTGTAGCAACGCTTCTATCTATGAGCAATATAGCTGTTAGAGCTGGTTTTCACTGTGCACAGCCTTTACACCTATACCTTGGTCTTAAGAAGGGTAGCGTTAGAGCTAGCTTCTATATATACAACGACTTTAACGACGTTGATGTATTTGTAGAAGAACTAAAGAAGATACAAACGTTAACTATCAGTTGAGCTTATGGATGTGTCTGCGAAGCTTAGAGTAGAGTCCTATTTAGTAGTTATGAGGTCTTTAACCTATAGCCTCTATTCATAAGTTTACGTGTGCACTTAAAGCAGAATAAATGCTTCTTTTCATCTACTTCAAAAACCGAGTTGCTGAATCTCATAACACACTGAGAAGTCGAACAGTGATTTAATCCTATTAAGTGACCTAGTTCATGAACAACCTCTTTTTTAATCCTATGTATATAATTGTTAAAATCAGTCCACATTTGTAGCCTATATGTAAACACCGCTGCCGTTCTTGTAGCGGGTATAGCAAGCCCGAAAACGAAGTTTAGGCTAGGTACGTATGCATCGACATTAGCTAAGAGTACAACGTAATGCTCTGGTCTCCGAAAAAGTGATGCTAGATAAATAACCCCCTCTGCATGGTACTGTTTTCTACGTGGGTCATATAGGTGTTCCGGTATATCTATGGGACTCTCTAATATTTTGACATGTACGTCCTCAAAAATTTCGTACAGTACTTCGCTGCAAGATCTCAATAAGTTGTGCTCTATTTCCTGAGTTCTAAGTAGTAGCACATTTAGTTGTGCTATCATGATTTTTACCTAATAGGTTTACTTCGATCTGAAATTACTTAAGTTAAACACGTGAAACTCAGTAAGGGTTGAGTTCTTCATCTAATCCGAATTGGAGTCACACATCATTGCGAAATATTATCTATAGTTTCTCTCTAAGTAAGCTTATTTACTTAGTAAAACATAAACTTAAAGTGATCCCGGTGGCCCGTGCAAAGAAAGCCCCGTGGTACCGGGGTTGCATGTGCACGGGGCGGGCCACCCCCGGCCCTTTTTACTTTTCGTTAAGATCTACATACTGTAACCATAGAACCTTTGGAAATACCGAGGAGATCCTTTGCAGAACCTTTATTAACAGCTAGTTCTGCTAATCCGAAGCTATTCTCGTATAGAACTAGCGTACCTTTTGGTGCAATTGAAAATGTTTCTTCAACTTTTGCGGCAAACTTTCTCTCTTGAGAGTAGATATTCGCTGTTGAACCTATGTTAAGATCAAGTAACTGCTTTAGTTTATTGAATTGCGTTGATAGCATTAAATTACCAAATTTATCAACATGCACAACTTTGAGTTGTACACAGTTATCTATAATTCTCAAGAAACCTAAGCCTATGTCTGGTTCTATTAAGGATTCTTTATCAATACTTCTACCTAAATTTTCAAATTTTGCACCACATACTATATGGGCTGCTACTGGCATAAATATGTCTCTACCATGGAATGATTTTGAGATAGGTTTACGAAAATAATATTCGTTCTCCAACAACCTGGTCTCGACTATACCATCATCTTTTGCTGCAGGCATTAAAACACCATTGTCAGGTCCTATTAATATGTAATTCTGTGTAGCTATAGCTATAGCTCTTCTACTGCTTCCAACACCGGGATCTACTATTGCTACAAATACTGTGCCTTTGGGGAAATATCTATATACCATGTATAGAATTAATGCAGCTGATTCTATGTCAAAGCTACTTACGGTATGAACTATATCTAGAATTTTTGCTTCAGGACATATGCCTATAGCTATAGCCTTCATAGTTGCAACATATGGATCTTCTAAACCGAAATCAGTTAATATAGCTATAACGCCGCATGTTCTTGGATACAGCTTATTTGAAGTAATACTTGATGCATTAGGATGCAACAATAACGAACACCTAGTTTAGTTCAGCTCGGAGAGTTCCAATCATTAGCTCAGCCCGTCTTGAACTCATCATAAACTTACTTCTATTATCTTATACAGTAATAGCGGAGCTATAAACCTTTGCTATAATTTTAGCTTAATAGGATTTTAAAATCTACACAACCTTCAATACATAACGATTTTAGTGGTAAAAATGGAGTTAAATGAAGTTTGCTTAAGGTTGAAGCGTTTCCTGGGATTATGCAATGAATATATTAACGTAGGTGTATTGGAGGGAAGATCTGATTATTATATAGTCCGATACTTAGTAATAGCTCTAAGGAATCTTGTAATTATAAGGCAAGAATTATACCAGGCTCTGGTTAATACATGCGGTGAAGACCTAGTTAAAGAGCTAGATAGCATGGGTTTACAGTTTTTTAATGCAAGGTATAGTTACGCTGAAAATCATAGTATACTTAGTTTATTAAAGCGGGTATGCCCCTGTTTTATCAATGCTTTGACGATTTACTGCTAAGGCTTTTTTCACTTTCTATGAGTTCTATTGCCTTTGCTAAATCACCGTCAGCTTTAACTACAGCTTCCCTAGCTTTTTCCAAGGAGACATTCGTATACTCGGCTACGAATTTTATATCTTCTTCAGATACCGTTAGCGCTGTTTGGGATGATGGTAATACAGGTTCTTCTACAGCAGGTTTAGTTTCTTCACGAATGGTTTGACTTAATACATAGAACATTTTCTGATTACCAAACTCTATAACAAAAACCTCAGGGTTTTCTAAAACGATTTTTTTATTATCTAACTCTATATAGACAGCTTTTGCATTCTCTACTTGATCCATTTTTACGCCAAGTTTTTTCAACTGTTTTAACTGTTTTTGAAGTTCACGTGGATTTACTGGGAGCATGCTGGACCCTTATTCTTTAAATGTATCTGGGTATTTATAGTATTCATAGTACTGAGATAGATGAGGTTATAGCCGTGTCGTCTATAGAATTAAGTGATGCTGATTTTAAGCTAGATCTAACATCTATTGGTTTTTGTATCGTTTCTTTACCTTAACAATCAATCCTTTTCGCTCTATTACTTCTACTTCTTCACCAGGCTCTATAATTTCATTGCTTTCAGCTATCCAGAGCTCTCCATTAATCATCACGTATCCTTTACTCCCAGGCATTAGCTTGTCAATAGCTTTACCAACAATTCTCTCCTCAGGGACATATGCTACTAATTTAGGGGATTTCAAGGCCTTAATGCTTTTATATAGTATAAATAGAAATAGTGATCCTAGAGATATGGTAAGTATCATCAGTGTACGCCATATCACCATAACGTTAACGGTGTACGAAGCTGTTGGTAAGGGGGATAGAAGTATTCCTGTAAATAAAGCTACTAAACCTGAGACCCCGAGTACTCCAAAACCTGGGGTAACAAAAAGTTCTACAAATAGTAGTATAGAGCCTAAGGCTATCAGTAAGAAGGATATGATTCTACCGCTTATATCACCTCCTACTAATGCTAGGAGCAGAAGTAATACAGTTATAGGTAGGAGCTCTATCCTACCTGATGTGATTAGAATAAGTGTTCCAAAGATTCCTATGAAGAGCAGTATAGAGTTTACAACAGAGTTTCTAAGAAAGATCATGGCATAGATATCTACGTCGGGGTTTACTTCTATGTATTTAACTGCTTCTAACTTCCATATGGTGCCAGAAACATTCAATTCAATCCCATGAATTACATGAAGAACTTCGTCTAGCGATTCAGCAACATAATTAGCTACGCCAAATTTTACAGCTTCTTCACCTGTTAGCACAAGATTTTCATAGACAAATCGCCTGACTAAAGATATATTTCTATTTCTAATATTAGCGCAGACTTCTAACGTTTTAACTATTGGATTAACAACTTTACTTTCGTTCAAAAACACTATTTCTCCTGTAACTGGGTTCACAGTAATAGGCTGGGTAGCACCTATAACACCTGTACGGCTCATTACAAGCACGTGTGAAGCTAGCGCTATCAATGTACCTGCGCTATATGCTTTGTCCTTTACATATACTATTGTAGGCACCTTACTTTCTAGCAATAGTTTAGCAATATTAAGAGCCGGATCGAGGTAACCACCATAGGTATCTAAGAATATTAGGAGTGGAGCACCCCTATTTTCAGCAACATTAAGTGTTCTACTGATGTACTCCTGCACGGGGATATCTATCAGAGATGTATAGCCTTCAATCTTAATCAGAATAGCATAATCGCTTGATCTTACGTTTGAAGATAATCCAAGTAAAGAAGGTACATATAGTGTTAAAAATATTGTGGATATGCAAAGAAGTGCTAGTAATATTCTATTGTATAGCACCTTCACCAGCCTTTTTATGATGTTTAACTGATAATGCTGATGAGATTGTTGCGGCAGAAGCTATTTCCTTTAGCGAGGTTTCTGTTATTACTATTAGATTCTTTTCCTTAGCTATATCTGTATACGTTTGCAGCTCTCTTAACCTTAAAGCGGATGGGTGGTTTTCATAGACTATCGCGGCTTCTGCTATTATTTTCGCGGCTTCTCTTTCAGCTTCAGCTTCAATGATTCTTGCTCTTCTAAGTCTTTCAGCTTCAGCTTGTTTAGCTATAGCTCTTATGAGATCTGGGGGTAACTCCACTGATTTTAGCGTTAGAAGGGAAACCTTTAGCCCCCAAGCCTCGGTAATATTATCAACAATAGACTGTATCATTTTTGCTACAGTTTCTCTCTGGGTTAATAACATGTCAAGATCGACCTGACCTATTACATCCCTTATCGAGGTTTGTGTGAGTAGCGCTATGGAATAGTGGGGATCTTTAACCTTTAGAACAGCTTTTTCAGGGTCTACAATACGGTAGTATACTACAGCATCAACTGTTACAGTTACATTGTCTTTAGTTATAACCTCTTGCTTTGGAACATCGATGGTTAGCAGCCTTAGATCCACAATAATACCTTTATCTATGAAAGGTACAAGAACTATGAGACCAGGACCCTTAATGCCCTGGTATTTACCTAGTCTAAGAATTATAATTCGCTCCCATTCTCTTATAACTCTTATATACCTTGCAAGAATTGATGAAAGAATTATTATAACTAATAATATTATAATAATAGTTAAAGGATCCAATCAGTTCACCTCTTATTCTAAGACTAGAAATATGTGTAAGGTTATAAGTTCATAGCCAGAGATACAGGAATTCTAGGACACAAAATTTTTCGGTAGGCAGTTCTCTAAGATACCTTGGTCGAAGAGGTTACTTTAAATTATTTGAGTATGTTTAGATTTCAATCTAAAGATTACTACATCACCTGTGCTGGAAACATCTATATCGGCGGTTTTGGCCATTCCTATGAGTAAATGTGTTAATACCTTCTTTACACTCGATGTAGGCACTAGTACGAGGGAACTTCTTTGGACTATGGCTAGGTCATTTCTAAGAGCAAACCTTTCAATGAATTCTACTACATCTATTCCTAATTCTGCCAAGGCTTTACCTATTTTTTCCCCTATAACCTCCGCTTCTTCAGGTTTAACTGTTATTTCAACAAGTTCGGTAGGGATATAAACAAAACCTAGCTTGGACAATATTAATTCAATTCTTTTCTCATATAACACCTCAGGAACGTAATACCCAAATTTTTCGAGCTCGATTACTTCCTCTAAAAGCTTACGCATATAACCGACAATACTCATTCCCCGAGACTTCGATATATTTTTCAGCTCTTCAGCTAAATCCATGTCAAGACCTATACATCTTCTAGTCTTCGACAAATCCCCTCACCTGGGCAACAATAAATAGATCTTTAACCTCTATCTCCGAGGCTTGGAGATTGTACCCCCTAATTAAACCTTCAAATAAGCATTTAGCTACATTAACCATTTCCGGGCCATGACCTACAAAACTTACAATCACTTTATAATCATTTCCTTCTACTGTTACATCTATAGATGATGTTGGTAGCCATAAAGATATGGCGCGCTTAAGTTCATCTATGGTTATAGCTCTTTTGATCCTACTTAGTTCACCGAACCATGTACCGATTCTAGTGTATTCCCTACATAATTGATCAAAATGTATAGAACCAAGACTATTGAGTAGCTGATTTATTATAGGCATAGGCATCATTACTCCGCCAAGTCTCTTTATATCATCTAGTGCATCTAAAGCTGATATAACATCTAAGACATTGCTTTTATATCTCATTATTTTCAGAATAGATGTAAGGATACGCTCTATAAGAACAAGATATGGTATGCCAATTCTTTCTCCAATTCTTATAGCCTCATCTATTATCTCTTCAGATATAGGTACCATTCGTCTTCTAGGCATTTAAACACCCTTAAAACATAACAACTACCTACAGATTAAGAAGTATACGTGGGAGTATAAATATGTGTACGATCTCCTGCAAAGTGTCTGCTTTTGAATACACATGTATGTTAGTATTACAGGGTGTTTAAGTAGGTATCTACGTAATATTAAAGCCTTAGTTTAAGTTAAGCTACCTAGGAATAGATGAGCTATCTACTAAACAGACCATGAGCGCAATTTTTCTATAGCATAATAAATCCTATACTGCCCAGATCTAATAACATTAACATTATTACAGTATTTGGATTAATTTTCTTTAACGAATTTAACCTTAATTACTTCATCGTCTTCGTAAACATCTGTTATCTTAAACCTCATCTTCTCAGCTATTATTTCTAAAATTTTTATCGAAGGTATATCATCTTTGCTAACTATTACTTGTATCTCTTTAGAGCTTATATCATTTAGTAGTCTAACAAGTTTTACTATGGGATGCTCGATACAGGTTGTATTTTCTCTAGTTAAATCGATGATGTTACTCATAAAGCTTACGCCCAATCCTACTAGTGTGCAGCAATAATTTTAAGTTTGGTGCAGGAATTAACTAGTTAATGCTTCTAAGTTTAAGGTACTTCAATAGGTGTACTTATTAGGTTACTAAAGGTGTTACTTAGCGATAAAGACTTGCAGGGAACTTTATATGGGTAAAAGGATAGAGAAGTTAATGAAGCTAGAAGAAGCTGTTGATGTTTTAGCTAAAAATATTAGTATAGAACTGAGATCAGAGAGCGTAAGCATATTAGATTCGTTGCATCGAATTGTGGCAAGAGATATTGTTGCAGAGCATGATTTTCCATTTTTCAATAGAAGCGCTGTTGATGGTTTTGCTGTTAGGGCTGAAGATACTTATGGGGCTTCGGAGTCTAATCCCATAGGTTTAAAAGTAGTAGGGGATACAAGATCTCGAACTTTAAATATCGTTAAGCCTGGCGAAGCGGTAAAGATCTACACAGGCGATCCTCTGCCCTCGGGAACCGATGCTGTGGTAATGCTCGAGGATGTTCTTGATTACGGGGATACCATATATGTATTGAAAAGTTTAAGCAAATACGCTAATGTTGCTCTACATGGTGAAGATATCCAGCAAGGAAAGAAACTTATTGAGCAAGGCGAAGTAGTTGAACCCAAGCATATAGTGGCTTTAGCTACTTTGGGGCTGAACAGCGTAGAAGTTTACGAAAAGCTACGTATATGCATTTTATGCACAGGAAGCGAAGTTGTAGAACCCGGTACAATAAGCATCAAAACAGTATTAGAGAAAGGATTAATATTTAATTCCACGTCTTATCTTTTATTAAGTTTTCTAAGGAGTTGGTCATTTGTTGAGCCAATATACATGGGTATCGTTAGAGATATAGTAAACGAGGTAGAGCTAATGATAAATAGAGCCCTTGATTTATGTCACTTAATTATAACAACAGGTGGTGCCGGTCCTTCAGATTATGATGTAACGCTTGAGGTTGTAGAGGGTATGGGTGGTAAACTGATTTTTAGAGGGGTGGCTATGAGGCCTGGAAGACCTACAAGCGCTGGAATAGTTAACGGTAAACCGATTTTCATGTTATCCGGATACCCTGTAGCTGCTTTGATAGGTTTAAGATACATTATTTTTCCAGCATTAGAGAAGGCATTGAAGATACGGATACCAAGGAAGATCGTTGCGGCTAAACTAACTAAACATATTGCTAATGTTGCTGGGTATACAACTTTTGTTCGCGTAAAATTAAATAGATGTCGAGACAACCTATGCGCCGAACCTATTGCATCTATGGGTTCAGGTACTATATCAACGCTCTTAGATAGCGATGGCATACTAGTTGTACCAGAAGATGTAGAGGGGTTCGAAGAAGGTCAGCTTGCCGAAGTAGAACTTCTTTAATTTTACATTTAAATATATTTTAGCTTAGCATCTTTAAACAGGTTGCAGTTAATGTCTAAGAGGAAGTTATTTCACAGATTAGCGTCAATAGATAAAGCTATAGAAGTGATAGATTGTAGCCTTGAATTAAAACCTAGAGGAATAGAAAAAGTAGACCTGCTGAACGCCTTAGATCGCATATTAGCGGAGGACATAATTGCGCCTATTGATTACCCACCATTCGATCGATCTGAAGTAGACGGTTTTGCTGTTAGGGCTGAAGATACTTATGGGGCTTCGGATATAAGACCCATTACCTTAGAAATAGTAGGCTCTATTAGAGTTGGTGAAGAACCTAAGAAAGAGGTGAGCTTCGGAAAAACTATTGAAATAGCTACAGGGGCACCTATACCACGCGGATGCAACGCTATCGTTATGGAGGAGCACACCCATAGAGAAAATAACCATGTCAAGATCTATAAATCTGTTGCACCACTTGAGAACATAACTATTGCTGGAAGCGATATTGCACGAGGCGAACTTGTCCTACCTAAAGGTATTAAGCTCGGTCCCTTTGAACTAGGAATCCTTGCAGCTTTAGGGTATAATGCTGTTAATGTGTATCTAAAGCCTAGAGTAGCTATTGTATCCACAGGCGACGAGATTGTAGAACCAGGTTCTAAGCTAGGATACGGACAATTATATGATTACAACGGTTTTGCTGTAACTATGTACTTAAGATCTTTAGGTGCCGAAACTTATTACCTAGGGGTAGTACCGGATAATGAAGAAGAACTAAGAAACGTATTACTACGCAATATTGACGAATACGATCTTGTTGTAACCTCAGGCGGTACATCGGCTGGTGTTGGAGATGTGGTTTATAGGGTATTAGAAGAATTAGGCAAGGTCTTAGTACATGGGCTAGAGGTAAAGCCAGGAAAACCAACAGTTCTAGGGGTTATCAGAGGTAAACCTGTGATAGGGCTTCCAGGATTTCCTTTCTCTGCTGTAACCCACACCATTACATTATTACGCTATATAGTTGAAAAACTCAGTGGCATCGAGCACCCTCTACTATGGCGTAACGTAAAAGCAAAAATAGCTCAGAAAATACGTAAAGAAGCAGGTAAGGATCTTTTCCTACCGGTTATCTTAACATATAGAGGGCTAGAATTTATTGCTATTCCTGTACCATTTCGCTCCGGCAATATAACGCCAATACTAAGATTAAACGGTATAGCTGTAGTACGTAGAGGCGTAGAAGTTGTTGAAGAAGGAGAAGTAGTCGATGTGCTACTTCAAAATCTCATAATCCCCGAGACAGTGTTCATAGGTAGCCATGACATACTGCTACCTTCAATACTTAGAGCTTCTAAGTTAATGCACATATCTAAGTTCATACCTGTAGGATCTTTATCTGGGCTTATGAATGTATCAAAAGGTTATGGTGATGTAGCACCTATTCATCTTTTTGATCCACTAACAAAAACTTATAATATTACCTACGTTAAGCAATACAAAAACATTGTTCTAGTCTCAGGGTATAAGAGAAAACTGGTGCTTGCATTTAAACATGGAAACCCAAAGAATATAAAGGGATTAGAAGACGCATTAAGGGATGATGTAAGGTTTGTGAATAGAAATCGCGGTTCTGGCACAAGGATTTACATAGACATGGTGCTGAAGAACATCGCTGATGAAAAAAGTATGAACTTTGAAGAACTTATACGGAGAATAAATGGTTATACGTACGAAGTCCCAAGTCATACAGGAGTTGCGGCAGCTATAGCTCAAGGTAGGGCAGATCTAGGTGTATGCATAGAGTATGCAGCGAAGTTATACGGGTTAGAGTACATACCTTTAACATGGGAAGAATACGATTTCGCTATAAACGTGCATAGCCTCGAAGCAAAGCAGGCTGTAAACAAATTTATAGAATATCTTAGATCATCAGAGCTAAAGGACTTAATAAATTCATACCTTGGTTACGAAGCTAAAAGCAGCATAGGGGAAGTGATATCGTTTTAGGCAAATACAAGTATCTTTTGAAGCCTATACCTTTACGTATCAACAATCGCTATGTATTATATATGACCAAGTTCAGGGTAAGAATAGTTTATAGTATAAATAAGTATTAACGTTGAATTTGAAGTAGTAAGGTTTTGTTGCAACGATTTTCTAGGTCTTTTAATTCATTGGATTATTGTTACTTTAAGCTTCGCCAAATACTTGGACAAACCAAGTTCCTCTATGACTTCTTTCTTAGGAGTACCGTTTTCACCCCACCCCATGAAATTGTAGTACTCTTTAACCATGGGCTCTAGTTCTACAACTTGATCCTTCGATCCCCCTTCTTTAAGGGGTTCACTTAGGAATCTCTTTGGCAGTATATCATCAGCTTTGGTTATTCCACAAGACGCGTTGAACAATCTCTTTAGCGTAAAGATTCTTTTAGCTATCTTCATTAGATCTGGCACGGTTTTCTTAATTCCTGTTGCGCATGTATATAAACCTGCTACATGGGCTGGTGGTATATCTACGAATTTACACAACCCCATAGATTCCTGGATTTCGCTCCACATCTCCATAGTTGCCACCATCCATCCTTTGCCGCGGTATTCGAATCTATCAACTCTTTCATATATTTTGAGGTCGTGAACTCTTTGACCTTGTTCTACTCTAAAGAATACACCGTACAAGTGATCAGCACCTCTATTCGATGTCGCATACTGTAAGCCTATTCCTTTGAAAGCCCTTGGATCATGCATAGGCATTTCAACGCCTTTAACATGCATGCAGAACTCGTTGGTGCCCCTCCCCATCATGTTGGATGCTTTTTGGCAACCTTCTGCAAGAACATCGCCAAATCCTTCTCTTTTAGCTATCATTTCAATGAGGTTTGATACCACTTCTTTATCACCCCACCTTAGTTGTATCCCTCCTGTATCGTGATTTGTTATTAACCCTCTCTCAAAGCACTCTATAGCCCAGGCAATTGTAACCCCTACCGAGATGGTGTCAACACCATATTTACAGCACGAGTAGTTGATTTTAGCTAAATAGTATGGATCGTCAATCATGAGAAGAGTACCTAAAGAAGCTATTGTTTCATACTCTGGAGCTCTAACTCTTCTACCATCTACCTCCGCTACTTTCCAGCATTTTACTGGGCAAGCCCAACAACCGTAGACGTCTATAACTATCTTCTTTTCCTTAAAGCTTTGACCCGTTATATTCTTGTATCCTTCGAATGTACCGAGGGTGAAATTCTTAATAGGCATATCGCCGTATTCATAGAATTCCTCGACTTCGCCAGCTGTACCGTATACGGCTAAGATTTGCGCTGTTGGTGATGACATTATAAGCGGTAGTAACCTAGATAGTATGCTTGTTAGCTTTGTAGCATCTTTAATCTTAATCTTACCTGTACCTTTAACAGCTATCGCTTTAAGGTTCTTAGAGCCCATGACAGCCCCCATGCCTGTTCTACCACCCATCCTAGGTCCGTTGGGTTGGATGTCAGAGGCTACCGTTGCATATCTTACTAAATTTTCACCTGCGGGGCCTATTGCGGCAATCTTTGCGCTGCTATCGCTCAACTCTCTTTTTATAGTTTCATCAGCTGTAAAAATGTCTAGCCCCCAAAGCTTTGAGGCATCCCTTATCTCTGCTTCTCCATCTTTAATGTAGAGATATACAGGGGAAGAAGCTCTACCTTTGATTACTACGCCATCGAACCCTGCTTTCTTTAGCTCGGGACCCCAATAACCGCCTATGTGTGACTCTCCCCATGCCATTGTCAAAGGAGATTTAGCTGCTATTATATACCTACTAGCTCCGTATACAGGTGTTCCTGTTAAAGGTCCTGTCATGTATACGAGCACATTTTCCGGGTGAAAGGGATCTATCTTAGGATCTGGTATCTCCTCAACAACTATTTTGGTGGCTAAACCTATTCCCCCAAGAAATAAATCTATATCGTCAGGATTAAGCGGTTTCTCCTCTACTTTTTCTCTAAACAAATCAACATAGAGTATACGACCTACATAGCCAAAGTATTCCTGCTGTGCCATCTCTTATCACGTTATCTACTTTTCTATTCTGTAAAGTTTGAAATAGAGCTCAACATCTCTTTCCGGTATGGTTGGAGGCTCTTTTCCAAGCACCATGGCTACGAACTGAGCCATTGCAACTTCTTCAAGTGTTTCAGCTATAGCTTCTGCTTCGTAAAGGTTAGCCCCCATGGCAATTATCCCATGGTTTTGAAGGATAATAGCTCTAGCACCACCTGCGGCTTTCTCTGTTACAAGCTTCGCTAACTGATCAGTACCAGGAAATGCGAAGGGGATAGTTTCAACTTTTCTTAGCACCATTACAGCTTCAACGGTTATAGGTTTTATACCAATGCCTGCTAAGGCTAATCCCAATGTTACAGGGTTATGAGCATGAACAACAGCGTTAACATCGGGTCTAACCTTATATATTGCGGCATGAAGGGGCCATTCAATAGAAGGTCTGCCAAAACCATCAATTAAATTTCCATCTAAATCAAGTTTTATCAAGTCATCAGGAGTTAACTCGCCTTTAAATATTCCGCTCGGTGTTATCCAAAACTCGCTAACTCCAGGCAGTCTTGCACTAACATTTCCACCAAGCGCTGATACAAGTCCTCTTTCAAATAGATTCCTCATAACTTTACACACATCCTTCTTTAGCTGCTCTTCGTCAAACCCTAAACCTATCTCGCTCATAGCCTATACCCTCACATCAACTGCAGTCATAGGTTATTTAAATCTTATGTTAATTAGGCTTATTAAGTGTATAGTATTTGCTAAATCTCAGAGAACGGTGTCTAAGGTGGCTAATAAAATAAAGGTGACTTTGAAGGTATTTCCTCCGTTCTCGAAGAACCCAAATAGTATTGAAGAAGATCTATACCTATGGGAGAACTCAACGTTAATGGACCTCCTAGTAGAAGCCTCTAATCAAGGTCTAATCAATGCCGTTGAGATAATATACAATGACGAAGTTAAAGATGGCGTAGTCATTTTGATTAACGGTAGAAGCTCATTCAATTTAATGCAAAAACTTACGAACGGCGATAGAATATCAATACTCCCCCTAGCCCCTGGAGGATAACACCCCAAATAATTATGGTAGTTTTTTTAAGGTTCAGCAAATCCTATTAACATTCCCTGTTAAATAATTAAGCAATAGTATCTACGAATAGATAATACTAGAGCCGCCGGCGGGATTTGAACCCGCGACCACCGGCTTACAAGGCCGGCGCTCTACCGCGCTGAGCTACGGCGGCTTCCATATTCACATATTTGCTAGGTATAGCTTTATTAAGTTTTATTGTTTTAGTCCTTGTCTTTGTGTTTGATGTTTTAGTGTTGCTTTTATGTTGAGTTTTATTTACTGCATAATTTATAAATTTGGTTTAGGGTAGTGATTTAGGGATTCGCTGTTGGAGGAACTTGATATAGCTAAGTCTCTTCCAGGATTTTATAGGGCTTATCTTCAAATAACGAATTTTGTTTCAAATGCTTTATCTGTACTAAAAGCAGGTCAGGTTGAGAGATTTATTGATATATTGGAAAACGCATACTATAATTTGAAGAAAGTTTTAGTTATGGGTGCTGGTAGAAGTGGACTTATTGGGAGAGCTTTTGCACTTAGGTTGAAGCACCTAGGTTACGATGTTTATGTATTAGGGGATACAATTATTTCGCCTGTAAGCGAAGGAGATGTTGTTGTAGCAATATCTGGTTCAGGGAGAACAGCATTGATAGTTACAGCTGCTGAAGCAGCTAAACGCGTTAAAGCTACTGTTGTTGCAATAACATCTTATATAGATTCACCGCTAGCTAAGATAGCAGACATTGTTGTCGAGGTACCAGGGCGTACAAAGGTCAGCGATATTGAGGACTATTTTGCAAGACAGGTGCTAGGTATACACGAACCTTTAGCACCTTTAGGTACGTTGTTTGAGGAGAGTGCAATGGTTTTCCTAGACTCTATTGTAGCTGAGTTAATGGTTAGATTAGGTAAGAATGAGGAAGAACTTAGAAGTAGACATGCGAATATAGAGGTGTAGGGTCTACCGTAGGCTATTTAATAAAAACAATTCAAAGAATTTTAACCGAAAAGAGCGGTTAAACCTTCTGCTAGCTGTTCCTCTGATACGGTTTCTTTTTCCTCTTCTTTTTCCTCCTTCGGCTTCTCCTCTTCGGCTTTTTTCTCTTCAGTTACAGCTAGTTGTTGAGGAGCTTGAGGAACAATTGATGCTAGCTCAGGTACTTTTTGAGCTAACACGGATGCTAATGCGTATGCTCTTCTTAAAGCAGATGTTACTACTAATGATGCTGTTTCTTTGGTTACAACACCTAATTCAGCAGCCAAGTTACAAGCTCTTAAGTATGCCCTTGAGATAGCTACTTTAACTACGTTAGGCTCGGGAACAACTAATTCAACTGCGAAGGATAAAGCTGTTTTCAAACCATCTAGTAACTGGGTTCTTGTACCTTCAATATCTATTGCTAGTTTATCGGCTGGAATTACAAGACCTTCCTCGTATGCAACCTTAACATTAGGTTTTAAGAGCTTAGGTTCTATACCTAGTTTCTCGAATACTGAGACGAGTTCGGGTGTTACTACATCACCTGGTCTAGCTATAGTTGATTCTCTTGCAATCCAGATAACACCGTCTCTAACCTGGATAGGTATCTTAAGTCTGCCAAAGAGGCTCATAACGGGGCCAGGCTTCAACTCTGTTCTTATAGGCGGTATAACAATTTCGTGCTCTATTTTTTCGCCAGGCTTTATCCTGTACGGAACAGATATTTTATCTAGAACAAGTTTTGCTTCGAAGGAATTCACATTTGTGAATATAACCATACAGGATCCCTTCAAGTACTTAGCTATTTCATCTGTATTTGATATACCAAGTTCCTCCATGGCCTTAAGCAGTAACGTGTTTTTAATCATCTTAATGTAGAAGATATCGCTGTACCTTTGTCTTATGTATCTATAGAGCTTTGAAGGAGTATTTGCGTTGTCAAGGATTACTACAGTCCTGTATTCTTTGAGGAGTTTCTTAGTTTCCTCGATAATAATTCTTTTCTTATCTATAGAAGATCTTACCTGTTCTTCTCCAGGTTTCTCCTTCGAAAGTTTATGTACTTTAGTAAGAACCTCTAGTTGTTTTCTAAACTTAACCTTCATCATATTACACCTCTATAGCTGGGCTACTTGTTGTTTTAACATATATTCTTGCAACCTGGGTTAGAGGTCTTTTAATTTTCTCTTCTACATAGTGAAGAACATGCATAGCATTGTCCACAAGGTGATCTAAGATCATTGACTCTGTACCTATTCTGCATCCAACCCAAGGTTGATCCTTAGACCTAAGTCTCGTCATTTTTCTATAACGTGTAATAAAGTTCTGTACATCTGCGTTAACAGGTATAGGAACAATAGATCTACCGCGGGGACCTATTGCAGGCCCTAAAATTCTACCTGTGACTCCCATTAGTGTAGCTCTTACGAGCACGAAATCGCATTGCTGAGCTATTTTCTTAGCGTCTTTCTTGGTTATAGTGTCTAGTTTACTCTTAGGAATAACCATGTGTACTAACCCTGCATAGTGTGATGCAAGTTCATCTTCTAGAACTAAACATATCTCGGGCTCTTTACCAGGTCCATGGGGTAGCTCTACATCATCTCTAAATCTAAACTCTTGTTCTTTCTTTACATCTATACCTTTAAAGGTTAGTATAAGTTCTACGCTTTGTGTAAACTTCCACGGTTTTTTTGTCTTTATAGCTAGCTCAATAGCTGTTTTTATCTTAGGCTTCAGCGCATCAATGGATATGCTCACAAGTTTCACCTACTTTGCCACTCTGACTCATAACGTTTGAGGATCTCGTCATATAAGCCTTGATCGACTTCCTTGGTTACATCCCTCGGGTCTTTTCCATCGACTGTGAGCCCTATAGATCTTGCAGATCCAAGGATAGTTTTAACAGCGGCTTTCAATGTTTTAGATGTTAGTTCAGGCTTCTTTAGGATAGATACCTTTATCACATCTTCGAAGCTTATGTTACCTACTTTCTTATGCATAGGGTCTCCCGAAGGATCTGAAGCGCCTGCTGTTGTTAGGAGTAAGCTTGTTATAGTTGGTAGCTCTACCTCTAAGTCGTAGCTCTTATCATCTAGATCAACTATTACTTTAACTGTTACAGTGAAACCTTTGTATTTCTCAGTAACTCTATTTATTTTATCTATTACTTCTGCAACGTTAAGACCTGCATCAGTTAACGCGGGACCGAGAGGAGGTTCAGGCTTAGCTTCTCCACCTTTGATTTGGGCCTTCACCACCTTTATTCTAGCCATAGCTACTTCTCACCTTTGGCTAACCTAATATAGTCCACCGGAACCGTAATAGTAAGCGGATAGTTTGCCTCTAAAATACTAAGCGAAACCTCGTTCCGGGTTTTATCTATTGATGTAATCTTTGCCTTCATACCTCTAAAAGGTCCTGCAACAATCTCAACATCGGCTCCTACAAAAAGCAGTTCTATTAGCGGTTTAGGCTTAATCATAGACTCTAGATCTTCCCATCTAAGTGTTCCAGATACTTTACCCTTGATATGCTTTAACCCTTTGATAGCTTCGTAAACGCTGTGAAGTCCTCTAGTCTCCATAATTACATAACCTTTTAGGTTAGGTAAAGCCAGTATTGAGTATATAGGTATTTTGTTAATCTTGCTCCTAGTTTCTATCAGTAAAGCCACGTTATTCTCTTGTCCAGCAGTAGTTCTTACAATAAACAAAGTATTCTTTGGTACAACAGATGCACTTGTAGCTTCAGAGTTTTTTGTTAATTCGTTTTCTGGTCGAGAAATCATTTTTACACCTTTATCTAAGTCCTGCACCAAACATGTTGAGGACCATTGTTATAAGAAAAACTATTCCAAATGAAAGAGCTCCTGTGACTATGAACCCGATGGTTATGATTTTGAATATGTTCCTGAATTCATTTCCCTCAGGCTTCTCTGCTAATTCCAGCACCTTCCTAATATCCTTAAAGTACTCGATGAACTTAGAGGCACTCACGTTTTTCACCTAACTACATCATTTATTGTACTCTGTAAGCGCTATCTTCATCCTAAGCTATCTACCTAAAAAGTCTTTCTAGTATTGTTTTACGATTATATGAATCTAAATCTTCATAGCGTTGACCAACACCTAGGTAATAGATAGGCTTGTTTATACCAACAATTACGCTTAGCGCTACCCCCCCTTTCGCATCTGCGTCTATTTTAGTTAAAATAACTCCATCAATTCCTATCGCTTCATCGAATAATTTTGCTTGATCAATAGCATCGTTACCTGTTAAAGCATCCACTATCAAAATCTTTAGGTGGGGGTTAACAACGCGTACAACTTTTCTTAACTCGTCCATAAGATCTACATCTACGTGCATTCTACCAGCAGTATCTATTAAAACAACATCGTAGCCATGCCTACGCGCATAGTTAACACCATCGTAGGCTACGGCGGCGGGATCAGCACCATATTTACCCCCTATGAATGGTATGCCAAGGTTAGCACTATGCTTCTTTAGTTGTTCTTGGGCGCCTGCACGGAAAGTATCTGCTGCAACTATTACCGGTTTTAGTGAATTCTTTATTAGTTTGTAAGCGATCTTGGCTATAGTTGTAGTTTTTCCAACACCGTTAACTCCAACGAAAACTATTTTGACAGGGCTAGATTTCCCAAGGATTTCTCTAATATCATCAATTAGGTCTCTGGTTTCACCTCGGCTAAGTAGATAAGATATGACTTCTTCTGCTATACCGAATACGATATCGTTAGGATCTTTACCTCTAGGTATCTTGATATCACGTAGTTTTTGCTTAAACATATCTACTATTGTTTGAGCTACATCGACAGCTACGTCAGCTTCAACAAGTTCTAAAAATAGTTTATCGCAGAACTCATTTACCTCGTTTTCGCCTAGCTCTCTATATTTAAGGACGTCTGCAACACGTTGAGTAAAAGATTTTAAAACATCTCTTAGCTTAGATAACACCTTAAGATATCCTCTACCTCGGTCTTTCTTCCTCTTTAGCTAAAATAGCTAAATACTCTTGGAGTTTATTCTGTATCTGCGAATATATATTTAATAACTGCTTAAGTTCTGCTTCAGTTTTTCTAAGTTCATCTGTTACATCTTTCTCGAAGTTAAGGAGAATGCTCTTAGCTGTATCAACAGGTGCTACTACATATAGATCTCTTCCTATACGCACAATAGCCTTGTCACTACCTTCTAGGCGAATCCTTACATAGACATAGCCATACCTATCGAGGGAAGCCATTGTGTCTACTTGACCATATTGTTGAATATTTGTGAGCGTTTCATAGGCTAACCTAATTTCACGGATTTCATTTGTAAGCTCTAGCGATCTAGTTTGAAGAGCTTGGATAGCGGTTTTTAGCTCATCAAGCTGTAGAAAGAGCTTCTGAACACTTTGCTCAATTTCAGCTTTATCTAAGGACCTCACCTAATCACCACATAGGTTAATTTATCAAGATCGTGGATAGATTTGTCCTCAGCCTCCTCGGGGGTAATCTCGGTAACATCTACAATCTTGATGTTAGCTCTTTTAAGCTTGTGTTTACTCCCAAGCTCAGAGTATAGCTTCTCTAGTGCATGCTCTAGTTTTAGCGCTCGTATTTCTTTAGTGAACCTTATCCACTGAGGGTACCTATCGTAACCTATGAGCATGAAGCCTGTTATTCTATATATTTTTATCTCTTTACTCATCGCCGAACACCCTACTTATTCTCATTATCTCAGGACCCGTTGTTCTTTCACCAACTAGTAAACCTTTAGAGTTACCAACTAGTCCAGACTTTATAAACCCTATTCCGAAGTTAACTGTTCCAACATCGAATTTAACCCCAAAAAGCTGCGATAAATTCTTGAGATCATCCTCGCTTGCATCTGGATGAACTAAACCACCCTTGTTGTTTACAAATGCAGCTGAACCCACAGTTGGTATATCATCTATGGCGCCTTTTTCAACAACCTCAACCTCTAATATATCTCTTATATGCCTAGCAAGGTCTTCGTAGGCGTAAGGGCTAACAAGGGCAGCTCTATCGTTAACAAGGCATATATTTCCAAGGGCGGTATACTTAGTTTTCGCAATAGCTACGTTTCTTTCAAGTGCTTGCTTAATTATGTTGTATTCGTAATCTTTTACTATATGAGGTAATAAAACACCTTTGTTGTTGCCAACAACGAAGGTATTTATAAGGCTCGTATCGGCTATCGAAACTCTGTGTACGGAAACATTGAGTACCGATGAAACTATTTGTTCAAGTTTAGGCTCAGAATCTTTTGGTATAAAGGAAATTATATCGTTTGAAAATATGTATATACCTATATGTGGGTTGCCATGATAGTTGGCTTTCTCAATGATCAATATACCTTCTACCTCTTAACCGGCAGAGCAAGGCAAGCTTTATAGACCCCTTGATCCATTCTAACGAACTTTATGGCTATGATTCTCGGCGGCTTCTCAATTTTTCTCTTATAGATATAAACGCTTATCGAAGGATCTAGAACAACTTTACCGCCTAGGTGTCTCACGAGAAAAGCTCGTATGTACTTGATTGCTCTCTGTCCTCTGTTTCTTTTACCTCGGGCTCTAAAGATATTCCTCATATGTATTACGTATATACCTTCATTCTTTTCTTGTGGCATGTATATCACCACGTAGAGCTTTATACATCTTTAAGCTTGTTTCTCCTCCAATTCCTTAGCCTATAAGGTCTTCTAACCTTAAGCCTAGTTCTAACAGTTATCCACGTTGGTATAGGTTGGTTGTTTTTCTCTCTGTTTATAAGCCTAAGCTTTTTTGCTAATGGCTTATTATGGGCCAAGTATTTCACCTTAACTACTTCTCGCGTATACTTATTCTATATTCCCTCCTTGTTCTCGTGTATATCTCTTCCAATATAGCTTTAAGCTCTTCATCGGTTAAAGGCCTAGTGATTTTACCTTGTACCGCTAAAGCTATAAGCCTATCTTCTACAATCTTTGCAATCTCCGGCTTAACTAATTTTATGTTATATAAACGTTCTCTAGCCTCGGGGGTCAAGATAGTTCTTAGAATCTCCTGTCTCCTAGCTTCCTCAAGTTCTTTTTCTAAACGTCTTCTTTCAAGTTCTTGTCTCTTTGCTAATAATTCTCGGTACCTTCTCTCAAGTAGGGCGTCTACCTCTTCATTACCTACATCTTCATATCCCCCATATTCTGCATACATTCACATCACCTCGTGATAGGACCCTAGTATACAGAGCTAAAATAAAGTAGCTTAAATGTGTAATCCTACCTACTGCTTTATTGTGAGCATTATGTACAACTTTAAAGCCAATTATGCAGTTAGTTTCGTTGTTTATACCTCTTGTTGTAGTTGTTTTAAAGTCGATGTCGATCCGTACTTTACTAGCTCTGGTCTTACTTTAACTATTTCAGAGAATGCTTTATAAGCTATGGTATCTAGAAGTCTCCTACCTCTAGAGGAAAGCAACCTTCCTTTTTGTGTTTTGACCACAAGTCCTGCTCTTTCAAGTTGCTGAAGTATTCTCCTAATGTGTGAACCACCACATTTTCTAAAATGCGATGGTGCAGATCCTCTCCTTTCCAAACCCCCGTAAATCACCCTGAAGGTTCCTACACCCATGGGCTCTTCTGCTAAATACAGTTTCCTAAGTACTGAAGCAGCTCTATAGTACCACCAATCAGGGTTCTCTGGAATCCTTTCTTTATGGGGTCCTGTTTTCGCGAAAATAGCCCATGGAGGTGGTCTTACCTGGGGTACATTTTGTTTTAAGTACTGTACTAACTCTTCAATCAATTTATCGGCTGGCACATCTCTAACTGTAACCATCTTAACTACCCAAATTGAGGTTATCTTTATTGTTGTTTTTATGAGCTTGTGGTTGAGTCCCGGTTTGTAATTGTTGACCGGATTTATTAGGTGTATATGTTCTGTTCACTTTTTTCTTCGGCGAGTTTTTAAGAATTCTTCTAGAAATAAGAATATATGTGTATCCTCTCCTATCAACTATATCAGCATTCAGCTCTGCAGCAAGTTTAGCTATATCAGCTTCAGTAACGATGTTTCTAGCACCTCTTAAAACTCTTATCTTTATGCAACCTTGTAGTTTCAGTAACCTCTTAATTTCATTTATGATTCCAATATGAATACCTTTTTTACCTAAACTAACATCAGCTCTATGAACCCTTATTTTCTCTTTCCTCAGTTTATCTGCTAATTCTTGGAGTTTCACCATATTTTTCCCCACGTTTCACAAACTCATATCTATGGATCCACCCACATACCATACATCGAGTTATAATCCTAAGTGTTCTACCATCTCTACGGGTTCTAATCTTAGCATTTAAACCTGGCACCATGATAACACGGCAATTCCTGCATATCCATCTCTTAATATTTCTGGGGATCTTAACTCTTAATCTCATGGAGATCCTGTATATAAGCTCACCATATCTACGAGCAATACTGTAATCACGGCTTCTAACAGCTACAATGCCTAATTTGAAGAGTACATTTATTCTCTCTAAGACTATTACCCTGACTTTGTCCTTGTTATTTTTTCTAGCCATACTCAGATCAATTGAATGCTTAAGCTTAACCAGTATAAAGCTTTTAAGTAGTAGTATAAACAAGAGGAAATCGGCGCCGCGGTAGTATAGCCCGGTCAAGTATGCGGGCCTCTCGAGCTATGAAGACCTGTGCAGAGAAAGCCCGTGACCCGGGTTCAAATCCCGGCCGCGGCACCACAAGATCAAAAATTAACATAAGGTCTATGACTGTCTATTTATAGACACAGCTTGGATGAATAAATTTCTCCAACCATAAATTCAGAGAAGTCGAGATGATATATACTATGTCGGGATCAAATACTACTTTCACAAATTTAAGTAGGTTGGAAATACATAGGTTGACTAAAGAAGCTTTAAAAGGTAGCATTGAAGCATTAAAGATGGTATTGAACTTCTTGACAAGGTTTGAGATACGGTCTTTTAAGGTGATAGCTTACTTAATAGTTTATCAAACAGTAATGAATTTAGACCTTGAGCTAGGTAACGATTGCGAGAAATGCGGAGGTACATGCTGTAAGTCAGGACCAGAAATACCTTTGTATTCGTTTGATTTAGAAGAACTAAAGAATGTTGATAGCCTTAGTATAAGTAAAGCGATAAAATGTAGTAGTGGCTATTGTTATCTCTTACGCCCATGTGTATTTCAAGTTGAGTGGAGGTGCTTAATCCATAGATATAAACCGTATGCCTGTTTATCGTATCCATTTACATCTGAAGAAGTACAGTACTCAGTAATTAGTAATCCACGGAATATACCACCGTTACCTATTATTCCAGATACATGTATAGCTGCAAAGAAGGTCTGGATAAAAATATACTCAAAGATAGAAGAATTCAAAGAAAAGCATAGGAGGGCCCCCGAACCTCTTGAAGTACTTAGGTTAATGCAGACTACGACTTAGATGCCCTTTGATGTTGCGGTAATAATCTAGGCCCTTTACGTTTCTTCAGAGCATCTATTTGCTCAACTCAATTAGAATCTCTTCGAGTAAAAGCGTCAAACCTGCTATTAGTGGATAACCTGGGTTCAGTACTCAAGACCTAAATCATCTCTTAATCATACCCACGCGTTCATCATCAAAAGTTATTTTCCTTATTCGAATATTTAAGCTTGTTATCCATAGAAGCAAAGGTTTTTAGTCAGGGTAAATAAGGACATGAAGTTAATTAAATGGAAGGATCTTGATGCGCTAATTTCGGAAGCAGATTTAGTTTTAGAGGTAGTTGAAGCTAGAAACCCTATTGCTACGAGATGTAAAACCGTTGAGAAGATGGTTAAGAAGAAAGGCAAAAATTTTGTAATTATTTTAAATAAATGTGATCTGGTTCCTGCAAAAGTTTGTAGGGCTTGGGTTGAATACCTTAATTCATCGGAGGGTATATCAGCTCTATGCTTCTCTTCCAAAATCAGTAATACTAAGAGGCAACTCAAAAAAATGATTAAGTCGTTGACTATTACCACCCCTATCTTAGTAGCTGTTGTCGGCTACCCAAAGGTAGGTAAATCTTCGCTTATTAATACGTTAAAAGGTAAAAGCTCCGCCCCAACGAGTCCTTATCCTGGTTCTCCAGGATATACAAAGGTTATTCAAACATACAAAATAGCTCCTGGAATATATTTGATAGATGCTCCAGGCATTATACCGGTGCATGGGGAGGATGTAGAGCTTCAAATTCGTAAACAATCAATTGAAAAAATAGATAATCCCATACCCTTAGCTTCAAAGCTGATTAAGTATATACTTGAAAATAATAAAAACGCCTTTGTGGAAACCTATGGGATTAAAGGTGAAGATCCCCTGAAAATCTTAGATGATTTAGCTAGAATAAGAGGATGGTTTGCAGGTAAAGAAAAAGAACCCTATATTCTCGAATCGGCGAGAGCAATTATAAGGGATTATCTTAGAGGTAAGATAAGGGCTTACGTATTACCTCCTAATACACCGTAGCCCTTAATCTTAGAAATAACCTTTAGAAATTGCTCTTCTTCAAGTCCATAGAACTTGGCAATGGTTTTAAGATATTCCAGGTCAACGTTTATCTTGGATTTAATTATCTTCTCCACCTCGCACATTACACGGATTAATCTATCGTCTACGCCCATATTTCTTAAAATAGATTCTTCAAGGCTTAAATTGATTAACTTGGTGGATAGGATTAGATCAATCACTTTATTGAGCTCGTTAGGGACACCTATAATTGAATCCCGTAATTTAATAGCTTTCCTAGGAAAGCTAAGTCTATTTAGCTTGTATATCATGTATGTTGCATAAGGTCTGGGGTACAATCTATCAACGACCCCGCCTATAATGAAATAACTATACTTATATACATCGTATTCTGTTAGCTCGTCTGAGGCATAAGGATCCAATACCACAGTGTACTGAGGATCTAATGATTTATAGAATTCTTCTGAACTGAAGTAAGCTACAATGTTTGGTATGAGTATTCGAAGTCTTTGTCTAATTTCTGATGGTGCTGAGACAAAAACTATGTTTAGATCTGTTAACCATTTTCTGATAGTATTTATAGTGACAGCGAGTTGCTTTATTAAGCTATATTTTTCTTTATCGTGATGAAGCTCCCAAAGACTTAAATCAATAATGAATACCGGGGTTCTAGGTAGTATCTGAAGCAGTTTTTCCCTAACACTTAAAGTAACATCTTTTGTGCAAGGGATGTCTCTTCTCGATATAATGGCATCAGAATAAATACCTTTTCTAACAGTACTTAAGAGCACTATACCTTTGTAGAAACCTGTTGGAGTACCTTGTGCCTCATCAATGCATATTTGTATTTTTCCCAGAAGTAATGATATAGCTAAGTATGCAAGAAGATCTTCACTGCTATTTTTTGATGTGGTTGGGGTATAGAATAAGATACGTTTATCGATAGCTACAACACGTATACCATAGTCTCTTAATACTTGGGCAAAAATAGTTGCTGTGATACCTGGGTTACTGGGCATCTTCCGAGCCCAGTACACTAAAGCTGAAAGATTACTTAATTTCTAGATGCTCTACTATCTCGTTTTCTAAGGCCTTGACAACGTTCTTGTACTTATTTATGCTATGTGTGGCTAACGGATCTAAGCCCCTGAATTGTGCAACGTAAACACTAGTTACCCCAGCTATAAGGGAGCCTAAGAGGAACCGCTCTACTATATTACCACTTAGTGTAAGGTTGGCTGTTTTAATGCCTAAGGATTGTAGGTAATCATCGTAGAACTTAATCAACTTATTTTCATACTCTAGGTCGGAGTTAATCAGTATTGCGATATCCTTTATTTTGGATTTTTCCCATCCAACAATATCGTTGTGGAAAAGTTCTGGGAGGATCTCTATCTTTGCGGGAATTTTAGAATTTTCATTCAATTCATTTTTAAACCTAAATGCGAGGGCCTGATACCTTGTTGAAGCTACTATCGTTGGAGTAAAGTATTCCGAAAGTAAGCTGGCGATGCTTTTAGCTAAGTTCAAAGCCTCATCGACTTTACCCAAAACCTCTATCGATGACCTCAACGTATGCAAAGATAAGATCTCTAGACCACAGCTACTTAAGAGTCTTATTGAAGCAACGAGCATCATAGGCAATGCTAGCCGTGGAGCCAAACCACCTCTAACAACGGCATAGGGTAGATTCTTCGACTTAGCTAAATCAAGCAACCTACCCCCTGATGTTATAATGCCGACCTTAGCTCTGCCTTTTAAAGAAATAAGTGTAGACGATATTGTTTCTAAAGTATTGCCAGAATAACTTATGGACAGTACATAGGTATTAGAGTCAATTAAATTCCTTGGTATATAGAAATCCTTAAAGACACGTACATCTAAGCTACTGAACTCTAAAGCTATGGTTGCGAGCATATCGCCAACAATACCGCTTCCACCCATACCCGTTACAATAATCTTTTCTACATCACCGGCGTAGACAACGTTATATAAAGGGTAATCGAAAGCTTCTAGTGTGGAGCGGTACCACTGCAAATAATGTTCTAGCATTTCGACACCATACTTTTGGTATTCTAGGCTACGTTAAAAAGTACATGTATTTAACTTAAGAACTACAGCTTTACAGGGCGTTTTGAAGTGGTAAAGAACAGATTATTAACGACTCTGATGTTAACGATTTATATTCAAAACTTTTAAGCTATACGTAAATAGGGGTTGCGGGAAAAATTATGCCTGTCTTTATACTAGATGAAAACAGATTTTTAGAAATCGCAAAGAATGCTATAGAATGTAGAATTAAAAGAGCTGAGAAAAAGGGTATAGTAAAGCTTAAGGCAAGAACAAAACGTTATTTATACACATATGCTGTGCCAATGGATAAAGCTGACGCTACTGTAGAAAAACTGAAGACGGTGTGTAAAGATACTAAGGAGGTTTAAATGATGTGATACAATCCCATCTGATGGGTGATGATGGTCGGCGCTTCTGAAGACGCTCAATAGTATTTAGCATAATCGATAACAATATAGCCTGCAACTTCTACGGATATAGCTGTGGTTGGACACAGTTTAACACACCCATAGCATGCAATACACAGTTCATTGTTAACCTTAATACCTCTATTTTCATACTTGAATACACCTGTTGGACAAAATTTTAGGCATAAATTGCATAAGTTACACTTTGATTCATCTATTCTTACCTTGGCTTTTACCATTCTATACACCTATGCTTAGACTCCCAGCTTTACTAACTTATAGGGGGCTTAACATAGTTTTGCTTTATGTTCACCTAATGGTGAATTTAAATCAAATGTATTATCACTAGATTATTAGTATTCAAAATGCTTATTTAGTTTTTGTTATGTGATACATATTATCTATATATTAAATAGGTTAGACTATAATACAAAAAGTTAAAAAACTTCAGAACCTTTAAGTAAGAATTTCGTGTAAAGCAGAACCTATTGTAAGGTGTTAAAATGATTGATGAATTGAATGTAGCATTACTACTTTCGGTAGCTTACGCTGTACCCTACGTGGATACTAAAGGAGTTACAACTCTTAGCAATGAAGAGGTTTTCAAATTAGTTGATATGTACAACGATGAAGTTGAAAGCTACATTAAGTTAAAAGGAGTAAGAACAGTATCCTCCAAATCTATTAAGGAAGATGCCCATGTGTTATGCGATGGCACTCTAATTCATGTTGGTGTTTTCGAGGGCGGATACATACCATCAGAATCTTTACTAGGTTACAGGAAAATGTGTAGCGATACAATTATGTTGCATACTCATCCAGTACCTTTACCTATACCTACACTGGAAGACCTACTATCAATGTATCAAATAGGATATAGAATAGAATGTATATTAAGTAAAATAGATGAAGCGATAGCCAAGATGGTATGCGTAGAGCCTTTGAGGGAGCTCAAGGATGTTGTGCCTGTTATGGAGAGCTTTGTCGAAAAAGTGTATAGCTTAGTTGATAAATACATAGTTGTCGAAGACGAGTTTGGTGTACAGTTCTTACCGTATCCTTCGAATAAAAACCTTGGAAAGATAGAGAGTGAGTTCGTTTCGGTTATGAAAAAGCATTGTAGAGTTAGCGTAATTTCTTTCGATATGAATAAGAAAGAATACGAAATTAATACAATATTCTAAGCTATTAACTTTAGCTATTCTCGGTTGAATATATCTTTATAGGTAGATATTAAGCGCTTTAAGCTATTCCTATGCATAGGAACAACTTTCAATGTTGCCACATCGTATAGATAAGCATCGCCTAAGACGATGCTCTTTAGATAGGCAAAATCCTCTATATCGAGGTTAAAAAATCTCCTAGCGGTATTGAATAATTTCTCTAGTTCTTCCCGTGACCTTTCTTCAGGGTTTTTCAAGAGCTCTATGGGTATCAATGGAATAACGCCGAAAGGATAAGCAAAAGATGTGATACGTATATTACTTTTCGATGTCTGTATAACCTTCTTAACATGCCTAGCTATAATGTAATCGTACCCTTCTAAGATGTATTCTAAGGGGACTACGTTAGTTTCAACTTCTACACATATATCGGAAATTCCTTGTCTTGCATAGATATCGCATTTAGTAAAACCTATAGTCTCCTCTATAGAGGCATACTCAAAGCCTTTACCCACCAGATAAGAGTATAAAAGAACTTCTGCTAATACATGGGTTAACGACAGACCTTTATCGATAGATCTTAACGCTTTATGAAAAACTACATCAGCTGAGGACAACCCTAGCATATTGATAAAGAGTAGCAAAGTTGTTCGAGCTTCTAAGTTATTTATCAACTTAATTCACTTTATTAACCTTCTACTACCTACGTAGTTTTTTAAGGCTTAGCAAGATTTAAACAGATAAAAAACATGGGAATACCATGGGTATTGTAGTTATTTCATATTATGTACTCGACCCTGCAGGAAAAGGCATAGCTAGCAGAATAGCGGAACTCATGAAATGTGAACATATAGCTGATGCATGGAGCTTAGGTTTAGAGGGTCTTAGAGAAGCGCTTATGTGTAAAGATAGGGATATAGTTATGCTAGGCTTCGAACTAGATGTTATTGAGCTTGAGGTACTAGAAAAATTATCTGGTATCGCTAAGTACATGGTGGTTATTTCAAGACATAGCGCTAAATCGGGTAAACCAAGCCTTACAACTCATACGCCTGGAAACCCTTGGGGGAGGAATGATGCTGGCGGAAAGCCTTGGGAAATACCCCCCTCAAATCCAGGCTTAATGTGGTATACATTAAAGGAGTTGCAGAGGTTTAGTATAGAGTATGCATTGAAAGATTACGAGGTATGCTACGAGGTAACACACCATGGACCAACATCTGTGAGTAAGCCTATAACTTTTGTAGAACTCGGTAGCAACGAAAGTGAGTGGACTGATAGCAACGCTCATAACGTTGTAGCGTTGGCTTTGCTTTCGGCTATAGATAGAACAACAAACGAGAAACCCAACTGTATTACAACGGTAGGATTTGGAGGCACCCATTATGCACCACTCTTCACAAAAAGAGCTTTCGAAGAAAACGAGTGCTACGGTCATATGGTGCCAAACTACGTAATTAAAGAGCTATCATTAGATGAGCTAAGAATCGTAGCCGGAAAGGTCATGGATCTAACCCCCAACTGCCAAAGAGTTGTTATAGAGAAGATGCGAAAAGAAATTCGAAATGTTATTGAGGATGAAGCTAGCAAACGCGGTTTAGAGGTTGTTAGGTGCTAAACAACTTATTTCAGATTTCAAAGCCTTATCTTTTCGCCATTAGCTGGCGCATAGAACTCTATACCTAGTTCTTCTTTAACCTTGTACCCAAGGGTATAGATAGAGTCCTCAGAACCATGGATAAGCACTACTTTTTCAAGACCTTTAATAGATCTCACTATATTAAGCAGATCATCTGCACCTGCGTGGCTTGAGAAGTCGAACCAAAAAACCTTGGCTTTAATAGTGGTCTCTCCCCCGGTTAGCGTGCCATTGACTAGCAAGTTTCTACCAGGTGTTGTAGGTGATTGGAAGCTTACCAATACTATGGCATTCCTTGAATTAAATCCAAGTTTCTTAACGTAATATGCTGCAGGACCACCCTTGAGCATACCAGCAGGTGCCACAATTATATTTCCAGGTTCACCGCATATCTTCTTCCTTGTTTGCGAATCTTTGACAGCATTGAAAATGGTATGAGCCCTCTTTAGTAAGTCTATTCTATTTATGAATTCGCTATGCTCGAGATATATGGTCAATATATCTCGAGCCATTCCATCATAGTAAACATTTGCATAAGGCATTTTTTCGGCTAGCAATGCTAATATTTCTTGAGCTCGTCCTAAGGAAAACGAGGGGATCAATACGTTGCCGCCTTCTTCTAATACTGTTTTTAAGGTTTCTACGAATTTTTCTTCAACTCTAATTCGAGGAGGATGATTAAAGAGCCCATAGGTGCACTCCATAATCAGTATATCGGCTCCCACCCCGGATAGATCAACCCCCTTTACTAGTCTTGTGTCAATGGCATTAACATCTCCTGTGTAGAGAATAGCTTTGTTCTCGACAAATATTCTATACATAGAGCTTCCAGGTATATGTCCAGCATTTAAAGCTTCTAGCTGTATTCCGTTAATTTCTGCAATTCCTCCGATATCTATAGCCTTAGAGTTATCAAGCATTGCGACAAGCTCTGGGTACTCATATGGTATATAGTATCCAGATAACCTAATCATATCCTCTATCATCAGCTTTCCTGTTACCAGCGTTAACCTTGTTGCTATAGTTAAAGGTCTTGCTGAAATATACAGAAAAGGTGTAGCACCAATATGGTCGAGGTGAGCATGCGTTATTAAGACAACTTTTAACCTTGATGGCGCAACATGCAAAGGAAAGACTGGTCTATCTTGGTCGTCGAACGCAATGCCATAGTCAAGCAGTATTCCTGATTCTTCATCTTCCCAAGTTAACAGTACTGCAGACCTACCAACCTCTCTTCCAGCTCCTAGCACAGATATATCCACGATATTTAGTCACCTTTGAAGAGCATTACGATCTTGTAACCGAAGTTGATGCCATTATTATGCTGTAGAGTAGCTGGTAATGGGTAACCTTTGCCCGCTTTTAAGAGTTTTGGTTCATGTCTATACTTGATAGAAAGTTATTTAGGATATCGAGTATCTCGGTTATTTTAACCCTTAGGTTCTCTACGATATGATTAGGTAGAACAATGTTCTTAGCCCACATAACCTGGAGAATGTTTATAAGTTTATCCATGTTAAGTTGCGATAAGAGCTCGAAAGCGTATTTAATTTTTTTGACTGTTGCTTCTATCTCTTCCTTATTTAGTTCGACATACTTTATACCTCTTTTAGTAAGGGTATACACCTTTCGTTTACCATCAGTATAAGATGTTAGTAAACCCTCATTTTCGAGTTCGTGCAGTAATGGATATAGAACGCCGTTGCTTGGCATATATTGTAACTTAAACATATCGGCCATGAATCTCCTTAATTCATAACCGTGCGCTTTATCCAAGGTCATTATCGTGTATAGAATTAAATGCTTAAGTATACCTCTAAACTTAATAGGCGCTGTAATATATAGCACTTTGTTTCGCCATAAATAAACGATTAACGAACAGGATATTAATCTTTAACATAGCTTTTAGCTATGATACCGGTTGAGCCATATGGAGAAGGTGATAATCCTTAAAGACGTAGTTAAGATATACACAGTAGGCACCATCAAGGTCTATGGTCTTCGTGGAGTAAACCTTGAAGTAGATAGAGGGGGGTTCATGGCTATAATGGGCCCCTCAGGTTCCGGTAAAACAACATTGCTGAATATAATCGGCCTTCTTGATAGACCAACGTCTGGTAAAATACTTATAGATGGTATTGATGTAACAAGGTTGAGTTCAGCTGAAGTAGCTAAGATAAGAAACCAGAAAATAGGCTTTGTTTTTCAGTTCTTCAACTTAATTAACAGGCTTTCTGTGTTGGAGAACATAGAGATGCCTTTGATTGCGCGAGGGATTCCGAAAAGTAAAAGAGTTGAAATAGTTAAGGAAGCTCTGCTAAAGGTTGGAGGAGAGCTTAGCTGGCTTTACAAGAGACCTACTCAGCTCTCTGGTGGTCAGCAACAGAGAGTAGCTATAGCAAGAGCTATTGTTGGAGATCCTGAGATTATTCTAGCTGATGAACCTACTGGGAACCTTGATAGATCTAGCGCTAGAGTTGTTATTCAAACTTTTATGGAATTAAATAAAGGAGGGAAATCAATTGTTGTGGTAACCCACGACCCAGAGGTTGCTAATTGTACGAACAGAATATATATCATCAGGGATGGGGTAATGGCTGGGGTACGCGAATCTAATAAAAAAGAATGCATTCTGTATACAGCATAGTTATTAACTTAGTATAAAACTCTAATATTAATATTAATCTAGGTTTAAAATAACAAACTTAACTTCAATTGTATTCGTTACAATCATTACAACCAACTACTCATATCTTAATGCTACAGCTGGAGGTATTTTAGCAGCTCTATACGCTGGCAAAATACCTCCAACAATGCCAACGAATACTGTTAAGAATACGGCTCTCGAAATATTGGGTATACTAACCCTAGGAGCAGCCCTTACAACCATTACAGCTTGAGCAGTAGCCCTTAACTCAAATCCTCTTGAAGCTAATACATGAGCTCCCATAACCCCTAACGAGATCCCTATGATTCCTCCAACTAGGCTCATAATGATACTCTCCATCAGTATCATTATGAGAACTTGGGTATCTGTAAAACCAAGTGCCTTTAAAACGCCTATCTCTCTAGTCCTCTCTATAACTGATGTTATCATTGTTGCTGCGACACCTGCTATTGCAACGGCGAAAGCTGAGAGTGATGCAGCAAATGATATAAAGTTCATTGCACCGATAATAGAGCTTGCTATGTTTGCGATGCTCTGGAATGATATTATTGATGCTGAGTTTCCGTAGATTTGTTGTAGCTCTCTAATAAGCGTTGGAATATATTCGCTTCTCTCAGCTAGTACAAAAATACCGCTCCATTCATTTAAACCTAGGATTCTCTGCCCACCGGACAAGGGGAGGAATATTGTTGTATCAGGGCTAAGAATAAATGCTCCTCCAAATTCTTTGAGAACAGCTACAACAGATACAGAGGCTCTTCTAATTTCTGTTTTACTGCCTACTGATCTCATGTATGTTAATGTAATGACGTCGCCGAGTTCATAAACTCGGTTATTGTTATCATCGAAAGCTATTTTATGACCTACAACAGCTTTTAGGTATTCAGCATCGGAGGGAATGTATCCTTCCGCCATCTCTAACCCCCTTATAGTTTCAAATATAATGTCTATTGGTATTGCGTAAACGAATACGATTCTAGTTTGCGTACCTACTTTTACCTGAGCTTGTATAGAATAGAATGGCTCAACCCTTTTAACGCCTGATAAAGACCTTATTTGGTTCAAATCGCTATCACGAAACCTATATCCAGACTCTGGAAAGAGAACGATAGCGTTCTGTCCAAGCCCCTCGATTTGAGTAATAACGTATTCTCCATAACCGTCTATGACGCTTGATATCATTACAAGAGCTAGAGGACCTATAGCAATACCTATTATAGTTAGTAGAGCCCTTGTTTTTCTCTCTGTAAGAGCTTTAAATGCTAGTTTAAACATATCTAGAATAAATTGTATATAAGTCATTAAGTTAACCCGCTATTAACTCTCAATTCTCTCTATAGTAGTTTCAAGAGCTTTGGCATGGGTTTTTATGTACCTATACAGGATATATCCGATAGCAACAAGGAATACAACTATAATAAAGATTACTAGGTAGTGGTTATACAGTGGAATTATTTGTTGTGTTTGAGTAGCTATTGACGTTTCTACTGACTGTATTTGTAATGGAATTACGTAGTTTTCAATAAGGATTCTTCCGTAGTCATCTCTATAAAGTATTTGTAATGAAACAGTATCACTAACAGCTTTCTCGGGTCTCATTTCGATTCTGAACGCTGATTGCGAAGCAGGATCTAAATCCCCGATCAGGGTCTCCTGGTATTTATCGCCATAGGTAGTTCTTGCAACAACGCTTCTCGCCGAGGCTATTCCGTAGTTTGCAATAGTTCCAGAAACAGTTAGCAGACCATTTGCGAATCTCGCCTTGGCGTCAAGCAATGTGATATCTATGAAAGGCTCTACTATTATTGCTAGCGAGGTGTTAAAGAACCAAGTGTTACCGTAAACATCGCGGTAAACTATAGATAAAGAGAATGGTGCGCTCATGTATCTTAGGTATGTTTGAACGCCACCCCCAGCGGTCACAGATATCGGGTTATATATTAGCGTGTAGCTTAGGTTAACAGTTTTTGTAGGTAACATAACGTCTAAATATTTCACGGCTTGCTGTGGTATGAGTATCGATGAGTATGGGATAAGGTATACATACACATTGTATAGCGGTGCAGAACCAGTATTAATAATACCTATATCTAAAGTTGCAACACCTTTAGTAACTCTAATAGATGTTGGCGTAATAACGTCAATTAGCTTCGCAGACCCTAAAACATTTATGTTTATATCTAGCGGTATTCTCCTTACATTGTTCCAGTGATCAATGTAGTTTAGAGTGGCGTTAGCTACGTAGATCCCTACTTCATTTACAACTATATTCAATTTTAAGTAGAAGTACATTATATCGCCGTAGCCAAAGGAGTAGCCCTGTGGAGATAACATTGTTTGTTGTAGAAGCGTGTAGGCTAGAGACTGTAGCTGGTCTAAAGGTACTTGAAGTCCACGAGCTTGCTGCAGTATATTTATGTTTGACGCTGGCACAGTAGTTCTTGAGGTATTGGTCTCTGACGCTGTAAATCCTCTTGGTAAAACTACGTCAAGTAGAACCCCCTTCATAGATGGGTTGTAGTTATTCCTAACAGAGATCATTAGCATAGCTCCGTACTCTGGAGGTTGCGGTGCCCTACCAATCCATTGAATAGATATAAGGTCAATACTTTTACTTAAATCGTTCACAGTAATAGTTATATTATGTTTTTCAACGGCTAGCATTTCAGGTGCTCCAGATTCAACGATGTACCTAGCAACAAGCGTTACGTGGTATTTCCCAGGCTCAACATCCCCCACGCTTACCTGGAACGAAGCTGAAAATTGCTGGAGACTGCTTATGGGACCCGATATGTAGGTCTTTGCTAGGTAACCATGTTTTGAGCTGAAACCCGGCGGAAGAATTAGTTCAAGATCTAACCCAGAGATTCGGTAAGGCCATCTATTTACGATGGATATCGATAGTGTGGCATTTTCAGTATTCGGATAAACAGGCCAATTATTCCCCCAGCTAGCATCTACAATGTATAGACCCTTCCCTGAAGCCGGCTCATCTACAGGTAACATTACTTCGAATAGCTGAACATCGTTAATATTAGTTCCAAACTGTGTGAACATGTAGCTTACGCTAACCATAAACCTTATATGCCCACTTGAAACTACGTTAATTAAATCTGCATACAGAGTAACACTACACATAGCCCCAGAATTTAATAGCGGCGAACACTCGCTTGACTCTTTAATCATTATGACAGAATTGTTTAAAGGTCTAGAGTATACGTAAACACCCTCAACAGCGTAATAGCCTCTATTAGTAACAGTCAATGTAAATGGTGTATTTCTCTGATTTGGCAATACTCTTATAGGTGTTTGAACTCCCCAATAAGCTGATATCAGCTCTATGGAGGGTCTGTAGTAGCTGTAAGAAGCTATAGTTATAGGTATCGATAGTTTTTCTCGAAATACCGAAAAGGTTTGACCGCTTCTAGTTGAATACGTTAAATAAACTGTAGCATTTCTTGATCCAGGGCTAGCCCCGGGCATTACATCTACGTTCATAGTTATTGTACATGTACCGCTAGCTACAACACCATTTAAGCACGTGCCACCTAACTCATTTAGCTTCAAATCCTCTGGTAAAACGATTTCCGGCTTTATCCATGAGATTTGATATGTTTTAGTATTTACGATGTCTACGGATATGGTGGCCCCTCTCGACGATGGAAGTAAAGGGGAGTAGATATTACCTATCGATGTATGCAAGGCTAATACCCTAAAGGTGTTGTTCACGTTCTTGACAGTTTTTATTGCTAAACTGTAGTCTATCCATGCCCTATAGTACGAGTTCCTTCCATTACTTAGTATAGCTGAAAACCACAGTTTAACGCTTACGCTGCTACTATTGTAAATCTCTATATCTCTAAATAAAATCGTTTGCATTGATCCATACATCAATGAAATACTTATCGTTTGTATAGCCGTGCTCCTACCTCCTAAGAATGTCGCGTTAAATATCTCGATATTTGCAATAATGCTCTCTATGGTGTCTATGGAGAGCGACTGAATGGTGATGTATATAGAAGCTCCATAGGTTTCAGAGCCAGTTAAAGGATTTTCCCATCCGTAGTCAACTAATGTTATATTCAGTATCGGTTTAAATACTTGGAGAAGAACCGTGAAGTACTCGCTAAACCAGTAGGTACTACCTTGCAACGTTGTTGCAAGTCCTTCTATCCTTAGAACAATAGGGTATAAACCTTCATCAGCGGATACAACGTTTATTGACCCTAATTCCAGGTATATGTTTTGACCATAGTTGTATACATTACTCGAAACCACTGTAAGACTTCTATTGCCGTTTTCGAAAATCATTTCTTTTGGTAGATATGCTGTAGCTCTGATGCCTTCTATTCTATAACCTGGCGAAGAAACTTGTAGATATGTATAAGCGTGCAGACCAACAGATGTTGTATAAGCTTTACCTTCGCGCCAGCCCACAGATGTGACATTGAGTAATCTTGTAATGGGTTTCTCAGACACCCTAATAGACACCGTGTACGTTGATGTAAAACCAAAGAACGCATTACTTGCTGCATCGTAAGCAACACCTTTTAGAGTAACCTTTACAGGGTATTCACCTCCAATAACACTTGTTTGTATAGATATTCCTGAAAACGATAAGCTGGTCATTGAACCACTTCGAATAGTTAACCCAGATACGGTAATTGTTGATGGATAGAACCCTGGGGAAAGCTGCAGTAAAGCTACGGCATCACGTACATCAACAACATCATAATTTTGTACAACTATATTTAATGTTGCTCCTTCGGTACCTGGGTATACCTCACTAGATAACCAGTAAACACTTGCTATCCTCAGATCTATTCTCGGTTCTTGTAGTAATACCGTGAACAAATATTGGCTTTCACTCCAAAATTCTGCACCATTATTATCACCGAACATAACAAGTTTTACTAGTACTGCTACTTCTGATATGTTTTCGAAGATCATTGGGGGGCTATATAGCGTTAAAGTATTTCCGTACCCTAGACTTCTCTGGGTATCTACTACAGCATAATTTGATTTATTGAGAAAATACGCTCCAGCACTCTGAGTAACAAAGTAAGCCGTCATACTCCTAATGGTTTTAAAGTCCATATTTGTTACAATTAAATAGAATCTACCTCCAACTAATTCTCGGACAGGCTTTAAACTCTCAATACCGTAATCAACGATCTTTAAGGATACTGTAGGTGCTTGTGAAAGCATTACATAGAAAAATGTAGATCCTTGAGTATAGTAGATAACGCCGTCATCGGTGCTCATCGTGGCATTTAATTTCAACATAATATGATATTGAATATTTGGCGTAGCTATTGAGTATATAGATAAAGGTCCTAGGACTATAGTTGTAAGCTGGTTCTTATCAAGGTTAGAGAACTGAAATCTTATACTGCTTGGATTAAAAACTTCGCTAATTAGCTGTGCAACACCATTAGCTTGAATTATAGAGGAATCTCCAGAATTTCTAAGAGTTACATATAGGTACACACCTTGACTACCAGGATAAGCATCGGGACTCCAGTACCAGTCAACAACCTCTATGCTTATTCGGGGATACTGTGATACCTTGATCTGTATACCGCTTAAAATATCAGTGTAAGAACTTCCTCCGACCTTATAGTAAACAGTAATATTAGCTAAATATATGCCAGGAGTTACAGAGCCATCAACATCTATGCGGTACTCAAATAATATAGTATCGTTAGGTTCGACAACGGTACAGGTTGAACCATTCGGTTTCTTAGCAGGTGAGCAAGCGCTATAGCCTCTGGTTATCGAGAAACCAGTTGGTAACGATATACAGCCAGCCGAGACATAAGCTGATGATGAGCCATTATAAATAACATTTACAGTTAGAGCAACATTCCTACTTCCAGGATAAATGGTATTCGTATTAGAGGATGCTTTATAATTGTATCCGTTTAATATAAATGCTTGTTTTGCGTAAGTTATTGAAACAAGTGATAGGAATTGCAAAACTATCAAGGTTATTACTATAATAGGATAGAGGGATTTTCTTCCATCATTCATGGTTATCATTGCCTTTAACAATATACTGCGTCTACAGACACATATAGTTCTTTTATAAACCTTTATGATTTTGCCGTAAGGTAAAGAAGTAGTTCATTACTTTAAATAAATAGAACTTATTCAGCTTAGTTTCAATATGAGCTGTATTGTTTACATCAATTAATTTTCGAGGTATCTTAGAGCTCTGCTGGTATTACGCGGCAAACTCATAGCAATTATTCTATTCTTGAATGTATTGATATGAGATACCAAGAAGTTGATAGGGTTATCCTTAGAGAAACAATTGCTGTATGCATGATAACTATTTTAAAGGTTGATTACCTTGTATTAAATACTTTAATGTTTGTGTATTTACTTCCTCTACAAATTCTACATGAATAAAAGGTATTCAGCAATAGGTATTTAATCAATATCTCGAAGTATAATTGGAGTATAGTTCAGGTAATAGGTAAAGAGCTATGATGAATATCGTGTATAATGCCGTTAAGATTGCAAGTGAATTAGCTAGTTTTAGCGATGTAGTTGCAGGTAATTCTGGAGAAAAACGGGTTGTAGAGAACATAAGGGGGCTCCTTGAAGACGATGTAGATGTTGTACGTGTTGAACCTGTAGAGGTTCTTGCATGGGAAGAAGATTTCTGCGTAATTTATATTGATGGTGTTCCCTATGCATGTTCTGTTCATCCACCTTATGAAGGTTATGCGGATATAGTCGTTGATAGAGGTGGACTTGTATACTTAGGAAGTTTTGATGATGTGGATAAAGTGGTTCAAGGTGTAGAAGGTAGAGTAGTAGTTATAGAAAATGTAGAAGATCCTAACTACATTGCTTTCCACGCTTACAAATTAAGGAAGTATAACCCTATAGCAATTGTGTTCATAGATAAGCTTAATGCTCTACGTAGGATAGTAGCAGTAGATGATATAATTTCTCGGTATAATACTCTAAAACCGCCGTTAATACCCGCAATACATGTTAAGCGAGATGTTGGACTAAGGTTCAGGAAGGCAACAAATATTCGCATAAATTTAAGGTCTAGGCTTAGTTCATCTTACGGTTTTAATGTTATTGCGGAAATAAATGGAAGGGATAGCGGAACAGTATATCTTGCAGCTCATCACGATCACTGGTTTAGCGGTGTTGTAGACGATGTTCTTGGGGTTTCAACTCTCATAAGTTTTGCTAAAACCAATACATTATCCTCGGTTACACGAGGTAGTATCGTTTTAGCGTTCTTCACAGCTGAAGAAGGTTTTCCAAATCCGTTATCATCGTTTTACTGGTTGGTAGGTTCTAGGCACCATGTTCTGAATAATGCTGACAGGATCCTGGAAGAGGTGCCCTTAGTTTTAAATCTAGATGTTGTTTATAGAGGTAGAATTAGGTTTTCTACATCAAATCTTGTTGCAAGAGGTTTTCTAATTAAATCGGGGATCAATGTTGATAGTATAGAACATGATAGTATGCTCTATGACTCCTTTTCTTTTACAATGTTAGGGATTCCTAGTATTACTATGCATAACTACTATGAAGCTTTAAACGATGGTATATACCATAGTACGTTAGATGATATAGAATTAATTAAATTTATAGGAGCTGAATCTCTACTTAATGTTCTATACAATATAGTAGTTTTACTTAAGAACTCCTACATCATGACTGAACCATCTCAGTTACGCAGGATTCTGAACTTGGGTATAAGAACTTTAACCCGAGATTTGGCATTAAAAGTATTACCTCTTGAGGTAACTTTGGAATTATATAAGGTTCTGCGTAGACTTGAGCAATGCCATGATATTTCAAAGGTTCAGAGGGTACTCCCTTCGATTCACAGAGTCATAACATCGACGTACATCCCTAAGTCTGTGTATGAGGGTACTGAAATCTATGAGAAAACCTCTTATATAATATGTAATGACGAGGTTTTGCACCTCCCACTAGGAGTTAGCCTCAACAATGATTGTTACAAGAATATTATATACGATTTAGAGTCATTAACATATATACTGCGTTGCTAGAAAGATGTATTTTAGAATCGCTAAAACATGTTTGAGGTCTAATTGTCTGTGGTTCAAAGACCTATTGATAGAGGAGAACTACTGAGACTTCCATTAAAAATCCTAGGAGAGTTAGCAAAACCATTTGTTGGTAGAGAAGAGGAGGCCAAGGTTGTATTGCTGGCTCTTTTAACTAAAGAGCATGCGGTTCTCATAGGTGAGCCCGGAACAGCTAAGAGTGCATTAATACGTAGAGTAGCAGAGATTTTCGATATGAGGTGCTTTACATACCTCTTAACTAGGTATACAGAGCCCGCCGAGCTTTTCGGACCTCTCGATATCAATGCTTTGAAGGAGGGTAAGTATGTAAGAATAACAGCCAATAAATTACCTGAATCAGAGATAGTGTTCTTAGATGAAATTTTCAAAGCTAATTCAGCTATACTCAATACTTTGCTTACCATAATGAACGAGAGGGTTTTCTACGATGGATACACCGAGATAGAGGTGGCTCTATGGAGCTTATTCGGCGCAAGTAATGAGATTCCCGAGGATCCAGAACTAGAAGCGTTATATGATAGGTTCCTGCTTAGGCATAGCGTAAAACCTATTTCTGAGGATATGTGGAGAGATCTGCTGAAATATGCTTGGAGTATAGAAAGGTTCGGCTACGGAGAACCTAGTATAAAAATTGATAGGTCTACGCTAGAGGAACTTCATAGAATAATATTTGAAGTAGACTTTACACCCATAGAAAATAAGCTGCTAAAGATCTTCTCGATCTTTGAGTCTAAAAATATACATTTAACTGATAGAAGAAAAGGCAAAGCCTTAAAAGTAATAGCGTCTCATGCAGTACTCAATGGAAGGCTTGCTACCTCAGAGGAAGATTTGTTGACGTTGAAATTCATAGCACCCCACGACCTTGACGATTTTGAGCGTATTAATGTAATACTATCGGAAGAACTTAAAACAGCATACAAATACCTTAAAGAATTGGAGGAAATTCAACGCAATGTAAAAGAGGTGTACAATTATATACTATCGTTCCCTAACATAACCTCAAGATTTGTTGAATATAGATTGCTCGAAATCTATAGAGATCTTGAATCTACTAGGGATAGAGTATTAGCTATGGCTAGGGAAACCAACGACGAAAAAGTTCATAGAAAGGTCGCCGAAGTTGTGGACGATATAAATGAGATTTTATCGAAAATTAAACAGAAAATAGAAGGTAGATAGGGTAGATAATGCCAGGAGTACTAAAGAACATAGATTACCGGGATCCTGTTGTAAGGTATAGAGGGCAGAAGATAGTAGATAACCTTAAGAAGCTTACTTCTCAGTCTGAAGTCCAGCTAGAGTTAGCCGTAGATGTTTATTACTCCCTTTATCTACCTCTACCTGTACTCGAAGAACTTGATAGAGTTAGCATCGCTAGTACTGATCACTACGAAGTAATTAAGACAGCGTTAAACGATTACGAGTTTAGGAAATTAAGGTATTATACTGTTGCAGATGCTTTTGCATCTGTTGCTATTGGAACTCTATTCCTATTTAATTTTCTTGAGGAGCTTAAAACTGAGGAGGAGAGAAGGGGTCAGCTAGGTGCAGGTAAATCAAGTGGAAGACCTCAAGAGCAACCCAAGGAGGAAGGAGAAGGTGAAGGGAATAAGTCCAGGGATCTAAGAAGTAGTGTTAAAAATGCATTGAAGAAGACCACAGAATATGCTGAAACCATTAAAGAGTTGCAGTACTTTGTTCAAGGCTATAGAGCTGGTGTTGGTCACACCCTTGATCTCGATGAAGATGTAACAACTACGTTGAAGTTGGTTAAGAATACAGATATAAAGAATATCCTGAAGTTCTTGACCCGTATACCAGATATTAGAAGCATTATGAGAAAGAGGAAGCTTGTGTACCAAAGAGGAGAAATAGAAGGATACTCGACAGGTTCCGACGTGGAGAGAATAGCTCCTACCGAACTTGCCTACCCAAGCATATACCTATACACGAAGATAGCTGAAAATAAGCTACTGATATATAATAAGGTTCTTTACATGTCTATGGGACCTATATATGTGCTCCTAGACAAGTCTGGGAGTATGGATGGGAATAAGATCCTGTGGGCTAAAGCTACAGCTCTTGCTCTATTTATGAGGTGTAGAAGTGAAAGAAGGCCGTTCTACATAAGGTTTTTTGATTCAGAACCTTACAAGTTAATGAGGGTTAGAGTAAATGCTAAACCATCTGAGGTTCTGAAGGTTATTGAGTACATAGCCTCTATAAGGAATGGCGGTGGCACAGATATATCTAAGTCTATTATAACAGCGTGTAACGATGTAATAAAGATCAGATCTAGGGAATTAAGCGACTTGATAATCATAACCGATGGAGAGGATAGAATAGCTAAAAGCTTAGTAAGGAAATCACTGGCTTACGCTAAAGTAAGGTTGGTATCTGTTATGATTATGGGCGAAAACAGCGACCTTAGGGAGGTTAGCTATAAGTATCTAAAGGTTACAAGATTATCCGAAAAAGAGATGCTCAACGTTGTCGAAGCTGGCGAATAGCTCTATCTTAAAGCTCTACTCTCAAAATTTCTATGTGTTGCTTAGACTCTCTAAGACCATAGGTTAGCACAGCTAGTTCTCCATAGCTTACATAGTTTAACTCGATCGCTTTCTCAAGGGCTTTCTGCAAACCTTCTTCATATACCTTAGCTTCGACATGCATTAAACGTAAGCCCCACAATATCGATAGCTTCCTAAGTACACGGATATCGGATGATCCAACGTATACCTGCACCTTAGGTTTTAGTACTGCAATTCTCCGCGCAGTATTCCCATACATACTAAATATCAGTAGTTTAGCTCCAAGGTCTTCGGCTAGCTCTAGAACCCCTTTAGCAAATTTATCCCTTATATCTTCAAGTTTACCTCTAGCCTTAGCAATTACCTTATCTACGAATCTACCTACGTTAGCTTCAGCGTGATCTACTATACGCTTCAGCCATTGTACAGCTTCAATAGGGTACTTACCTACAGATGTTTCACCTGTAAGCATAAGGGCATCTACACCCATCTCTGCTGCTACAGTAACATCTACAACTTCTGCTCTTGTGGGAACAGGGCTCTCAATCATTGATTCTAGTAGCTGTGTAGCAATTATGACAGGGGTTCTCATCTCTAAACATTTATCCACTATATACCTCTGGAGGTTATGTATCTCCTCAAGTCCAAAATTCATGCCAAGGTCTCCTCGGGCAACAAGAACCACATCGCTGACATCTATTATGCTGTTCAAGTTCTTTAAAGCGCTTCTTGTTTCAATTTTAGCAATTATACCTAAGTTACAACCTCCATACCTCTTTAGTACTTCTTTAACACCTTCTATGTCCTCCGAGCTCCTTACATAGCTTAAGCCTATGTAGTCGAAATCGTTCTCTACTGCGAACTTTATGCATGTTTTATCTCTTTCGCTTAGAATAGGTAGATCTAACTCTTTCCCAGATATAGTTAAGGTCTTCCTTGACTTTATCACCGAATCCGTAAGTGCTACAGCCTCAACATAACCTGACCCTCTATCAATTATTTGGAGCCTTGACTTACCATCGTCCATAACTATGGTGTCCCCTATATCAACAATCTCGAAAAACTTCTTGATGGGTACAGGTACAGATTTAGAGTCCCCATCGGATGTAACTCCGAGAACAAACCTTATGATATCCCCTTTTTTCACCATTATAGCCTCCTTAACTTCCCCTATTCTTATCGAAGGCCCTGAGATATCGCCCATAATGGTCAGAGGTTTATTTAGCTCGGCTTCAGTTCTCCTAACGTACTCTACATATTGTTTCCACTCTTCGGGAGAACCGTGAGCAAAGTTGATCCTAAAACCATCAATACCTATCTCCGCCATAGCTTTAATTACTTCGTATTTAGCCGACGAAGGCCCAATAGATGCAATCTTCTTAATGTACATGTATAATTACACCTAATCCAATACTGCGTCACTAACTACTCAAGATATTAAACTTTTCAACTTATCTTTAGCGCATAAATTGACCAAGAATAGCTGAGGAGGCTTTAAGGAGCTTAAGAGGAAAATACAATGTCTACGAAATATTGTAAAAGCATTTTAAGGTCTAGACCTACATGTATATTGAGTTAATAAAGGTAGCAAGGTGAGTTTAACCATGCATGATGGTTGTAGCATCTATATAACTACCCCTATATACTATCCAAACGATAAACCCCATCTAGGGCATGCATATACTACTATTTTAGCGGATATAGTTGCGCGTTGGTATAAGCTAATGGGTTGTGAAACGTTTTTATTAACGGGGACAGATGAACATGGGTTGAAACTTCAAAGAGAAGCAGAGAAACGAGGTTTAAGCCCAAAGCAGTTTGTAGACGAAATGGTTGGTATATTTAAGGAGTACTGGAGGCTACTCAACATAGATTACAGTAGGTTTATTAGGACTACAGATAAAGATCATGAAGAAGCTGTTAAACATGTTTTAAGTAAACTTTACGACAAAGGGTACATATACAAAGGGGTTTACAAAGGTTGGTACTGTGCAGGATGCGAAAAATACTATAGCGAAAAAGAGTATGAGGTTGTAGAAGGAACTCCTGCTTGTCCAATCCATAAGAAACCGCTGGAATTCATAGACGAAGAAGCATACTTCTTAAAGCTCTCCCAGTTCGAGGACTATATGGTGAAAATGTTAAAGGATGGTAATGTGATATATCCAAAGCATTATGCTTTAGAAGTTCTAAATAAAGTATATGCTGAGGGATTACAAGATTTAGCGGTATCAAGGCCGAGGTCAAGGGTTAGCTGGGGAATTGATCTACCTTTCGATACGAACTATACAGTATACGTATGGATTGATGCTTTACTAAACTACTTATCAAGTTTAGGCTATCCCAAGGATTTAAATAAGTTAGAGAACTTCTGGGGAAACGCTATTCAATTCATAGGTAAAGATATTCTCTGGTTTCATACAGCTGTATGGTTTTCTCTTTTAGCAATGCTCGATCTACCACCACCAAAGAAATTAGTTGTCCATGCGTACCTAACGGTTAAAGGTCAGAAGATGGGTAAATCCCTAGGTAACGTTATATCGATAGATGACGTGGTTGAACGGTACAAGAATCCTGAGGTTGTAAGATTCATTGTTGCTAGGATAGCTAATTACGACAAAGATAGTGAGGTTTCGTGGGAAATATACGATGAAATATATACCAATGATCTGGTCAATAACTATGGTAACTTGGTAAGACGTGTAACAATATTAGCTCAGAAACTCCTAGAAGGTATAGTAGAGAAAGACATAGATGCGGAATTCGCAAAGATAGTAGCTGAATTAAGGAGTAAAGCTGTTGAAAGCTACAGCGAGCTGAAGATAGCTGAAGCCGTTAAATATGCCCTCGAGATATCTCATGAAGCAAACGCATACCTCAACAGAAAAGAGCCTTGGAGATCCTCTAACCCAAGGCAAACAATATACACATCCCTTGAGGCAATAAGAATCACCTCGCTTCTTCTGTACCCAGTAATGCCTAAAACCATAGAGAAGCTCTTCACCATGCTAAACATAGATATTGGAAAAGGTTTAGAGCAACTTAATGTAGGGTTCATCGATAAATACGTAGTTAAGGAATCGCCAATACTGTTTAAGAAAATAAGCTAAACTAAGCAACGCCAACCTCATAAGCTATGTCTTCGGCTTTACTTTGCTGTACTCCATGGCTTAGCAAAGCGCTGATCTGATCTAAGAACCTGGAATCAACACCAACTTTGTATACAGTAACAAACGTAGCATAGAGTGGTAGTAACGTTTGTTCTAAAGCTATGCACCTCTCTTCATCGATATACGAGTATAAGCAGTAAGCCCGTATTAGAATAATAGCTGTAAGTATGTTCGATATTATCTCCTCATCAGCTTCCTTGCTGAAACCATAGCTTCTCAGTATGTTAGCTTTATCTAAACCGCGCTCTATAACCTCTACCAACTGTTGCTCTATTAATTTTATTGATTTATACTGCATAGAGTCCCATCCCAGTTTATCAGGTTGAGAGGTATTCATTTAAAAGAACGGGGTTAAATAAGAACAACTCAAGTCGATAACTACAAACTTTATCATAAAAACCTAGTAATAAACGTGGTTTATCAATCTTAAAACAAATATGCTTAGCTTAATCTTTAAACAACATACCATATTTTTATGTTTGATATAAGCTTGTTCTCTAATTCTTTCCTAGCATTATCACCGCATATAGTTGCACCTTCTTTCTCAATCTCTATGCTTATGTTATTGCTCTGCGAGTCGTATATCAACTTCAGTGTAGCCTTCTCGAGTTCACTACTTAAGTATATATAACCAGGTTTCTTTTCGTTGATAATATTCCTAACCTTCTCTATTAACTCCTTAAACAGTAAGGGGGTTGTCAACGACTCTAGGAGTTGCCCAGACTTAATCACCATGTACAGCGTTACCGGGTCTATGCACTCCTTGGATATAGAAATTTCAGCTAGTTTCTCTGGCGCAGGTGGAGCTGGAGGAGGAGGTACTACAACAGAAGGAGGTGGTGTAGTTGGTTGCGGTGGAGGTAGTTCTTCTTTAGGTTTCTCTACGCCGATTTCCTCTACCTTAACCTCTTCTTTACGTATAGGTGGTATTGCAGGCATAATTGCTGGTGGAGGTGGTGTAACAGGGGGACTGGGAGGAGCAACAACCCTCGGCATACCTACTTCTGCTCCTAGTACAGAGGATAAAGTTGTCGATCTCTCTACCTTAGATAATGGGAATATCGTTGTGTCCAGGATAATTAGGTTATAAGGAACATCTTGAACTTCTATAACGCCTTCAGGCTCATAAAGGTGATTCATAACAATCCTACAACATTCTACACCCTCGTACATTCTACCGCTTTCTATAGATCTACATGCCGCAAGATGGCCTTCAACAATAGCTATGGATATGTATATTCCTTGCACATCGTTCCGAAGAACCACGTACCCAGTAAACTTCTTAGCTATATAATCCTTTAGAACACGCTCTAAGGATTTTACCCTAGCTTCAACAGTTTCTATTAATGTACCACTACCTAAAAACATTAGTTAATCCCCTAAATAAACCCATAAATTATCTTCGCAGAAATAGATAAAAATATTAATGAAGACAATAAAACTAATGAACTCTATCAGATAAATTACCGCGGATCAACGACGATTACGTAGACTATTCAAGTATTTATTGTTTCTTCTGTAAAATCCTTTTGTATAGATGTAACGATGGAGAGCATGAAAACTACGGTCATGACTTTAACATCCTAGGGGATATTTAAGTTTGTTAGAATTAGAGAATCTCTACGTAGGTTAAAATTAGATATACGTGGAAATAAAGTAAGGATTATTAGATCTTTATACGTTAGTAGAATTTAAAATATTAGTATAATACAAAAGAATGTAAGAAATTTATTGAGCAATAGTAACAAATCTAGAACATAAAAAGCAGTCCAAAATATTTTTATTTCTGCGCGTTAGAAAATAAAAGTGGTGTATACATTGGCTGCAACTATTAAGGAATTTACTAACTTAAATGAATTTATGAAGAGTGTTGACGATACTTTGGCGGAGTATAGAAGAAGACTTGGTGAAATGCTTAGGCGATTAGAGGAGTTAAGAGTTAAAAGCGAACAAGAGAAGAAATTAAGGAGTCTACTAGGTAGGCTTGGTATTCCCGAATCAACACCAACAAACGAGGTAGAATTAAGGAATATTAGGATCATAGTTAATCCCTCTCCATCACAAGAGCTATCAGCCTTAGAATCAGCTGTTGAAGCAATAAATAACAAGATAACATTATTAACAGCTGTTAGGAAAGAGCTTGAGGTTTTAAGCGGATTAGATGTTGGGGCGAAGATTACCGTTGTTTATGTAGATGATGTTCCGCGAACAGTTGTACTTAAATTAACGTAGTAATAGAGAATAAAAATAATTTTTTGGTTAGCATATATCTAGAACATTTCTTCTTCTACAAGTCTCTTAGCCATAATAGCTCTGATCTTCGTAATTATGTAAACAGCTAAACTAGCGCCTACTAATACCCCTATGATCGGCAGGTATCGAAGTATTAGTGTGGTTACCGTAGGTTCGAGGAACATAACTTGGTTTGTGTCACCGGTTACGCTAATTATTAGTACAGCATCTTTGTACTGGGGATGTTTTACGATTAATCTGTAGTTTCCGTAAGGTAGCTTAGTAGTTATATCACCTGTGTTAGGATCTGTTGGAAGTGATGTTACTAATATATTGATGTCTTCGTTGTATACATCGACTATAGCGTTCCCTACAGGTGTGGTACCCTCCATAACCACGACCTTCAAGTTATAGACCCTCCTTTCTACCGGGATGGTTATATTAACGTTGCTCGTTATAGAAATAGTTACAAGTCTTGAAGATTGGTATATAGTGTCAAATCCGTACATAGGGGTAAGCTGAACCGTGTAGGTTCCGTAGGGGATCTCAGCCTCAGAGTATCTACCGACGTTGTTGGCGATAGTTGTTCCATTTATACGTAGCTCAAATCTACCTATAAGACCGAACCTATCGTAAACGTTTACCCCTAGTTTGTATTTAACCCTTTGTATAGTTAATGTGATACTTCGCGGAGAATCAGCTAGCAATTTCATGTTATACGGTAGGTATATCGATGTATTGTAAGGTACTATATCTACATCGTATTCTCCATAGGGTAGGACAAGGTATAGAGGTTTTCCAGGAGGTTCAATTGTTTGCGAAAACGTTATAGGACCCTTAATGTTGATATCTACTGGCGATACTATTTTTCCAAATATATCAACAACATTTAATGTTATACTATACATAATCCTCCGGATTTCGATTTCATGCCTGAGGTTGGTATTAACATGTAAGGCTAGCTCAGTTTCTGAGTAAATTTTTTCAAATCCTTTAACAGGGGCTACCCTAATAAGCCACCATCCATATGGTAGCGTTACGTTAAGGAAGGGGTCGGTTGTATTAGTTTTGATTAGTGTACCGTTGATGTATACATCTATAGGCGCTATCAATGTTATCGAGTAGGGGTCCCTTGGTATTAATTCAACTCTATATCTAACCCTGGTTAGAGTAAATGTATAACTTGTGATTCTAGGTATAGAAACTGTAAAATCGCTAGCCTCGTAAACACCTTCAAGAGGTCTTAATCGAACCGTATAGTTACCGTAGGGTAGGGTTACATTAAGTTCATACCTATTTGGCTCAGCTATGTATATGGTATCTGCAATCTGCACCTGTACCGAAGCTAAAGGTAGGTTCTTTGTAAGCTCGTCTACTACCTTAATTTTTACGTTGTACCTCATCCTTTCGAGAGTAATAGATACCTCTGTCCTATCCTGCACAAGGATTGTTGTGTTGTAAGGTTTATAAGCACCTTCATAACCTCTTGAGGGGGTTACCGATATTCTATGCTCCCCGTAGAGAAGTAGGAACCTATAATAATTCATTGTAGATGTAGATTCTACAAGTTTACCATCTATATATATATCGATAGGAGCAATTAACTTAGAACTCGTAGACTCATCGTAGATACTCAACATAACTTCGTACTCCTTATATACCATGTTTACCGAGAGTTTACAGCATATTGCTTCTGTAACTGATGAAGCATTTGTTATTCTCAAAATCTTTAAGGCGTTACCGCTTAAGGTGAACGTTATGGAACTTGAGTATATATAAGGCTTCGCTGGGATTATATCTATCGAGTAAACCATATCAGGGATTATATTCTTTAACCTCAAGGTAGTGTTAACTAAACTATATTCTACAACACCGTTAGGATACCTAAACTTAACTATGGTGCCATCGATTTTTTCATTTCCAGGCAAATTAACAACAAGTTCAACATCTCTAGCAATAAAATCGCTTAAGAACAATGTAGCTCTATTGCTTACAGCTATATTGCTGTTCTTAACAACGATTAAACTTGATGAACTTGCTAAGATGATGGTCGAGAGGTCCGCTAAAGCATCGCCGTGGACATAGCCAGGTATTGATAGATATAACTGTGTTAGAACTCTGTATATCGGTATTGGATATGGTTCAACTGAGAGTACTTGGATACCGCCGTACGAAATAGCTACGTAGGTATAGCCTCCTACGCCTGGTATAGAGATTATACCAAGTAGACTAGAACCCATTGGATAGATATACTTAAGACTATAACTCTGTCCTTCAGCTAAGTATACCCTTATCCTACCATCGCCTAAGCCTACGAATATATAGCTCCCATCGTTATAAGTACTGCTATCAACGATCCTAGCGTTACCAACGTAATCATCTACCTGGTTAACCCTTGTTATCCCAGTACCATAAGTAACAGTAGTTAATGTAACTAAACCAGGCGAAGGATTATAATAGACTAGCTTAGCTCTAGCTTCAGCTCCACCTTTAATAAATTGTAGATCCGTGATGTAAGGTGATAGAGTAAAGTCTGCTGAACCTTTATATACGTACATCCTAGGCGCTGATGCAAAATCGAAGAGCTCTAACCTCATGTTTAAGAACGCTGGTATGCCATAGAGTTTCTCTGCTGAACGAGTATCAACATTAGCGGTAGGCAGAATAGCTGGGGGTAGGGGTATCTCATTCGTGAAAGCAAGTATTTGTTCTAATTGCTTAGGATCTAATGTGTAGGAATAGTTCCAGAGCATTACTCCCCTAATATCTCTAATGGTTAAGTTAACAACTATGGTCTTGTATTTCTCTAGCGGTACCGGGATTAGCGCTACACCGGAAGGATTAGCGTTTACACCATACACGGTAACCATACCCAGCTCTTTTACCAATAACCTTACCTCAACAAGTGTATTAGGAAGGGCCTTTAACTCACCCGTGGTTGCATTGATGTAGGTAATGTTGAGGGAGAGGGTGATTAGTTGCGGTATATGGGCTATAATAACGTTAGAAGCATCGTAGTAGAATCCACCAGTATTGTAGATAGTTAAAGGGGTAATATCTTGTATGTATTTACCCTCGAATGTTTTACCCCACCATGTTGCATTACCAACCCTAGGACCTATTCTTAGTATTCCTTGGGCTTCCTCGTCGAGGATGTATACGTGGCAGTTCATACATGGGTATCCCCGCCATCTATCCTCAACAACTAATGCTAGTATCCTTACGTTGCCTAATACATCTCTAACTAAATAGATTTTATCTACATAGAAATCGGCTCCTAGAACAATGTATGTGTGCTTCGTGATCCTCCCTCTATCAATTCTAAGTACGAGTATCTCTCCTTTATCACTACCTACAGCAATCCTTGTAATAGGAAAACCATCAGTAGCCATACACGTTGGCATACCCGTTATAGGATATAGATCCTCTACTATAGGGTTGACGTAAGGGTTACTGATATCAATTGTGGCAGCACCGTAAACACCCCCTATAGATCCTACGACTACAACCCTTGATCTATCGATCGTTTTAGCGTACATCGGGGTTACACCAATAGCTGATAAATCGATGTAGTAACCGTATACCCTATCACTAGGACCAACAAATTGGGTATAGGCTATACTTGGTACAGTTGAAATCGCTAAGATTATGGATAAAAATGTTAACGAGATTACGTATATTTTACGTCTCATCAATGATGCCTTGCCTTGACTGTTCATTTGCATCTACCTAATCATAGCATTAATCTAGTAGTTTCGGCATATAAATTCTTTGTACGTTTAACTAGAATGTTATTTAAGGATCGATTTTATATACTTCGGTTAATATTAATTAGTTGTTGTATCTCGAAAATTATTTAAATTTTCTCCGCGAAATCTTTTAGGTGTATAGAGGGGAATGATAATAGTGAGTAATAAAAGCAAAGATGCTAAGCGTTCAATGAAACTTGGAGGTTTTTTAGGGAAGCTTAAGAAGAACAAGAAAGTGAAGGAGGAGCATTTGGATAACGTTGAGGAGGAATCTAAGCAGTTACCTACATCGGAATCCCGGTATCTACATAAGCTATACAGCATTAAACCCGGCTACAAAGTTATGGATACTTACCCTATCTACGAGCCTTACGCATATATAAACATCGTTGAAGACCCTGAAGGTAAGCTTATTTACGAAGTACAAGAGGTTTCGCTAACACCAGAGGAGGAAAAGATATACAAAGAGATAAGAGATCATATAGTGTGGGAGTTGAAACCTGTAGTAAAATTGGAGGTTGATGTTGCTAACGAGATAAGGAGGTTAGCTAGGAGGATTATGAAGGAGTTCCAGATAAGGTTCACGAGGACGCCGGGGCTTTCGTGGAGTAAGATCATGTACTATGTCGATAGGGATATTATAGGCTACGGTATTCTAGACCCTATATTTAAGGATAGGCATATCGAGGATATATCATGCAACGGTCCAAAGAAACCTGTATATGTTTGGCACAGAAAATACGAATCGCTACCAACTAACATAGAGTTCTTATCCGAGGAGGAACTAGACGAGTATATCCTCAAACTTACGCATATGGCTGGTAAACACATATCTGTTGCATACCCAATCCTAGACGCTATACTACCCGGGGGGCATAGACTTGCAGCAACTTTTAGGAAAGAAGTATCAACAGCTGGCTCCACCTTCACGATAAGGAAATTCAGCGAATCACCTCTAACAATAGTTGATATGATAAACTACAAAACGATTTCACCGGATATAGCGGCGTACTTCTGGTTGGCTATGGACTACAAGATGACTACGTTGATTCTCGGTGTAACCGGTGCAGGTAAAACATCGACGCTAAACGCTTTAGCAACTCTCCTCAGACCTACCTACAAGATTGTAACCATAGAGGATACACCAGAGCTTAGGCTACCCCACGAGAACTGGGTGCAGCTAGTATCAAGGCCATCGTATATCGGTAGCGGTGTTGGAGAAGTATCGCTGTTTCACTTGGTAAAGCTATCGCTTAGGTATAGGCCGGACGTCATAGTTGTTGGAGAGGTTAGAGGTGAAGAAGCCTACGTGTTGTTCCAAGCTATAGCCACAGGGCACAGCGGTATGACAACTCTCCACGCGGAAAACGTAGATGCAGCTGCAAAGAGGCTTACTTCGCCGCCAATGAATATACCGTCCTCCTACATTCCCTTGGTAAACATAGCCATGGTCATAAGAAGGGTTCAGATAAGAGATGAAAAAGGTAGACCGAGACCAGCTAGAAGAATAACGAATGTCTGGGAAGTAAAAGACTACGAAAACTACTTAGAGGTAGCTAAATGGAACCCAGCTGAGGATGCATTCACCATAGATCTCAGCAGAAGCATAGTGGTGGATAGGGTAAGCGAATTAACAGGGTTATCAAGGAACGAGTTGATAGACGAAGTAGAAAAAAGGAAACAAGTTCTAATCTGGTTAGCTAAGAAAGGTTTAAGCGATTATAGATCAGTATCAACGTATGTCTACCGATACTATGTAGAACCTAAGTCTGTTCTAAAAGAGGTTGGGCTAGAGTGAATCTAAGGTTCTTTAAAAGAAGGAAAGAAGAGAAAGAGAAGAAGAAAATAACACCGCGGACAACGCTTCGAAGACCCGCTAGACGAACTGTTATAACATTCAAGGATGTTTTCACAGCTTTTTCTCTATCATTCTTCGAGTCCCCAGGTAGAGCTCTTGCTAAAATATTCGAGTTCGAAAAGCTATTCTCTAGAGCTGGGCTACACATCCACCCAATTAAGTACGGTGCAGAAACCATAGCCATGGTTTTTCTATCGGTGCTCTTCGTGGTTCTCGGATTTGTAACAACATTGTTTACAGTTAAGCTAAGTATTATCCAGCTTGTGATAGGGGTTATGATATGTGTTATTATACCGATAGTAATGCTTATTATCAGGCTTGCATATCCCTACACAGTTGTAACTTTGAGAAGAATAGAAACAGAAAACGAGCTACCCTTCTTCATGGCCTACGTAGCTACTATGGTTAGAGGAGGCTATGGCCTTGAAAAGGTTATTGAGAGGGTTAGTCAGCTAAAGATATTCAAGGCTATTAGGAGAGAGGCCCAGAGGGTTGTCACTAGGGTTAAGATGTTCGGCGACGACCCTATAACAGCGTTAGAGAAGGTGGCATCAGATCACCCAAGCACAAAATTTAGAGATATAATGCTAGGTTACACAACTACCCTGAGAAGCGGCGGAGATGTTTTGCATTACCTAGAGATTAGAACTAGAGAGTTATTCGAAACAAGAATGAACGAGGTTAGGAACATCCTCGGTAAGTTGGCGACATTCCTAGAGCTATACGTTATATTCGGCGTAGTCGTCTCTATAACCTTATTCGTTTTCTTCGTAGTGAACACAGCTATATCAGCTGCACAAATGGCTAGAACACCAGAGGGGTTTGCATCTATAAACATAGACGTTACGTTTCCTGCTTTCTACAACTTCTTCGTTTTACCCCTCATGGGTTTCGCTATAGCATGGGCTATACACTTAAACCAGCCTAGAACACCTATTAGGTACAACGAGGTTTACCTTACCCTCTTCACGTGGCTACCAATATCGGTAGTAGCGTTCATAGCAGTCCTAATAGCTACAGGTGGAACCAATGTACTAAGCGGTGTAATAGGGCCGAAAGAAGTTAAATCCTTTGTTTACGCTATTGCAGCAGCATTTATAACAGCATCTGTACCTCCAGCTATGAGGTATAGATCTATAGTTAAAACGCATAGAGGTTTAGTTAGATCAGTAGCTGATTTCCTGAGGGATGTTAGCGAGATTAGGAAAACTGGGTTAAGCCCAGAGAAATGCATAGTACTTGTATCATCTAGAAACTACAGGAATTTAACACCTGTTGTAGAAAAAGCAGCTACATCGCTCTCCATCGGGTTCAGCCTTGAGGAAGCGCTTAGGAAAGCGCTTAGAGGAATTAAAGAGTGGTTCGTTATAGCGTCTTTCAGGTTCTTAACCGATTCAACGCTTGTTGGCGGTGGTTCCCCCGAGGTTATAGATGTACTAGCTAGGTTTACTCAAACGTTGAGCGAGCTCGAGGAGGAGACAAGGAGAAGGATGAGATCCCAGGCGTTTCTACCTTATTTCGGGGCAATACTCTTAGCATCTATACCGATGATAATCCTATACATGCTTCTATCTATAGCCAGGATACCTATAACAGTAGCAACACCGCTAATCACAGTTCTATCCATAGGAAGTATGGTGAACGCATACATAATGGGGTTAATAGCGGGAAAATCATCCCAATCAACTATGGCAGCGGGATTCATACACTCAGCAATACTTACAGCAATAACAACAGCAGCTCTAACAATAACATTCACATACATAGGGGTATAACATGAACAGATTCTTCGCCACAGTAATACTATTCGCAGTAGCAGCATCCTTAGCAGCGGCCATTATATCATGGATACTAACAACCTACCACTCAATGATGTGGAAACCAGAGATACTAAGAATAAAAGAGGTAAACATATACCAAAACGAAGAAGAAAACAGCTGGTGGCTAAAAATAGTAGCTGTAAACGAAGGAGAAGGAACAGCAGAAATATACAAAATAGAAATACACGGAATAGAAACTATAGACATAAACCCAGCGAAAACCATTAAACCAGGTGAACAAAAAGAAATACAGATAAAACTAAACAAACAATACACATACGGAACAACCTACACTATAAGGCTATACCTAAAATCAGGATCGCTATACCCCATATTAGAGAAAGTAATTAAATTATAAGCAAAGCACAAAGCTACCGAAATATATAAACACATATCAGCTACTTTAACACCTACACAGTAGCAAACCTTATATACCGTGCACCCCGCTCAATAGATTGGGTGGTGTACACCATATGAAGAACAAGCTATACAAAGGAATTGAGCCTATCATAGCTGTAGTAATACTAGTAGCAATAACCCTTGTAATAGCCATAGGAGTAATAGGATGGATAATGGGCTGGTGGGGAACATTCGGAGCAACAGAAAGCCTAAAAATATACCCAGACAGCTACATCCAGGTTAAATCTGGTAATAATAATGATGTGTTGATTCTACATATAAAGAATGAAGGATCTGCTGCCGCAGTAATATACAAAATAGAAGTAGTAGGACTAAAAACAATAGATAACGTAGTGGGGGCATTAAATAATAGTATACCTACCTCTTTTAGTGCTCAGGGTAATGACTTGGTTATACCGCCTGGTGCTGAGGATACTGCAGAAATTAATCTAAATGTGGATGCTATTGCTGGTACTAATTATAAGGTTAACATCTATACTAGGGCCGGTAATGTTATTCCAGCAACAGTACAAGCAAAAACATCAACAACATAAACACAAGAGGGACAAACATAATAAGGAGTAGAGTAAGTGTTAGTTATGTTAAGTTTTTTTAATAACTGTTTACTGTGGTTCTTTTTCTTTTTGTTTCTCACAGTTTTTATGGTGTTTTCCTAAGTGTCTTGGCGAAAATTCTGACCTCCTCCCTGCTCTAAAGGGCGAGGGTTCTGGGGAGGTTTAGAGTTAGCTTCCACCGGGTTCAGCCCTTGCGCCCGGTAGCAGGTGTGTTACGATTCATAGAGTATGGAGCTCGGGGATATATTTTTATATCTCTTAATATGTAAGCAGAGCTTATAAACCTAGCCATATCATCCCTAACCCTAAAGGGCGAAAAAACTTTCAGCTGTAACCCACTATGTACTTCCCTAGCTCGCTCCGTCATGTACAGTACGACGAGGAATAGGTTGGAGTTTCTCGTTTCGGGTACTCTTACATGAGATGTTCAACCTTCTTGCTAGGTATTTAATTTTGTTTTCTGCTATTCTATGGGTCTAGCTGTTGCTTAGCTCTATACCTATTTCTTTGGTGTACTGGCTACGTTTATCGTTGTAGAAGGTTTAGAGGTGTTTTGGTTTACCTCTTAATTGCTTTAGCTGTTTATCTATTAACCTATGTCGCTGATTTTTCTCTTGGTTTATATACGCTGTTGTTAAGCACCACATTGATATGTTTAGCTACATGTTTTGGGGGTTCAGCTCTGGTATAGGTTTATATCAAGTTATGTCATTGCCTCATCTTGTTTCCCTGCACTTCGCTTGGGTTCTCATCGGACTTAGAGGTGTTTAGGATGACCCCGGGCACCCCACATCTTATGTACCTCGGGGAGAACCATCATCTAGGGCATCGCAACGGCTCTCAATCCCTCATCGAAACTAGTTCCACGTATATCGCTGTATAGGGTGATTATAAGCGTTTCTGTTCATGTCAACATGTTATGAACAGATATGGAACCCAAAACAGTTGCACGAAGCATAGTTTTTCTCTTTACATAGCTTTGAATGGTTTTCTTAAGCTTTTGACTAGGGTTGAGTTCTGGAGGTATGTTGGCGATATACATATAGTTTTAAGCGGTGTTCCTAATGGTTATAGCGTTGTAAACCAAACGTTCATCTCTATGGATATGGGCTACGTTGTTGTAGGTGTTGGTTTAGGATCCTTTCTATGGTATTTATTGTTCCCTGTTCTTCTCTACTCAACGTACTTGGTTTTAGTTAAGCAAAGCGATTCCCACATAAATGTGTTTGTTTTATTTAGTTGGCTTTCTATGCTCAACATAGTAGCAGGACCTATTGATTGGTACTACGCTAATGTTCTTCCTTATCTATACCTGAATCTATGTTTTGTGTTGCAGAGGGTATTGGGTTATAAGTTTAAGTTTGTAGCAGTTGCTTTAGCTGTGGCACAGGTATCTACGTTTTTAGCTACAGCGCTTGGTTTTATACCGTTTGAACTTGTTTTCGTTAAATAGAACTTCTCCTGTAAAGTATATTAGCCTGGTCTTTATTTTATTTGTTGGTGTTGCTTTTGGATATTGTGTGGAGTAGAATGAGTAGCGCTAGCGGTTACAGGGATGGTGTTTACGGTGTATGCTTTGCTGAAGGTAATGTGTACGCTGTTGGTTTTGATGAGCTCCACGGCTATGGTAAGAAAAGGTATAGGATTGAATCTTATAGCGTTAGAGATGGTGTTCCTCTTGCTAAATGGGCTGATGATAAGAGCTACACCATAGCATCTCTAACCTCTTGTGTCTCTGCAAGAGGTCATATATATGCTTTCGGTGCTTCGGAGAGATTCTGGAGTATACTTGAGTTTGATAAAGATTTAAACTTAGTTAAAAGAGTTGATATAGATAAACCCTACTTAGTGCCTTTCTCAGCTGTAGCTCTTGATAGGTATATCTATGTTGTTGGAACAACTCTTACCTCGGAGGGTTCTACAGCTATGTATGTAGCTAGGGTGGTGATCGATACTCTTTCCATGGATAAGAGTTTTTCAACGGATAGAGAGGGGAGGGGAGCGGGAGCCTACGCTGTAGCCTACAACAAAATCGCTAACAGGGTTGTAGTAGGTGGATTCGATAGAAGCGAAGGGGCTATGAACTGGCTCTTAACCTTCTTAACCAGGGATCTAGAGCTCATAAAAATTGTTAGACCGGATGTCAAGGGGTCTATAACCGGTTTAGCCGTTAACCCAGAGGGCTCTATCTATGCTGTTAGTAGAGATGTTGTAGCGAAATTCGGTAGAGAAGGTGAACTAATAATATCTACAACATCGGTTCCAGGGGTAAAGGTCTACTCATCTCAGGATCCCTCTACGCCTATAAGTGTAAACGCTGTTGTTATAGCGGATAACGATGCATACGTACTATCAAGTGATAGGCTATCCATAGTAGATTCAACTAGGCTCTCCAGAGGACCTCAGATCCTCACAACATTTATTGGATCTATGGATTCAGACAACGACAAGGTATATGTTGCGCTAACACAGGTTGTTACAAAAGATGATTGGAATTGGGCTGTGCAAGCTCTAAGGCCTAGGGGTAGAAGACTTAGGATCTTTGGAAGGTAGAAATATAGTACGCATAATCTTTACCGATAATTAATTACAGAATCTATACGTTGTTAAGTGTTAGCTGGAATACCTTAAACACAGATATTTGGGGATGAAAATAACAAATTACTTATTACTTAAAAGTATAGTGGATAAGGTTAAGCAAAGGTAGACGTATTCAAACCTTACAATGTATTGAAATTAGCTAGAGAATTTCATAAAAGTTCATACGAAAAGCCAAACAACTTCATCGGCTAAAACGTTTGTGTATGCTGTTAATAAGGTTTGTTTAAAGAGGTTTCATATACTAAATTTTTGTAAATGTAGCGGTGAGCGAAAGAATGATCTATTCTGTGTGCTTTATTCTTAGCTCTAGCGCTTTAACTATTATTTCAACTACTTCTTCTGGTTTGAATCTTTCTGTGTTTATGACTAGGTCAAAGTCTGTGTAATCCTCTATATCTATTCCGTAGTATCTTCTGTACCTATTTCTTTCTATTTCTTCTCTGGTTTTTGTTTCTTTTATGATCTCTTCTATGTTTTTCTTATCTCTTTCGGCAAGCCTTCTGTATCTTACCTCAGGGCTTGCTATAACAGCTACTCTGAGGTGAGCTACGTCTTTTAGTAGCCACGGGGCTGCGTGTCCGTCTATTACTATTCCTCCTTTTTTAGCTTCTTCTAGTGCCATTGAGTCTAGGTAGCGGTCTATGGAGGGATCTTGTTGGGCAATTTCGCTAAGTTCTTCTATTGTAAGACCTTTTTCCTGTGCGAGTTTCCTAAAGAAGTAGCCTACGGATAGATGCCTAAGCCTTAATTTTTTAGCGAGTAGTTTTGCTATAGTTGTTTTTCCGCTTCCCGCCGGACCTCCTATAGCTATGACAGCTCTCTCGATGCCTAAAACCATGTGTTTAAAACCTTTACGTTAAAGCTTAAGGTTTAGGGTTCAAGCCTGTGGTAGAACTTCTTGTGTTTTTTGCTGTGCTCCTTGTATAAGTATGGTTGCTGTAAGTTCTCCTCTAATTGCTTCTTTGAGAACGGCTTTTAGGCACCTTGAACAAAGAACGCCGCCGAACATCCTCTCCGGTCTTTTGGCGGTTTTTGGCAGGCTTCTTCTCTCGGGGTCTTTTATGGGTACACCTGCTAGTATAGCACCGCATCTACTACACCTCATAGGGGTATTCTTCCTACGTTTGTGGTGAACGGCTGTTCTTCCGCTTGGCGTTCTTCTGTATATTCTCTTGTGGGATCTAGATCTATGCATTGGCCTGACCATAACCTTCACCTTCTAGCTATTTACTGGGTTTGCAAACAGATTAAAAGCTTTGCAAACCCTGGGCGTTGACCAGCTAGGTTTCTAGGTATTTCTTTGAGTAGTAGGAGAAGAGAGGTAGGTAGAGGAGGAATACAAGGAAGAAGAGCCATGTAATCTGCATAACACAGCTACTGCTGTTTTCTGGGAACTGTATAGGTATTGGGGCTATGCAGTACCTGCTTAAGCGGATAACTAGGGGATTTTCGTAAGGAAACAACATCGAAGTTACGAGAGTGTATACAACTATCGATGCTAGGAATGTGAGCATAGGCATAAAGAACTGATACATAGTGATCTTAAAAACCCTCCCTCTAATGCGTTTAACCTGTGTAGAGGCTATCTCAAGCTTCTTCTTGCTCACATGGGCTTTTCTGAGGCTCCTATCTAGCCTACTACCTCCTTTTACCTTATACTTCTTCAGTATCTTAATCATTTCGTAGAGGGTTAGGCTATTCAATGAAAAAGCTATTGCTAACGCTAAAGCTATGAAGGCTTTGGTCAAGGGCTACTCTCCTATGAACCTCTTTAGTAGTGGGTACATCTCTATTGTTCTCTCGTAGGCTAGTATCTGGTAGAAGTTGTAAAGTATTCCAACAGCTAGTAGCAACCCTGTACCTGAGCCGAAAGTCCCAAGTAGGTCGCCTGCTAATGCTATTGTTGCTACAGCTATAGAGCTGAATATAGTTAATGGGTATATGTACCTAGCTAGGTAGCTACTTAGTATTCTCGATGACCTCCTCATGCCTGGTACGTTTAAGTCCGATCTAACTAGGTTCTCGGCTTGAGCTTCAGGGTTTAATCCTGCTATCTCTATCCACAGTATTCCAAAGCCTATGCATAGCAACATGAAGAACGCTATATACCCTAGCGTTGGGAATGGGTTGTAGACTACTCTAGCTAAGCTAGGCGATGATAGGAATAACCTGATACCAGATACATCTACCCTGAGGTATGATTCTATAAGGTTTAGAACTAGAACCACATCCGAGATAAGTATAGCTGTTAAGAGTACAGGTATGTTTGTAACGTACATTAGTTGAAGTGGTACTCTAGTTCTTATACCTCCGTAGCGTGCAAGCGTTATCGGTATATTTATGTGCGCAACGCTTAAATAGGTTATCACAGCTATCATAACTATTGTTGCTACTAAGCCTGTAAGAGATGGTAATCCCCTGAAGAGCCTACCTACAAACATATCGTAGAGGTTGATGTTTCCGTCACGAATTAGGTTAACCATGTAGGGTATAAGCCCTAGCGGTTCAGTAATTTCCTCTGATACCGGGTGTACAGCTAGGAGTTCTGCAAAGAACCTTTGCGCTACGCCTATAAGTATGAATAAGCTTACCCCGCTACCCAATCCCCAGCCTTTCTGAAGTGCTTCATCGAGGGTTATTATCAGGATAGCGCCCCACATAAGCTGGAGAAACACTATAGCCTTAATCCACAGAGGTTTTATCTGAGGGATATACCAGTACATACCGCTTATAACAAACCCAGCTGCTTCTACTGCAGCTAATATTATTGCTAATCCTTTTGTCGCTAGCGTAAACTTAGACCTATCCTCTGGGTTCGATAGGTCTAAATCTAGTATCTTAGCTCCAACGAGGATCTGTAGTATAAGCCCACCTGTAACTATAGGTCCTATACCCAGCTGAGCTAATGTACCAGAGCTCATAGCCAAGACTATGCTCACTATAGGTGAAAGCTGTGTTAACCCAGCGCGATCTATGCCGTAAAGAGGTGTTGCAGTCAAAAGTATAAACGATATAGCAGCTAACGCTGTATACAGTATTCTCCTACCTAAGCTAGGTCTTCTTATAGGCTTAGGCGCTGAAGGTATTACCTGCCCTATCTTAGCTAGTACACCAATGAAATCCAATATCAGCACCTACACAGTATGCATTATAAGAAAAAGCTTAAAAACACTTTATAGCACAATCGCTGAACAAAATAGCTGATGATAAGCTGTTCCTGTTTTCTAGGTTTCGCATATTTCTTTGTATTCTTAATCAGGTGTAGCAGGGTATCTATAGCTGTATAGAGCTAAGCACCTAGGGGTTGGCTATACCTTTGGTTTCAAGATCTATAGCTACTCATAGAATAGCTCCTGGGAACACGGGAATACCTTGGATCAATCTACAAGATCTAGAGCAGAGAACAGCTTCTTTCGTGGTAAAGCTAATGGTAAAGAAGTAGCAAAACTAAAAAACTCTAATTAAGCAACGTAGATTAGAAGCCGGGTCGTCTAGCGGCCAAGGATGCGGGGCTCTGGCCCCCGTGACCGGGGTTCGAATCCCCGCCCGGCTACTATAATCATCTGTTCACTAGGTGTTAGAGTTTTTGGGTTGTGATGAGCAGAGGGTCTTTTGATAGGTGAAGAAAGCCGGAAATGCTGAACCTATATTTATACCATGCGCTATGCTTGCCTCTCTTAACCTTTTTTATTGCTTAAAATAGTTTTGGGGCTTTGTTGGGTAGAGGAGTAAATACCCTGGTTTCGCCTATTGTTAGGCTTAGGAGCCTCTCAGCTGATATTGAGAACGTTTGTAGCTTTGAGTTGGAGAGGTATAGGCTTGGCGAAGCTGAAGTAGTTATATGTGTGGATAAGCAGGGATCTCCAAGGTATTTGGTTCAAGAGCCTATGGTAGACAATAACTGTAGAGCAATCTACTCAAAGATTATGGATGCTCTGTACACCTCTTTAATAGATTTATCTTCTGAAGAAGACTTAGAGAAAGCAATTAACGCTGTTGTTGTAGACTTAGGTATACAGGAGGAGTTCGATCGATGCCGTAATGCCCTTATGTACTATGTAAAGAGGGATTCCTTTGGGTTCGGTCTCCTAGATGTTGTTCTTAGAGATTGCAACGTAGAGGATATAGAGTTATGTGATTGGATGAAGCCGGTGACTGTAGTTCATAGGGTGTACTTAGCTTTTGAGGCTCTTACAACGAATATTGTATTCGAGAGCGACGAGGAGGCTAGGAACTACGTAGAGAGGTTATCCCTTAGGGGAGGTAGAAGCATATCGCTAGCAAAACCAGAGGTACATGCGGTAATTTCTGAGAATCTAAGATTAGCGGCAACACTAGGTAACCCTGTTAGTAGAGGACCAACCTTCAACATTAGGAGGTTACCAGAGATACCAATAGACGTAGCAACCCTAATAAAGAAGAACGCTATACCAGCTCATGTAGCTGCGCTAACGTGGCTTATCAACGACGCAAAACTCTTCTACGTTATTGTTGGCGGAAGTGGTTCAGGTAAAACAACGCTTCTAAACGCATTACTCCAGCTATCTAATCCCAGCTGGAAGATAATAGTCGTACAAGACGTTATGGAGATAAGGTTACCTTTAAGGCCGAGATTCATGCAGTTCTTCGGCGAAAATTCGGATGATATACTCCAAAGATGTTTTACAGCTCTAAGGTATAGACCGGATATACTTGTTGTTGGGGAAGTTAGGGGTAAGGAGATAACAGCGCTTGTAAGAGCAGTAGCTTCAGGCTCTGGATCTGCAACAACGTTTCATGCATCTACGCCTGAGGAGTACGAGATGGCTATAAGGAATTTACTTCCAAGAGACCTATACGTAATGTTATCGCTTAACACAGCGCTGTTGATTTTCATAGCGCGTATACGATCTAGTAAAAATCTTGAGAGAAAAGTTTGGAGGGTTTATGAAAGGGTAGCAGATGAATGGAGAGAGATATATGGTGTAGAAGTAGACCAAATCTACAATAGCTATACGGTTAAAAGACTTAGCAAAAGGTTGCTCTTAGACGATGTAGAGACCGAGCTTGAGTATAGAGCTAAACTACTAGAGTTAGTTGAACAAGGTTACGAATCTATAGAAAACCTTGTGAAAAAGTTCTACAAAACCTACTGAGATTCCGATCGGGAACCTCTCTTCCTACCGGTTCTCTTAGCAGATATATGACCAACTTTACGACCTGGTGGCATATTCCTTGAAACAGTCGTAGGCTTTGATTCGCTTTGATGTGAACCACCTCCGTGGGGGTGCTCAACAGCATTCATAGCAACACCTCTTACCCTAGGCCATTTCTTTGCTTTAGGCTTCCACTTATAGTAAGCATTACCTGCTTTTAGCAGAGGTTTCTCAAGTCTTCCACCACCAGCTACAACACCTACAGTAGCTCTACAGTCTATACGTAATTGCTTCTGTTTACCGCTAGGTAGAACCACTATGGCGTACGTAGATGTTTTACCTATCAGTATAGCGTAGGATCCCCCAGATTTAACAAGCTTACCTCCATCACCTGGCCTTACCTCGATATTACATATCTTAGCTCCCTCCGGGATATTCTTAAGCGGTACTATGTTCCCCGGAGAAGGCGATGCGTTGGGTCCTATCTCTATTATCTGACCAACTCTAAGACCTTCAACAGCTACATTGTATATCTCTCTACCGTTCTCAAGCTTTATAACAGCTATTGGTGCGCTACGACCTGGTTCGTGCAGAACATCTACTACTATTCCTCTGATGGTGTCAGCCATTGATACAGGGTATTTGATAGGGGCTATCCGCTGATGACTGGGGCTTCTAAACGTTGACGATCCACGTCCTATTCTTTGACCATATATCCTTTTACCCATAAACTACCACCTACTTGAGAGCAACAAAGAGGGTGCTCCTTGTAGCTCTCAGACCTGGTTCACCATGTTTAACCTGTTTCGTTGTGGTTGCGAATTCCCCTAGATAATGACCTATCATCTCCGGGACTACCTTTGCTACCACGTATTCCTTGCCGTTGTGAACAGCTATCTTTAAACCAACCATTATGGGTAGAACAATCATATTCCTTACATGTGTCTTAATAACAACTTCTTTGCATTCATTTAAAAGCTTCTGCCTAGCTTCAATGATATTCTCTAACAGCTTCCTCTGTGCAGGGGTGAAACCTCTAAGTAAGCTTCTTCTTGCTCGAGCTGGTAGAATTTTAACAAGCTCATCCATAGGCATCTCAAGCAATTCCTTAAGAGTTTTACCTCTATACTTAAACTTCTGCCACTCAGCAGGTATTTCCCAGCAAAACTGTTGCTTTTGTTGCACACTCATCTTAATTAAACCTCCGGCTATATAACCTTAGCTCAAAGGTTTATAAGCGGATATCAGCGCGTTAATCTCTCAAGGATATCTAAAGCGTTAAACTCTGAAGCTAACCTGACATAAGCTTTCTTATACCCATCTCTATCAATTAAAGTACTAACCTTCACTACCTTAACGTTGTATAGTTTTTCAACAGCGCTCTTAATCTGGTACTTATCAGCTTTGCGTTGGACCTTAAGAACTAGGTAGTTGGATTTTTCTGCTAATCGATATGCTTTCTCTGTTGCAATAACATTTACAATAATAGATGCTAGATCTAACTCCTGCGTCACGCTTTTTCCACCTGATATAGTTGTCCTATCATCTCTAACGCTTTAAGCGAAATCACGCTGAGCCTACCAGGTAAACCTCCAGGAGCTAGCTTCAATATATTTAGCGTTGTTGGCGTTAAATAGTCTACCCCAGGCAAATTTCTAAGAGCTCTAACCAGTGGAGTTTCATAGCTAGAAACTATAAATAGTAAACTCTTCGGTTTAACGTACCTTCTTCCACGTCTTTTACCTTTACCAGCTCTTATACGTACTTTATCTTGAGTTCTCTCGATGTTAGCCCAAAGACCGGTTTTAACTAAGAACGACCTAAGGTCTTTTGTTGTACTTAAATTTTCAACGCTATTAACAACCACTATTGGCAATCCCACTATTGATGAAGGTACAACGCAGTTCCTCTTCATGATAAAGTACCTGTTAGCTAAAGCTGATATAGCCGAAGCAATAGCCAAACGCATCTCCTTACGGTTTATCTCCTCATGTATTCTTTCAAGAGGAGTTGGGGCAAACTGCCTTCTTCCCCCTTTTACGTTAGGTGCAAAAACCGCCCTACCATTGTCGAGTCTTGGTAATCGCGCAAGCCCGTGGCCTATACCCCACGATTCGCCGACACGTCTCTTACCAGCTAGGGGATCTCTACCTTTTGGCTGTATTCTCGCTGTTATAGCTGAGTGAACAGCTCTTCGTATAAGATCGAGTCTAACCGGTAAGCTGAATACTAGTGGTAGCTCAACTCTATCTACAACATTACCGTCTAGATCTACAAGTGTACCAAACTTCTTCTCTAGAGGGTATACAACGGATATCTTAATCATGTCATAATTCACCCTGATATTTTGCTATCTAAGCTGATATACCTAATAGTCGGAGGACTTTGCGGAATCCACTTAGGTGATCTAATAGGCAATCTCAGGATTATAGGTCTTTTAGGTGGACCCATGATGCTTCCATGGAGCATTACATACCATGTGCGTACTATGCCGTAGTGAGGCCATCCACCCTTAGGAGTAATATCCTCACCGTTCTGTCCTATAGCGAGGATTCTCTTGTTATAATCAGTTCTTCTGTGGAACCCCATTTGACCTGCTTGTGGGACTTCAGACATAGCGCCAATCGTTGGGCTTCTGCTACCTATTCTTCTGCTACCTTTCCTATGCTTATGCCACTTAGGGAGCTCTTTGACACCGAACCTCTTTATAACTCCTTGGAATCCTTTACCTTTGGTAACACCTACAACATCGACGAATTGCCCAGGAGAAAATACAGAATCTACTGTTACTGTTTTACCCAAGATACTAACAGCATAATCAACTATAGCCTCGATAGAGGTTCCCCCACCTATCTTTACCTCTAAAAGATCTGGTTTCTTCTTGCTCAACCCCCCAGCAAATTTAGGCATAGATCCCACTACAACGCTGACTCTAGCTATTTTACCTAAATTGTTCTCTATCATCTGTATGCGTTTATCAATATCACCTGCAGGCTTATACGTCGAACAAGCCCTCCTCAGTTCAAGGTCTTCTGGAGGCTCAACCCATGCATCGATAAATGTTTGAAGAGAGCCCCAGCTATTGTATGTATATGTTCTAAGTGCAATAGGAACCATAGGCGGGGTCTCTATTATCGTTGCAGGTACTATGATCTCTTTACCTTCAGTAACACTACCAGGTCTATCGTCAACCATAATAACGTGTGTTATCCCCACCTTGTAGCCTAGAAACGCTAAAAGCTTAGGTGTACTACTGTTTATCTCCGGCCAACTTTTTATTCTAGGGATTATACTATCAGCTCTCTTACGTGGTCTTACACCTAAGCTACCTCTTCTTGGTGCGCTAGTTTTTCTATGAGCCATACCCTTAACACACCATACTAGTGCTAGGTTTAATGTTCAACATATAGTTGCAGGCTTTAAAATTTGCTTGACTCTACCTACTTACACCAACTTACTTTTTAGCTTTTTTCTGTTGCTGCGATGAAGATGGCTTACTCGAGCTACTTACGCTCTCTTTAATTATGAATAGCGATGTTTTTTGCCTACCACCCATAGATGCTTACCTCGATGTTTTGCTATATTTACTAAAAACAACGGTTCAGCAACTTAATAAACTCTATCAAATTTTAGAGATACATATGTGAAAGTACGGATATCTTGGATATATAAACATGATGACTCTACCGAAATCTGATACGATATGATGACTTTGCCGAGTGCTGATAAAATCTTTAAATTACGGCATTGCACCATAAATTTAGCTAAATGGTAACAGTCTTAATGGAGGTGGTAGGCCGTGAGCTCAACTGGACGAGAAGAGTCAAAGAGGCAGAGATACATAAACGTATTTGTTTTAGTAGGTAGAGAAAATGATGTGAACTCGGTGGTTAAGGTTATAGAAGGTATATGCCTTGAGTATGGATGTAGCTATGAACTTAAGAAGGGTTTCTTAGGTAACTTACTCTATATAAAAATACATTGTCAACAGGTATATCTAGAAGATGTAAGAAAGAAGGTAGATTACGCGCTGAACAGTTTCAGCGATAAAATATCGTGGATGAAGTCTGAGGTTATTGATGTTAAGTAAAAGAAATAGAGCTAAACATTAAGGCCTTAATCATTACGTTTCGGTATACTTTTTCATGAATACGTATGAGATAAAAGGCATAGTCGTAAGTAGGATTATATCCAGTATGTGGAATTCTTTTGCATTTTTAACTACGATAAATACGTAGATAATTAGAACTAGTATATTAAATATTACGATCCTTACCCGCGATAAGTTAAATGAGCTCATGGTATCAACCTCAACCGCCTTGTACCGCCTAATAACCTTGATAAACCATACGTTATCGATAGAAGTAACGATATAAATATAATAGATGATGTTATCTCGAGGTAAACTGTAGCAGCTAAATAGTCAACGAATTGATTCATAGGTATATCCTGCTGAAGTATTTTTCCTGGGTATAAGTCCTCAGTTGAAGGCTCTAAATTCTCAGAAGATTTGAGGAAGTATTCAATACACATGATATGATATCCGCTTGGAATAGGGATAGTATATGTAGCTCCTTGTACGTTGTACCATGTCCATTCGTATGCTTTATATTTATCTGGGTTTCCTAAGCTTGTAGAGTCTAAATACACCCTGGTTATCGAGTACCCATTTACAGCAGAAATATAAAGCATAGTTTCAACGTCGGTCTGCAATGTAATTAATATATGACTGCTGTTCATGTTAATATCTTCAACTTTGACTGGTGGAGGATGAATATGTATTGCTAAGCCACTGCTGTAGTGTAGAAGCCCTTTTACCTCAACATCTACTTCACAGATGTGTTCGTGGAACCTCTTCAAACATATACTTGACAGTATGACGTTGGATATATTCGTATAAAATCTATGTCCTGCAACGTCAAAGTATACTGTAGCGTATTCCTCCATATACTTCTTGGGAATTAAGACTACAGCTCTACCCCTAGGCTCGAGCTTTGCGGGGCCTACGTATTCATCCCCAACCTTAATACCTATGTAGCCATCAGCTATGCTACGACCTAAGAAGTTGCGTACATTACCATAGACTAAGGCTAGGTCTAAAGAGGATCTAGGTAACGGTGATGATAATATTATGGAGAATTGTGGGTACAGGGGTAACCCTATATAGAACACTATTGCAAAAGATAGAAGAAAAGATCCAGCGTTCCTAGCAATTCTAAATGGTATCGCCATCAACGCTATACCAAACGAAGATAATGTTACAACACCGAAGTATATCAACAAGCCTAGGAAATACATCAAGATTAGAAAGTATAATGAAGTGGTAAGTATGTTTAATCCCGCAGATACCACTCTTGATATACCCGGTATTACTTTTGAAATTGTGCTAGAAATTGAACTTACTATAACTATAGTAGTAGATCTAAACATCAACAACCCTTTAATAGTGCTAAAGAATGTATCCCAATTACTTCCAAGAATTTGACCTAGATAATCTGCAAAATTAAGTATGAGCTCAATACACGAGGCAATTACAGCAGTAAAGAATGCATCGTTAATTAACCTAGGACCCCATCTCTTTAACCCTGCAATAGGTATTGGTAGTGCATAGATAAGAACACCTAGATAAAACGTTAATATAGTTAAATAAAAGGCTACTATCAAGAAAGTCATAATTCATCTAACTCAAACGCATATGAGTTGCCAGCGGTAACGTTCTACGGTAGCTGTGGTACTGGTGGTTGAGGAAGAGAATTTCCAAGAGCTATTGATATATATGATATCAGCCAAAATATCGATGTACCTATAGCTACCCAAAAAGCACCCCATACGGCGTCTTCTATCAATCCTTGTCCAACTCTCCTAATTTTACTCGAAGGTATAGGAGACCCTTTTATAGCCCAACCTATAATCCACGTTAATAGGAATAATAGCCAAGCTACTATAACAATTTTGTTTATCAAATCTTTTACTAGTGCAATTACATCCATTGTTCCCTAGTTAGTTGTAGGGTATATAAAAAGTGTTAACTTTGATGTAGGTAGGTACTCTATACGTAATATAGTATGCAATGGCTACTCCATCATCTCTTCCAGTACTTCGATGTTCTCAAGAATATTTTCTCTTGCTCTAAAATGTTCATGATCAGCGAATTCAAATCCGTCGATTTCGACAACAATCGTTTCGCAGTTTCAATACCTACGCCTACACCTTGTAAAGCTATAATACCTGCTATACCGTGGCTCATAACGAAGTCCATTATTTTCCTATGCTTATTTAAAACCTCTTTTTCCAAGGACAACAATTTTAATTTGTGATTTGTACCTTGTTTAATCTTGCTTAAAGCCTTCTTAATGGGAGGTACTTCTTCTTCATTTTCAATTACAGTTACAGCCCTTGATTTACACCGAGGACATTCAATAAAACATGAGAAAATGTTTTCACATTCTGTAATTCTCTGTGATATAGTAAAACTCCATATGTGATAACAAGATGTGCAGAAAACTTTTACCTCTTTATTAAGTAATCTACGTCTCGCTATTTCGATTAAAATGTCTTTAGGTATTAAAGATTGTTTAACTAAGGTTCTTAACATGCCTAGCGAGGATATCTCCTCTACGAATGGAGAAACACTTTGACGTATAAACACCTTTATCTTTAACCTATTATCAGCCAAATTCTTGAGGTACCTAAGCATTTCATCGATATCGATTTTCTCCGTATAAAGTTCCCTAAGTGCTTCATACACTAAAACATCTATGTTCATTAAGCCTTCTACAATCCTCTTTACTTCTTTTGCCTCGACATCTTTACTTATAACACCAAATTTTTTAGCTACCGCTATTAGACGATGCTTGAAGATAGATGTATTCTTAACTTCGTATTCAATTATTTCTCTAATTCGATCTGGGTAATAAGCAAAACTTCTAAGTTTCTTGATTAATTTTCCTATACCGTCTTTATTAATAACAGTGTTGATGAGGAGCACAGTCCCTAGCTGATGCGATTTATACGCTGAAGAAATACCAAGGGTATCTCTAACTATGTAATTCATGAGAAGAGAAAATGCTTCAGATGCTTTAGAACCTAAACATGTATAGAAAGTCATCATGGTTTTACCTTCGTTACTTAGTCTGTTCACCTCAACAACGAGAAAATCATCTCTTGGATATACTTCGCATAGCTTCTCTCTGTTGCTTGTGAGGAATTGTTTAGTAGTTTCGTTGAATCCGTATTCACTGAAAAGGTTATCGAGGCACAAATTATTTTTACAATTACAAAAGCGTCTAACGAATGCGCATATCTCTCGAGCAACATTTCTATGTACAGGGATTAATTCTCCAACCCATCTAGGTAAAACAGCTAGGTCGGAGGATTCTATCGGAGCTACTACGAGCTCTCTTTTTTCAACGTCTATGTTGATTACCTTCCACAACTTACCTGCCAAGACAACAACATCTTCTTCGTTACATGAGAGTGCAAACTCCTCATCTAAAAGTCCTAGGGTCTTTCCATCTAGGATAGACCTTGCATTATAGTGAACTGTATCCGGTATCATGTTTGTTGTTAAGTAGTACAACATTCCTTTCTTGCTTGATTTGCATGTATTGTTGCTGCATTTTATTAAGCCTAGCGAGTTTAAGAACTCTATGATCTTCTCGAACTTTGATAACGTTAAAGTATTTAATGGTGTAGCGCGCGAGATGATGTGTAGAAGCTCATCTATGGATGCTTCTCCTCTTTCAAGTATTAATCCTATCACTTGGTGAGCTAAGACGTCTAAGGGCTCGTTATGAGGTTTAACAGGCTCTAAAAATCCTCGTATAGCTCTTCTAGCTATTACTATAGATTCTAGGAGCTCTATTACGAGAGGAGGTACTACTATAATTCCCCTAGATACAGCGTGCTCTTTATGGCCTGCTCTGCCAACCCGTTGTACTAACTTTAGGGCTTGTCTAGGGGATAAATACTGGATGACTAAGTCCACACCGCCAATATCAATTCCTAGCTCTAAACTTGATGTAGCGACTACAACCTGGGTATCCCCACTCTTAAACATAGCCTCTACCACCTCTCTAATATCTCTAGATAAAGAACCGTGGTGCAAAGCTATGTTCCTGCCTAAGCATTTAGTAAGATTAAACCCTAGTTCCTCTGCAGAGGTTCTGGTGTTAGCGAATACCAGAATTTGTTTACCGTACTCATAAGATGAAATTTCTCTACAGACATCGTTGTACACATGTTCTACGTCAAACACCCCATTCTTGTACTCTTTATCTGTAATTGTTACAGCAATAGAATACTTCTTTACACCTTTAGCGTAAGCAACATCGTACCTTCTACCAGCAAAGAAGTAGCTGGCCACAGCATCGATATCCCCTATAGGTGATGAGATCAAGACTCTACGTGCATGTTTATTAATTATAGAGTCCAGTCTTTCTAGTGCTACAGCAAGTTCAGCACCGCGTTCACTTGATATAAGGTCTTGAACCTCATCCACTACAACAGCGTATAGTGATTCGATATTTTTCCTGATATCTTCTTTAACTAATATAATTTGTAGACTTTCAGGTGTTGTTATAAGTATATCAGGTGGTGATCTTAGTATTCGTTTCCTAGTACTTGATGGAGTATCGCCGTGCCATACTTCGGCTGTTAAACCGAAGTATCGAGCTATTTTGTGAATTCTGTTATGTATATCACGGTTCAGCGCCCTAAGGGGGGTTATGTACAAAATCTTAATACCCTGCTTAGAAATTATAGAACCTCTAGTTAATTTATATAATAGAGGTACAACAGCAGCTTCAGTTTTTCCGCTACCAGTAGGTGCTGCGACTACTATATCAAGATCATGTTTAATTATCTTAGGTATAGCTATTGACTGAACTACAGTAAACGAGCTATACCCCATTTTATGAAGTAATGAAGAGAGATCTTCAGGGATATCCTTTAGTGTTATATTAGCATCTGACATGATGTTTAACGGCCTTTAGCTGGATTGTCCTATAACTTAAACATTTGGAAAAACATAAATTTGCATAGCTTAAATACTTTGATGTCGCATTAATTCTGACTATGTGGAGTCTAAGTCTATAAAGTTCTTTCTTATAGAGATATACTATATAACATATCTAAGCAATACGAGTAATGTCTGGGTATAAGGATGAAGAGAAAAAAGTATTACGTATTAGTTCATCTTTATCCGATAGCCTACGGGATTCTTATTCTATTTTGGATAAACATGGTATGTGGAAGAGGTTGCTCTATCTTCTCATCAGGTTTAGCCCATGCCTTCAGCATTTCTAGGCTTTTTACAACGGCTTTGCATCTCATCAATAATCTTTACTTGACATTACTATTAATCCTGTTAATACTTATAGAAATTCTTCGAGCCATATTCTTCAGTAAAAAAATAATACTATTGCTTGAAGCACTATTATTATTCATCTATAGCTGGAGTATAGAGATAGCATTAGCGTATACTGTTATCTCGTACATAGGTATAAAGATTTTGCAAAGCTTTATTTTCGAGATGAAAACCCCTAGAAGCTCTATCATTAATTGCCCCCAAATACTAATTTATGTACCACGAATAATAAAATTAGGAGGAGCATAATATTAATAGTACTAGGTCTCTGTATTCTTATCCATGTGGTCTACTCATATTTTCTATATATAAACATACTGTCCATGTTGATATACTTAGCAATTGTTATACTTATGGTGTTCATAGCTTTCAATGAATGCAAGGGCAATATACTTATTCACGGTATTTTAGCGGCTATACCACCATTTGGCGTAATACCCTTATTTCACGACATCCTTATGATTAAAAGGATGTCCACAGAGGAGGATAAAAGAAGGCAATAACCAAATAAGGTTTGTCACTCACTTATGATATCTCTAACACGCGGTGTTTACGATGTCATAAAAATATAAGGTTGTAAGTAGAGTGTTTTAAGAAAATTCGTAGATAGAAGTTTACTGGGTTGAGAACGCATGTTCGAGGAAGAGGTTATAAGCGAAGCTGCTGAAGAAGTAGGCGCTGAAAGCTCTGAGGAAGAGTATTTCGGGGAAGATGTTGAAATAGAGGGTATGAGCGTGACCGACGTTGAGTTGTTTCTATCTAGGGCTGAAGTATGGGATAACCTTCTCCAAAGCAAAATATCTATTAACGAAGCTAAGAGCGCGATATCATCTTTGGGTACCCCACATGTAGAGGAAACAAAGCCTTCTACTAAACGTTCGCGTAAGAGAAAATCCTAGCCTTCCTTTACCTCAATGCTGTTGTTCTTTAGTATGTTTAATACCTCTTCTACGCCTATAGATTTATCGAATATAATCTCCACGAATCTATTACCATCGCGTTTAAGGAGCTTTATCTTATCTATGAGAACGCGTTTCTTAAGTATATCACCTATGTCCTTCCTAGGAGTTAAATATTCCTTGAATTTCCTCCTCATCATATCGTAGAATGTTTCGAAGTGCTCTATCATACGTATAGCATCTCTAGTATCTTCACCTCCTCTTCCTAGACCATCCTGCAGTATATTTATGATGTTAACAGCTTCTTCAGCGGGTACCTCCATAGCCACATAGTCTCCGATTGTTTTAGATATCTTAACTTTTACAGTCATGGATATCGCCTTGATATTAATATGGATACTAGCTTGCGGAATATATTTACGTTGTATAGCTTAAATAACTATATCTAAAGTTATACTCAATGTGAACGTTATAGCTTTGCATAAAGGCTTCCCGTATTACGAATTGTAACGATTTTAAATTTTGTAAAGAAGAGTAATACGTAGGTGACTAGATGAGCGTCAGAGCAGTATATCCTACTGGAATGGTTTTTAAGAAGGTTATTTCCGCTTTAAAAGGAGTTGTAGACCAAGTACCCTTAGCATTCGATGAATCAGGTATAGTAGTAGAAGCTCTAAGCCCAGATAAGGTAACGATGATCTTATTTGAAATACCAGCTACAAACTTTGAGGAATACATAGTTACACAAGCTGTGAACGTTGTCGCTGATAGAGATGAATTCGTGAAGGCTTTTAGGCGTACAACAAAAAGAGATAAGGTTCTATTTGAGTATTCAGAAGGATCTAGAGAGCTCAAGGTGAAGATATTCAACATAAGGTCTAATGTAGAAAAAGAGATTAACGTATCACTAAGCGAAGTAGGGTTTGAACGTATCGGCGGTCTGGAGATAACCTACGAAGTTCAGGCATCGTTACCAACATCAGAATTTATAGAGATAGTTAAGGATGCAGCTCTCGTAGGCGATGAAATAACGTTCATATATTCCTCTGAGCTAAACGAAATAAGAATATCGGCGCATGGCGAACTTGCGGAATACTCAACTGTTTTGAAGCAGTTCCAGCCTTTAACACACCTCGAAGCATCTATAAGTAGCGCTATAGTTAAATATGGTGTTGATCACCTCAAATCGTTGGCGAAGTTACTTGATCTAGCAGAAGACTGCACCATAGCTTTTGGTCCCGAGAAACCGCTGAAAATATCTCTTACAATAGCAGGTGGCGGAATGATAACTACATGGGTAGCACCAAGAGGTTAGAAAAACGCATTCAATATCATGACCATGTTTTGGTGCGTTAATGTGGTATTTACGGAGGTAATCAAAGTCGATGCTAAGGGCAGGATAACTATACCCGCCTATGTTAGACTTCTCTTCGATGTTGATGAAGGAAGCAAGATCTTGATGAGTGTAGACGAGGAGAAGGGAGCAATAATTCTAAGAACATTTCATGAGAAGTGGGTTAGGTGCACAGGCACTATGGGTAAAGAAGAATTGATAGATATTATAAGTAAATCGAATGTTATAAGCATTAAATGTGTCAGCGATATTGCTAATATAGGTATCTACAGATGCGACTTAATTGCAGAGATCGTAGAAGGTATGAATGAAGTGCACAGAGGCTTGCAATGTCTTGATGAATAAATGAAGAGGTATACCTCTAAGCACTTATATATGTTTTTATGCAAACCTCTTATTGGTGATGCTGAAGTGCTGAAGGCGGTATTCCTCGATGCGAGGCTTTGGCGTTATGTATTAAAAGAATTAGCTGAATTCCTAGAAACTGTGGGTATAAAGTTTAGCCCTACAGAGGGCGTAAAACTCAAGGCCATGGACCCAAGTCACGTTATGCTGGTAGATCTATCTATACCTGCTACGGCTTTCGAAGAGTACGACATCGAGAAAGAAACCACATTATTAATACCGCTGGATCCTGTAGCTAAAATTCTTCGCAGAGCTAGGAAGACAGATAAGCTGATGATAATAAGCAATGATTCTAAGCTTACGCTGGGTCTGGTATCTAAAGGCGAGGTTGAAAGAATATTCACGTTACCATTGTTAACGGGAAGCTATGAAGAGATACCAGAACTTTCAATAGAATTTGAGGCTCAAGCAAAGATACTAGGTCCTACACTTGCTGTAGCCTTAAGCATACTTGAGGAAATAGGCGATGTTCTGAAAATTAAGGCGGCTAAGGATGGTATTTCGCTAATTTCATCTTCGGAGCTAAGCGAAATTGAAATACCGTTTACTGTAGCAACAGGTGTTCTAATAGATTATCAACCTCCGTCAAGCGTAGATGAAATCGTTAATGCTTATTCTATGGAGTATATCTCTATGCTCACGTCTATAGCAAAATTAGCGGAGACTATAGCTATTAAGTTAGGAAAAGATATGCCATGCGAAATAAGTTCCGAACTTATTTCAGGTACCCAGCTGAAGATCTATATAGCCCCAAGAGCTGAGTAAGGGATTAGATATAGACGCAAAAACGCTTAACATAGTTAAAGACATCTTGAAAGAATACTACGCTAAGAATGATCCTACACTCCCCAGCGATTTTTACTTAAGAGAAATAGCTGTTCAACCACTAAACACCGACACATATATAAGGCATTTAGCGTTCTCAACTTTTTCCGAACTAAGAAACTTTATAGTAAACAACACTCCTCGTCACCTATACTATTCTTCAGCGAGATATCAAGAACCCGGGAACCCTGTTATGGATGAAAAGAAGTGGTTAGGAAGTGATCTCGCGTTCGATATAGATGCAAACGAAATTTTAGAATGTATAGAAAGCCGAAAAACACTTCAGATGCGTTTCTGCAAAAAATGCGGATATACAGTAAACCAGCAAGATATTAAGGTATGTCCTTCCTGCGGGTTAGAGCTAACAAAGTTCGATCATGTAGATGTACAATGTATCAATATGGCTAAAAATCAAGCACTAAAACTTGCGGACATTCTAAGGAACGACTTTGGCTTCACAAATATATCAGTAGCTTTCTCAGGTCATAGAGGATTTCATGTAGTTGTAGAGTTAGATGAATTTCATAGATACATGTCTACAGATGATCGACGCGAAATAGTATCTTACATAAAACTCGGTGAACAGCAGACTAAGTATCTACTTGATAAATTTACAAGAATATCCAAAAAATCATTGCTACTTCCACCTAGAGTTACAGATGGCGGTATAAGACGTAGAATTGCGCTAGCCTTAACTAAGTACGTAGAAGGCGACATAAAAGCATATATCCAGGGTTTAAAGCCATCGATAAATTTTGTTGAAGCACAAAAAGCGTACAAAGCTTTATTAGATCATATGAACGACATCTTAAAATCGGTATCGATAGATATAGATGCAAAGGTTACTATAGATACTACGCACTTGATTAGAGCACCTAATAGCATAAACGGCAAGACTGGGTGGAGAGTTATTAAAATTGAAGACCTAAATTTCGATAGTTTCGAGCTTAGTTCGGAGGAATTATCTGCTTCAAATGCAAGGATAAGAATTAAGATGCTTATTAATGTCCCCGAGATAATGGTTATAGATACTAAGTTCAAGTTTTCAAAAGGAGACGAAGTTGTTCTTGACTACCCCTACGCCTCATATTTTGTATTCAAAGAAATTGCAACTGTTTTAGGTATTGTGAGGTGAGCGTTTGAATGTCTGAACACAGTATGGATAAATTATATAAATTGATAGAATACGTTCTACTTAACGAAGAGATTAATGCTGAAGAAATTCTGAGAGGATTAATCGATGTGAACGCATTGGCTATAACATTAAACTCTTGGTGTTTATCTAATGCCCAAGATCAACTTTATGGTGTTATATGCAGTAGAAGTTGCAATGTATTAGATGAAGTAGTAAGCACCATATTGCGGTATTTAATATCGAAGCAATTAGATGAAAAAGTTAAGCTAGGGAACGACATGGTATCCAAGATATTAACCATAGTCGTAGGCGTAGTTGACGCAATTAGGTATATAGTCGAGAATAGTCTTATAATTCAGGAAGAGAAAGTTTTATGTAAAATAAAGAAACCTATAACGATAGCAGATAAAATTGTTGAGAGAGGTTACATCACCGTATTGCCCATTAACTTAGCGGCTGTTTTAACTGTACTCGGGTACGTAGAACCTCTCCGGGTACAAATTCCACTATTTCCTAAGAGTTGACCATATATATGAGCTAGCTTAAGGTAAGCAGATCATAACCGCTTATAAGTTTACCCTAATTAATAACTTAGTTGAGTTCAGCAAAAGAGATCAGTGATGAGCCTTGAAAATACCAAAATCGATAAATACGTACTGTCCTAAGTGTAGAAGTCATACTCCGCATACCGTGGCAATATACAAGCATGGTAAAAGGAGAACCATTTCGGAAGGTCAGAGGAGATACTTGAGGAAGCAGCAGGGTTATGGGTCTAAGCGTAAGCCAGAGCAAAAGAGATTTGCTAAGGTGACAAAGAAGGTAGTGTTGAGGTTGAAGTGCTCGAAATGTGGCTATACCCTACATAGAAAAGGTATACGGCTTAAGAAAGCTGAGCTAGCGTAGCCCGGTGATGCTAGTGGCTAGGAAAAGGAAAATATTGATTCCCGAGCCTAAATCTAAATTCCTCAGGATTAAATGTAACGTCTGCGGAAATGAACAAGTAGCTTTTGAGAATGCAACTTTTCCTGCAAGATGCTTAGTCTGTGGAACACAGCTTGTTCAACCAACAGGTGGAAAAGCAAAACTTATAAATGCTGAAATTGTCAAGGTACTCGATTAATAAATAGTCTTATCACTCATTTTTATTAGGCTAAAATTGAGGCAGTTAAAAACATGAGCGCACTTCCATTTAGAAAGAAAAGCTTGCCAGAAGTTAGCGAGTTAGTTATAGCAAGAGTGGATAAAGTATTTGAGTATGGTGCTTACTGTACATTACTGGAATATGAAATTTCAAATGCTTTTATTCCATGGAGTGAAGTTAGCGCCAAGTATGTGAAGGACATCAGAGATGTTTTAAAGGAAGGACAAGTTGTTATAGCGAAAGTGATAAGGGTCGATAGGAAAGCATCAAGGGTTCAGGTAGATTTATCTATAAAGCGAGTTCTTGAGGGTGAGAAGAAGGTTAAGATGCTTAGATGGAAAAGAATGCAGAAAGCTCAAAAAATTGTTGAGCTTACAGCCAAGAACTTAGGCAAATCCTTGGAGGAAGCTTATAAGAACGTTTGGTCTAAGCTAGAGAAAATAGTCGATCCTCTCTCCGTCTTCGAAGACAGCATTCTCGTTGGTGTTGAACCTTTAATCAAGCTAGGTATAAGTGAAGAGTGGGGCAAAGCTCTTTACGATGAAGCTAAGAAGCATATATCAATTAAAATGGTTAAAATTAGATCGATACTAAAGATTACCACCTATAAACCAGATGGAGTTGAAAGAATAAAAAAAGTTTTATCGCATATTCAAAACATGCCCACTCCTCTCAACACCAAGATAAGCGTCTACACCATAGGTTCCCCACGTTACAGAATAGAGATTATGTCCCCTAACTATAAAGACGCTGAGAGCATCTTCAACCAAATAGAAACTGAGCTACAAAGATTAGTTAGAGAACTTGAGATAGAGCACGTGGATCTAGTTAGGGAAGAAGTAGAGAAAGGAGGTTAAATTCATATGCGTTGGAGGATTAGGAGGTGCCCACAATGCAAACTCTACACAATTAAAGATATATGCCCTAAATGTAGCTCTAAAACTATTTCACCTCATCCACCTAGGTTCTCCCCCGAGGATAAGCACGTAGTATATAGGGTTATGATTAAATACCCTGAATTCTTAGTGAAATTTAAGGATGAATATGACATAGAGAATACATAGCCATATGTTAGTTTGGCTAATACCTTTCTAATCTAAAATCTCAGGTAAACTCTACCTTATCCACCTAATACCTGATAAAGTAATATCGAAGTAAAACAGTTTCTCTATATTGGGTTTACTGAATCTAAGAACACGGTAGAAAGGATGCCCGCGTGTGATATTTAATGCGATGTCAGCCCAACGATATATATATTCATATCCTGGGATCTCCTGCTCCTCGTCAAAGCTTCTTACTTGCGCAGATGAGATTACGTGAATACCACATTTATTTAGCGTATCTAGTATAGTAAGTATTTTAATAAACATTGCTAAGCCTTCCGGAGTTGAAGATTCAACTCTGAAATGGCTATTTATGCTATCGATTATGATACATAGAGGTTTGTAGCGATAAAACATTCTTATAATATCGAGTATCAACGATGCAAGATGGTTTTGATCTATTGCAACGGAAATAAATAGGTTTTCTTCTAAGAGCCTCAATTTAAACATCCTTTCAAGGAATGTTGAACCTTCTGTGCTTATGAAAAAAATAGCGTAGCCTAGTTTTGATAAATTAGTAGAACATCTTAACACATTAAGTAGGAGATTTGTTTTACCTGATGCTGCTTCACCATAAATTAGTACCTTATTTGGTTTAGAAAAAATTATCTCATCTAGTTCTCTATTACATGTACTTAGCGACATGATCTTTATGTACCGCCAGCCCAGTCTTTTTTATCCTACATACTTGTAGCTACTTCCTTCGATAGTCACAAGTCCTTTCTTAGTCAATTTGTTCAATGCTTCTACAAAGTACTTATCGTCTACATGAATACCATACCATTCGTAGAACGATTTCCTGACTTCGTCTAAAGTCCAAACATCTTTACTGGATTCCTTCTTAGTTTCAGCTAGCATTCTATTGATGAATTGTGTTACATCCTCTAATCTAGTCCACGGGTACTGGAACCATATCCACTCTTTGACCTCTATGTAATAGTAGTCAGGTTTAATCTTAGCTACAGGTGAAATCCATTGTAATGTTGCTACGCGAAGATCTGCAGGTCTCCACTTCTCTAAGATAAAATTCTTTGCCAATATAACTGATTCACCCGTATCTATAATGTCATCTACTAGTAGTGCTTTATATCCAAACAAATCTATTACATACTCGAATTTTATGATAGCTCTTTCTCCTTTCTTTGCAGCTTCTGTCCAGTGCTGTGATTGTATGGATACTAGGTTCTCTAAGCCTAGGAAATCGCATAGAAGTCTTGCAGGAACATATCCTCCTCTCGATACGGCTATTACTACATCGGGTGTATATCCATCTTTTTCTACATTCTTTGCTAAACCCCAACTCCACTCAATGATTTCATCCCAACTTACTAATTTAACGGGTACCCGCGGCATATTCTGATACCTAGTTAACTACGTGGAGACAAGTATATAGCTGTTAATAGGGGTCGCTTATGAGGTTTATACACGGGCATATCAAAGATTTGGTAGCACGTTAATAAAAACAAATTTCGCTTAAGCAGTATAAGTAGTGTATGATGTAACGCATCCTTACTGATAAGTGATGTATACGAACCTTGCTGATACTGAAAATCCAGGAAAGCTAAATTATATAATAAGTGGTAGCTTTAGTGTTCCTATGGGTGTAGTCATTATGTACATTAGTGAATCAGATACCTCTTGGGCCATTAACGTGCTAAAGGACATAATCTCTATACCTACGATAAATCCACCTGGGTTTAACTATGATAAATTCGCTGAATATGCGTTCAAGGTTATGAAGGAACTAGGATTAGATGTAGAGGTAATAGAGGTACCTGGGGATTTTGTTGCTGATACATGTGTAGAATGTAAGGATCATCCAAGGTACATTGTTATTGGCCGTATAGGAGAAGGAGGGCCTCTGGTACACTTTAACGGGCATTACGATGTTGTACCACCAGGCGAAGGATGGAAGCATAACCCATTCCAAGCCTACTTTGAGGAGAACAAAGTTTACGGCAGAGGCTCTGTTGATATGAAAGGCGGCATTGCCTCAATACTTCTAGCGGTTAAAGTCTTTACTTCTAGGTTCAGAAATTTCAACGGAAGTATAGAAATAGCTCTAGTGCCCGACGAGGAGATAGGAGGAGAAACAGGTACCGGATATTTAACACAGATTATGCGTAGATCTCCTAACCATGTTATAATAGCCGAAGGAAGCGGGTCCGCGAATATGTGGATTGGCCATAAAGGAGCTCTATGGGGTTTTGTTGAGGTTACAGGAGTTCAAACCCATGGATCTACGCCTTGGAGAGGTGTTAACGCGTTCGAATATATGGCGAAAATAGCTCTGAGGTTTCTTGAAAAGCATAGCGAGTTAGTACGGAATAGGATTAGCGGTTACGATTACTTAGACCGTGAGGGAGCTAAACCTACGCTAACCCTTGGTGGCGAAGTTAAAGGTTCAACGAAGGTGAATATAGTGCCAGGTTTTTACGCATTTTCATTCGATAGACGTGTAATACCAGAGGAATCAATAGAAGTTGTTGAGGAGGAATTCAATAGGATTGTTGAAGATATATCTGCAGAATTCCCGCATGTGAGAATCGGGATAAAAATTCTTAATAGACTGAAGCCTGCTTTAACAAAAGAAGAGACAAAGCTTGTGAAAGCCCTTGAACAATCTATAGAGCTGGTTCTTGGTGCGAAACCTAGGAAGGTGTTATGCCTAGGAGGTCTAGATATGCATTACTATATAGAGAAAGGAATAGAAGCGGTAACCTATGGTCCAGGTCCAGATGTTAATGCTCATGCTGTTAACGAGTACGTATTAGTAGACGAAATAATCAATGTAGCTGAAGTATACGTAAATACACTTACAAAACTCTTCAATGTAAATACCTAGGTTGCATCACCTCAAGTACCTATAGTTAACTTTTTATCTCTTTGCATCTTAGATCTTATTGATTGATACTCCAATGAAGACTTAATTAAGCAGTAGACACAAATTCTTCTAACTCCATCTATGTCTATGGAGCACCCTGAGCAGACCATTCTTTTACAGAGAGCACAGATCCCAATAGCTAGATACTTAAAGCATATATTACAACCACTCTCTACACAAGCTATACATATACCTCGACCTTTATCGAAATGCTTCTCGCAAACATATCTACCACAACTCCTACACCTAAACTCAGCATATAGATCTTCACACAATTCGCATTTCAACATATACTTATTAAACCTGCAATATTTGTAAGAGTTGGGATGACCTAAGGAGCATCTCTGATTTGATGATGGTGGTGGAGCGATAGGGACCACTAAGTTTCCAGAATCTTTAGATTTCCACCTAAACTCCTTAAAATTTTGAGCATCTCCTCGTCACTATGGGATATATATAGTTCTCTGCAGTTCTCTGATAGAATTCGTTTAAACTTCTCTATACTACCTTCTACATACACCCTTACGCCTACATCGATGTACTTTGTAAATATTTCTCTATATTTAAATACGTCAGAAGTAGAATTAACTAGAAATACTAGGTTGATGTACAATACTTTTTTTAGTTTAGCTTGCTGAACCGCTATGGTCATAACCTTTTCAGCGTTAGCTAAAGATAGGTTCTTAGTTAAGGCTAAGCATATCATCGTTCTAATACCCATTTACTGCCATCCTTATAATCAAATACCCTTATACCTAGCTTAAGAAGTTCTTCACGAATCTTATCGCTAAGCTCATAATCGCGTCTTTTCCTAAGCTCTGTTCTAATCATGATCACAACGTCTACAAGCTTTTCAATTAGATCTATATCTACCTGTACTTTTTCTCCGAAGTACTTATCCAACACCCCTAGAATTTTGTTAAAATTATACAATAATGAGTAAGCTCTAAGGGCTAGAGCAACATTTTCTCTCGGCTCTATGTCCTTATATATAGTTGAAAGTAAACGGTTAATAGCTTCAAGAGCTTTTGGAGTATTAAAATCGCTAGTCATAGCTTCGTGGAATTGCAGTTCTATAGATTCAAGGGTTCTTAGGATATTCATCTCTTGTTCTTCAAGTCGGTGGGAAGCTCCACTACTTCTAGTAATTTTCTTGAGGATTTCCACAGCCGTGATAAGCCTTTTATGAAGTTCTTTGAATTGATTTAGCATCTCTTCATCGAACTCTATCTGTTTTCTATAATGTGCTGAGAACACCCATAACCTTAAGATTTCGGAACCCCACTTACTAACCGCTTCTTTAGCGTATATCACGTTTCCAAGGCTTTTACTCATTTTTTCGCCATGTATAGTTAAGTAACCTACGTGAATCCAATACTTAACCCAAGGTTTGCTGTCAAAGGCGGCTTCAGCCATAGCTATCTCGTTCTCGTGATGAGGAAATATTAGGTCCTGACCACCTCCATGTATATCGAATTGGTGGCCAAGGTATTTACTACTCATAACAACACATTCCGTATGCCAACCAGGTCTACCTCTACCCCATGGTGAATCCCACCAAGGTTCGCCGAGTTTTGCAGCTTTCCATAGTGCAAAATCGTAGGGGTGCTTTTTTTCGTAGAGGAATTCTTCTTCTTGCCTCCACTCATCAGATGATCTTCTACCTGAGAGTTTACCGTAGTTATCTATGGTTGAAATATCAAAGTACACAGATCCACTTGGTGCTATGTAAGCATGACCTTTATCGATAAGCATTTGCACGAAATCTATTATTTCCTTAATATGTGCTGTAACCGTTGGATGTATATCAACCCGTACATTGAGATTGTTTAGAACCTCTAAGTAGTCTTTAGTGTACCTCTCAGCTATGGTATTCCAAGGAACATTTTCTTCTTGTGCTTTTCTGATTATCTTATCGTCGATATCTGTTATGTTCTGAACATGTATAACATTGTACCCTCTTAGCGTAAGGTAGCGCTTAATGAAGTCAAATGCTAGGTAAGCTCTAATATGCCCTAGATGTGTATGGTCGTAAACTGTGGGTCCACAGAAATACGCCTTAACTATGTAATCGTTTAACGGTTTAAACGGTTCAAGGTTCTTTGATAGCGTATTGTATATAGCTATCGACACAAAGGTTTATCACCTACCTCATAAACTATTCAGCTACAAGATATATCCTTTACGCTTTTTAGCTTATCTCTAAGCTCCCTAAGTATGGGGATTTCCCTTAGCTTTTGCTCTGGGAGTAAGTCCCAGAAAATACCTCTTGGTTTAGGTGGTCTAGGGTCAACGTATATGGTGTTTTTAGGGGTTACTATTATATCGACATTCACATCGTATGGCTCGACAGGTATATCGTCGTAAACTATTTGAAGATCGTGAACTGTTGTGACAACCAAAGTTTCTTCGCCTACCTTACATAACATTCTAAGTATAGCGTATTCAAGTTCAGCGTAACCCTCACCTTTCCCAAGCCTAGCCCCTCTAGGGTTTACAGCTACAGAACCTATTACCACAAGATCTATCTTAGGGAGATCCCAAGGTTTTGTTGTAACACCGTATCTATAAGCGCCGGATATAGAGCTTGCGTCCCAAAGCTTATCTCTAGGTATTTTTGAGGGGTTCAAAACCAGAAAACCGTTTCTTATTCGGGGAGTAGGCATAACTATTATTTTATTTTGGGAGAGTGCAAGGTACCTCACAAATCTTTGAGGAGAATCAGGGTTTATTTTAATAACTTTTGCCTCCTTAAAAATATCGAGAGATGAAAGTTTAGCTGCAACTATATCTGCTCCAATAAAATTCGGTATTCTATGGTATATAGGTTTAGGAAACAATGTAACGTTTTTTTCTTCAAGTAAATCCCATATACGTCTTCTTATTCTATCCTTTATTTCCTTAGGGTTACCTGTATAGATCATAAACTCAACCAACTAAGTGCAAAATATTTTGCATGCCTAAGCACTGGTTTACAATCAACTTAAATATTCTGTTTGGCTCAAAAAGTTTCTTGAAGGTGTAGTGAGTGTCTACTCCTCGGAGAAGATTCAATACGTTGCTGGATACAAGATTTGAGGGTAGAAGTATAGAGCTGTATACTCTAGATGGGGAAAAGCTCATGGGCTTGGTAGACGAAGTTTCTTACAACGAGATTGGCCTGTTAGTTGAAGGAGTACCTATTATAGTGCCTAGAGGTGCTATACTGTATGCAGTTACAGGATTAAGCGATATACATGGTTTTGGTGAATGTTGTGAGTCGGAATTCGTCTTGGACGAGGATTTCATAGGATCAGATATAGTTGTCAAGCTTATCAACGGAGACGAAATGAGTGGTAGATTAGTTAAACTTACTCGTAACGAAATAGGTGTTGTTCAAGGCAATAAAGCGCTTGTTATTCCTAGGAACAGCTTAGTCTATGTAAAGATTGTAAGGCGCTGACCATGGGTTTCAACATTATAATAACATACGAACCAGGTGAAGATAACAGCAGCTGGGTCTTTTCACAGATAGATAGCTGTGTAGGAGCATCATACGTAGTTGCTAGAGTTAGGAGCTCAATAATTCTACTAAACGTTCAAGATCCTTATAGCTTCTGGCGTAACATGAAACTATGTTTACAAGGCAAAGATACACCTATACATAGGATAATACCTGTCGATGCTGTCGTAGATCCATTGCTAGAAAAAGTCGCTAAAATAGCTACTGAATACGCCTTAAGGAGAATACCAGGGAATGAGACTTACAGAGTAACACTCCATGGCCGCCTATACGCAGTAAATGAAAGAGGTAGACTAGTTAAGGTTTCAAGCCAAGATGCTGTAAGAGTTATAGCCCAAGATATAGATAGGAAAGTCAACTTGAAGAACCCTCAATGGGTTGTTTATGTTAGATGCTTGCCTATGAGGCGGTGGCAAACAGTTGCCATAGTTAGCGTTGCTAGAGCATTTGTTTTCAAGAACATTAGGATCAACGAGGTAGGCGATCCTATATAACGACTTAAGACTATAATTCAACTTCTATGCTTTATTCAAAACTAAGTATCAACTTCTTGCAATTCTTTAATATGCAACTCTTGTATATGTACTTTATATGCGTAACCCCAAATATAATCAAAGTTATCGATATGAGTGTAAGGATCAATGCTAAATCAGGTATGCTGTTGAGTGGTGCAGTCAGTAGTTCAACGATATCGATGCTGTTACCGATTTTACTACCGCTGATGTTATATGTTTCCCATGGTGGAGTGCTCATTTCTTTAAACCGTACTTTTCTATAATTGAGAATAGCTTTTGGGAATCTTCGCTGTAGAACCTATAAGCTTGCCCCATCTTAGTATCATATATTTCTATGAACCCTCTTTTATGATTAGGTATCACCTTGTATCTCTCTTGGTCTAAGGGGAATTGAATCCACATATTACCATACTTAATTCCTATTGAGTGTACTTCGTATTTTGTAACAGGTACGAGCATTTTTCTAGGCATTGAGATCAATCGGAGACCGTACATTACGCTCCACATGATCGTGTAAAGTATTGAATATCGTAGAAATTTTTCAATAAAAGATGTAACTTCAGAGCCTAGAACCATTGAACTTAATGTTGGCATTACTAAGAATACTATTGGTAACGTGGCGATGAACCATATAAAGAGCCCTCTTGTTTGTTTGCCTAATTCACGGAATAATTCCTGATCGCGCATAACAATATCCATAACGGTCTTCTCGTTGCTCCTTAATAGTACTACGCCTTTACCTTCAGGTGTCTTCTTCTTCGATTTAATTCTCTGCATAGAGTTTATAATAATGGTGTAAGCGAAGGCGTAGATTATTATCACTATCATCAGGTACTCTCTTGGAAGAAAAGTTGATATTAGTGAGAAAACTATGATCCATATTACGGTATTGATTATCTGTATTTTATCTACTCTCATATAATCACCTACACATTTGGTTGATACATTGGCTACGAACTACATAAAGTTTTATGGTTTAAAAATGTAATCAGCTATATTGATCAGCGGAACTCCTAACAATAATCAATTTATCGCTATTCATTCTTAGCGTTACGCTATCGGTAACATGCTTATATCTACATACATCGCATATGTACATGTATTTTACGATGGATTCCCTTGATCTGGTTTCAGTTTCAACGATAAATTTTAGGTTGTTTTTACATCTTGGACATACTGGCTGCGCGATAGCTTTAGGCATTTCTGTCACCGATTTTGATCTTGGCGTACTCTTGCAGCAGTTTGTGGCCTAGCCGCTCTTACCGAGGTTTAAAGTATACATACAGATACATAAGCTTTTATATCAATAACGTCTCGTAATCATTTGTAAGTGGTACCTCCATGACGTTGTTAAGGTTAAAGGTGAATAAGTTAGAGAAACATCTGAGTGCGATAGGTATTGATGTAGATTTTGTTGTTATTCGAAGTAGAGAAGCTTTAAAGTATATGGTCTCTGAATTATACTCTCCACCACCGGAGGAGGTACCTGTTCACAGAATTGCTGTTGATATTCATACCGGTCTTATTGAGTTTTACGTTTCACCACTTGAATATTATAGAGTTAAAGAAGTCTATGGAAATGAAGGTATTGACGTTTGGGCTGTTACTAATTCTTGCATAGATTTACCTTCAGATATGAAGTGCTATGAGAGAAACTCACTAGAGAATGTATTCAAAGATAAACTCCTTAAGTACAAGCGTATTGCTGTGGATGATCCTCCTCTTTGTGAGGATATGGTTTGTATTGATATTAGGCAGGCTATTAGATATATACGTAGGAGTAAGAGTATAGAAGAAGTAGAGATTATCAAGAGGGCTACTGAGGTAACAGAAAAAAGCATAGAATTAGCTGCCTCATTAGTGAAACAGGGTCTTAGTGAAATAGCGATAGCATCGATTCTAGAGCGTTTAGCTAGGGAATTAGGGGCAGAAGGATTTGCCTTCAGCACCATAGTAGCCGTAGGGGAAAATACGGCTAAACCTCATCACATTCCATCGCATAAAATATTTAGTGGTGCTGAACCTATCCTTATTGACTTTGGTGTTAGAATCTCTGGTTATGTAAGCGATGTTACGAGGATATTGATTCCATCGAACGTTGATAAAAACTATGTAGAACTTGTTCAAGTAATAGATAAAGCTAGATTAAACGCTATAATAGCTATTAAGAGCGGCTTACTGTGTAGCGATATAGACTTCGTGGCGCGCTCTGTACTAAGAACGCACAATATTCATCAGTTCTTCATTCATGGACTAGGACACGGAGTTGGCGTAGATGTTCATGAAGGACCTAGGCTAGGACAAGCTTCAAAAGATTACCTCATTGATGGGGATGTTGTGACGGTAGAACCTGGCGTCTATATTCACGGTAAATATGGTGTTAGAATAGAGGATTTGGTGTTAGTTGATAAGGATGGTGTGCAAGTCCTATCCGAAGGACCTAAGGTGATAGAGATATGATGGGTATAAGGCGCGTAAAAACATTTGAGCCTATGATAGACGAAGAAGATATAGAAGCAGTAGTTAAGGTACTGAAATCTGGGTGGCTTGCTCATGGTCCGGAGGTCGAGGCTTTTGAACAAGAATTTGCCGAGTACATTGGTGTAAGGTATGCAGCAGCAGTAAGTAACGGAACAGTCGGGCTTATGTTGGCTTTAAGGGCTTTGGGAATAGGTCCCGACAATATTGTGCTTGTTCCAGATTACACATTCATAGCGACAGCAACATCGGTACTTATGGTGGGGGCTAGACCAAGGTTTGTTGACGTCGATGTCGAGACCTTCAATATAGATGTCGAGGACCTTCTCAGTAAAATAGATGAAAAAGTTCGGGCAACAGTTATTGTACATCTTTTCGGCCACCCAGTAGACATGAAGGCAGTAAAAGAAGTTGCAGAAGATAAGAAGATGCTTGTAATAGAAGATGCAGCACAAGCTCATGGAGCGGAAGCTTACGGTAAGAAAGTTGGGTCATTTGGTGATGTAGCTGTTTTCAGTTTCTATGCTACTAAGAATATGACTACAGGCGAGGGGGGCATAGTAGTATCTGATAGTAAGGAGGTAATAGAGAAGGTAAAGCTCCTAAGAAATCACGGTCAAATTGCTAGATATATTCATGCCGAGCTTGGTGGTAACTATAGGTTAACCTCGATACAAGCTGCTCTAGGGAGAACGCAGCTTAAGAAACTTGATAAAATGAATACAATACGGAGATCTATTGCATGCAAGTACAATGAATTATTAAGAGACATAGAAGTCATTTCAATCCCTATAGAAAAACCGTGGGCTAAGCACGTATACCACCTATATGCCTTAAAGTTCAGCGACCCCATTTGTCGTGATGCGGTATACAATTGTATGCTTAGTAAAGGTGTTGAGGTAGCTATCCATTATCCACTTCCTCTGCACAAACAGCCGTTGTTTAAATCCTTAGGATACGAAGAATGCTGTACTAATACCTCCTACTTAGCATCGGTTGAACTTAGCATACCTATACATCCAAAGCTGACAGAAGATGATGTAGCATACGTTGTTAATGCACTAAGCGAATGTATTAAACAATACTGTCAAAACGTGTAGAGCTACGGTGTTGAAGGTAGTGGTAAAATTTTTAATAATAACGCATAGAGATTTAGATGGAATAGCAGGAGCCGCTCTATATTCATATTGTAGAAAAATTCCTGATGATCAGCTAAAGATTGTATACGTAGAACCTAGTCAAATACTAAACATTATCAGGAAATACTATAAGAGAAAGAGGTTGTTAGCGTTAATAGATATAGGATTAAACAAGGAAGTATTCAACGAACTTATAGATATAGACCTAAGCGACATTGATATAAAGTGGTACGACCACCACATATGGGATGAAGAATGGGTGGAAGTTCTGCGATCTAAGAATATAGAGTTGCATATAGATAGATCAACATGTGCAACAGGCGTAATAGCGAAAAATGTATGCTTAGAGCAAAACAGTAGGGTAAGTGAATTAGTAGATATTGTTTGTAATGCCGATATGTGGAAATTTGGTAGGTATGAATCGGCTTTTTTGTTTAGATACGCAGATTTAGGGAACGAAGATCGTTGGCGCAGCATCGTATTCAAAGTTATTAAGAGCTATTTAGAGAATACTTTAAAAGACTTGGTTCAGTACATTGAGGAAGATGTTTCTAAGTACGTAGACGAAGAGCTAAAGGTTTTATCGTCATTACCAGACAAAATCATAAAAGAGGGAATTGATGGAATAACACTATGCATTTATGTTAAAGATAGCTACATACCTTCGACTAGCATAATAGGTAATGCAATGCTAAGCTTCTGTGATATAGCGGTGCTGGTTCACGAAGCGTTGAAGAGCATTAGCTTTAGATCGTGGAAATGCAATGTAAGGGAAGTGGCAAAATCGCTTGGCGGAGGAGGGCATCCGAGGGCAGCTGGAGCACCTTTGAATATACCCCTAGTTTTTAGATTGCTTAAGAATCTTGGGCTAGATATAGCTAAAAAATACGTTGTCGATGAAATCTTAAAGAAGATGATCGAGTTAAAGATTAATATTATAAGCTTATGTTCGGAAGGCTAATTATATTATTTCGCTATCGTTGGATACATACTTTATGGTTATTCCCTGGAATTGTTCTCCAAACCATCTTAGTTGATTCTGTATAGATGCTCTTAATTGCTCGTTTATGTTAAACCGGCTTCTAGCCCAAAGCAGGGATTCCTCTGTTATTCTCCCCTCTCCTTTGCTAGCCGCAAGCCTTATGAGCGCATCGATCTCTGCATTGCTAAACCATCTGGTGATATTAGCTACGGTGTCAAGGAGTTCTGTAGGTAGTGTTATCTCGTATCTTTTAGCGCTCTTCATAGCTATCTGTTTTCTCAATTTCTTATCAGGGTAACCCATGACTACCACAACGTCAACTCTCCCTGGTCTAATAAGTGCAGAGTCTAGTAGCTCTGGGGTATTTGTTGTTAAGATGGTTAAAGGTCTTGAGGGTTCCTGGAGATACCTAAGAAGTATGGTTACTTCGCTAACATGCGTTTCATGTATAGAGACATGTCTGCCCACGAGAAAATCGGCATCGTCTATTAAAACCAGGGCGTTTTTACGCGATCTTATGGTTTTGAGTACATTCTCTAGTATTTTCTCAGTTAGTCCGTACCACATGGATCTATACATACTAGGTCTTAACTCTATTATCTTAAGGTTTAAAGCGGCGGCTATAACCTCTGCTGTAACGCTTTTCCCTACGCCAGGGGGGCCTGTGATAAGTATACCTCGAGGTGCGTAGGTAGCGTTTTGAGTAATGGGCTTTATCACTATGGTATCAAGTTCTTCTCTAAGCTTTGGCGGTAAATCCTCTAATACCCATGCAGAAGGTCTTATTGGTATCTTAACCCTTATCGATTCATGGAGTTCAGGTATAGTAACTTCTATGTATCTACTTTCCTCGGATTTACTTTCGAACGATATAAGAACAGCGTATGTTCTTATTGGCGCATACGATACCTCTACGTTTTTATTCATTTTAAGTGCTTGTGATAGGTATAACCAAACCATTTTATAGAGGCTATTTATTTGTATCCTATCTGATTTTTTATCGTTGTTTTTGACTATAGCTATGAATATAGTAGGTCTTTTACTAATGCTCTTTACATCTTTCTTAGTTATTAGAGCTACGCAGTGTATTATTGCGCTTCCTTCTTCTATGTTTTCTGTGAAAGCTATTAGTGCTTGGGAATGGCTTTCGTATTTGCTTAGGTACAGCGGAACCACTATATCAGATAAAAGATAAACTAAATACGATAATCGTTCGGGATTAAGCTTAGCTAGGTTCGAGCTCTTAATTTTAAGTTTAATGTTAGACTCTAAAGGATACTTAAAGTACTTAACTATTTTTGAAAGTATTGGCAGGACGCGGGTATTAGGGTTTACTGTCGCGTTCTCTACTACATACACTCTATAGTTTGGCGCTTTAATTGGTGCAAAGCTATAAAGCTTTACACCTTCAATATGATGGCTCACTAGTTTACACACCTTTTATTTCGCGCTGCATTTTAGTAATCACGTTCATACTTAATAAATGTTGTACCTAGTATAGCCCATATACATGCTCAAGATGTATTCTTCTATGTACTACTCTCCTTGATCTTGTGCAGAACTGGTGCATATCTTCGTTGGTATGGTTCTCCTCTCCTCATTTTTTCAATAAGTTCTTTATTTCTAGTATACTTGATTTCTGCAAGAGCTTTATCTCCATGTACTTCGGTGTACTTTTCCAGAGGAATACCGAAGGTTTTATGTGGAGTATCTCTGTATATTTCATTGAGGATATTGAATGCACAGAATGGTATTATTCTGCCGTCAGGTAATGCGTAGTGAACAGCGCATCTCATAACTCTAGATACGTCGTAGTTCCATTCATCCATGAAGTGCATCATTCCTACAAACAAGAACTTGTAGTGGAATTTGCCGAGAGCATGGTAGTTGCGCTTAAAGAATATATCTAGTAGGATAGAACGGAGCTCGTGCTTTATTTCGCTCGGTACCTTGTTCCAGAGTATGAACTTGTTGAGGATATTGAATATAGCGGTATAAGAACTAAGCTTTGCTATGTACCTAGGTTTATCGGTTAAAGACTCAACTTTTTTCTCTAGATACTCCAAGAGTTTCTCAGCATCAATAAACTTCGTTATAGGTGTAAACCTGAAATCACTGTCCATTCTCTCAACGTAGATATATGTTGCAACTCCGCAAGCCGGATGGCATGTAAACTCAACTCTTTTTGATGGGCTTAAGAACTCGAGGAACTTAGCAATAGGTACAGCTGCTCCCACAGGGAACCAGGAGTCTTTATCTATTTCTCCATTGGTCTGCTCCTCTATAGCTTTAATAATGTCAGGTATTGTTATTCTATACTGTACCCTTTCGTACTTTCTCATCATGCCTACCAAGCTAACAGGCTGGATGTTAACTCCTCTAACGATATCCATGTTATGTGCAGCAACCTTTAGTATATCGCCTAATTCGAGGTCATTGACACCGCGAATTATTGTAGGTACAAAGACTGCGCTCGTCATACCGCCTTCGCTAAAAGCTTGAAGAGTATATGGTATTTCCCAGTGATTTTTGTGATTTGTTTGAGGGGTTACACCATCAAAACTTAGGTATACAGTATTTATCCCAGCTTCTCTAAGGTTCCTCGTGTATACTTTTGCTTTTTCTCTATCTTCTAAGTACAATCTTGCAAACTTAATTCCATGTGTATTTAGCTGAATATGTCTAACACCATATTCGCGTAGCAGCTTAACTATCTCTACAAGGTCTTCGCGTATTGTTGGTTCGCCGCCGGTAAGCTGAACAGCTAGCACTATATCTGTCTGCTTTTTCAGTGCCTCAACCATGTTCCTTATATCCTCAAGCGAAGGTTCGTATACATAGCCGGCTCGTTCAGCAAAATAGAAACAGTACCAGCAACTAAGATCACACCTATTTGTAACATCTATGTTGAGAAGCGCTGTGTGTGTTTTATGCATAGGGCAGAGTCCACAATTAAGTGGGCATGGAGCGTTATTCACAGTATAAACGTACCCAGGTCCTTTACCATCAAATGTGTACCTCTCCAAACGCTTCATTATTTCGGCGTCGGAGTAGTACATTTCTTCTACTTCTCCATGATCAGGGCAGATACGCCTAATAAGTAGAGAACCATCTCTTTCAACGATAATCGCAGGGAGAATTCTAAAACAGTAAGGGCACAGCGAGGAGGTGTACCGTAAGAATCTCTCGCTAGAATTCGTAGAAGGGATAGGGCCTCCTACATGCAAAGTTTTTTTGCCTACGTGAACTACATTGCGTTCTTTATCATAATTCGCAACAATAGCCGGTTTAATACCCATCTTCAGCACCAACTACGATACAAAAACGGTGGTATATAACACTAGCTATCCATAAACTCTTAACTCCTAGGTATTAAAATGCCTAGGAGCTGTGAAATCCATTATTTTCGCATAGATTTGTGTAACACTTTATATCAGTTCTGATGTCAGTTAAACCTTAAGTTGGTGCTAATAGGCGGTGAACCCCATTGTTATTTTCGGAGTTCCTGATACCATGATAAAGATTTGGGAGATTATACCCGACATAGAGATTATGATAAATAACATTAGATGGAGATGGTCTAAACCAACTGTTGTCAGGGTATGGGTTGATTCAGGAGGGTATCAAATAATGGTTAAAGGGCTTAACATCGATTTAAATAGTGTAATAAAACGCTACCAAAGCATAGATGGCGATATATTTATTTCATTAGATGTACCACCCCAAGAGCTTTGTACAGCTTCTGAAGACCTCGTTATAAGGAATGTTAGAAACTTTGAGGCTCTTTACGAAAAATTAGAAGATAAGAAAATAATACCTGTTGTGCATTGTTATGATAGCCAACTTGTATTGTATTCAATTGATGTATACAGATCTTATGGTGTAGAGATAATAGCTTTTGGCGGAGCTGTTCCACCTTCAATGGCTAAGATGGGTAAGGGTAGCAGAACCATACCGTTACTAGCTCTAGCTATTGTTAGAAAAGCATTCAATGGTTGGATACACGCTTTAGGTATAGGCGGTACCTCGATTATATATAAAGCGTTATCAATCCTTAAAGTTAACTCAATGGATTCTTCGTCATGGCGAACAAAAGCAGCCTACGGTAAAGTTATGATACCTGGGCTCGGTGAAAGATATGTAGGTAACCAACATGCAAAATTTGGTCGTAAAGATTTATCGGATGATGATTATAAATCACTTGAGGAATCCCTACGTAAAACATCTTTTCCATACATTGATAACCTAAGAAACCTCTTAAAATCCTTTCGTGGAAGAGCCATTATTAATGCATGGATTATGAAGCATTTCATAAATGTCACGTATGGTAACAATGGTTATAGATGGTTACTAAATTACGCATCCACATATGCAACTCTTAGCATAGATGAACTTACAACAATGTTAGATAATAAACTAAAGAGGTATAGATCTAATGTAAGAAAAAATTAAAGTTCCGATCCGATTAATGCCTGTAATACCTTTACTTCTTAACTTCTTGTTCTCTACATCATTAGGGTTCATCCTTCATTTGCAGAAGCGATTAGAGAATACCCAGATCCCTGCAGCATAAGTCTTGAGCTAGATGTTCATAGCTTTATCGCTTTAACAGAATCTTTAACAGCTGATAGCTACAGTTGAGATGCCAAAGCTAACCTGCTGATGTTGTTGATGATGATACATCTTAGGTTACATCTTTGAGATATTATTCGAATCTACAGCTATCATGGATGCACTATACTTAACAGCTTTACAACTGAAAAGTCTCGTCATCAAGGCGGAAAGAAAATCAAGCATGTTCCTACAGATATTTTATCTCGGAATAGCTTATCGAGGTACATGCGCACAACTTTTGTAGGTGATGAAACCTAGCTTAAATCCTGATATATGATGTGAGAATCCCCGTCTGAGGTTTTTCAGCTTATTCTAAGTTTTACATACTTAATGCATATACTTAGATTCTCAGTCGCTTTCTCAACTTGTGTTTTTATCGAATTGAGTACATCTAATAAAGAACTGCGCTTAGCTACAACTTCATCTTCATTATCTAGGTTTATCGTATCACTATATTGATTAATGACAACACTTAAACGAGGTATCTCGTATAAGGTTAAAACTTTGTCGTTGTACGTTATCTTAATGTATTCACCTGTATAAATCATCGATAACCCTGATTCTAATCTAACAAGGGATACTGCATTATCGTTTTCTGCGTAAATCCATTTAAAGCACATCCTACCCGATTTTAGGTCTGGATATAGTTCTTCCAATGTTCTAAGTGTTCCTAAGAAAACTTTGAAGCTTTTAACGAAAGCTTTTACCTCGGAAACTACATTGATGTATATTTTGCTTTTTTCCGAAGCTACAGCTTCATCAAGGAGCCTCGTTAAACTTTTTTCAATTCTTTCAATTAAAGGCTGGCACATCAATGTAAATTTCATTTCTAATGAACACCCCCATGGTTTTATTAACAACTTTATAGAGTGTGAATTTAAAGCTTTATAGTAAATTAAAGTTAAGCTCTGGAATCCTTACATAATACTACATTGTTTACTATTACTATAGTACTAGGTTCCAAATCTTTGTAGTATTATCGAATATTAGTAAAGCGGATTCTCTTAATTTTTGTACAACCTTAAACTCTATAGGATCTAGATGCTTTTTCATTTCTTCGTCATTGCTGGTTCTAATGTCCTTTAACTTCTCCATTAACTGGCGCCAGAACTGGGGCTCAACAGCTATTCTCTCGTTCTTAGCTTCAATAACTATAGCTCCTTCACGTTCGAGTTTAGCGAAGAATATATCTCTATCCCTAATCTTTGTGGCTATATCTCTTTCAAATATAACCTTCTGTTCCTTTAAAATATCCATAGCTGTTTTCTTCATCTTCTTTGTTTCTTTAGTTGCTTTGGTTTCTTCTGCTATGCTCTCTATACTTTTAGTCTTTTCCTCTAAACTATTTAATCGTTCTTCTAGAGTTTCTAACCTCTCAATTAATGATGCTATTTTTCTATTGACATCATCTATTTTCTGAGTAAAGGGATTCACAGTATCATGAACTTTACGTTCTATAACACCTAGTAAACGTTCAATTGATGAGGATTTTCTTGGCTCTTCCTCGGAAGCCTCCCCACCTTCTTTCTCAATAATCCTAAGGATCAATGAATTTAAGTACTCGGCTACGGTCAAAAAGCCCTCCTCTCTAGCCTTCTTAAGAAGTTCTTCATAGAGTTCATCGTCGAGTTCTACAGTTATTAACTTCATATCTCCTTTCTCCAGAGCTATTTTAATTCCTAAACAGGCTAATAACTTTGGTTAAAAATATAAGTACGGGAAAATATATAAGGGTTTAAAGATCTACATAATTAAGCTGTTGTAGTACGTACTCCCTTATCTTGCTTACTGGCGGTGGTTCTATTAATATCTTTCCATTATCTATAAATTTGCTTATCATAGGCTTAGCTTCTTTCCCGTCTTTGCATATAATTGTCTTGTTCGGGACATCAACGTAGTCCTCTACAATCGGTTTGCACCTATAAAGCTGTTTAACCCCTGGTAATTTGCCTCTTTTCGATATAGGAATCCATCTAGATTCTTTTTCATCGTAAATCTCGACTACATCCATGCTTATGTCTATCGATTGGGGGAACGCTATAGAGGTACCGACGCCAAAGACGTCCACTATATCTCGTAGTTTAAGAATTTGTTCTTCATCGACTCCGCCGCTAACCACAATCTTCACATGATCGTATCCGTTCATTTTTAAGGTCCACTTAACTTCCTCGACTATAAGCCTAATGTCACCTCTACGGCTTCTCGGTGTATCAAGTCTTACCCCCCACAGCTTATCACCTAGAGCCTGAGCAGCCATAAGACTTTCAACTCTCTCATCATAGAATGTATCTACAAGGGCTATTCTTGGTACATCAGGAGGTGCAATTTCATCGAAAGCCTTCCATGCAGCTATAGGATCACGAAACACAATTATTAGAACATGGGGCATGGTTCCTCTAGGTTTAACACCGATCAAAGCTTCATTAAATGCACCTGAAACACCATCACATCCGCCAATGTATGCTGCTCTATCAAGTGCAGGTGCTATAGCGGGGTGTTGTGCTCTTAGGCCAAAGAATATAACATGGTTGTTGCCTGCCGCTTTCTTTATTCTTGCAGCTTTAGTTGATACGCTTGTATAGAATCTAAGTATGCCCAACAAAGCTGTTTCCAACTCTATTATATCACAGATTCTACCTTCGACTACAGCTAGCGGCTGCATCTCTTTGAACAATGAACCTTCAGGTAGAGAGTAAAACACTATATTTTTACCCTCGAGTAAGGATAGAACCTCTTCTAGACCTGTATAAACCGCCCACTTATATCCCTTAGGCAACCCATAGCAGTGTATTTCGTGCCTCACTAATGTATTGCAAAGTCCTTTCTTTTCTAAGATTTCTTTACTTCGAATGAAGTATATGTCTGTAGCTAAACCTCTTTTAATATCATCAGGGCCAAATATAAACATTTGTGGCTTCATATAACTTCAACATAAACGAACGAATTTAGGGTAAAAAACTGATATCATGTAGAACTAAGGTTCTATTCTACTTTGATACCTTGTTCCTCTGCTATTTTCTTTGGCACTATCGATATCGTGTTCTTCTCCTCATCCTTTAAAACAATGAATTCTGGCCCAAACCTCTCGATTACGTCTTTAGGTATGTATAGGTTTAAGGAGAGGGTATAATACTCATATGTATAAGTCTTTTCCTTTATGCTTTTCTTACCTGTTATTTTTCTTGCCGTTACTACTCGAGTTTTTTGTTTAGGTTGTGCCATTTGCGGCTTACACCTCTCTTTAACGAGAACAAAATACTCTGGGGCTAAAATAAGCGTTTCTGACAGAAAGATTAGTATCTTATTCTACATAAATACCTGGTCTTAGCGGTAATGCTAGCTTCTTTTTTCCTCCTTTGTCAGGGATCTTAGTGTCGTCTACACTGTACACTTCAATCTTTATGTTTAATACCTTTGATAGATATTCGCTGGCCAGTTTTGCTATATCCAGTTCATCTGCATCTTTAAGCTTGGTATATAAATCAACGAGTTCCTCTGGTATGTTAGTCGCAACATCATACATAGATTTAACGACTTGAACTATTTCCTTCCTATCAATTTTCAGTTCGCTTGCTAAAGCATTCATTATATCTCCAAGCTTTAGTCCGCGCCTATAAAGATCTAAAATTTTCCTCATAATATTTTGACGATCCTTGGATGCAACATAAATCACCACATTATTTATAACTGTTTTCTTCGTAGCCCTAATGATATTTTGTATAGCTTCAGCTAAGGTTTCAGCGTATCTAAGTGCAAAAATTGCTTGATAGTCTATTTCACTGGGTAAGGAAATCCTATGTAGCGATGCATAGCCTTCACCGAATGTTTTGCTCCATATTTCTTCAGCCATGAAGGGGGCATAAATACTAGTCAGAGGGATCCATATTCTCAATGCATCTATAATTATCTTATTGGGTACCTTTACCAACTCTAGGTATTTGTTGATTAAGCCTCTTATATCGTAGAATACCATTATACCAGCTTCTCTAATCTTTACATTGTCTAAGAGCTTTACAATTTTGTTTGCTTTGTATAAGAACTCGTTCCAGAAGAGTTTATCCAACGTATTCATATCCTCTCTTAGACTGGTCCTCTCATTAAAGAGCTTAACGGCTAGGTCGTGTATCGATATAAGTATCTGTGGGTATTCATGTTTACATAACTTATCCATGACATTGAAGTCTATGTTTTCGTCTTGGTGAACTTCAGCTCCTAAAGCAATAAGCATCCTAACAACGTCAGATCCGTACCTTCTTATAATATCGTTTAAAGGAATTATGTTGCGTAGTGATTTACTCATCTTCTGTTGCTTTATTAGAACCCATCCATTGGCTATTATTCCTCTTGGCAGTAGTTCGCTGGGATATATAGCTATATGGTTGAATATAAAGAACGTTAAATGGTTCGGTATCAAGTCTTTACCGCTAACTCTAAAGTCTAGTGGATACCAATACCAGAGTTCCTTACGTATATCTTCAAGAATGTCCATATCTATTCCTAAGATCTCCGATATCGATTTAGCGTCACCTTTACCCAACATCACGTAGTCCCAAAATTCCTTACGCAACTTTTCTATTGGAATACCATATCTCTTAATCTTATGTATTACGGTATAGAATGCCATGTATATAGTTGAATCGCTTAAACTTTCAATAATCCACTTACTATCCCAGGGCAAGGGAACCCCTAAACCTCTTGTACGTGCGCATGCCCTCCTTTTCAGCCAGTCTATTGTAGCTTCAAAATGGGGTCTAGCTTCCTCGGGTACTATGACCATGTTAGCTAGAACTCTTTTCGCCTTCTTTTTCCACTCTTCGTTGCCATAGTTTATGAACCACTGATCCTTGAGAAGCTTAACGACAACCTCTGCTCCACATCTACAGTAAACAGGTTTATTGAGTAGTTCGTAGACCGTTAATCCAAGATTATTTGCAAGTATGTAGTTCTTAATAGCTTCTCTTGCTATTTCAACGCTCTTACCACTAATATTTTCCTCCACGTATTTTCTTACTTTATCGGTAGCTAAAGGCGATATCACATGTAGATCTTGGGCCATGAATCCACTACGTAACTCTAAAGAGTAAACGTATCTTGTAGCTTCGTCTAACTTTTCTTTATCGTCCTGCGATTTAACTTCGAATTTCTTTAGTGTTTCATACGCGTTTGCAACTTTCACTCCTTCAACCTCTATTATTATACGGGGATAAATTTTCTTCACAATTTGTGTATACTTTGGATCTTCACGTAGCTCCTCTAAAGCAATAGCATCGTAAGGTGCGTGTGCAGGCACACTCATAACAATGCCTGTAGCGAAGGAATCGTCAACAAACTTAGCTGGTAAAATGGGTATTTCTTCGCCTGTTACCGGGTTGATAACTGTTCGTCCTACAAGTTCTTCTCCATCTATGTATTCAATTACAGAGAAATCATATTGATGCTTTAGCCTTTCAGCACTTCTTTCCCCTATAACCCATGTACTAGCATCATTGAATTTTACTTTAGCGTACTTAGCTGATGGATTAACCCAAATGTTTGTAACCCCAAAAATCGTTTCTGGTCTAAGAGTTGCAGTTGGGTATATCAATCCCTCTGCGTCTCTAAAGAATATTGCCACGAAGTCGCCTACCTCCGGCTCTACATCGCCTTTGGTATCGTGCATGCCCACAGGCATCTCATGTCTAGGGCACCACCCAACAGGGTGTGTGCCTTTCTCTATATACCCATTTTCGTAGAGTTTCTCGAACTGCCAATGTATAAATGTCTTGAACTCAGGATCTATTGTAGTAAATTCCCTTCTCCAATCTATGGAGAGACCATATAATTTCATAATCTCCTTGGATACGTTGTGGAAGTATCTGGCCATGTGCAGTGGGTCAACCATCTTAACTATCTCTTCTTCGGGTACATTGTAAACAGCTGTGAAAAGTTCCAGTAAATCCTTATCTTTCTCTGCTACGGATTCCGCCATAGCGATAATAGGTGTTCCTGTGTAATGAAAACCCATTGGGAAAAGAACATTATGTCCTGTTATTCTCTTGAATCGTGCTAGTACATCTGCTACTAAGTATGTGCGTCCATGCCCTATATGAATGGGTCCGTTAGGGTACATGAATGCTGCTGTTATGAAGAACTTAGGTTTACTAGGATCAGGGTCAACCTCATAGATGTGGTTGTCAAATAGTATTCCACTCCATTTCTCCGCTAGACTAACTAAGTACTCGTTTAGATCGTTGTTCATAGTCTTAGCCCTCTATAGTTGCATCAAACTTAAATTGAAGGGCTAACAAATAAATATTTAATACAGGCAATAGTCAACGCCTCCTAGAGACGCTGTAATTTAGGATCTTAACAGTAAATACATACCATAGATATAGAGCTACTATTAGCAACAACGCTAGAAATAGTATGCGGGTCACATCAACGGATATGGGTACGATATATACAAAATAAAAGATACCGAGAATTAATGCAATGGTTACTGTTATATACAGTTCAACCTTTGCAAATACTGAAATTAAGTTTTTATTCGAGGTGCATTTACTCATAGCCTAAAACCTGTCCACAGTAGAAGAAATTAAGCCGGCTTATAGGTGTGATAAAATTTTAATCTCTTCTGCTACTACTATATGTGAATGATGTACTTGGCCGATGCAGATAACATTAAGGTATCATGAAGATAGTGGTAGCCCCTGATAAGGGATGAGGATACTTGCCCCCTACCGATTTGATGAAGAAATTATCGCGATCCGACCAAATATCCCAAAAATTTTCGGAGTTTCTACTAATTCAAGGGATTTTAAGAGAAGGTAATGAGATGTTTTTGGCGAATACTCTTCCTTTTACCTCAATACTTCCATATGTCTCAGATTATTCAGCGGAACTTTACTATTGTATGCCCTTGAGCTTGTGTTTAAAGTCTAGGAGCATCAATATTGAAAATACCTATATTATACATCTAAATAATAAGATTATCTCATGTAAAGAGAAACTGATGCATTCTCAGTTAGGGAATGATGTATACATTTATGATTTAGATAATAAAGTTCTAGAAATATTTTTAAATACAAAGATTAGTAAAGCAAAAATCTTAAATACTTTGTTTAAGTGTATCACCATCAACTCACCGGATAGAGACACGAAGCTATATGGAGTTTATGCTGTTTCTTTCTACGACAAAAATGGATTAGCATTATCAATAGCATCAACAGAACCTATAATTATTAACTTTGCGAACCCCTTAAGCATTAACGTCTATGTACCTAAATCGAAGATGCTATTAGCGTCAACGACTAAGCCCTGTGCAAAGATGTTCAGGGATATTCATGTATATAGTAACATTGTTAGCGTGAAAGGATTATTAAGAAATATGCAGGCCTTGGTAGAAATTTTAGATCCTATATCATTGGTATCTGTCGTGAACTTTGATAATGGATGCGTAGAGATGGAGCTGATTAACCCCGAAGATCTTGATTTTAACGCTATAATCAAAGTTTATGGATATATAGATGAACTAATAATAGATGATTTAACTAAGTTTAAGCCAACGCATAGTATAATAAGAATCGCTATGCCCATGCATGCAAAATCAAAATTAAGGTTATGTATGTCAACGTATATGCCTAAGCGCTCAGATACATTTCTAAGACTTAGAGACTTCGTGCAAGTTTCTTAATAGCTCTAAGTAACTGTACTTCGTATGGTAATCCTACAAATACAACCCTATTATTTATAGCAATAGTTGGTACGGTTGTAACAGCGTATTTCTCAGCTATATCTGGGTTTTCATATGCTTCAACTACATTAGTTTCTATATTTCCTTTTCCATAGACTTTACTAACATAGGCAAACATGTTAGCCAGTAAAGCAGCATATGGGCAGTAAGGACATGGGGGAGTAACTATAACTTCTATAACGGCTTTTCCTTCTAAAGATGCTATTTCTTTAACTGTTTCACCTGAAAGACCATGATCATCATTGCTAACCCTTATTAACGTCTCTATGAATCCCTTAAACTCTTCACCTGCAGGCATACCTAGGTACTTTATAGCGCCATCTAGGAGTACTATTGTAGGTACCCTAGTTACTCCATATTTTTTGGCCAAATCTCTTGTCTTAGCAATATCATATACCGCAAGTTCTACGGCAGGTTCATTCCCTATTGGTGGGCTGTTATCAGATATAACTTTAACAAGTTTTTCCGTATCTTCGCATGAGAAACATTCTAGCTTGCTCCCTCCAACGAAGAGCGCTACACGTACCTTTTTAACCATATCTCTTAGTGCAAGTCTTATTGCCTCTATATCTTCTCTCGTTAAATCTAGTTTAAACATATCATCTATATATGGAGGTACTGGATATTCATCCAAGTTCCAACACCTTCTTTTTGCTACACCAAGGAGATGTAATCTAAATGCTTATAAAAATTTGCTGTTTTGAAATTTATGCCTACTGTGTTATAGCGCCTCTCAAAACCTTTACTTAATTATAGGCTATAACATAGCATCAATATATATTCTGACTCAAGATCCTCTATAATCTGGGTTTAACCTATGGAGAAGGTATTGGTGATAGGTCTAGGAGAAGTAGGATCAGCTCTTTACAGTATATACAGAAGTCGTGGTGTGTTCAAAGTCTACGGCTACGACATCGATAAGACGAAGACCGTGAATGAGCTAGATTCTATAGAAAAACCCATAGATTACCTCCACATAACCTTACCTTATGGCAGAGAATTCGTTGATATAGTTAAACGTTATGTGGGTATATTCAAGCCTAAGATTGTATTCATACATTCAACTGTTGCTATAGGTACAACTCGATTAATATACAAATCTACCAATATAACTACGGCTTATACCCCTGTTAGGGGCAAACATCCAAACCTTACTGGGCATATGTTGTTTTGGAATAAATGGGTTTCTGCATTACCTATGGATAGCGTGCATGAATGTTCAAGTCATCTCTTAAATGCTGGTTTTAAGGTTAAGGTATGTAATGTGCCACCTGAATCTCTTGAACTTGCAAAACTTTGGGAAACAGTATACAGAGCTATAATGATAGCATCTTGGCAGGAACTTCATAGAATTGCTATGAAGTTTGAAGTAGATATTGAAACCGTTATGGAGTTTATTGGCGAAGTCCACGAAGTTCTTAAAGATAGACCTATATATTTCCCCGGCTACATAGGAGGTCACTGCCTTATACCGAATACCAAGATACTCTTAGGTCAATACCCCTCGAAGTTATTTGAGTTCATCCTTGAATCAAATGAAAAGAGATTAGAGGAGCTAAAAGATGAAAAAATAAAATCAGATGTTGATCGCTTGAAAAATATTGTTATGAAGTACGTAAATGCTGAATACTATGGATGGAAAATGGACTAACTATATTATTTTCTTTCTTCACCGACAGTTTTGTTAACCATTCTTGTAAAGGAGGTTAATAGCTCCATTGGTATAACGATCTTTGTAGATGGGCTTTCAGCTACAGTTCTTAGAGCATCTAGGTACTGAAGTAATAATGCATTAGTTCCAAGTTTTAAGGCAACTTCATTTACGAGTTCCAAAGCTTTAGCTTTACCCTCTGCGACAAGCATATGATACTGTCTTTCGCCTTCACCTTTCTTTATCATAGCTTCTCTTTGACCTTCTGCTTCAAGAACTGCTGCGGTTTTCTTACCTTCTGCCTCAGCTATCATAGCCCTTTTAGTCCTTTCTGCAGCCATTTGCTTAATCATAGCTTCCTGTACATCCCTAGGAGGCTTAATTTCCTTAATTTCGACTGAGGTAACTTTTATCCCCCATCTATCTGTTACCTCATCAAGCCTAGATCTTAAGATAGAGTTTATGTGCTCTCTTCTAGCTAAAACATCGTCTAGAACCATATCGCCTATAACAGCTCTTAACGTTGTTATAGCTATACCAGTAGCTGCAGTTACATAGTTTTGAACCGCTGTAACGGCTTTAACAGAGTCGAATATCTTCATATACACAAGTAGATCGATATCCACGGGGGCATTATCCTTGGTTATACACGTCTGCGGTGGTATATCTATAACAAATTCTCTTAAATCTACATCAATGCCTCGATCAATTAGTGGAATCAAGAACACGAGTCCAGGGCCCTTAACTTCGAGGAGTCTCCCAAGCCTAAAAACGATAAGTCTTCTGTATTCAGGTACAACCTTTATATGGGGAAACACTATAGCGGCAATAATTAAAACAAAGATTATTACTATAGCCAGAGTAATAGGATCCATTTTTATTTACCTTAACCCTTTTATGTGGATAGAAGGATATAAACTTAACTTTAATTTCTCTTTAATTTCTACTCTAATTTCTCGACATACAGTTTGAGCCCTTCGATACGAACAACCTTAACTTTTGACCCGGCAGGAATAACATCTTTAACCGAATATGCGCTCCACTCCTCACCTAATACATATACAACACCAGGTTCGGTTTCGCGTATATCTGTTTTAGCAATACCTAAAGATGCAAGGAGTTGCTGTTCTAAGGGGATTCTCTTCTTGCGAACCACTTCAACAGCTTTAAACGCTATGAAACCTACGAACGCCATTAATGCGGAGGCTCCGCTTATTACTACATAGACAGGTTCTGTTACAAGTTGTGGTGGCGTTGCATATATTTGGTAGCCTATCCCTATAGTTAGGAGAGCTATACCCGATAACCCAAAGGCGCCAAACCCTGGCGTATGCATCTCTATAGCAATCAGTATCAAACCAAATAACATAAGTATCAGCGTTAAGATGTTTGGCGGTATAATATTCATGCCGTAGAGAGCAAAGGCTATGAGCAGTATACCCGCAATAGCGTATCCTTGGAAACCTGTGGTGAGGATTTCTACCACTATCAAAAGTATCCCAGCCATTAGCAGTACTTCGGATATTAACGGAAGCGATATTAATGATACGAAGCGATCCCAGGTATCGGGGCTCACGGTCCTTACTATTGTTAGGTTCAACATCTTCTCTAAATCAGTTACAGTTTCAGCTCTAAATGCAAACCCTATGTTTATAGCTTCTTCTGTTGTAAGTGTTTTACCTTCTCTAACCATAGCCTCTGCGATTTTTATATGGGCCTCACTTCCGTTAAACATTTTTTCCGCTAAGGCACGAAACCTTGACGCTACATACTCAACAGTTTTTGGATCAGAAGGAGATGGAATAGCATCGCCTATGACTGCTCCCGAACCCATGAAAATACATTTACAGGCTAAGGATAGCATAGCGGCGGCCGATACGGTGTATCCTCCGGGTGGAACCCACGAATAGCATTCAACATTATTTTCAATTATATCGGATACAATTTTATCAGCTACGCTTAGGTACCCGCCATAGCTATTGATCTTAAGGATTATAACCTGATCCTTAGCTGAGCTTAAAACCCTGTTCCAAAAATATAGCCCTCCTCCATCAACGTTTATACTGAAATCTACGAGAATAGCTCTAGGTTTGCTATTATTTTGCGCAAGAAACGGTGTTGCAAAGCCCAAAATTATTGTAATAACAGTTACTATGAGCATACAGGAAATGAGGATTTTTCTAACAACCATGTGCTCACCAAAATAATGCTAACTTCATCAGGGATACTAAATACGTCTCAGAGGATATAACTAAACATTACTATGAAAAACGCTGTTACTAATCGTAAATTAATTTAAAACCTTATTCAGTGTTTACACCAGTCATCACGGCTCAGACCCGGGTTCACTACATCATTTAATTATCTACACTAATATTCTTATCCTCTGTGAAATTTAAAGGTTTATCATAGAAATATAACGGTTTAAATATCGAATTCTTAGCGTAGATCATGTAAATTACGTTAATAAACTATGTGCTAGCTCTTAGAGATAAGTTATGGATATAGATGCTTTATAAGAGGTTTAGTTGAGCTTTAGTTGTGGTGTTGTACTTGAGTTATATTCCACGTGATGAATTAATCGACTTAATTGTTCGTAACAATATGGTGGAGGAATTCATATCTTGGGTAAAAAGCGTTAAGGGGGATACACCAGAACCTCTATCGCTTAGAGATATCGACTACGAACTTTTACTGAGGTTCGCTTTAAATAAAAAGCTTATTGTGTTGGACGACGTCCCTGAATACATTAAGGATGTTGAATCAGAGAAAGGAATTGATGACGAGTTTGTGAATGTAGAAAAGCAATCTTTACCTAGAAAGATTAGGCGTAAAACGTAGGTTGCTATGTCGATATCTATGCACTTAACGTTTTTGCGGCTTCATCAATTATTCTCTTACCCCATCCCTCGCCTAGAAGACTCACAACAAGGTTCTGGTTTGCAATAATATCTTTTGCGCTCCTAATACCATGTTGCAGTAGAATTCTTGCACGAACTCTGCCTATGTATCTAAGATTAACAATCTCTAAGGCATCTTCTTTAACACCGTGTCTTACTCTCTCTAGAAGTATCTCTAAATTCTTACTGTGATTTTCAAGCGTGGTGGTTTTCGTTATAATATGTGCTGCATATAGAAGCCATTCAGCAGTATCTCTTATAACAGTTAGGTCTCCAAGTTCAATACCGTAACGTTCAACTATTGTTCTTTCTGGTATTTCTTCAATCCAATCTCTTAATATTAACCCTATAACGCATCCTCTAAGCCAATCTATGTCTGGGTTACGGATGTACTGCTGTAGATTTTGAGGAGGTACTTCGCCATCTACTTCGAGATCGAGTACATAATCTTCAAACCATTCATATACATTTCTATTTATATGTATATCACCAAAATCAGGGGTCATGCCTATTAGCGAAAGGTAATAAAGTTCAGGAGCACGATCTTTGTTTACGAGACCGGCAATTATAGTGAAGCTGGTTATGGGATCTACATAAAGCCAAGAAGTTACTAAACCTAGATTTGTTGGGTTAAATGCTGTATTATAAAAGTTGTCTTTCTTAACAGACTTTATCATGGCTAATTCCTCTAGTAGTAATGTTGTTTCCCTGATTTTTTCCTCAATAATGTTTTTGCTCATCCTTATGGCACCAAATGAGGCATTGAAGAATTCAACTAGTTTTTTGAAAGTTAAGGCTTCTCCAGACGCTATAACAGATAAAACATGCCTCCTTAGGGCATTTTCACCCAATAACGTAGACTCTATTCCTTCTGGGATCCCATCTATATAGGCTTTTGGCTCAGACAACCTTGTAGCATCCTTGGCTACCACAACTATTCCGTGGGGATCATACTGCGGTCTACCTGCACGACCCGAGAGTTGCTTGTATTCTAATACGCTTATTCTTCTTGTAGAGCCGCTGCTGAAGTACTTAGCATTGACTATGACTACCCTCGCAGGCAGGTTTACTCCCATAGCCAGGGTGGGGGTAGCTGCCAGGTATCTTATTAACCGATCACGAAACGCATATTCTATAAATCGTCGTGCATTATAGGATAGACCTGCATGATGATATGAAACTCCGCAGCGTATCAAAGGATACAGCTTTTCGTATTCAAAGTCATGGAGATCGTCCTTCAGCTTCTTCAATAATAGGTTTAACTCATCTTTGTTTTCCTTTGGTAAGTCTTTGCATACAATTGGGGCATAGGTGTATGCTAGTTCTTCAACGGCTTTCCTTGAGTACTTGAATTCAAGAACGTTGAATCCTTCATTAATTGCTTTGAGAATCCAGTACTCTGTCAAGTCATCTACTTGAATAGTTGTCGGGGTTCCCATAGACGAGAGTTCTCTAGGTAATACTACGATCCAACTACGACCACTCTTGTACGTAGGTACTTCATATAGTTTGACAGGGCGCCAATCGGATTTAACAAGCTTAGCATTAAGCCAAGTAGCAATCTCTTCGGGGTTACCTATTGTTGCAGAAAGACCGACCACTTGTATACCTAAGAGCTTAGCCCTTATAGCTATCATTTCAACTATATGTCCTCTACCTTCATCGCCTAACATATGTAATTCATCGATAACTATAACCCCTACCTTATTAATCCACTTAGGTCTTTTCCTAAGTATAGAATCTAGCCTCTCGTATGTAGCGATGATGATGTCGAAAACCTCCAGACTTTCAACCTCCTCCTGCGTAACAATATAATCTCCTACTGAAATCCCTACTTTTACGCCATACTTCCCCCAGAACTTAAAATCCTCATATTTCTCGTAAGCTAGAGCCTTCAGAGGCGTCGTATATATACCTTTCTTGTTATTTAAGTACGCGTTTACCAAAGCTATTTCGCCTATTAATGTTTTACCGCTAGCTGTAGGAGCAACAACAACTATGTTTGTTCCATTAAGAAGACCTTTGGCTAAAGCCTCTTGCTGTGGTGGCGTAAATCTCGTTACCCCTTTTTCGCTAAGACCTTGCGCTATTAACTTAGGCAGGCCCTCTAAATCTAGTTCCACTTGCTATAGCACCTAAAATCGTAGTTTCAAACTTTAAGCATAAATATACTCGCAGGTTATTGAAAGTATTTACAGCTATTTATATTATAGATCATTACATTGTAACAATTTTTAAGGATGAATGTATAGGTAAATGATGTAATGGTTAATTTATTGGTTTTCTTGTTTATGGCTAAGCATAAGCTTCTTAGATGCTTCTATATACTTAGATAGTACTTGGAAGGCTTTCAATAGATCATCTTTGGAAACGGCTATTATGGTATCCGTGTAACACGATTCTATATGTACAATGTTTATGTTGTTCATTGCCAGTATATTGCTTATGCACGATATAACTCCAGGTGTATACATGATTTCTAAAGGACTAACGATAACTATAGCAGCGTAGTCTTTTTGAAGATTAATGATATCTTCTTTTTCTAGCTTACGTAAAACCTCTTCAGCAGCTTCGTTATCTAGGATAATAGTTGTTACGAGAAGGCTCTGCATTATTGCTATAAATCTTGCTCTATGGGTTAAAAGGGGGATCATAGTGGCTATCTTCATAAAACCTGTATTTCTCAGGGTTATTATAGTAATACCTGTTCTTATCTCGATAGATGACCTGGCAAGTATGTACATTACATCTCTTCTTATGAGGCTAAACTCTTTCAAAGCTTTATCAGCAAATCTAATTAACGACATTTTAACAGTATCTGGTGGCACGTTTCGTCCTAAGATTTCACTTACTAACGGAGCTATTTTTCTTGAAAGTTTAGAGTAGTTCACTATGTCGCTCAATATGCATTGCAGTGTGCAGGGATCAGATGTTACGATCTCTTTAACTACCTGCGAAATAGAGCTCATGGTTCTACCCAGAACATTAAAATGCTAACTAAGTTATAACTGTTTCACTAACCAGAAAAAGCTGTTATCATAAACAGTAATTCTAGTTTAGATGGTAAGGGATATGAAGGTAGTTTTAGCTTATTCAGGTGGGTTAGATACCTCAGCTATACTTGTTCTTCTCAGGAAAAAATACAATGCCGAAGTAGTGACAGTCACGGTAGATGTTGGGCAAGAGGAAGAACTTGAGGGAGTTGAAGAAAGAGCCTATAAGCTAGGATCTATTAAGCACTACACTATTGACTCTAAGAAGGAGTTTGTCGAAGAGTATATATTTAAAGCCATAAAAGCTAACGCTTTGTATGAAGGAAAATACCCGTTAGGGACTGCTTTAGCCAGACCTCTTATAGCTAAGAAGATAGCTGAGGTAGCGATTAAGGAAGGTGCTGATGCTGTAGCCCATGGTTGCACAGGTAAAGGTAATGACCAGGTCAGGTTTGACTTAACATTGAAAGCTTACCTGAAGCCTGATGTAAAGATCTTAGCCCCTGTGAGAGAGCTTAGGCTCACTAGAAAGGATAGTATAAGAATTTTAGCTGAGAATGGTTATGAGGTACCAATGCAGCATAAGAAGTACAGTATAGACGAAAACCTCTGGTCTAGAAGTATCGAGGGAGGGATACTAGACGATCCCTTTATTGAACCTCCTGAAGATGTATTTGAATGGACTACAAACCCTGTTAAAGCACCTAACGAGCCCCTTTATTTAACCATAGAATTTAGCGGAGGTGTACCAACAAGAATTAATGGTGAAAAAATAGATTCAGTAGAACTAATAAAAGTGCTGAACAAGGTTGTGGGCTCCCACGGCTTTGGACGTATAGACCTTATAGAAAGTAGGGTTGTAGGCTTAAAGAGTAGAGAAGTCTATGAAGCTCCCGCAGCCTTAACATTAATAGAGGCTCACAAGGATCTTGAGAGAATGGTGCTTACGCCGAAGGAACTTAGATTTAAGAACTTCGTTGATAGCATATGGGCGGACTTAGTATATCAAGGGCTATGGATAGATCCCCTGCGGTACCATATAGAGAAAGTTGTAGAGGCGACAAATAAATACGTCTCCGGCGATGTAAAGATTAAGGTATTCAAGGGGTCGCTAAATGTTGTTAGCAGGAGAAGCCAGTTCTCGTTGTACTCACAGGAATTGATAGATTATAACCTAGGGTGGTATCCAAGCGATGAAGAAGCAAAGGGATTCATAAATATCTACGGACTCTATGCATTAACGGCGCTAAATGTTAGAGGTATTAATGGGGATGAACAGATATAAGTTCCTAGTAGGGGGAGAATCAAAGAATTTTACTGATATGTACACCTCTAGTTTTGAATTCGATAGAACCATAGCCAAGTACGTAGCAATGGTTTTGCTAGTTCATGTTCGAGAGTTGGTTAAAAAGAAGCTGATAGAGATTAACTCAGCTAAAGCTATTATTCGTGAGCTCGTTGACATAGCAATAAGCAACGGCGAAAAACTTTATAGTTGGGCCAAAAACAGGGGAGAAGTATATGAAGATATTTTTGAGGCTCTTGAGCTTTACCTCTACGATCTTGTTGGACCTGACGCTGGTCGAATAGCTGTAGGTAGAAGTAGGAACGATCATATTGCAACAGTATTAAGGTTAGCTTTAAGGGATAAGGTTTTAGACGTTATTTATAAGATTCTTGGAATAAGAAAAATTCTTATAGATAAAGCTTTAGAGTACAAGGACAAAATATTTCCTTTCTATACACATGCACAAGTTGCACAGTGCGGTAGTGCAGCTCAGTATTTTCTTGCATATGAACAAGCATTTACAGACATCTACATGATGTTAATGCATAGCCTAAACTACTTGGGTAAGAATCCTCTGGGATCCGGAGCAGCTACAGGGAGTATGGTTCAGCTTAACTTAACCGAAATTTCGGAGGAACTTTGTTTATCGGCTGAGACCTTACCCCCCTACTACGCAACAGGTTCAAGGCTTTTTCTTCTATACGTATTATCGCTACTTTCGCTAGCTATGTCGGAGATAGGGAGATTCGTCGAAGACATGATTTTACTTGCTAATGTTCTTCAACAAGGAGTTGAAATAGCGAAACATCATGTATCAACAAGTAGTATTATGCCCCATAAGAGAAACCTTGTAACGTTAGAAATAGCGAGAGCAAAAGCATCAAAGGTCTTAGGGTCTTTATCAGCGTTGATATCTATATACAAGTCTGTGCCTTACGGATATAACCTGGATTTTCAGGAGATGAATTTTATCGCATTTGAAGCTATAAAGGATGTTGAAGAAACGTTTGAGATTGTTAAAGACTTTATTGCTATGTTGGGGTTTAAAGAGGATGTGGTTAAGGATTACTTAAAGGATAAACCTTGTTGGAGTAGCGATTTGATAGAGTACATAGCTATTACAGCAGGAAAACCCGTTAGAGAGCTTTATGCTGAACTAGCTAAAGCACTTCAAAAGCACCTAGTAGGCGGTGATGATTCTCTGAAGCAGTTTCTAGCTAGGTATGGTATTGAAAAAGAGGAAATAATATCGCTATACAGGGTAAAACCTTTTGAGAAATCTCTTGATCAAATAATAGATCATGCTTTGAAGAGGTTGCAAGAAAACTTTAAAGAGGTAGAACAGGTAAACGTGGATCTAAAACGATGTAACGAAATGCTTATAAGAGACTATCGGTAAGTCTAGGTGAGGGTCCTTGCAACATCAATCAATAGTACAGCTAATGTGCCGAGAAACCAAGTTGAAAGCAAGACTACTGTTTGAAGATGGAACAGCAATAGAAGGCTGTGGTTTTGGTAACCCAAGTACAAGAATAGGAGAAGTGGTTTTCTCAACAAGTATAACAGGCTATACAGAGGCATTGACAGACCCAAGCTACGCCGGTCAAATACTTGTTTGGACCCATCCTATGGTAGGATGCTACGGAGTTCCATCAAGGCATCACAAGGTTGCAGATGTACCGTTAAACTATGAATCCAATAGAATCCACGTAGAAGGATTCATAGTAACATCCTTACCTCCGCCGAATCATTACTTAAGTATTTCATCACTTAATGATTGGCTCAGAGAATCTAAGGTTCCGGGAATGTATAACGTGGATACTAGGGCTATAGTTAAAAAACTAAGAGAATACGGCGTCATGATGGGGGTTCTCTCGGTTTTTCCCTCAAACGAAGAAGTTGGATGGAACGAACTAGAGAAGAAGTTGAAATCAGCAGAGAGATACGAGAGTATAGATTTTACATACTTAGTATCACCGAGAAATACCATAGTACACGAACCACAATCAAAACCAATAGCAACTATAGCTGTTCTAGATTGCGGTATTAAATACGGTATACTGAGGTGGCTCCTAAAACTAGGATTCAAGGTTATTAGATTTCCCTGCTGGTCTAATCCTAGCGAGCTTATCGAATCAGGTGACGGCATCATTATTAGTAATGGCCCTGGTAACCCAGCTCTACTTAAGAAGCAGATCAACACCGTTAACGAAATTGTTTTCTCAGGTAAACCTGTTCTCGGGATATGCTTAGGTTCTCAACTTCTATCATTAGCTCTTGGAGCTAAGGTGTATAAGCTTAAGTATGGACATAGAGGACCCAATAAAGGTGTAATAGATGTTCTAACAAAGAGAAGCTATATAACAACGCAGAATCACGGGTTTGCTGTTTACGAGGAATCTCTACAAGATGGAGAGCTCATCCTATGGTTCAAGAATATAGACGATAAATCTGTGGAAGGCGTTATTCATAAAAAGCTCCCGGTAATCGGTGTTCAATTTCATCCAGAAGGAGGCCCAGGTCCCCACGATACAACATGGGTTTTCGATTTATTTAAGAAGATGGTGCTAAACCATGGAAACTGTTAAGAAGGTTTTAATAATAGGATCTGGGGCAATCAAGATTGCAGAAGCAGCAGAATTCGATTATAGTGGTAATCAGGCGCTGAAAGCCGTTAAGGAAGAGGGTATAGAGGCGGTTCTGGTAAACCCAAATATAGCTACTATACAAACAAGCTATAGATTTGCTGACAAAGTGTACCTTATTCCTTTGAAACCGGAGTTTATAGCTAAGATTCTAGAGAGGGAAAGACCCGATGGAATAATGATTGGTTTTGGAGGTCAAACAGCGTTAAGCATAGGTGTTAAACTCCATGACATCGGGATTCTATCGAAGTACGGGGTCAAAGTCTTGGGAACCCCTATCGAGGGTATAAGGAGAGCTCTTTCAAGAGAACTTTTTCAGAAAACAGCCAGAGAATTTGGCATTCCTATACCACCAAGTAAAGCTGCGCACAACGTTGGAGAAGCACTGGAGATTGCAGAGGAGATAGGCTACCCCGTTATGGTTAGAGTAAGCTTTAATCTCGGTGGTGCTGGAAGCTTTGTAGCATGGAATGATAAAGAGCTTAAAAAGAAGATATTAGCGGCTTTTGCCCAGTCTGAAATAGGCGAAGTTCTGATTGAGAAGTACCTATATCATTGGAAAGAGATAGAATTCGAAGTTGTAAGAGATGCTAATGATGATGTAGCGGCTGTAGCATGCATGGAGAACTTAGACCCCATGGGTGTACATACAGGGGATTCAATAGTAGTTGCACCCTGTCAAACACTTACCGATTACGAGTATCAATTATCTAGAAACTTATCGATAGCAACGGAGAGAGCTATAATGCTTGTAGGTGAAGGAAATGTTCAAGTAGCTGTAAACCCTACAAACAGCGATGAAATGTACGTCATAGAGACGAACCCAAGGATGTCTAGAAGTAGTGCTTTAGCAAGCAAAGCAACAGGGTATCCACTAGCATATATAGCGGCTAAACTTGCGCTAGGATATAAGCTCTACGAGGTTATGAATAAGGTTACGGGCAAGACTTCTGCATGTTTTGAGCCTAGCTTAGATTACATAGTTATAAAGGTTCCTAGATGGGATCTTGATAAATTTGAATATATTGTAAAGCAAATTAGCACTGAAATGAAAAGTGTAGGAGAAGTTATGGCTATAGGCAGGACATTTCAAGAAGCATTGCAGAAAGCTATTAGAATGCTAGACGTAGGAGAAATAGGGATTGTTGGGGGATCGGTATACGAGGATAACACGATATCAATCGAATACGTTATGAATAAAATCAGGAATAGAGAACCTTACTGGCCTATATGGGTTGCAAAGGCATTCAAATACGGTGTAAACGTAGATACAGTATACGAGTTGACAGGTATCGATAAGCACTTCCTAAAGCAAATTAAAGAATTAGTCGATATATACGAAGACCTTAAGAAGAGGAGTTTAAATGATTTAGAGTTGCCTGAGATAATCGCAGAAGCTAAGAGGAGGGGATTCAGCGATGAACAGATAGCTAAAGCCCTCAAATCTTCGTCAGATACCCTAAGGGAATATAGGAGGAAGTACAACATAACACCAGTAGTTAAGCAAATAGATACCTTAGCTGCGGAGTGGCCCGCTCAAACTAACTACCTATACCTAACTTATAATGGATGGGAACACGATATAGACTTTAATAGCTCAAAGCCTAAGGTTATAGTCCTTGGCGCTGGAGGTTTCAGAATAGGAGTTAGCGTAGAGTTTGATTGGAGCGTAGTTGCTTTCTCTGATGAGGCAAGGTCTAGAGGATATGAAGTTATAGTAGTGAACTATAATCCTGAAACCGTATCAACTGACTGGGATATCAATGAGAAGCTGTATTTCGATGAAATAACTGTGGAGAGAGTCCTTGATGTATACGAGCTAGAGAAACCAAGAGGCGTTGTAACATTCCTAGGGGGTCAAATAGCCAATAATATTGCTTGGGAATTAGAGAAAAGGAATATTGTATTGCTGGGAACATCGGGTAAGAGCGTTCATGTGGCGGAGAATAGAGCTTTATTCAGCGAATTACTAGATAAACTAGGAATTAAACAACCTAAATGGATTGCTGCAACAAACATGAAAGAGGTGCTTAAATTCGTTGATGAAGTAGGTTTCCCAGTCCTTATCAGGCCAAGCTATGTACTAAGCGGTACAGCTATGGCTGTAGCGAAAAACGTTGATGAACTACTGCAGTTCGTATCTAAAGCAACTAAGATATCACCTCAGTACCCCGTGGTGGTATCGAAATTCATAGACAATGCAATCGAGTTCGAATTCGACGGTGTAGGAGATCGAGATACCGTTGTAGGAGCCTTTATAGAACACATAGAGCCAGCAGGAGTACACAGCGGTGATGCAACAATGGTTTTACCCCCAAGGTATTTACCTAAGACAGCAGCTTTACAAGCTACGAAAATAGTTAAGATGTTGAGCTCAACTCTTGAGATCAAAGGACCATTTAATATCCAGATGCTGTATAAGGATGGAGATGTATACGTGATAGAACTTAACCTAAGGGCTAGCAGGTCAATGCCTTTCACAAGCAAAGTGACAGGCTACAACCTGATGAAAGCGGCTACGGAAGTTGCGTTAGAAGGTATGATTAAAAGCGTTATTGGGTATGGTAAACTCAACCTCTTGGTACCAAGTTGGTATGGTGTTAAATCCCCACATTTCTCATGGCCTAGATTAAGAGGGGCATATCCATTCTTGGGACCTGAGATGAGAAGCGTTGGAGAAGTTGCAACGATATCCAATACATACGAAGAGGCTTTAATGCTTAGCTGGCTTAGCGTTCACGAAAATAGAGTTCCCAGTAAAAATGAAAAAGCGTTAATCTATACACCTTACCAAGAATATGTAGACGTTTTAAGCGAAGTAGCAAAGATCATGAACAACATGGGCTATGCTGTAACAACCGTTGACTCTATGAGTGTCAAGTATGCCGAAGCCTTAACTATAAAACAGGTAGAGAAAGAGCTTATAAACAAATCTATAGGCATCGTTATGACAACTGGGTATAAGCCGGATAAAGATTATGCAATAAGGAGAACAGCTGCTGATATGATTATACCCCTGGTATTAAACCATAAGCTAGCATACGAGCTAGCCAAAGCCATGAAATACCTAGAAAATAAGGGAGAACAAGAAGTTAAAGATATGAAGGAATACTGGTTGAAAGTAGAGGATATGATAGAGATCTACGAGTAAAGAGGAGGCATCTCCCCATTGTAACATTCAACTATTCTACATTGTTAAAACATTGAATTCATTATAGGTATTCTCCGAGTTTAAGCAACCTCTCGAAGCCGATTCGAGTTTCATATTGTTTAGTATTGGATGACAATACTTTACGTTGCTCTTCGGCTATCTCGTGCTCTACAATAATGTTTAAGAAATTTTCTTCTCTTATTCTGTTCTTGGAAAGTAACATTTTGCAAAATACATATTTCTAGGTGTTCCAAAGGTCCCAAGGATTATATAGATCCGGGAGAGATTCTAGTCTAGGAAAAGAGATGAAGCATCAACGCCAACTTATATGAATCAATCCAAGAGCTGAACATTAAACAATAACACTTTTTACTTGTTAGTGTTTTATTAGTACGTACTGTGCGAACATGTCTCGCGAATATCCACAGCATGTGATAACAGCTGTAGGAGCTATACTAGTATCTGATGGTAGAATACTGCTCATAAAACGAGGATCTCAACCAGGTAAAGGATTATGGAGTATACCCGGAGGGGCAATGGAAGTAGGCGAAAGTATATTCGATGCAGCTCGAAGAGAACTCTACGAGGAAACAGGTATTGATGCAAAACCTCTTGGAGTAATAAGCGTAGTGAATTTAATTGTTAGAGATAAAGAATTCAAACCTAAGTATCACTATGTTATATTGGGCGTACTATTCGATGAAGAATCGGTATTGGGTTCGCTCAAACCTGGTGGAGATGCTCTCGATATTTCTTTTTTACCTTTAGAACAAGCATTGAATGAAAACAACGTATCGAAAACAACTAAGGCTCTTGTAGCCAAGCTCATAGGAAATAACATAGAAGTAATTGAAGTAGATGAAGTATCCTTTTTTGAACAAAGTTAATCAAGTTATGACGTAAGCTGTAGGGTTATGCAATTCTATACCTGAGGCTAAAGGATTGTGTTACTTAATGGATTTATTTGGTATTATTTTATCAGTGCAATTCGTTTATATCATCTATCAACCTCGGTGGAGGTTCATCATCTTAAGCGTATATTTTGGCTAAGACCATATTTTAACGAATATTCTTTTTGCTAATAAGGAGTTCGCTGCAATTAAGAAATTAATTCATAAGCTTTAAGAAAACACACAAAATTGGGTTCCCTATGGGAGTATGTCGATTATGTGGATACAGTAATAAAATTGTTAGTGATGTTATTGGTGTTTGTGCTAAATGTCTAAGGGAAAATAAGGAGGCAGTTGAAGTATCCTTGGAGATTCATAAGATGTATAGGGGGAGCATTGGTCTTCCTGTAGAGCCTCCGAGAAACCTTAGCAGTATTACATGCAATCTTTGCGTGAATGAGTGTTCCATTCCTATTAATAGTTTAGGTTTCTGCGGTATGTGGATGAATGACGGCGGGGTATTAAGGTTCGTAGAAGGTTACGGTTATGGGGTTCTTCATGCTTACCTAGATCCGCTACCAACAAATTGTGTGGCAACACCTGTTTGTCCTGCGGCCACAGGATCAGGTTACCCTAGATATAGTTCTTCTCTAGGTACTGAATACGGTTACTACAATTTAGCAGTATTCTTTGCAGGGTGTAATTTAGATTGTATTTTTTGTCAGAATTGGCATCACAAAGATATAGCAGCATCGGCCAGTCTTAGGAGAAGATATCGTGTATCGGTTGACGAACTAGTTAGAGAAGCTATAGAAAACGATAAAATTACCTGTGTATGTTTCTTTGGCGGTGATCCTGCACCTCACTCTATATACAGTATAGAAGTTTCCAGGAAAATTTTAGCCTATAGCCTAGACCATGGCCTTATTAAGAGGATCTGCTGGGAAACCAACGGTTTAGAGAACCCAAGTATTATGGAGAAGATGGCTAGGATGAGCCTTGAAAGCGGTGGCATTGTTAAAATAGATTGGAAAGCTTGTTCGCCACAGATCTACCAGGCTTTAACAGGGATCAACGGTTTTAAAGCGGTTGCAAGGGTTAAAGAGAATATAAAGGTTGTGGCTAACATAGCTAGGGAGAGACCAGAAATACCTTTACTTGTTGTAAGTATACTTCTAGTACCTGGTTACGTGGATGAAGTTGAGCTCCAGGGTATAGCGGAATATATAGGAGCTATAGACAAATCTATACCTGTAGTCTTGCTAGCTTTTCATCCAGACCATCTATTGAGAGATTTACCCCCGACAAGCGTATACCATGCTAAGAAAGCAATCGAAATTTTCAGAAGATGTGGTATAGAAAAAGTATTTATAGGAAATAAGTGGTTGTTAGGTCCTTATTACTAGCTTACTACTACTGCTTACCGAAACCTGGCAACTTAATGTTTACAACATCTTTGTTTACTAGGGTAGGTGGCACCCTACCTTCATAGAAGGCTATCAAGTTTTCTGCTGTTAGCTCTGCCATAGCATGTCTTGTTTCGTAAGTTGCTGAACCTATGTGAGGTACCAGTACAACGTTCTTAAACGCTGTCAACGGGTGATTTGCTGGTAGAGGTTCTTGCTCAAATACATCAAGTCCTGCTCCAGCTATCCACCCTTCTTTCAATGCCTTTATAAGCGCTTCTGTATCTACGACTGGGCCTCTAGCAGTATTAATTAATAGAGATCTCTTCTTCATTTTCCTAAGTCTTTCTTCGTTAATCATATGGTAGGTCTCGGGGGTTAACGGAACATGAATTGTTACTATATCTGCTTCCTGTAGTAGCTGATCTAGATCTCGATATTCAGCACCTACTTCTTTCTCTATCCACTCATTCCTATTTGTATCATAGTATATGATCTTCATCCCGAAACCTTTAGCGCCTATTTCGGCAACTCTAGATCCTATTCTGCCAGCTCCTATAATACCTAGGACCTTGCCCTTAAGCTCTATGCCCAGCATCATCAACGGATGCCAAGCAGTTTTAAGCCGTTCCCATTCACCCCATCTAACAAAGTGATCAGCTTCAACTATCCTCCTAGCCGTAGAGAGTATTAAAGACCATGTAAGTTCTGCTGTGGCTTCTGTTAATACCCCAGGGGTATTCGTTACGTATACACCTAATGATGTTGCACATGCAACATCTATGTTGTCATATCCAACAGCCATCTGTGCCACTATCCTAAGGTTCTTAGCTTGTTTAAGGAGGTTGCAATCGATCTTGTCTGTAAGTAGTGTGTATAATGCATCAACTTCTCGGGCTTTTTCTAAGAGCACTTCGTATGAGGGCGGCTGATACCTTTCCCAAACTTCTACTTCATAGTACCTCCTTAATTTCTCTATAATGTCTTCAAAGGTTTGACGGGTTATAAACAGCTTTGGCTTTGACATGACATACACCATTACTATAATGGTTTATATTGTTAAGGGGTATAAAAAAGTGCTTTGCGCGTTATTAAGTAGAAGCTATAGACTTAATTAATTTGACAACTTTTTCCCTAAATACTAGGTAACTCTTAGTAAACTCGTCCATGGTCTTTGCACATGGTCCATAGCTTGGCCAGTCCTTGGGGCTTACACCTCTTGATCCATAGTCTCTGTTTATACCAACCTTTCTTAGTAATTCTACAACTTCAGGTGAAGCTTCGTATGCTTTTACGAAATCTTCGTATTTCATAAGTATATCTAAGTACTCCCTTGGTAGTTCTTGGGATATCGATTCAGCTAAGTCATCTAATTTAATATTCTTTCCTATTACTTCATTAACCACTTTTACTTGATGATCAGGGAACTCAGTATTGGTCATATTCCTTGAAGCGAACGTGTACAGCGTGTCAATAGGTTTCCTCTTAGATGCTGGAAGAAGATCAATCCTATCTAGTACTATCTCTGCTTGTTCTCTTGTTATCCCAAACTCCTTCACTAAGTGCTCTATCCACTTCTCTCTATTCCATGGAGCAAACAACACCTCGTATACACGCTGTGCAACATAAGTACCTGAGAGCTTTAACGCCATCTCAAGCGGTTTTAGCATTTTCAGCACATCCTCCTTAGACCCATAGGCTCCTGTTTCAGCTAGCGCCTCTATATACGGTTCTTTAATTAGATCTCTCCCAAGCACCCTCTGGCTACATAAGTGCTTAGTTATCTCCTTTATGGAAGAGCTCTTAAGCTTATTCCACACAGCATCATCAACCTTAAGACCTCTAGCCATTTTCTCTAGTATGGCCATCTTTCTATCCTCATCAACTTTATCAAGCCCTTTGAGCAGTAGATCTGCTGCTATTTCTTCCCTAAGGTGATCCTCTAACCTACCACCCATGTTTGTATCGTATGTCTGCGAAGGCCACACACCTTTCTTAATGGCTTTAGCCATACCCCTCATAGCTCCATATGCTACTAATACCTCTTGAGCAAGCGTAAAGCTAACGGTTATGTTTTGACCTATACCCATCTCGTTCAATCTTTCAGCAATATCTATGGAAGCTGGATATGCTGCTGCAACCTTTATCACTAAATCAGGTCTCCCCTTCTCTGGTACGTTATAGCCCCACCATAGGTACTCATCGTACACCTTCAAGTCTTCTTCTAACCACATTGCAAACGTTCTTGCAGCTTCAACGCTTTTTTCAATATCGTGGGCAACTAGTGGATTAAGCTGATAACTTACAAGGCCGTCGTGGTACTTAGACAATATAAATGGGACTCTAAACACGTAGAAATTATCCATGAGCGCAAATCTCGTAGACTCCATGGTGATGTCATCAGCGTATTTCTCTGGGCTTCTGAACCATTCAGGGAATTTCTTTGTTAAAACGTTCTTTGCGTATTCAGCAAAATTATTCCAGAGATCCGGATCGTCATCGTAAGCTCTTGCAGCTAAAACGGGATTAGTTGATACTTGTACAAATCCAAGGTGCCTTAACCACCTAAGGCCTAGAGCATAGTCGTTTCCAAATTTGCACATATACTTCTCATAAACTTTCCTGTAAATGTTTTGTGTGAAGACCTTCTTAACAGATTTTAGGTAGCTCTTAGCAACAGCGTTTTGATCTATATTGTTTAACAGCTCTTTAGCCATTTCAGCTACTAGGCTAACACCTTTATTCACCTTCAGCATTTGCTGAACATTGAATTCAATAACAGATAATAGAACCATTGGTGAGCCTAACTCTGATCTCTCAAGATTCTCCCACTCCTCTAAAGCATTAACCAGTATGTTCAGAGCCTCCTCTACAGTACCTTCATCGAATCCTGCCCAACGACTTTCAACACCCACTAAATCCATGATAAGCTCTAAAACAGTATCGTATATTCTAGCCCTTCTAACAATAGCATTATTTAAACTAGCTGGGTTAACCTTATGAAGTTTTTCGCTCCTAATTATGAATCCGGCTCTTCTAACAAAGGCTCCGAGAGCATCTAGGAGTAAGCCACTCATATCGGGATGTAGGATATGATCAGCCGCTAGTTTTGTATGACCCATTAATGCTACCTTTAGCATATGGTCTGCATGGTCAACAGAAGGTGGTACTGGAAGCGTTAAGGGTTCTGGGGAGCTCTGCTTCAATAAGCTAATCACATATTCTTTAGTTACAGCATTCATGAATTTAACCCTCATTCCTATTAGTTGTATTAAATGATATAGCTAGACAATAAAAGTTTTACTGTTATGCCAATAATACTCTTACTGTAGGAACCAAATCTCGGTGGTTGTGTAAATATGTACCTCGTCTTCGAACTAATAATCTATTTGACTCTCTATAGTTCTGCACATCATTAACATAGGATACCACGTAACGTGGATTAGAAAGAACACAGAGGGGTATCCCTTAGTTTATAGTGTTGTTAAACGTAATTGGGATATACATTTGATTTGAATCGTATATTAATTTGTTAGCTTCGTTGAGTAATGCGCTGAAACTATCTTGCAATTATACTTAGTTGGTTATACTCTTGTTCCGGTAATTACCTTAACAAAATTTTTATACCTTATCATTAAATTTTACAATAAGTAATAGGGTTTGATCAAAATGCCTAACTTCATAGAACTTTACGAAGAATTGCTTAGGGAATTAGCTGACTTAGAGGTTGTGGATATACACCAACACCTTAACCCTAATCAGCTAACGGCTAAGTCCTTCGAAGACATCATCTTCTATCACTATATAGCTACAGAGCTTGCATCGGCTGGTATGAATAGAGAAGAATTCGAGAAAGCGCAACGCAAGGAAAAGCTACTAATGGCTTTACCTTACTTCAAGTACGTTAAAAATACCTCTACGTTTTGGTGTTTAAGGCATATTTTAAGGAACTTATACGGTATTGATGTAAAGAGTATTGATGAATCTAACTGGAAGGAGGTTGCAGAGGCTATAGAGGGTAAACAGAGGAATGGTGAATGGGCTTATGAAGTGCTCAAGAAATTCTGTAAAATTAGAAAATCTTTCCTTACCATAAATCCTCTGGAGCCTCTACCTCAGTATGATAGGGATTTATTTACAGGCGCGCTAAGAGTAGAACATATAGTTCAAGGTCTAAGTAAAGACGCAATTCTCAAAATAGAGCAATTGCTAGGGATAGAGATAAACGATGCGGAGAGCCTTGAGAATGCCGTAGAATCTCTGTTTAGGAAGTTTGTAAACGATATTGTTACTATAACAGTTCCTATTCAACCAGATGAAATATTCGGTTTTCCACATAAAAGCGAGGTAACGATATACATTAGAGATTTGAAAAAACGGGGTATAGTAAACGATGAAGAGAGAATGGTAATAGCTTCTTACGTTCTACACAAATTATTATCACTATGTTCACGATATAAGAAAGCTGTACAATTCATGTTGGGCGTTAAAAAACCTTTACCAATGGCTGCTCCACCAGATTATGCAATAACGGTTTATAATCCTAATCAAATACTAAACTTGGTTAAGATCTTTGCTATGTACTCGGAGGTAAGATTCGATGTATTGATAGCGGATTCAGCATTATCTCATCAGCTAACAGTTGTTGCCAAAAACTACCCTAATGTATCTCTAAGTGGTTACTGGTGGTACTCAATGTATCCAGAGATAATTAGAAGCTACTTAAAGTTACGGCTTCAAATGCTACCTTATAGCAAGATCGGCGGATTCTTCAGTGATGCGTACGTTGTTGAATGGGTTTATGGAAAAGCTTCTTTGGCGAAGAAGGAATTAGCATACGCATTATCAGAGATGGTATACCTAAACTATATAGATAGAGAATCGGCATTGGAGTTAGCGAAATCTATTCTATGCGAAAACTCTATCCATGTTTACAAACTTTGATAATAGAAAATAAATATTATTTTTATTGTATAACTACATACAGATTATACCATTTCTTAAAAATAGTGCCTCTTAAGCTTAAAGTGAGCTTATACGTCTGTATCTTAGAGAGTTACTTGTGTAGTTTAGGGCTAGCGCTAATCTCTCTATTAATTCATAGACTTCGTGTTCGTATGCTCTTCGTAGCTCTGGATCTTCGTTGTATAATTGAATGAGCGTTTCTCTGTAAACTCTGCAGCTTTTTTCATTTCTAAGAGCTTGAAATACGTAGAAGTAATGTCTAAATATATTAGCTCGAGGATCCCATTTCCTTTTACTTCCCTCATACTGCCTCAGCATGGATTCCAGCTCCTTCGAATACAAAGCTTCTTTAGTTTCTATGACTCGCTTCAGATGATCTATTACGGCGTCATATATTTCTTCGTAAATTTTTCTAGGCTTACTTCCTAGAGGCATTCTAGACATAACTTCAAGCAACAACTGTATGAATACTCCAGACATCTTGTATTTGACTCTGCCGTAGGTAGCTATACCTATTGTTCTCCATACGCCGTAGCCCTTATCTGAGTAAGGATTGTGACCACTTCCCGAGTGAATCGATATATTTACACTAAGCCCATTCAATAGTGTAACTATATTCTTTAAGTCTTCGTATAATACCTTCAACTCGTTGTCATAATCTTCACGCTTCTTATACCCTATGTTTGGGGCAAGAAAGTCAGGTTCTAAGCCTCTTCTTTTAAGTTCTAGTGTAAAGTACAGAATATCCTTAAGGTTCGATTTATATGGTGTTTCATCGAAGGCTATTTCAACCCCGAATTCGTTGTGAACGTATTTCCTTATAAGATCATACACCTTCAAAGTATATTCTATACTATCAGAATACTTAAGATAGAGCCTAGCAACATCAGGTTTCCTCAATTTTATTCTAAGTATCCTGTCATCTGATACGAATTCAAAGGTTTTGTCTACGTAGTACCTCTCCAATTCCTTCCTAACATCTGGTTCAATATGAGATTCATAAAAATCTATTACTTCTTTATCTGGAATTTTATCAGCGTTATAATTAATAAGTTCACATGTATCTATCGTTACGAAATCTACGCCGCCATTTTTGGAGACTTCCCTGAATTCTTCCTCAATGTATTCAAGAGAAAACTGTATTTCAGCTTGTGTAAGAGGTTCTTCAACAAGTACCCCTGCAATCTTTTTTAAGGCTCTTTCAACGCTACCCATAATAGATACATGGTCTGCTTCGATCTCCACAGGTGTCGAATACGACGATGAGTAATGCGTTATCTTATCAATAAGTTCGCCGATAGAGGTTCCAGTATGTCCTAAATAGAAGTGTTTCTGGTCTAATGACTTAATGTATTTTTCAGGAGCTGTTTCTCTATTGAATGAAAGCATTAATGTACCGGTAATGTTTAACTTCTTGAAGCACTTCAAGATAGCTGGTGCAACTATATCAGGTATTCTAACGCCAAACGCCGGTCTCGGAAGTTTGCCTAAATACATTGACTCTCACACCATTACCAAAAACTCGGCAAAAATTTTTAAATCTCATTCCTGTCATAATCACTAAAGGTGTGAAAACTATGTTATATGGATGTACATTAAAGAAAGATATTGTGGTAACATCTAAATTTCCATGGGATATAGGTATCGTAAGCTTTATGTTATTTCCAGAGCTGATGAAGTCCTCTGAAAACGCTTCAGAGAAATTAAGGATCCTAATAGAGGATCCCTTCTTCGAATTGCTAGAGGTTTTGATAATAGACGATGAAGAGTGGAAAAAGATAGCTGAGATAAACGCCAAGTATAAGAAATCATTTGCTCTAGGATTACAACCTGTGGTTCTAACACGAGGTGTAAATCCGAGTGCTATTAATGAAGAAGAGAGAAAGAAAGCCGTTGAAATACTACATGCTGAAGCTAGAAAAGCTGGTGAAAGAGGGTACAAGGCTGTAGGTCTCTGCGCAGGACCTAATATAGATGGTCCAGATAAGGCAAGAGCTCTTGAAGCTCTAATAAATACATTAATAGAGTTGGGTTCTGAAGCTAGAAAATACAATATGAATGTGTATCTCGAGACCTTCGATATCGCATGGGATAGGAGGAGACTCCTTGGACCCTACATTGAAACAGTTAAAGCTATTGAGAAAGTAAGGGAAGGCGGAGCCAAAAACGTCTACATAATGTGGGATCTAAGTCATGCACCTCTATTAAATGAAGATCCAGAGGTACTTAAATCATATCCAGAGTACTTAGGACATGTACACATAGGTTGTGCAAAGAAAGTTAACGATAAGTTGCTTGACACTCATCCAGGATTCTATAGACCTGGTGCACTTAATACAGAGAAAGATGTTGCAAGATTACTAAACGTATTACATAGCATCGGGTATAGAGGTGCTATAAGCTTCGAGGTAAGACCAGAAGAAGGTCAGAATCCATTAGAAATACTTAACTCATCTAAAGGGGTACTACTTAGAGCTTTTCAGCTATTCTTAGATAGTATCTAATAAGTAGAAAATCAACTAGTTTTTCCCACACAACAACTAACTGTGTAATGCAGAGTAACGCCATCTTTGAAGTAATTAGTCTCTATCTTTTATAGGTACCTTAGGTAACTTAATACCTCTTTGACCTTGGTAACTACCTCTGTAAGGTTTCTCTATAGGGCTTGAAACTCTTGCGAAAACTATGTGAAGAAACCTTGTTTTATGCTTTAGTCTAACTGGAAATGACGAACCGTGAAGTTCTATTGTTATTTGACCCTCGAAACCTCCGTCAACTATCGTTGGAGGCACCGAGAGACCCATTCTAGCAAAAGTAGATCTTAATTCGACAAACGCCATGAGTTCCGGAGGAACCTTAATGTACTCAAGGGTTGTCAGTAGGTACCTTCCGTAGGGTTTTATAATGAATTCCGTTGCTCGACAACACGTATAGAACCTCCTAATATCTTCTTCAGCTAGTTCATAGGGATCCATAACCTCGTTTGTTTCTATTAATTCACAGATTTCATCTCCAAGCCTTAGGTCCAACCCGTTTTCACGTACAACAGCGTCATCGAATGGCTCTATTATAAGTCTACTTGATTTTATGTAATTTTTTAAGTCAAAATCCGATAATATCAAGCACTACACCTAATGAAAATCTTATACATGGTGATAGTATTAAACCAGCTAAACACAACGAAAATCTATACAGAATACCATCTAGAGTATTAAGTGGAAACTCTATTTAAATATAATAGCAATTTTCAGTCTAAGAGCCATTTACACCTTACTTTGAATTCATCTTCAAGATTTTTTTCCGTTATTTCTCCTAGAGGCGATTTTTCGTAGAAGATTCGTGCCTCGTACACATAGATTCTAGTTTTCTTATCTAACCAACAATCTGGGTCAAACCCAGCTTTTAGACAGCTTTCAGCTAGAAATGTTTCTCTATTCCAGCAGTATTCCACTGGTACCTGAGGTAGTAGGGTTCCACTATACCATCCTCTGTATATTAGGAGACCATGTTTTCCGACAGCTATCTCATCTATGTTCCTGATAGGTTTCGGTGTTGAAAGCACAGAGACTTCTATAACTATATCTCCAAGCTCATTTCTCGATAATGGAGGGAATCTAGGGTCCTCTGTAGCTGCAGCTATTGCTGCATGTATAACTGTTTTAACTAAAGGAGTTATCGGCTGGAGAAAACCTATACACCCTCTAAGCTCTCTATTCCTTGAGTAGCTCCCAATAGTTACAAAAGCCATACCCGGTCTTAAGAGTTTTTCTGAAGTATCTTTAGGGGGGTCGATGATAACGCCATTGGTAATGTACGTTTCTATGGCTTTTCTAGCAAGCTTAACTAAGAATATCCCTTCATCTAATGCGATTTCGCTTGGTTCTACTACGCTATTTCTGTTCATAGACACTGAGGCTCAGCCACTCAATCTTCTTCTCAGAAGGTTTAACTTTACTTAAGGTTTTTAGTTTTTCTGCTTTTGCCTTCTCAAGTACTTCAAATATTGTTTTCCAGTGGTTTCCTTGCCAATAAACTTTACCGCAGGAGGGGCAAATCCAAAACTCGTTGTACTTTAACGCTATATCTTTACTTACTTTATGCGAAATATCGATCAATGACGTTGTATACCGTAACAATGAATTGCATTGGGTGCATCGAGAATCGTTTTTATCGAAATCAAGCCTTATACTGTATTTAAGAGATAGAATAGCTAACACCTTTACTACATCTGGATCCTCTATAAACAATGCTTTGATGTTTTGCTTCCTAGCTCTTCTATAGAGACCTAGATCTCTTGTTAACAATATCCTATCTTCCTCTTTAGCTATTCTTATCAATTTCCAATCTTCTATAATACGGTAGTAAGTAGTATCGTATCCTAAGAGCCTTAACCACCTTACAACGTGACCTAGCATTGCATCGGCTATAAACTTTGGATAACTTGGCATAATCGAATTAACCCCCACTCTTTTGTTGTTGTTTTTGTTGTAAAGTTCAAAAACTCAGATGAAGGTTTAATAACGTTTCTTTTAGAGATTACATGATATTATTCTTTATTCCTCTTAACAGTATAGCGATCAAGCGTATGTGACCTGCCTAGGGTGTTTTCAATGGTTTTCCACGATTTTCTGACGATAGGCGGAATAGCTCTGTAATTCTGATAATATTTTTTCAACCAATCTATGGTACGCTCATCACTAGGATACCCACTACCAAAATCTCCGTAAATCTGTTTTAGAGTATCTATATGTCTATCTCTAAGAACTTTAGCTATAATACTAGCTGCGCTAACTACAACATAGGTACTGTCAGCATCGTATACAGCAACAATATTGTCTATGTGTGATTTTTCTAAGCATTTTCGAAGGTAGTTCGTTATCTTATTTGGGTCTACAAAAGCATCTATGTAAATTCTGTCAATTTCAATAGTGCTGTAGGCTTCTGCTATAAGCCTACATAATGTTTTAATTTCAAGGGTATTGATATTCTCTTTATCTATATCGCTTGGAAGTACTCTTGCTACTAATACGGCTTCAGCAACACCAGCTATGTATCCAAATAACTCTTCTCTTCTTTTCCTCGTCAATTTCTTGCTATCTCTTACACCTAGGCTTCTCAGTAAACTTTCTGCTCCATCATCTATGGCGACCAACGCCATGAAGAGATCTCCTATCAGAGGTCCTCTTCCAGCTTCGTCTACCCCAGCTATATAGACCATCAGGAATTCGCCTCTTCAATGAGCTTTAAGAGAGCATCTGACGGTTTCTCTAATGTTTTCAGCACATTTTGTGCGTAACATCTAAATCTATCGGGTTCACGTATGTACTCTACTAAAGTTGATAAACATGTTTCTAAACTTCTGCACCTCGTTAAGGGAAGTCCCAGCTCTTGTACACATTTATCTACGTATAGTTCTTCAGGGAACAAGCTTATACCCGGTATGCCTAGTAATGCCGCTTCTCTCGCTAGAGTGCCACCACCTGTTATAACAGCTAAAGCATAATATATTACGTTGTACCCTATAACTCCATGTGATGTGCTTGGAATTACAACGTTTTTACGGGTTCGTAGTTGCTGGGCTAGTGGGTCGTCAATGTATCTTGGCAGATAGAGAACCTTAAGGTTAAGATCTAGGATTCTATTGAGAACCGCCTCGAATACTGTTGAAGCATCATTATAGCGGTAATATGAAGCCTTAACTTCGGGAGGTCTTGCCACAACATAGCTGTAGGGTTCGAGACCAATAGATCTTACGTAACTCATGTCTGGGTGAATGTCTTTTAGCCACTCAACTTCATCTACTCCATTGTACGGTACAAGCTTAGTCTTCTCCTTATAGATATATGGTTCTATTGTTGATATGGGGATGCATTTAGAGAAAATCACGTATCTTGCTAAGGGAAGAGAAAGTCTTGACACTATTTCACTATGGGGGCTATCGGTTAAAGCTATGTATGGCTTATTCAAACCAAAGGATATTCGTGCAGCTACTGGATTAGGGTACGCTATAGCAATATCGAACTTATCCCCGAGGACTTCGACTAGGCTCCTCATTCTATTGATTTCTTCGAGTAGTTTATCGATCAGCGTGTTTCCGTAGCCTCCGAGGGAGACGAACTCTACCCCTAAATTCTTTAAAACTGCCTGGGTATAATCGTAGCTACGTGTTGTAAGGGTAACATTGTAACCTTTACTTTTTAGTGTAGTAGCTATAGTTCCTAAAAGCATAGCTTGCTTAGGTGTTAGCACATCTAACCAGATGGTTTTAGCCATAGATATACCTACCGTGGGCTTAGCTTAAACTTTAAAAGGTTTACACATTTATATATTGTGTACTCTAAGTTCGATAAAGGACTTAATCTTGTATAACAAAGTTAACTAAATAATGGTGGTGGGTATCACAAACATTGAACGTAAGCTCTTTGGCACCGATGGGGTTCGATGGATTGTAGACAAAGAGCCTGTAGACCTAGCTCTACGGCTTGCGTATGCAATAGCATCGTACTTTCCACCGGGTTCTAGAGCTTTAGTGGGCATGGATGGAAGGTTAGGCAATGCGGCTATTTATGGAATAGTTTTAAGTGCTTTGGCATCCGGTGGATCGAAGGTACACGATGCTGGTCTAGCACCTATTCCAGCAATTCAATTATGTGTTAGAGATCTAGGATTTGATTATGGTGTAATGGTTACGGCTAGCCATAATCCTCCGGAATGGGTTGGGATAAAAGTAATCTTAAGTGACGGAGTTGAATCTCCTCCTGAGGTCGATAAACAGATAGAGGATATACTATTTGGATCAAGATTTAGGAGAATATCGTGGCATGACATGAGACCTATAGAAAAATTCGATACGGTTATAACATACTATGTAGAAGCAGTTAAAAAACACGTTGATGCAGAGCCTATTGCTCGTAAAAAGCTTAAGGTAGTTATTGATTGTGCGAACAGCGTATCAGCTTTAACAACGCCTAGAATACTTAAAGAACTTGGGGTTAAAGCCCTATCAATAAATAGTGATATAGGTATACCGTATAGAGCTTATGAACCAACACTTGAAAATCTAAGCGAGCTCATGGAGGTGGTAAAGGCTGTTAAAGCAGATTTTGGGATAGCTCACGATGGCGATGGCGATCGGGCTATTATTATAGATGAAAAAGGGAACTTCGTAGCTGGCGATGTATCTGCAGTAGTCCTAAGCAATTATATATCAAGAAAACACCCAGAGCTACCGAAGAGAATTGTAACAGCTATCTCCACAAGCCATTTCTTAATGGAGAAAAATGTTGTTGAGAAGGGTATAGAAGTTTACTGGACAAAAGTTGGGTTCATAAATATAGCTAGAAAGATAAAGGAGCTCGGAGGTGCCATAGCGGGGTTCGAGGATAACGGTGGATTTGCCTATGTTTCGCATCAACTTGTGAGAGATGGCTCTATGGCTGCAGCCATTGTTTCAGAGATGGTTAGTGTTGAAGGTAGATCTATATCAAGCCTTGTAGAAGATATCAAAAAACCTGTGATAATAAGAACTAAGGTATTTGTAACGAATAGAGATGAAGCTCTCGAAATTGTCAATGAGATTAAGAGTGCTTACCGTGGATATAAAATGGTTGATATTGATGGCATCAAAGTAATAACAAATAACTATGCTTTTCTTGTAAGACCTAGTGGTACTGAACCTTTGGTGAGGATAACTGTTGAATCTTGGGATAGAGGACTAGCAGAGAATATATTAAGTGAGCTAAAAACAATTATAGATAAAGTTCGTGGTGTTAAAATTGAAGTATAGGCTCTTGAACTACATAGCATGCCCTTACTGCAAGGACTCTGGTTTTCCTCTGAAGCTTGCTATATTTGAAAGAGTTTCGTATGAGAAACGATCTCTTCCGGTAGAAATGCAGAAACCTCTATGCGATCTTTATTGTGGATATAGAGAAGCCAAAGTTAGTGAGTTAAATGAATACCCTTGCGAAGAATGTATAAAGTATGAAGTCAAAGAAGGAATTCTATACTGTCCTTCTTGCCTAAGATGGTACCCAATAATAGATGAAATACCAAGGATCTTACCTGATAACTATAGAAAACAGGAAGAAGATCTTAAGTTTCTATTGCTTTACAGAGATAAAGTCCCTGAAGAAATAAGGAGGCACGGAAAGCCCTTCAAACTTGAATAAAACCTTATTAACTTTGTAGCAGCCATCATAGGTTATAATCTAAGTATGAAAATGATATAGTGAGTTAAGATGTCCTCTCTTTACGAAAGTTTAAGTCGTTGGATAGATATGCAAAAAAAGATCAAGGAGTGGTTTGATAGTGTATACGATAACGTTAAGAAAGGTGATAGATTAGATTTAATACTATATACAAGGATGGCATTCCAACATATACTAAGAACCATAAAGGCGTTTGATAACTGGCTCCAAGATCCATTCATAATAAGTAATATACCTAGAGAAGAACTCGAAGCAGTATGGGAAATTACTCATAACCTCCTCCAACAATTACTAGAGCTAGATGTAAAACATACATCGAGTGTCAGAGATTACCTTGCTAGGCTTGAAAAAGAAGGTAAAATAAATCCTATACTTATAGATATATTAGGAGAAGGAGCGAGAAGAAAAGAAGATAGAGAACGAGTAACATTATCAATGTAACACGAGAGCACATCAATTTTATTAAATACTTAAAATGATTGATGCTCTACTGGATTAGAATAAAATTTTCCCTAGGGGCGTAGTCTATCTCTTAGTAGGAGATGAAGCAATTAAGGCAACTTCTTCATCTAGAGGTAAGATTTTAGGCTTAAGTTCTTCAACTGCTTTAAGTATACTTTCTAAGTTCTCAACAACTTCTGATGGTGATACCTTGTCAAGGAACTCATTGCCTATGCTCGTTAATCTAAGCTTTTTATTCTTTGGATTTACTTCGATTAAACTAGTGTAAAGTAACGCTCTAATATCTTCTTGAAGTTCTCGGATAATAACTCTAGTACCCATCTTAAGTATGGTGTAACCTATGTTCAATCCCTTTTCGTCCTTTAACATAGCTATTAAATATATGAGACCTTTTTCGCTTATCTCATCACAAGTTTTTATAATATTTAGTAATGATAGTTTCCTTTTGTCTTTCTTTATATGATCTTGGGTTATAATTTGTGCGCTGAAGGTTTTTAATTCTTTTGTTTTCTGTTGCGTAGTACTACTTTTTTCGGGCATGAAATACACCTTATATTATTCCAGTAATTTCTGCATATCATTTACGTATTTAATGAGTTCATAAGCTTTATCAACGTATACATCTGTATACGTAATTAAATCCATGGTAGGAGGTGTTATGCTAGGGGGCGTTTCTCTTACAATGTTAATGAGCTTCTCTATATTAACTGCTAACTCGATTAAGATTCGTTTAACTAATTTGTACCCTCTAATATTCATGAACATGAATATAACTGATAGAGCTAACGTAATAATGTGAAACACCATTATTAAGGTATTCATATAATCTAGCGTATTTGTGATTAAGATCAATGCTATGATTGATGTTAACGGTATTGACGGGATGATAAACAGCGACAATGTCAAATCTATAGATATAGTCAAAACTAGAGCTAAACCCTGACATAAAAGAATAGATGTTATCACTAAAGAGGTTAAGGAACTGACAAATATGTTTACTAATCTCATAGATACAATCGTATATAATACTGATATGAATAAGATTAGCATCTTCGACTTAGTGTAGTTGTTAGCAACTAAGGTCAAAATATTATTCATAGTTTGTATCAGGTCTTTTAATTCTTCTCTAACAGTACTTGGTGTTTCTGTAACTTTTTTCGTTATACTTCTTGCTTTTTCTTCAAGTTCTCTGAAAAACGGGATTATGTTATTCGTAAAAAAGCACATCTTTTCAAGGGGTTTCATCTTCACCATAAGAGTTCGTAAATTTTGAGCGAGGTTCCTCATATTTTTTGATTCAAGTTCTTTGATTAAAGTCTCTACGTTGTTTTCTATTCTACGTAAAGTAGTTATAAGATTCATTGATTTCTACCTAAAGAGGCTAAATACTATCTTGCCTAGCTCTATGAATACTTTTTTCCATGAATCTATAACCTTCTTAAGATTCTCTCTATGAATAAATTCGAATAGCTGCACAGCTAAATATGAGTATATTAGGGGCGTTAGCTGTATTGCATAGAAGCTGTATTGGCTTCTTCCACCTAAAATCCATATAGCTAGGTACCCTAAAAAAACCCCTACAAGCATATACCATGCGGTTCTGGTGGGTCTATCCCATACCATAGTGGGTATGGTTAGCACCATAAGCAGTAGAGCTAGAGTATATGTAGGGGTAAAACCTTGTGCATAAACCATAGGTGAAGCATATACCGGGAAGGAGTTAATACCCATGAACCATTCCCAGGGAGCTGATGCTATAGGGCATTGAGGGCCTACGCATTTAACGGAGAGATGCCATTGAATAGAGCCAAACAACCCTTGGTTAAGCCAGGTATTGAGACCTAGTCCAAGGATTATAGGGGTTGATACAAGTATTTGGAAGAATACAAAGGATAGGATCATTAATATAACGTAGTATATGGCTTCTTCTATAACCCGTAATGTTTTATAGCCCTTCTTAAACATGTTATTCATATAGATGAATGTCAACGGTATTGCTACAAGAAGCGATGAGAATTTGACTGTAGAGGCAAAACCCAGCAGAAGTGCAGCTCCTTTAAACTTATTCTTAACAGCTAGGTATAGAGTAAGAACTGTAAATGCCGAAACATACACATCAAGTAAAGCTATCGAAGACATTACCTTCGTCATGGGGTCTACAGCTGTTGCTGCTGCAGCTATAAGCCCTAGTTCTGGGGTTTTCGTTAACTCGTAGACAATGAGAAAAGTGGTCACCACAATTATAACCCCCATAGCTATTGAAGGTATTCTCCAGTAAAGAGGCCTATCACCTACTGATAGCATGATCATAGCTATGATGTACTTAACAGTAGGTGGGTGTTCTAGGTTTAAATAGTCGTAGACACCTCTAGCATCGCCTATAAGCCACCCGTAAACTACGTCGATAGCATTAACGGCTTTAGCAAATAATTCTATACTATGTTTGGATGGAGCTTCAACGTATATGACGTACTTATTTTCTTCAGATCTTATTTTAGAGAAGTAATTTTCGTCAGCTACAATCCTTATACCATAGGCTCCTGCAAGGTTTTTAGCATTATAAACATCTGAATACGAAGACAATATTATCGAGGCTCGGGGAGAACCCATAGAAGGAGCAAGTCCAAATATCTTCCTCAAGATATTACGAGCTGAATTAACATACCAGACCTCATCTGATACATAACCTTTATTGTTTGGAAAACCAGCGAGCTCTAAGTCTTCGAATTGCTTTGCTGTGCTATAGTACATGTAAATTGCTAAAGCTATAATAATTATTAGCACTACTATTACTAACGAGCTCAAATTCGTTTTGATGTTCATAGTAAATACCCCTCATATAGTTGTCATGTTTTTAATAATACTTATGCATATGTATACAGATAGCATTTATAATTAATAAAAGTTTATAAGTATTATATAGATGCTAGGGTAGGTTATGGGTACTTGTTTTAATTAATCATTAGAAGAATAAGAGAAAAATAGAATATAAGAAGATTTAAATCATATTCTTATGGATGTTAAACTACTTCTATCAGCGTAATTAACAGTGTAATACCTAGGCTTTAAACTCCTGACTATGAAGTCAAATGCTTTCCAAGGATCGCTTTTTTCGCCACATGTATAGACATCAACTGTAGCGTATTGGTATTCAATCCATGTGTGTATAGCGATATGGCTTTCTATAACTAGTGCTATAACCGATACACCCCCCTTCTTACCCCCGAAACTCCACGACTTTATATCATAAACAGACATATTCGCTAATTGAGCAGCCTCTAACACTATTTTTTTAAGCAGGCCTTCATTTGTTGCGATTTCTAGGTCTACTTCGTATAGGTTTCCATATACATGTTTACCTATGATTCCATCAGTTTGTTCATGACTCTTTTCTTCTGCATCCATCTCATTTAACCTTTTATTTGCATTCAACTGTGAGTCAGCTCTTTGTGTCAGAATTTATAAGCACTGCTTACATAGAGCTTATGCCTCGGTAACACCAACAAATATTCTTTTGTCCGGACATAGAACCGAGTAAGGGCAGTATCTGCATTCCCATGAGTACCTTGGCGCCGGAGCTCCAACTATAATTCCTCTAACTAGGTCTGAAACTTCGCCATCAGTAGCAGGTTTATCTATAACAAACTCTGCAATTCTGTTTGCAGTTACGTAGAGTAATAAAGCCTTCCTGTAACCCGTTAACCATAAGTATAACCTTGTTTGTAATATGTGATGATTTTGAGGAATAGATGCATCAGATTTGCTTGTTTTAATCTCCACAATATAATCCCCGATTAGCGCATCGACACGTCCTCTGATTATGTATAGAATTCCTTCAACTTCTATGCTTTTTTCGGTTTCTACTTCTGTTTTTACGCTGTCTGGTCCTAGGATTTCTATAAGCATTTTCTCTATTCCATGATGAGCGAATTCGCCCAGCAACGTTGTAGGGTTTATAGCTGAGGCTATAGTTAATTCCTTATAAAGCTTTTGATACTTGTACTTTAGAGGGCAATAGACAAGATCTGTAATGTAGAATTCGTTATCAAGCTTTTTATCGATACGTTTAACTGTTTCTTCAATCCTATGCCTATATATAATATCAACAAGCTTAAACTCGCTCACATGGATCACCTGCTTTTGTGAATACGTAAAGCTATTTAATGTGTTTAACTAAAACAATAACTAGCCAAATACTGAAGATCGATGTGGAGAGGACCACGGTCTGAGCCTTAGGTGATGAAAACGTCTAGAACTACATCTTTAGAGCTGTGCCTACCTATAAAGAGCTTTGGTAAAGTTCTTTTTCTAGCCATGGGAGGAGGAGGTGATATAGCTATGGCGGCTACGTTAGCGCTTGCCTACGAGAGATGCTGTGGTAAGGCCATTATCGGCTCTATTTTGTGGGAGCGCTACGTAGTGGACCCTCTTCCTGGCCCTATATCTATTGATGAACTATTTAATATAGTAGAAAAAGGTTATGGTTATGCTATTTTAGATAAGTACACTTTTGCTCTTAGAGGTGGAAGAGCTATAACACCTCAAGCGGTCAACGTTTCAACAATATTAAACAAAGAGGTAATTGCTTTTGATGTTTACGGTGGGTCAGCGGGCTTAGCTAAAGCCCTAGACGTGTTTAGGGCTAGATACGGTGTAAATGAGATAATAGGTGTTGATGTTGGTGGTGATGCTATAGCTGAAGGATTTGAAGAAAATCTATGGAGCCCTCTAGCAGATGCAATTGTAGCAGCTGCGCTATCTCGTTTGGATAACACGTATATAGCGATAGCGAGTCCAAGTGCAGATGGGGAGCTACAGCTTGATTACGTTGAGCGGAGGTTACGACGAATAGCGCGTTTAGGTGGATACATAGGGGGATACTTATTATCAAACAAAGACTTAGAAGTTCTTAGGCAAATACTTGAGAAGGTTACATCAGAGGCTAGCACTATTCCATTGAAAGTAGTTAGCACAGATCTAGACACCATCGTAATTAGAAAAGAAAGTAGAAGCGTTAAGCTGTCTATGATGGAGCTAGCGGTATTTATACTGGATTCTGTTATAACTGTTAGAGATTCTATTGCACGATATGTATACGAAACCAGTAGTTTTGACGAAGCAAAAGAGATTTTAAATAAGCTTACTATAGCTACGGAATACGATCTAGAGGAAGAAGTATTTAAGGAGTTATCAGAGAAAGGAAGCTATGCAGAAATAAACTTAGTTGAAATAAAGAATCGCATAAAGGGAAGTTTACTGAAACACCATATTATAGTAGACAAAAACGTGAAGCCCTAGATGTTGTTCATCCTTCTATAGGCTTAAACTTAGAAAGCAATTTACTTGAACCTAGATTTAATCGAGTTATTAACGGTTATTCTGCTATTTCAGGGAGAAATACATGACAATATTTAACTCAGGAAAAATCTCTTCTAGGTATTATAACCTCGGTTTATAATTATGCTTTGATTGTCTCTCCTCTATTGTTATTACTTGATAAAATGCAAATGATGGGAAATAGAGGATAAATTGTAAAGAAGCAAGCTAGACGCTTATTGTAATACATGTACAGTATATTTATTATGTTGGGGAAGGCCTAGCTTTCCTGTAGGGTACAATTAATTTCTAAGTCTAGCGTTATTTGTCGATATTATTTCTTCCAACAATATAATATGAATTCAAGGTGTTAATAGATTTTGGGTTATATGTTTCGACAAAGTTAAGTCTCTATGTTGTTAGTTGTGGAAAACACGGAGTCAATTGTAATAATGCCCTTATTTACTATCTTTTAGAGAAATGCATCAATTTAATCAGAAACACGGATTGTCATCATTTCTCAGACACAGCCGTGATCATCACTCAGCTTCATACATAGTTTTCTACCAGGTAGCTAATAAGGTAATGTATTAGCTACTATAAGTTTACTTTCTAACTCTTTTATAGATACGGACTAGAATTGCACCAGCTAATGTAAGCTTGTATCTTTTACCACGAGTTCTTCGCACAAATCCCGCTTTACGTAATTTTCTAATTATGGTTTTAGTTTTATAAACATCTAAGTTCCACAGTTTAGAGAGTTCTTCTTCTGTAAAGGATTTAGTTGGATCGGTATCTAAATGCTCAGCATAGTGCATTAGTATTTCGAGTTTAGATAAATATATATCGCTTGCCGGCTTCATTGTTTAACACTACTTTAAAAACTTTGACTCCCATATTTTGGCTATCTCAACGCTCTGCGATACATCTATGAATAGCTTCATCACTTCTTCAATATCTTCGGCCTTAACTTCAGATCTGCCTTTCTTTTCAGCAACAATCTTAGAGGGTGTCATTAATTGTATGGCGTACCTTAGGGTTCGTTGTTGAGCAACCTTTACAAGTAATTCTATTGCTTCGTTGGTAAGCTCTATCTCTTCTTCCCCAGCCCTGATTTTTATTATTTCCTTTAGCTCTTCCGGTGTATAAGGTCTAAAGGGTATTATGAGAAGTCTATCGAGTATATCTAGAGGTATTCCGTGGGGGGCCTCTAAGTCTGTACCCCTAATCTTGGTCACACCTCTGTTTGTAGCCATAATTAGTATTGGTGAAAACTCGCTTTCCATAACCCTTGTTAGGAAACTGAAAGACTCTATGTCGAGCATGTGGACATCGTCTATGAATAGAACTCCGGGAACTAAAGTTGCTCTATTCTCGGATAATAACTTTCTAACAGTTTCATCTGTAGCTTTCCTTATTTCAGGGTCTATTTCTTTTTCTTCAGCGAATAAACTGATGATAGACATAGCCCTTCTTTGCGCTACATAAGCTTCATCTATATCGTGAAGAGTTATTGTCCTTATAATTTCTTTCTCCTTGAATATCTTTCCCTTGGGCATATCTTCGTAAACCTTGGAGGTCTCAACGTCAAAGTATCGGGCTTTTTCAATACCTTTCACACGACCAAGCTTGAAAACCTCGCCTGTATCATTATCTATGCTTATAAGATCTCCTTTCCTTATACCGAGCTGAGCTAATTGCATAGCTATACTTTGGTCTACTTCAATGGTTTTTTCTTCATCTTTTGTTGCCAAAGTTAACCGTGCAGCTCTAGGTATTTTTGCATACGGGTTAAACGGATGTGAAGCTAAGGAAAACTTCAACTCCTTGACCACGCCTTCGTAAACTCTTCTAATCTCCCTATACCTAATACCTATAGCTCTTCTAACAGATCTCATTAATATTTCGGTTTTTTTCAGTTCAGTTGAATACAATTCAGATCCAGTAATCATGACGAACGGCGTATCTTCACCTAGTTCTCTAGCAATACCTATTGCTAAAGCGGTTTTGCCTACACCTGGAGGTCCTACGAAAAGTATTCCTCTTCCAGCAAGCTTGCCATCCTTAATCATTTTTACAACTATTCCAGCAGCACGACGTGCTTCTAACTGACCAACAAGTCCATCAGCAACAGATATAGGTTCTCCTTTCTCATCGAGACCTAAACCCCTTATATGGCTGTGAGCGCTAATTCTTTTCAGCATTGCTATTCTACTTTCTTCTTTAATTTCTCTAATCATGTTATAACACCTAAACCAGAGTATACCCTATATTGTGCCTAATTAGTCGATTTTAAGCTATAATATCGTGTAGCATATCCAGCTATAAGCTTTGATAAATATCCGATAAACATCTTCAACTATGATTAAAGTATTTAGGAACCTTTTTATAATAACCCAGTAAAGTTTGTGTACAATTATATTTCCTTGATGCTGAGATTGCTAGAGCATCTATTCGTTTGTAGCAACTTTACGTAACCGGAGCAGGTCCTTCTTCGTAAATAGAGAATATATGGATATAGCTACAGCAACAATATCCGCAGTAGATCCTGGATTTACCTTCAATGATGCAAGCTCTTCGTCAAACATCCTCAGCTTTTCAAAACACCCTCCCCATGATTTTTCGCATAGCCTTAAAATTACCTCAGCCTTTTCCTTGACTTTCTGTGCCACCTCAATTCCGTTCTTTCTTACAATAAGCGTATCCAATTCCTTAGATAATTGGTATAGATAAGCCTCTACAACAGCTCTATTCCATACTCCATGATGTTTAAGGCGGCTCAAGATATATCTCGATAGAGTATACGATCTAGAGTAGCAATCTATAATCTCTTTTGCAACAATATCGTAGTTGCTGCTGTATTCAATTATATCCCATAATCTAAGTCTTCTCTCGATTAATTCCAGTTTATACCTTTTACTCCAAACGTTGGGGAAATCCCCTGTAATATCGGATTTCCTTATGTAGCTAGGATTAGTTGCTCTCACAGCCCTATAAAAGTATACAGCATCTAATACCGTAGAGTATTCCCTAAAAAGGTCGCATGCATCTTTTAATATGTATTCAATACTTAAATTTGTTTCATAAACTGATGCTATGGCTTTACCAAGTGCAACAGACAGTGGGGATAATAACAGTGTCGATCCTAAGCAGGTATTGCCACCACCGCTGACAGTCATAGATAATTTTACTGTTTCGTAAACTATATCACCGTATATAACGTTTAACTTATTCAAATTATTACCATACTTATAGCCTCTTTTAATACCTCTATAAAGTGGTTCAATTGCCAGCATGGCAGCGACTATGAAATCCTCATAAATAATATCCTCAAAATTCCTTAGTCTATGAACATTACCTGGCTTAGGAAACGCTGATACCTCTAAAGCTAATCCGAGGGCAAGTTTCTCAGCATATATAAGAAGTTTTTTCGTGGATGTCATTACTTTGTACACCCAATCATTATGCTAGTAATTTTCTGAGGTTATCTATTATTTACATCGTAGAGTAGATTTATTATTTATTAAAGCAAGCTACGATACAGCGAACTCCTCGACTATAGAAGTTGTAGAATATGTCTTACTCGACAAGAAAACTTTTTAACCAGACCTTTCTAGCTTTAATCCCTCGGTAGGTTATACTTATGGAGAAGATCAGAATTCTCAAGTACTCCCCTTGGCTAGTTCATTTCAATACCGGTGCATGCAATGGTTGTGATATCGAGGTTCTTGCCGCTATAACACCTCTCTACGATCCTGAGAGATATGGTGTTAAACTTGCGCCATCCATAAGACATGGCGATATACTCGTGGTGACGGGTGCTGTAACAAAGAAAGCTGCAGAGAGATTGAAGAGACTATATGAGCAGATGCCTAATGTAAAGTATGTTGTAGCTGTAGGCGCATGCGCATATGATGGAGGTGTTTTCAAGGATAGCTATAGTGTTGTTGGTGGTGCTAAAAAGGTTGTACCTGTAAATGCTTACGTTCCTGGTTGTCCACCTAGGCCTGAGGAAATTCTTAGAGCTCTTCTCATATTGCTTGGTAGAGAGAAAACAGAGGTGGTTGTTACTGAGCAAAACCCCTAACCTCGATGATATTTTGAAGCAGTACACTCTAAGAAGAGAGGTTATAAAGCCCAATAGAGAAGTATACATAATTGACCCAGCAAAGATCAGGGAAGTTATGCAGCTCATTAAGAATAGTTACGAGGACAATGTTTATTTAGCAACAATAGCAGGTGTTGATAAAGCTAAGGAAAATATTTTCGAGCTTAATTATTTTATTCATATAGTTTCTCTAGGCAAAACCATAGTGATAAAGACGTCGATACCTAGGAATAACCCTAAGCTAGACACAATAATGGACATCATACCAGGAGCATATGGAGCTGAAGCTGAGATCTTCGATTTACTTGGCATAGAGTTTACTGGGAATAAGCACTTGAGAAGAGGATTCTTTGTACCTCTTGATATAGTTTCTCGCGGAGTATATCCACTAAGAAAAGATGCTCAGGTGTAGATAATGGGTGCAAAACCTACTGACAAAGATGCCGAGATTCTGATAAAGATACCCATATCGTTGGATGTACCTATAGGTCCTCAGCACCCAGCTATACATGAGCCCGTAATGCTGAAGATCTACGCCGACGGTGAAGAAGTTGTTCACGCTGAAATCAATACAGGGTACAACCACAGAGGTATCGAGAAATTAATGGAGAAGAACTCTTACTACAAGGACAAATTCATCGCTTCACGAATATGTGGTATATGTAACACTGTTCACGAGAATTGCTATACGCGTGCTGTTGAGTATATCGCTGGGCTAGAACCATCAGAGAGAGCTAAACATCTAAGGGTTTTGGTTATGGAGCTTGAAAGGATACATAGCCACATGATCATAAATGCGATCATGGCTGAGATAATAGGATTCGATACACTCTTCATGTACATAATGAGGGATAGGGAGCTTGTTATGAAAGCTAAAGAGATAGTTGCAGGACACAGGGTTTTAGCAGAGTTACACATGTTTGGTGGAGTTAGAAGGGACATAGATGATGTAAAAAAAGAGAAAGTTCTAGACATTCTAAAGAAGCTTGAGCCTAGGATTAAGTACTACAGAAGGTTATTCGAGGAAGATTCCTCGATATATAGCAGGTTAGCCGAAGTAGGGAGACTTAAGTCAGCCGAAGTACTTAGTAATTCACTTGTAGGCCCGATTCTTAGGGGGAGTGGAGTTAAAAGCGATGTAAGGGCTGAAGATAAGTATGATGCCTATGGAAATATACCGTGGAACATGGTGGTGAGACCAGAAGGGGATTCTTTAGCTAGGATGCTTGTGAGATGGGATGAAGCATTAGAATCCCTAGAAATGTGTAAGTACATCCTAGAACACTTACCTCAGGGATCAGCGGTAGTCGATGAAAGGAAGCTCCCCAGAACATTTCCACCTGGAGAAGCGTATGCCCGAGTTGAAGCTCCAAGAGGTGAACTCATATATTATGTTGTTAGCGCTGGAGGACCAAATCCATACCGTGTGAAGGTAAGAACACCTTCGGCTGTTAATATAATAAACAGCGCATTTAGCTATATAGGTCATAGCGTAGCCGATGTACCTGTTATTCTCGTTAGTTATGATCCTTGTATATCATGCATGGAGAGAGCTATAGTTATGGACTTGAAGAATAATATCGAGAAAAGAGTTCCTTTAAAGTACATAGCCCAGTGGGAGATGCAATGAGCATCCTCAAAGAAGCTCTAAAGAACTTCTTCTCAAAACCTTCAACAATAGAGTATCCAAGAAAGGTTACAATTACTGTTGAAAAAGACCTTAGAGGGATGTTCTACGCAGACTTAAATAAATGCACTGGATGTTCGTTGTGCTCTATAGAGTGTCCGGCTAAGGCAATAGAGATGAAGAAGTTGCCAGAGGATAAAAAGCCTAGGCATAATCCTAGAGGTTTATATCCTGTTGTGAATTATATGTCTTGTGTATTCTGTTATAGATGTGTAAGGGTATGCCCGGTAGAAGCCTTTATAACCACCCCCACGCACCAGTTATCATCGACTAGAGAAGTATACTCCGAAGATCTTACGGTAAGAACACTCAAAGCTATAGGGTGAAGCAATGAGCATCGAGATTCATGTTATAACAGTTCTAACATTTGTCATACCTATATTCATAACATCAATAATCCTATACACCATCAGACTTCTAAGAGGGCCAACCATACCTGATATGGTTATTGCTGTAGATGCTCTATCCTACGATATGGCAGTATTTTTAGCTGTTCTCTCTATACTCTTCAAATCCCCTATACTAATTTCATGTGCTATAATTCTTATGCTTTGGGCGTATGCGCTGGACATATATGTAGCTAAATACCTAGAAGCAAAGGAGTTTGGTGAGTAAAATGATTGACTGGACACTCGTAATTATAGGTGAAATCCTTGTAATAATAGGGGCAATATGCGACTTACTTGGTGCTATAGGGATGCTCAGATTTCCGAACTTTTTTGTAAGGCTTCATGCATTAACTGTTGGAAGTATTGGAGGAGCGTTTGTTCCATTAATAGGTGTAACATTAATTGCTTTAGGTTCTGAATTCTTAGATCCTTATAGATGGTATGTAGCAGGGGCTTCGTTTGTTGCAGCCATAATATTGCTAATATTATCTCCTGCGGGATCCCATGCTATTGCTAGGGCGGCTCATAAGTCAAAGGTTGCTAAAGTCTATCCAAAGGTTGTAGATAAGCTTGAAGAAGATAGAGAAAAAGGTGAGATAAAATGACGATGACTATTATACACTATATCCTTATGGCGTTATCAGCTCTTCTGTCTATCGTAGCTGTCTACTTTGCTGTCATAGAGAAAGATCTAGTTAGAGCAGTCATATACTCTGCTCTACAAAGTACATTATACGCATTAATTACATACCTTATAATGGCACCTGATATATTTCTCACGTATATACCTGTTTCTGTAGGATTATACACCGCATTAGTACTAATCCTTATCAAGAAAACAGAAAGAATTGAGGGTGATAATCCATGAAGAAGCTTCTGCATTTGTTTGCACCTCTAGCACTAGTTTTACTAACAATAGGACTTGGTGCAGTAGTTACACTAGGTGGCATAAGTTTCTTTCTACCGTCACCTGATGTTAGATCCCTTGCCTGGATATACCTTAAAACAACATTCAACACAACCTTCAGTATAAGTCCCTTGGCTCCCGAGGCTGTAACAGCTATAGTATGGGATTACAGAGGATTAGATACGCTTTTCGAGACTTCAGTAATGTTCTTAGCCATAGTAGGAGCCCTTATGGTGTTTAGAGGGCTTAGCGAGGAGCTACTAATGCAACATAAAGTTGGTGAAGGTGGTCTCTCGCTAATAGTTAAAACGGTTACTAGGATAACTATTGTAATGATAACAGCTGTGGGAGCATCATTAGCGTTACACGGTCATCTTACTCCTGGTGGAGGCTTCCAGGGAGGAGCCACTATAGCTGTAGCCCCTATGATTATGATAACAACATTTTCTTTGTACTTCTTAGCGAAAAAACTTGCGATAAAGAAAGCTATCCTGTTTAGAAGCATAGGATTAGCGGTGATAGCTATAACGGCATACCTTGTCCTAGTTACTGCATTAGTAGGAGGTGGATACGCATACATATTTCAAAACCAAGCTAAGGTAGGTTCACCATATAGTGTACCATCGTATATAGGAGACGGAATAGTTCTTGGAGGAACACTTATATTATTTAACGTAGCGGAGACGCTTGCTGTAGCCTTCGGGTTCGTAGCTTTATTCATCTTAATATCGATTCCCGAGGTCTTGGCTAAGGAAGTTGTTTCAAAGGGTGAGGAGTAGTGAATGCACCAATAATATTTCTATTTAATGTAGTCATACTATCGATGATTGTAAATATTGGATTAAGCTTGTATGGAGTATTTATTAGACCTAGCCTAATAAAGAAAATAATTGCCTTAACAATATTTAGTGATACTATAAATCTCTTGGCGATACTTATCGGATTTAGGTATGCAACACCAAATCCTCTACCACCTATACTAACAACAATACCCCCAAGTCCAAAAGATATAGAGATTTTTGTATCCAAAGCAGTAGACCCAGTTCCTCAAGCATTAGTATTAACAGCTATTGTCATAGGTCTTGCGGTAACATTGTTCCTCATATTTGTGACTATACAAATCTATCGCATTTATGGTACGACAGATGTTAGGAAGATCGCTAAACTGAGGGGATGAACATGAGTAGGTGGTTAAAAGCGATACCTGCAGCAACCTTAGCTTTTGTAACATACATTGTGTTCTCCGGCTCTATAGCGATATACGATATTATTACTGGTGTAGTGATCTCTGTGCCCGTAGGAATAATAACAGCAAATATATTGCTGACAAATCCAGCTAAGGTTATTAACATCAAGAGGTGGGGATGGTTGATAGCGTACGCCTTGCATTATTTCTTCATAGATGAAGTAAAAGCTCATATCGATGTTATTAAGAGAATTATAAGCCCTAGGATGCCTATAAATCCGGGGATAGTCAAGGTACCATTGACAGCGTCATCTGCTTATGCTATAACCGCTGTAGCAAACTCTATAACTAATACTCCGGGAACAGTCGTTGTCGAGATTGATGAAGAGAAGAAATTCCTATATGTTCACTGGATAGATGTTAAAACCACTAACCCAGAGGAATGCCGTAAAATGATATCTGAGCTTTTTGAGAAATTCGCCAAAAAGGTATTCGATTAGGGGATATGCTATGGATTACAGCTGGATAATATATGGATTAATTCCACCACTTCTTATTTCGCTTGCCTTTATCACACCTTTAATGGGTCTATTCATAAAAAGCAAAAAATTTTTCATGGTATATATAGTGCTTGTATTAGTCTTAGCAACATCTATAGCAGGTACTATAACTGTAAATGTTTTCAATAACCTTAAAGTGGTGCTCTATCCGTTTGGTGGATGGCCACCTCCTGTAGGTATAACGTACATTATTGATAGACTTAATGCTCCATTAGCTTTTATAGCAGCTATAATAATACTGTTATCAGCTATAGCATCAACAAGTTACTTAGATAAGTATAAACATTCAACACTTTCATACATATACACAGCAGTACTAGGCTTTACAGCGGGTGCTATAGGGTCCCTCTACACGGGAGATGTGTTTAACCTCTTCGTTATGATGGAGGTTATGTGTATATCTTTATACGTAATGGTGGCATTCCATAGAACTAAAGCAGAGGCCATTGAAGCTGCAATAAAGTACTCGCTCATCAGCATAGTTGCACTAGTGCTATACTTCTTTTCAACAATACTAATCTATGGGAGTTACCAAACATTAAATATGGCGGATTTAGCAATAAAGTCAAGACCTGACGAATTTATCAATCAATTACCGATCCTGATCAGCCAAGGATACTATGCGGATATATTTGTAGCTACTACAATGGCCATAGCTTTAATAATTTGGGTATTTACTCTAGAATCAGCTCTATTTCCTAATCACTTCTGGCTTCCTGACGCAATAAGCGAAGCCCCAACACCTGTATCCGCTATGTTACCTGTAGCCGAAATGGTGTCTATATACGTAGTTATACGTTATCTATTTACGATATTTGGTCCTAATTCAATTCTAGCTCAAAACATGGTTAGAATAACCGTTCAATTAATACTATTAATTCTCGGATTAGCAGCATCTATTGTTGGAGGTATAATGATGGCTATGCAAAGAGATGCAAAAAGGTTGTTAGGCTACAGTTCCGTAAGTCATATGGGCTTCATCTATACAGCATTAGGGTTAACAGCATTATCCCAAGACATATCGCTGCCATTAACTGCCGCAGTATTCCACATGGTTAACTATGTGGTGACCAGCTCGCAGCTGTTCCTAGCCATTGGCTCATTAGAGAAAACCGTTAATATTCGCGATCTTGATGAACTAAAAGGTTTAGGTAGGTATGCCCCAATAGCTGCTGTTAGTATTGTAATCGGAGTTCTGAACCTAATAGGTTTACCACCGTTTGGCGGATTCTTTAGTAAACTTATGATATATCAAGCAGCATTAGAAGCATCGCAACCTCTAGTAGCGTTAATAGTTATAATCGCAACTGCTATCAGCATCATGGGGTACGCGAAATTACTATTAATAGCTTTAGGCTCACGTACAACTGAGACAAAGATTAAGGATATTTACAGATTTTCTATACCTAGTATTATTTTAGGAGTAGTAACGATATTACTAGGCGTATTACTTCCAATAGGGCTATACAAAATTATAAACGAAATAGCTAGAACTAGCTACAACTACAGTGATTACATAAGGGTATTTATTACATACATGGAGAGCTTATGGCCTAGGTGATGGCCCATGGCTCTATATGTAGCTCAAGATATAATTAATCTAAGCCTTATCTTAACAGGGTCTATGCTGATTATAACGCTAATAGTATTTATTTTAGCGTTTTCCTTTAGAAGTAGGAGAGTATCTACAGAAGGTGTCGAAATGTACATCGGCGGTGAAAGCGAAGAAATTCTAAGGTATAAACTACCAAGCGTTCTTGCCCTCTACTGGGGTATTGTGAAGAGAGCTTGGAGAAAAGCCTTCGATGTACTCAGGGAAGCTGTACATACGGGAATTCTCAATGACTGGCTTGGATATATGAGTATATGGCTAGGGCTTGTGTTGCTTGTAGCAATAATAAGTGTTATTGCATACGTATTTTTTGCTCATGGGTGACACTATGTTTACTGAAATACTCTACATCCTGTTCGCATTAATAGTATTCCCAGGGCTTATATTTTCAACAGCGTTAGCCTTGTTCAGCGAATGGTTTTACAGAAAAACAGCGGCTAGAATGCAAAATAGAATGGGGCCATCTTATACAGGACCTGTGGGTTTATTACAGCCTTTAGCGGATCTACTAAAACTCTTCTTAATCAAAGAAGTTAAGAAACAGAAGTACGCTTCTATAACTTTAGCTGAAGTTGGTTTAGGAATATCGATAGCCTCTGCAATAGCCTCATTGTTACTGCTACCTTTATCGCCAATTAGGCTTTCTGCTCCCTATGATGTATTGGTGTTAGTATATCTCTACGCAGTATGGCATTTCATAGGGCTTGTAATAGCTATTTTGGCGTATCCAAACCCATTTGTTATCGCAGGTTTATCTAGGTTGATAGCGTTAACTTGCGTAATAGAACCTGCTATGTTTGCATCAATTCTTGTACCCGTAATGTTAGCGTCAACAAGTTGTACCCCGAAGTATTCGATAATATGTGCAACAACGAATTCCTGGAAACTGTGGTCGTCATCGCCGCTAGCTTTTGTGTCAATGTTAATAGCTCTTGCAGCAATTATTGTGGCTATGCAAGCAAAACTAGGGTTAAAACCGTTTGATATCCCAGAAGCTGAACAAGAACTTATTGCGGGACATATTACCGAATTCTCGGGAAGCTTATTAGCTCTATATAATCTTTCCCACGATATAAAGCTAGCATTCTCTTCAATACTAATAACATACTTGTTCCTTGGAGGACCCTATCCTTATAGACATCTCAGCGTAGAGGGGATATTATTGCTTGTTGCGAAGTTTATGGCAATACTATTCATATTAACACTTATTCGAGCATCTTATGGACGTAGAAGAATAGAGCAAGGGATTACATTGGTAATGAAGTACAGTTTACTACCATCAATAATAGCACTAATTTTAGCGTACCTAGCAACCACAATATGATGTTAATTAGCATGATATTTCCATGATATTTCTACGTATAATGTATATCGATTAGTGCTCAATAGCGTAATTTTATGATGATTAAGTAGATTACATCCCTGGTACAAATAATTATACGTCTATGATCTACTACGCCTATCTTCAATAATCATATAAAAATATAACTCAAAGATTATGTTGAGATCTTAGGTGCAGTTATTGCCTCATCCTGAGTTTTATAAACCATATTTAACGATACTGATGTGGGGTTTAGTATGCGAAATAATTGTGCTTATTTACTATACTACTAATGGTAAGTATCCTACTGAATTCTACATAACGTTAGCTTTATTTGGCATAACATTAGGTGAGATAATTCGAGTAATCTCTAATATAAGGAAGGAGGTAAGGGGGGAATTATAGCAGCACATTAACGGATTCCTTTTAACGAGTTTTGCAGTGTTTTATTGATTTTTTGTGTGCCTGATGCTAAGATTGATGAACTCCTTTGCAAGATCTCTGTATACATGCATGCCTTTGATAAGTTCGTCGATGGTGATATACTCTTTAGCTGTATGTGCAAGCTCTGATTTACCTGGTCCATAGGCGACAATATTTTCTGTAACAGTTGGGTAAAGGATGTTCATATCGCTTGTACCGTACTTGTATAGAATCCGTGGTCTAAGGTCGTTCATTAGGATAGCCCTTATCGTTGCTCTAGCCGCAATGTTGTTAGCTGATACTTTTACAGATTTTGTGTAATCTAAGAGGTTCCAGCGGCAATCATTAAAGCTATTTACAATTGCATCAACATTCTTGGTTATACTCTCGATACCGCTATTTAAAGCAATTCTTATACTAATCAATGCTTCTCCATATCTGGGACTTATAGGAGCATCTTCACCGCACCAGAGTTTTAGGAGTGCTGGGGTATGTTCGTAAACATTTCCTGCACTATTATACAAGTTCTTTATTTTATTCCAAACCGATATCAGTTTATCGCATGCAGAGTTCTCAGTACCTGAAGAACTATGACCTCCAGTACCCTGGCATGTAACCAAAAACCTTGCGCTACCACGATATCCTAGAACAACCCCATCGGTATTACTGGGTTCGGCAACAATAACCCCATCAGCTTTGAAACCAGATTTAACTAGGTATTTAGCTCCAAGGCTATCGCCTTCTTCATCGATGACTGCTATAGCGTAAACGCTTAACCTTCGGGGATCTATGTATTGTTTAGCGAGCGCAAACCCTATGAATGCTGCCACGAGAGGCCCTTTTGCATCAACTGCACCTCTACCGAATATCGCGTAGCCGTCAAATTCTACAGGCAATTCCCATGGAACGGTATCTATGTGGCCTATTACGGCCAGCTTTACATCTCCATGACCGTAGCTTGCTACCAAGTTTCCAGCTTCATCTACTAGTATGTTTTCATAACCGAGTTTTTTTGCGTACTCTCTCAAAATCCCTATAGCTTTCTCTTCTTTTCTTGGCGGGCTGTACGCCTTAAGTAAGTTCAGTAGCATCTCTAGGGCTAAGTTTTTGAGAGATGCATTGCTCAAGTGTATGCACCGCAAAATCTATATCGCTATGCGTGATTAAGTATGGGGGCAGAAACCTTACAAGAGTATTACCTGCTTTAAGCGCTATAATACCGTTATCCTGTAGACATTTAATAACTTCGCCAGGTTTTACTCTAAGATCTACACCTATCATAAGACCTTTACCTCTAACTTCTCTTACGATCCTGAAACTGTTTAATCTCTTCCTAAGTCTAGCCATAAATACCTCACCTTTAGACTTAGCCTGAAGTGGAATGTTCTCGTTTATCAAAACCTCTGTTGCAGCTTTTACTGCTGCGCAGGCTAGAGGATTCCCCCCATATGTTGAACCGTGGTCGCCTTGGCTAAGCTTCGATGCCACATCATGTGGTAGAAACATAGCGCTTACCGGAAATCCTCCTCCTATTGCTTTACCGGCAAGCAATATATCTGGTACAACCCCGTATTGTTCAAAAGCCCAAACTGTTCCGGTTCTTCCAAAGCCTGTCTGAATTTCGTCTACTACCATAAGGGCTCCTACTTCTAGGGTTTTTCTTCGTATAAAATTAACGAATTCTTCATCAGCTACGTTTATTCCTCCTTCGCCTTGTATAAGCTCTAGAACTACACAAGCGGTATTTTCATCTATGACTTTATTAGCGTCTTCTATGCTATTGAATTTTGCTTGGTATGTCTCTGGAAGTAATGGTTCAAAACCTTCTTTGTATTTAGTGCTTGAGGATGTTATGGAAAGAGCGCCGAAGGTTCTACCGTGAAAAGACCCTAAGAAGTATACTATCTTCTTACGCTTTACTGTTTTTCTACATATCTTTAATGCTAGGTCGACAATCTCACTTCCGCTATTAAGTAGGTATACGTATTCGAATTTACTTGGCACAATCTTTGATAGAACTTCAAGCATTTCCTCCCTAATTCTAATCCTAAAGGAATTAGATAACGTCATAATCTTGTTCATCTGCTCTGTAAGCGCTTTCACTATATGTGGATTCCTATGCCCTAGGAACGCTACCCCATACCCTGTATATGTATCTAGGTATTTTCTTCCGGATGAATCCCATACGTACTGTCCTTCTGCATAAACTATATCCAACCCTCTATCTTCATAAAACATTAGGTACTTTAACGTAGGACTCACCTCTTAACTAAGTTTTTAACGTATTCCATCATTTTCCTATGGAGAGGTACACCTGTAACCTTAACAGTATTCTTAAACTCTGGAATAGCGTTGATCTCGTTCACAATATAACCTCTACTCGGGTCTTCAAATACATCTACACCTAGGATCTCGCCTTCAACAGCCTTGGCAGCCTTCAATGTTAGTTCTTCGACCTCTTGATCTATTTTAGCAGGTAGAGCAATACCTCCTCTAGCCGTATTCGTTATCCAGTGGTTACTAACCCTATATATTGCTGTTACAACTTCTTCTCCTACAACGAATATCCTAAGATCCCTACCAGGCTTCTTAACAAACTCTTGAATCATGTTAACCTTAATAGAGGGGTTCGATATATAGCTCCTGTGTTCTAGCAAAGCTCGTAGTTCCTCTTCATCTCTAGCCATAGCTATAAGCCTACCCCAGCTACCGTCTATAGGCTTAATTACAACAGGGTAACCTAGAATCTGTGCAGCCTTTAAACTTGGATCGAAATCGAAGGTTATTATAGTATTTGGTATCGGTAGACCTTTTTGAGCTAACACTTTAAGCGTCCATAGTTTGTTCATAGCTATTGCCGTGGTTATAGAGCTATTTAATACCCTCATACCCATGGATTCAAGTGCTAGGGTAGAGTTCAAAGCTATGGCATGGCTAATAGCTCTCTGAAGTATGATATCTACGCCTAGTTCTTCTGTAGAACGTTTGCCTACCGACATACAAGCTACGTGTAGATGTAGAAGTTTTACCCCAAGATTAATTTCTTTGGCTGCTTCAATTAATGCCTTCTCTTCCCATCGGAGAATCTCGTAGGCTAAACCTATTTGGGCAATAACGTCCACCTCTCTACTCTCCCCAGTCTTCACCTACACCTTCAAATGGTTTCAGCTTTATCCCTGTCTTCTCTACTACAACTTCTAGTGAAACACCACAATCGTGTTCTACTATTTCCCCTGCTACAACATCATCTGGCAATATTACGGATCCACCACATACAGGGCATTTTGCTTCAAGCATATTCTCAACCTATCTGTATTAGGGTTACGAAGTGTTTCTATTTCGAACAGGGGTTTATATTTAATACTCTAGATTATTAGTGCGGATTTATATACAGAGCCTGATGTAAATTTGTACTGGTAAAAGATATGCGTATTGCGGTTCTGATCAATGCTATAATATATAATATTGAAAAAACATATAACTACCCTGGTTCCAAGAATACTACAAAGCTAAACGGTGTAAAGCTTTGCAAAAAATTAAAGTATGTGTGCTAGGAGGCTCTGGATACACAGGGGGAGAATTACTAAGGATTTTAGCATGGCATCCCTACGTTGAAGTAGCTATGGCTACGTCTAAAGAATACGCGGGGAAACCCTTACACTACGTACATTTTAATCTTAGAGGTATTTACCGAAACCTTAAGTTTAGCCCGGTAGACCTAGACAAAATAGCATCTCAATGTGATGTAGTCTTTGCATCTCTCCCGCATGGTGTATCACTTCAATATGTCCCTAAGCTTCTTGAAGTAGGGTTAAAAGTTGTTGATTTAAGTGCTGATTTTAGGTTAAAGAATCCTGAGATCTACAAGGCATGGTACGGTGTTGAACACCCGTATCCGGATCTATTAAATAAAGCTGTCTACGGATTACCTGAGCTACATAGAGATGAGATAAAAAGAGCAGACTTGGTTGCTGCCCCAGGTTGTAATGCAACAGCCACCATTCTATCCCTCATACCGCTGGTAAAGCATAAATTAATAGATTTAAATAGGATTATTGTAGATGTAAAGGTCGGAAGCAGCGAAGCTGGGTCTAAACCATCTATAGCGGATCATCATCCAGAAAGAGAAGGATGCATAAGACCCTATGAAGCTGAAGGACATAGACATACTGCTGAAGTCGAGCAAGAAATAAGCACATTAGTAGGCGAAGAAATCAGGGTATCGATGGTGCCTCACGCTGTTGGGGCAATACGCGGAGCTCTTGCTTCATCGCATGCTTGGCTTACTAAGGATTTAGAGGAGCTTGAGATCCTGAAAGCATATGTCAACGTATATAAAGACGAACCCTTTGTTAGACTGGTACATAAAGTACCTCCTGGGTATCCAGACCCGAAGTACGTTATAGGGAGCAACTATGCCGATGTAGGGTTCGCTATTGAAAGAAGAATTAAAAGAGTCACATCTTTTTGCGCTATAGATAATCTAATGAAGGGTGCAGCAGGGCAGGCTGTTCAAGCATTCAATATAATGATGAATATAGAAGAAGCAACCGGTCTTAAAATAACTCCTTTGAAGCCTGCGTAGCGGTGGTATTTATGGTGTTAGTTGTTAAAGCTGGGGGTAGGGCTTTAGCGCAGAATATGGAGGGTATTGTAAAGGATATAGCTAGGGTATCGAAAAACGAGCAGGTAGTATTTGTTCATGGAGGTGGAGATGAGGTTACAGATGTATGCAGGAAACTCAGCATTGAACCTAAATTCGTTGTATCACCTGAAGGAATACGAAGCCGTTACACCGATGAAAAAGAACTTGAAGTTTACGTAATGGTTATGGGGGGTAAACTGAATAAAACTATAGTATCTAAACTTGTAGCATTGAATGTTAATGCAATAGGTATTAGCGGTGTAGATGGTCCTACGTTAATTGCGGAGAGGAAGAAGAAGATAGTTGTGGTTGATGAAAGAGGTAGGAAGAGGGTTATAGATGGTGGTTATACAGGCAAAATTGTTAGAGTGGAAAAAGATTTAATAAATAAGTTACTTAACGTAGGCTATGTAGTAGTTTTAGCACCGATAGCTGTAGACAACGAGGGGACCTTACTAAATGTGGATGGGGATCAAGCTGCCTACGCTATTGCATCAGCACTTAAAGCTACTTACATGATATTGCTAACAGATGTCGAAGGAGTAATAATAGATGGTGCCCTTATCAAGAGGTTGAAGGTCTCAGAGGTAGAGGATGCTATCAAGAGCATCGGGTTTGGTATGAATAGAAAGGTTATGCTAGCTAAAAGAGCTGTTGAAGAAGGGGTGTCAAAAGCAGTAATATCATCGGGGTTGATTGAGAATCCAATCTCAGGAGCTCTTCAAGGTATAGGTACAGTAATAGAGTTAGGATGAATCTCTGATGCCCATCGATGAAACAGACCTTAAGCTTCTTCAGCTACTCAAAGAGAATGCTAGGATGCCTTATTCGAAACTTGCTAAAGAACTTGGGATAAGTGAAAGCGCTGTTAGAAAAAGAATCTCAAAGCTGATAAAAAACGGTGTCGTTAAGAAGATTACAATAGAATACGAGCTAGAGAATGAGATTAAAGCCGTGATATTAGTTAAAACCCAGCCACCTGTTCCCGTTCCCGAGGTGTCTAAGAACATTAAGAAAATCTCAGGTATAGATATTGTATACGAGGTTACAGGAGAATACGATATGATAGTTATTGCTAGGGCTACAGGGGTCGAAATGATAAACAAGTTCATAGATGAAATAAGATCTATACCCGGTGTAGTAAGTACCTACACTATGATAGTTCTAAGAACATGGGTTTAATGTGGATCAATTTTATGCAATTATAAACTATATAAGCACTTATATACTTTATCAAACAGATTAAACACTAAAACCCCTTAAGTATGTCAAAAATGAACAGGCTAAAAACAATAGTTAAAGCTCCTGCGTCTATAGCTAATCTAGGACCCGGATTTGACATACTTGCAATGGCGATCGAAGGTTTATACGATGTAGTGGAAGTTGAAGTTTCGGACGGTGAAGGTATTGTAGATGTTAAAACCGAGGGCATTTTTTCAGTACCCGAGGGACCTGAAAATGTCGCGTATAGGGTTGCAAAAAGTTTTCTAGATTATTATAGCATAACTAATATAGATTTAAGGATAAAAGTTGTCAAAGGTGTTCCCCCTGCATCTGGTTTAGGAAGCTCAGGAGCTACATCAGCAGCTACAGCTTATGCTTTAGCTAAACTCCTGCGTAAGGACATTAACGAATCAGAGTTGCTAAGATTAGCGGCTGAGGGGGAAGCACTAGTAGCAGGGACACCTCATTACGATAATGTTGCAGCCAGTCTTTTCGGAAATATTGTGTTAATAGATTTAGATAAAGGAAAAGTTTACAAAATCGAACCTCGTATACCTATATACATAGCGGTAGTATTGCCTAAAACTCCTCTGAGAACCGATAAAAAAACAGGGTTAGCGCGTTCAGTAATTCCCAAATCTATTGATCTTCATACTCATGTGAAACAGCAATCATCTCTTGCAAAACTTATATACGCTCTCATGGTGGGCGATATCAAGTTGTTTGGCGAAGCAATTTCAGCAGATTTTGTCGTAGAGCATCATAGAGCTAAACTTATTCCCTACTATTACGAATTAAAAGAATTAGCCCTTAAGCTAGGCGCTCTTGGATTCAACATAAGCGGTGCAGGCCCTTCAACATTTTTTGTGCATAAATCGTACAAAGAAGCTTTAAGCATAGGTGAAAAACTTATATCTTTTCTTAAAGATAAGGGTGTAAACTCAGACCTCCTAGTAACCAGAATAAGTGATAAAGGCTCAGAGGTAATTCATCAATGAAGTTAGTTAAAATTGTGGTTATAGGGTTCGGTAACGTGGGAAGAGCTTTTGCTAAGATTGTAGCCCTTAAAAAGAATATCTTGGAGGGAAGATACGGAGTTTCGCCTATAATTGTCGGGGTGGCAGACTCTAGGGGTATGGCTATAAAGGGCGATGGTTTTACTGAATACGAATTGTTAAAACTTTGTGAAGTTCCTAGATCGGGTGTCAATATGTTTTCTCCGTATGCTCATGACTTTGTAGATATAAAGTACATGTATGACGCCGTTCAACCAGACATACACGTTGAGTTAACACCTTCTAACTATATAGAAGGTGAACCTGGATTATCTAACATACTCTTCGCCTTTAGTAGAGGAGTACACGTTGTAACAGCAAATAAAGCACCACTCGCACTAAAGTATAGCGATCTCGTAGATATGGCTAGAAAGAGATCTTTACATATTAAGTTTAGGTCGACGGTTATGGGCGGCACCCCGCTGATTGACATCATAACGAGCTTGAGGAGCGAAGATATTGAAAGAATAGACGGAATTCTCAATGCTACCACGAATTTCATCTTAACGGAAATGCATGACAAATTTATAGAATTCGATGAAGCTCTAAAAAGAGCGCAGGTATTGGGGGTAGCAGAAGCGAATCCCTCGCTGGATATAGAAGGATTAGATGCTGCTGCAAAACTTGTGATACTCTCGCATGTGATAGGATGCAGCGTAAAGCTTGATGATGTGAAACGCGAAACATTATCTAAGGTTAAGCTTAGGGATGTTGTTGAAGCGATTAAGGAAGGCTATATAATTAAGTACATAGCCTCGCTAGACACACGAAAGAGAGAAGCATGGGTAAAAGTTCTGAAGATCCCTAGAGGTGATGTGTTTGCGCAAATAAATGGCACTCTTAATGCTGTCAAGATAAAGACAGATGTTGGGGAATTATTCTTTGTCGGTAAAGGTGGTGGAGGAATTGAAACAGCACATTCTGTTTTAGACGATGTTGTAGCTATAGCTCTTAGTGTTAAAGGTGACAAGAGATAGAGGATGTGGTTCTTAAGATAGGTGGTTCTCTTCTTAAGAATGGAAGAGACTACCTAGACGTTGCGCAAAAAATTAGGAGTACCTTACTGGAAAACGACTTAAGACCTATAGTCGTTGTCTCGGCTTCTAAAGGTATAACAGATCTTCTTATACAGATTGTCAGAGGATATAAAGTTCTTATCAAGGAAGTCGAGAATAGATACATGGGTATAGCCTATGAACTAGGATCGGTGAAATTAGTTAGGAGAGTTGAGGAAGAAGTTAGCAGATTAAGAAGGATAGCTGAAAGCATAGAGGTTTCAGACCCAGCCCTAATGGACTACGTGTTATCTTATGGAGAGAGAATAAGCAAAATAATAATGGTCCAAGCACTTGAAATGCAAGGCATCAATGCGTTCGAGCTTAACGCTACAGACATTATAATAACCAATAGTGTACACGGTGATGCTATAATAGATTACCCAGCAACAGCTGTAGCTTTAGAAAAGATTTATGGTGTTATTAAAGATCGTAAGTATGTTCCTGTAGTAGAGGGATTCATAGGTAGAAGCTCTGAGGGGGAAATTACTACAATCGGTAGAGGAGGCTCAGATTATACAGCTACAACTATAGCAGCTCTACTTAAGCTTGATAAAGTGTACCTTGTAACGGATGTAGATGGAATTATGACGACGGACCCCGATATAGTTTCAACAGCTAAACTTGTCAATTACATGAGCTATGTGGAAGCATTAGAAGCGTCTATGTATGGAGCAAAAGGTATAAACCCTAAAGCCTTTGATCCTTTGGAAAAAGTCTACAGCTCTAAAATATTGATAGGTTCATGGAGGCATTTTGGTACAACTATCTCTAGGGAAATACCCTTGGAATACTATGGCCCTAAGGTTGTAATGCTTAAAGATATGGCGGATTACTCTTACATAGCTATCATCGGTGAAGGAGTTTCAAGAGCAGAATTCTTAAGAGATGTACTTGATATTATTGTTCGCTTAGGTGTAGAGATTAAAGGTGTTCAGTCATATATACATAGACCGTCTATGGTATTATACGTCGATAAAAGCCAAAGTCGCGAAATATTAAAAATGTTACACAAAGCGTTGTTTGAAGAGGGTTACACAAAATGAAAAGACGTGTAGCCGTATTAGGTGCAACTGGAATAGTTGGTCAAAGGTTTGTATCTCTTCTTGCGGATCATCCATGGTTTGAGCTGGCAATGGTGACGGCGTCGGAGAGATTTGTTGGTCGAAGGTATTCGGAGGCAGTAAAATGGGTTATAGAGAAGCCTATGCCTGAAATAGTTGAAGATTTTGTCTTAGAAACTCTAGATGTGAAAAGAATAGTTGAGGAGAAAATAGACATAGTTTTTGTAGCTCTTCCAAAAGAAGTAGCTGTAACTGTTGAACCTGAGTTAGCAGGCAAAGGTCTTGCTGTTGTTTCGAACGCGAGCAATATGAGGTTAGAACCTGATATTCCGTTGCTGGATCCCGAGATTAACGCAGATCATGTAGAAATAGTTGAATTTCAGAGGAGGAACAGAGGATGGAGTGGAGCTATAGCTAAGGTACCTAACTGTACAACAGCCATTCTAGTCCTTACTTTAAAACCTTTGTACGATGAATTTGGTATAAAACGTGTTGTTGTAGCATCTATGCAAGGGTTATCTGGGGCAGGTTTAACCGGGGTTCCATCAATGTATATTCTAGATAACATCATACCGTTCATAGAAGGGGAAGAAGAAAAACTAGAGACAGAATCAAGAAAAATACTCGGTACAATTACAGGAGGTAGTATAGCTATAAATAACGAGTTTTTAGTATCGGCTAGCTGCCATAGGGTGATGGTATTGGAAGGTCATTCCCTAGCGGTTTTCGTTGAAACTTCTAGGAAGGTTGAGGTTGAAGAGGTTATAAAGGCTATGGAGGAGTTTAGGGGTAATAAAATCAAAGGTTTAGGTTTACCCACAGCTCCAGTAAAACCAATTATAGTTAGGAGAGAAGTGGATAGACCTCAACCAAGGCTAGATAGATTTGCGGGCAACGGTATGAGTGTAGTTGTTGGTAGGATTAGGGAAGAGAAAACATTAAATGGCGTAAAATATTTTGCTGTAGGTCATAACACTATAAGGGGCGCAGCAGGAACAGGAGTACTCATAGCGGAGCTCATGGTTAAGAAGAACCTTATTTAAGGCACCACGGTATAGGTACTATACCTGGTTTTGTTTCTCCTCGCTAGGTTTTTCATTACTCTCAATTACAGGTTTTAACAATTGCTCTATTTTAGAGATATATGTGTTTAATTTCTGTAGCTGGTGATTGAGTGTTGTCAAAAGATTTTGGAATTGTTTTAGTTGATCATATAAACTCTTGGTGTTTTCTATAAGCTTCTTACTTTCTTCGAGAGCGCTTACAACATTTTGTTTTTGGATAAGTAATTGAGCAACCCTTTTTATGGATGTGTACTTCTTAGCCCATTTCGGTATTACGCTTAATCTCCGGAGCTCATCGATTTTCTTCATAAACGAAGCTACATCTAACCCTAGTTTTCCAGCGGCATCCTCGATAGTTGATGTAGCATATATAGCTTGTAGTATCTCCATATATTCAGGTTTTATGTCTGGATTAAAGCTGTAGAAAATCTCGAGGTATTCTGTTAAAGTCTCTTCTATAACCTCCCTAACTATTATGTTTAGTTCTTCGCTTTCAACTAGAAATAAATCAGAGAGCTGTATAACACGAACCCCTAATTTTTCTGCAAGTTCTCTTGCTGCATCGTCTGCAAATCCCTTGCATACTATGATAGGCTTAACGTTCAATAGTAATGCATTGATATATGCTTGGCGAATACCCGTAATATCTGCTTTACCGGCTTTAACCTCTACTGCATAGGCATCTCCATTTTCATCTAATGCTATAGCATCTATCTCTCCTACTTCAATGTTATTCAGAATTATCTTCTTCCTAGTTTCTAGAATTTTAAAGCCAAGGTTTTCTAGAACTTCTTGTGCAATTTTTTCACTGCTTATCCACCTTCTTCGAGCCGATATCCCTGTAGATGTTGATGAACTATTCATATACTTGACCTACTCCTATAATTACCCTAGCCAGAGTTTATAATCATTGACTGCAATATCTATGTGGAGTAACGAAGTATTTATATTGATACGCGCTATTATTACTGTTGGCTATGGGTATGAGAGCTGTTGATAGGGTTAAATCAAATGTACTAAGTCTTAAAGGAAGAAAGAGCTTTTCATATTTAGCCATAGCTAAAAAGCTCTCTCTCCAAGGGTACGAAGTAATAAACTTTGGAGTAGGTCAACCTGACATAGATACACCAGACCCTATTGTTAAAGAAGCCAAGAAAGCTCTAGATGAAGGTTTCACCAAGTACACGGAACCCTCAGGCTTGGTAGAACTTAGAGAAGCCATAGCCGACTACCTAAGCACAAGGTTCTCTTCTAACATAAAATTGTCTGAGGTGCTGGTGACACCTGGTGCATTGCCAGCTATATTTCTCGCGTATTTAAGTTATGTAGAGCCTGGGGATGAGGTAGTAATAATAGAACCTTCGTATCCACCATATACAGAGTTGGCTATGCTATTCAATGCAAAACCTATATATGTCCCTCTTCGCTGGAGAGGATCGGATAGAGGGTTTGAAATAGATATCGTAAAACTCGAAAATGCAATAAATCAAAAAACTAAGATGATAGTTATTAATAATCCCCATAACCCTACAGGCGCAATCATACCCCCAAAACATGTTGAGAGAATTCTAGAGCTTGCGCAGAGAGTAAGAGCTGTTGTCTTAGTTGACGAAGTCTACAACGAGATTGTTTTCGAAGATAAAGCATTTAAGTCTGTTATAAGTTTCGAAAATTGGAAGGATAATACCATATATGTGAATAGCTTATCAAAAACTTTCTCTATGACTGGGTGGAGGCTAGGGTATCTGGTAACACAAGAAGATGTTGTAGCTAAACTTGCTAATTTAGCTGTTAACATATGGTCATGCCCTGCATCATTTGTGCAAAAAGCGGGTATAGTAGCCCTTAGGGAAGAGGTGGTATGGAAGTACGTAAAGGATATGGTAAGTCTTTTCAAGAGAAGAAGAGACCTTATGGTATCAATGCTTAGGGAAATAAATGGTCTAGAAGTTTGGCCAAGCCAAGGAACATTTTATCTCTTTCCCTATATAGGTAAAATCCTTGAGAACTTAGGAGTAAACGACGAGTTACTAGCTGAGGCACTTCTATACAATAAACATGTTGTAGTACTGCCAGGTTTAGGGTTCCCTGATAAAGCTGGAAAGAACTTTATAAGGTTAAGCTTCGCTGTAGATGAAAATATTATAAGTAAAGGCATTGAAAGAATTAAGCTATTCTTAGAGGAAATGAATCATCAAAAGTAAAGGAAACGCACTACAAATAAATAATAAATTTATCAAGATACCTACAACATCTTCGACTAAAACGGTTACGGGCTCCTCTTTAGAATATCTACGCAGGTCTATCGAACCCTTTTACGTTGTTTAACTCAAAGACCAGTCTTTATTTTCTTTATTGATTTGTAGAATAATATATACGTATTTTGGCCTTAAATGTTTTCTTATCTTCTTTTTGCTGTATATCCTCTAAATGGGCAAGACCTGTTAAAATGTACGGTGATAATCCATCGAGGAAATCTTTGCATTTAAGTACAGTAGACCCTATAGCAACACGGTCTTTATCAGCATTAAAGACAGCGATTGCTGTAGCATAGATATAGCTATGTTTTAGTTTACGTGTAATAGAGTTTTTGTGAATAGCGTTAACTAATCTTTGGCTTATAGAAGTATTGAATTCTTCTTCAAGGTTCTCGACTTCGTGGATCATTGTTGAAATGTATTTTAGTTCTTCATCTACTAGATTAAAGAATGACGATATTTTTATCTTTAGGCTTTTCTTAATGATCCTGTATATAGTCTCTATGTACATATTTATGTAGTGAATTACGCTATCCCTGCTTGGTATTAAGATAGTATACTCATCGTCTTTACATAACTTTATTCTCTCGAAATTAATGCTATATGAATTCAACATATCTATGTCTAGGTTCGGGAAATACTTAGAGAGCAAGCCTATATAGATAGATCTTGAGATATACAAGAAAAATGTATAGTCGTTATATAATGGAAGGAGAGAGATCGATGTAGAGTAAAACCCTTTGATAAACCTAAGTATTTCAAGAGGGTTACTTGATAGGCGCTTAGTAACACCTTCAGATATATTAGTGCTTTCTGCCTCTATTTCCTCCGGATTTACGGTTTTATTAACTATATTATTCAGTATAAGCATAAGTATATTGAGATCTTCTACGAGCTCCCACCTACCAGGAATACGTAATGTTGTTTCATCGACTACGCTTTCAAAAGGTACACCCTTAGCTATTCTCTTTATAGCTTCTTCGCACTTTATACATGTAATACCGTAGAATTTTTTGTAAAGTGATTGGATCTCTCTCCAATGTCCTATAGTATCCCTCCCTATTATACCCATAACCATTTTCTTGATCGTAGGGTTAGAGTTATCCATACATACCCTGTTGTACAAACCGAGAACTCGCTGACAATAACCTAAAACCCGTAGAATATCTATTTTAAAGTATTTTTTCCACCCTTCTTTGCTAGCTATACCTGGTATTAATATTCGTTCTTTCATCTATGATCCTCTAATTCTTTAGACCTCTCACAGTTACGTTGTTCAGCTAAAATATTCTTAACATGCTAGAATCTTCCACGAGATAGTACACGAGCTACAACTATTAGGGGATGCCATACAGGTGCTGTTGCAGGCATATAACCCAAGTCTGAAGAGAACATATCTTCTATAGTCATTCTATTCATTATAGCTATAGCAGCTATATCGATGTAATGGGCAACAGCATCATCTTTACCTACGGCTTGGACCCCAATTATAACATCGTTATCGTCTACAATCATTTTTATAGTTATCTCTGTAGCTCCAGGATAGTAATGGGCTTTCGACCTAGCCTTTATTGTAGCCGATCTGTATCTTACATCATGCTCTAAAGCTTCTTTCTCTATAACCCCTGTTTTAGCTATGTATAAGTCATAGAATTTCGTTACAGAAGTCCCCACAATACCCCTAAAGGTTAAAACCCTACCTCCCGCTGCATTAGCTCCGGCTATCTGCCCCTCTTTATTAGCCGAAGTAGCTAATGGCATCCACACTTTTTTCTTTAGTATTACATGGTGTTTCTCAGCAACATCCCCAGCAGCATATATATCCTCAGCAGATGTTTCCATGTACTCATTAACTGATATAGCTCCTTCAACTCCAAGCTTTATTCCAGCATTTTTAGCAAGCTCAGCATTAGGTTTAACACCGATTGCTAATACAACAGCGTCCACGGTGTATTCTCCCTTAGTTGTAATCACCTTCTCAACCTTATCTTTGCCCACGATCTCAACTATAGGTTCAGATAAATGAAGCTCTACACCCTTAGACATCATCTCTTCTTCAATTATTCTAGCTATATCGGGGTCTAAACCTCTAGGCAAAAGATGAGGCTCTTTTTCGAAAAGCGTAACCTTCTTTCCTATAGTTTTCAGCGCTTCGGCCATTTCGATTCCAAGATAACTACCTCCAATAATAGCAACATTATTCGCATGTTCTAGCACCGCTTTAATTCTATCAGCATAAACAGGGTGTCTTATAACAACAACATTCTCTTTATCAGCACCGTTTAAGATAATGGGTTTCGCTCCTGTAGCGATAACAAGTTTATCGAAATTAACTCTATCCACCTTTGCACCATCTCTTTCAATAATCACTATTTTCTTATCAACATCAACTTCAACTGCACGAGAATTAATTAAAACCTTTACCCCACGGTTTTTCTCAAGATAATCTGGGGTATAAGTAACAAGTTGTGATTTCTCCTTAATAATACCCTCAACGTAGTAAGGTATTCCACAAGGTCCGTGGGTAACCATATCTGTTGCCTCTACCAAAACGACGTTAGCGTTAGGATTTACCCTTTTAGCTCTAACAGCAGCCGAAGCTCCTGCCGCTCCCCCACCTATAACCACTATATTCATAAGTATCGCCGAGTACCAACCTTAGTTTATGTGAAAAGAAGAAAGATAAGAGTTTATCTTATAACATGGGTTTCTAGAATAAAGTCGGTACTACAAAGGCTATATGCATCTGTATTTCTAGAAGTCATATGTCTCTCATTTTCTCAAGTTCTTTCTCTAAGTTCCTCTTAACTGTTTCAATAAATGCTTCAGTATCAACTACAGTTATATTCTGCTGAGCCACGACCTTGGCTAAATCTTGGGTTACCACGCCATTTTCTATCGTTTTTATAGTTGATATTGCAAGTGCTTCAGCAAACTTCTTAAGATCTTCTAGTTCATCAAGTTCAGCTCTTCTCTTTAATGCTTTAACCCAAGCAAATATTATTGCAGAGGGATTCGTTGAGGTCTTCTCCCCCCTTAAATACCTATAGTAATGTCTTTGAACAGTTCCATGTGCAGCCTCAGCTAGATAATACCCTTCGGGCGACATAAGCTCTGAGGTCATCATAGCTAGGCTCCCAGCAAACGCAGATGCAACCATATCAGAGAGAACATCACCGTCATAGTTTTTAGCAGCCCAAATAAATCCTCCTTCAGATCTTACAGCTCTTGCATATGCATCATCTATTAAGTAATAGTGATAGTTAAGCCCTCTTTGTTTAAATTCATCAGCGAACTCTTCCTCAAATACCTTAGCAAAAATTTCCTTATACCTTGCGTCGTAAACCTTAGATATAGTGTCTTTAGTTGCAAACCACACATCTAAATTGGCCATTAATGCATATCTGAAAACAGCTCTAGCAAAATTCTCTATAGATTTATCTAGGTTGTAGTAAGCTTGAATAATCCCAGAGCTATGGAAAACCCCTATTTTAATTCTCAACTCTTTTCCGCTAACAGATCTGTATACAACCTCTGCTTCTCCAGGCTCATCAAACTTTAACCCTATACCAGAATAGATATCGCCAACAGCATGGCGCGCAACGATTATCGGCTTCTTCCAGGATCTTACAGAGGGGATGATACTACCCGTTATTATCGGGGATCTAAATAACGTACCATCTAGGATCTCCCTAATTGTTGCATTAGGGCTTCGCCACTCCTTCTTAAGGTTGTACTCCTTAACTCTCTCAGCATTAGGTGTTATCGTGGCGCATTTAACACCTACACCCCATCTCTTAACAGCTTCAGCAGCACTAATCGTTATCTGATCATTTGTTTCATCCCTTACCTTCACATGGAGATCATAATACTCGACCTTAAGATCTATATAGGGTTCTATAAGCTTTCTCTTAACCCAATGCCATATAATTCTAGCCATTTCATCTCCATCCATTTCAACTACAGGCTTAACCATAGCGATTTTCTTCATAGCTCGCACCAAAAATGAACAAAGATCCCTGGCAAATATAAAAAATTAATTAAGTAGATCAGCAGCGAATGCTGGTTAAAAGAGTTATTGGTCAATGCTATAAATATACATATTCTATCATATGTAATTCAATAAGCATTATAACCTAACTAAAATATTTGCTTTATTAGATGATGAGTGGGACCCTCAATGATTGATGAAGAAAGTCAGAGATTCTGATAACGTTTTTAGTTTTTATTGTACTATAATCAATGATTTATGAACTTTACGTATTATCGATGTACTTTGTTAAAGCTATGATTAACGAACTAATAAAATTAGCGTAAATCTAAAACTACCTTTTATTGATACAAAGTTAAAAACCCCAGTAAACCACAAGTAACAAGGTTATGAAGTGGGTATTAATGTTATTAATAAAGGTGAAGTAGAAATTAGGTGAATGATAAGGTGCAAAAACAAATGTCGCTATCATTTGAACCACGTCTAGCTAAAATGTTTGTAATCGATGGTAAAGAGGATGTTGTACCTTTCGTCATCCGTGTTAAAGGGCTTAAATCAGTTAAAACAAGGTCTGTGTACTTTATCGCTATAGATAGTAGTCTTTCTATGGATGGAGCAAAGATATTCTTCGCTAAAGAAGCTGTTATCCGAATGCTTAAGCATCTTGATCAAGAAGATTACATAAGTGTTTATACTTTTTGCGGTAAGGTATCTAAAATAGTTTCTATGGAGAAGATAAAGGATAGTGATAAAATAACGAAGCTTGTTGCTGATATAAAGCTCGGTGGTGGCACCGACATACATAGAGTTCTAGAGTACATGTATAGGGATATTCTGCTCCTAGTAAGCCGTGCTGAAAAGAATAACGGTGATGAAGTACCTAAAGATATAAAGATCATACTTGTAACTGATGGCAACCCAACGACAGGAGTTAAAAATGAGAATAAGATACTCGATATAGCAGAAAAACTAGGGAAGTATACGTCGATATCCCTTGTATTAGGCATCGGAGATGACTATAACGAGAAGCTCTTAATGGATATAGCTTCAAAGACCAAAGGATTTTTTGAACATTTGAGTGATCCATCAGCTATACCTACCCTAGTAGATAAAATGGTTTCTAAGTATAGAGCGTTGAGCGCAAAGAATACGAAGATATTTATTCGCCCTGCACCTGGGGTAGGGGTATACATATACAACAAGCCCGCCTACAATGTAAAAGGAGGAGTAGAGGTCGAGGTAGGAGATGTCTATGGAGATGAGATCGTGAACGTTGTAGGTGAGTTTATTGTTCCTCCGCAGAAGCCTGGACCTATATTTCTTGCGTCTATGGCAACAAACTATGTTGATGGTAATGATAAGCCTATAGAGTCGGAAATAGCCACGCTAACTATACCATGCTTACGTACAGGTATTTCTGAATCTCTCGAAATAGATGACAAGGTTTTTAAAGAAGTAAACATAGTTAGGATGGCATCTGTTTTAGCCAAAAATCTCTACGGGGAGATATCTGCTAACAAGCTAAATGAACTAGTGCAAGAACTCACAAACATGACTATAGATATAGATCGTAGGGACTTGTATTCAAGAACAATAGATCTTAAGGCACAGCTAGAGAAAGAGGGATTATCTCCAGAGGTTATTAAAAAATTCGTTGCGCTTTTATCGAAGATTTTAAGCGGTAGATATGAATAAGGTGTAACACGATGGGTGCAGGGAGTACGTTTATTATTCTCATGCTTAAAAGCATTTCAGTACCAACATCGCAGGTAATAAAGCTTAAGCCAGGGGAATATATTATTGGTAGAGACCCTAGCTGCGATATTGTGGTTGTTGATCCCTATGTATCGAGGGCTCACGCCAAGATTTTTTACAGAGAAGGTAGGTGGTATTTAGAGGACTTGGGTAGCAAGAACGGTACGTATATCGATGGCGAGGATGTAAGAAATAGAGGAGCTGTAGAGCTTAAGGAAGGAGTGGAAATAGTTTTAGGTTTTTCTGCAATTATAGTTAAAAATTTTGAGTAAAACTTATAGCTTAGTTAGAACTAATGATTTAGGAGCCATCTCCTTTAAGAGTAGATAATAGGTGTTTCCATGTTTTTCCGCATTTGTAGAGTAATAGATAATGTTAGTCAATATGTATCAGAGCCTCTTGTGCTTTTCTCCTTAATTTTAGCTAAAGATAAGAAAATGATTAAAATTCTCAATACTTCTTCGAAAAATGTTCAAAAAATTATGCTTGAAACTATTAAAACAGCATCTGATTCAGGTATAATACACTATAGGTTAACTATAAACAATAATGTTGTTAGAGTATTCATGGTTAAGGATGTAGTTGTGGCTAGTACAGAAGAAGATGAATCAGGGCATATTACTGGTTATGGGGTAAATGTTCTCAATGAGCTTCCAAAAACCTTTGAGCAAGATGTATCAGTAGGGCTTCTAATTGAAGAAATACCATTTAAATTACTTGATCAAACTTTAATCAACCTTATTAATCAGTGTATTGAAGAAGCTGAGAAACCGCATATAGCAATGTGGCGAAACAAGGGTTTGTATTGGTTTAAATTAGAGGAATTAATTAGCGAAAAAGGTGGTTATACATATGTATTTAAAGCCCAAGATACACGAGGTGATGTTTATGTTCTTAAGATTCTTAAAGAAGATATTGCAGCTAATAGAGATTTTCTAGACATAGTTAGAGGATATATTCAAACTATAGCAGTCAATAGCATAAATGAAGAAGAATTTGCAGAGATAGTGAAACTCAAGGAATACAACATAGATATTCTCAAAGAACTTTATCAATATAAGAAGTACGTCTCCTCAATTAAGGCGCTAATAATACTCAAAGATAAACTCGATAAAAACAACTACGCTTTATATCCACCCACGGTTGTTGAGGAATATGCCTCCTTAGGAGACTTAGAAACTTATGTTCAAAATAACGGTATTAGAGGATTAGAGGAAGCTATGTACATAATTATCAGAATTTCGGGGGCTACAGCTTTAGCGCATCTCATCGATGTACCACACCTCGATATAAAGACTAGGAATGTTCTCCTCTTCGGAGATAGCCAAGAAAAATATGGGTATGTACCAAGGCTAACGGATTTCAGCGGAGCCTTAGGGGATACAGTTCATGGGTTTAGAATTGTAAGATTAACACCCGGGTACACAGACCCTCTTGCGTTATCTAGGGGTATTTCGGATTTCAGTTACGATGTTTATAGCACAGCTATGGTCTTTTCCTACATAATATCAGGCGATATACCTAAGCATAGGTTGATACTAAATATACTTCTTCTACAAAACATTTATGGCTACCCTATACCAATGGAGAAAATGAAAGAGGAGGAAAAGCCATTAAAAGAATTCACAAAAAAAGCGTTGGATATGGTTCTACAACTAAAGGCCAAGGCCATATCATGGCGAGATTTCGCCCAGAAAATTAACGAGGAACTCGAACCTTTAGATCCTCTCTATATGCCTTGGCTTAACGAGATACCTAAGTCTATAACGAATATACTCAAAAAAGCTTTAACAATGCGCAGCGATACAAGGTATAAAAACTGCATTGAGATGTGGTTAGATCTTAGAGAGGCGTTGATCAAAGAAGATATGGAAAAGATACTAGTAAAATAATTATTAAAATGCTATCTATATTCTTATCTGGTGCGGTATTAGTGATGCAAAAATGCTTGTAGGGTTCCTACCTATTGCCGATCTTGTTAAGTTCCTAAGCTATTTAAAGTCAGAGGGCTTAGAGGTTGAAGAACTCACTCATGTAGTTCTCACAGATTCTTCAGAACTTGAGGTCATTGTATGCAAGAAAGAAGGATCTGATATAGCTTACATAGTTGTTCACTACATAGATTCTCACTATGGAGCTCTAGTCAGCATAGGAGATAATGCTAGTGATAGAGAAGTACTAAGAGCTTTACTACTTGTTGATAAAAGTAAGATGTGGAGAATACCAGTCGAACCTATAATGTACGCAACTAATAGCTATAATTTCGTAAGGATTATGAGCGGCTACTCCGATAATGTTCCCGAAGAAGGTAAGAAATACCTAGAGATATATCTGAACTCTAGTGCTAGAATTTCTAATGTTATCAGTATCCATAACCTTTTATCTATAGCTCGTAAACTCAAGGATGAAGAGGAATATGATTAGTCCATATATAATAAGGTTTGTATCTCCTAAAGCAGGTGTAGGTAAAACATTTGTTGCTAGCACAGTTGTTAATTTATTAAAGGGTAAAGGCTATGTTGTAGGTGTTGTTAAACATTGTTCCCATGGCTTAGATTTAGAGGATAAAGATTCGCATGTTTATGTGTTAAAAGGTGCTGACATTGTTATAGCATCTTCAAGTGGTTTAGGAGTATTGTATCGTAAAGCATGGGTTGACTCATTGTCTCATGTTCTTGGATATATTAACACGCCTATTATTATAGTAGAAGGATTCAAAGAGGATGATATAGGAGATGTAGTGGTAGTAGCTGAAGACATTGATGAAGCTCAAAAGATAGGCTTAGAACAAAATGTGATAGCATATGCTGTAAAAAACGTTGGAGAAGGGAGAAAAAACCTTAAAATACCTGTGTTCACATTTAATGAGGTTGAAGGGCTGGCCAGGTTCATAGAGGATAGAACCATAAACTATATATACAATCAGCTTCCTCAAACTAATTGTGGATATTGTGGGTTCAATTCATGCAAATCGCTGGTTAACGCTTATGTTAAAGGGCTTGCATTAGGATGCGCGGTTAAGACAGACATAAGGCTTGTTGTTAATGGTAAAGATATTGAGTTGAATCCTTTTATTAAAAAGCTTCTAAAATCAATAGTGATAGGTTTTGTTGATGTACTAAAAGGTATCCCTAAAGAACGTCGGGAGATAGTTATTGAGTTAAAGGAATAATTGAATCAGTCAAATGCCTTCTCATCATGCATCAGGTCCAGGGGTATTCTTCATCTCATTAATATGTAACTAATTATAGCTTTCGCTTAAGGGACAGATATACTTTGTTGTACACCCATTAAATAAATGTCGCATTCTGATTAGGTTTTAATAATCATAGAGTCTTATGTCGAAAGAGGTGTTCATTAGCATGATACTGTAAGATGATATAACTATAATACTAGAGGTTTATCATGTAACTAAAGGACGTTAAAAATTTAGTTGGGGAACTGCATGGAGTGGATAACTAAGATAATCTATACAACAGTGGTGATCTCAGCTTCGGGGGCTTTAAGCCCAGGTCCTTTAACTATTACAACGTTCTCTTTAGGATCTAGACATGGTTGGAAAGGTGGGTTTCTTGTTGCAGTTGGTCATACAATAACTGAGTTGCTCTACATTACTTTATTATTCTATTTTTTCTCATCAGCGGAAACCATCCTTAAAGGTTTCGTAGGGGATGTAATATCAGTAATCGGCACAGTATTAGTTCTGTACTTTGCATTATCGTCTATGAGGGAAGGTATACTTGGATTAAAACATGGTAAAATGTTCCATGTAAGCGATGACGTTAGTTACCTTAAGAATCCAATCGTGGTGGGGATGCTTTTTACCGGTTTAAACATATGGTTTTTGATATGGTGGTTGAGCATAGGTATTGAATTGATATCCTTAGCAACAAGGGTTGGTCTCATTGGTATACTTGTGCTTTTCTCGAGCCATATATGGCTAGACTACTTATGGTTATGCTTGGTAGCTGAGGCGGGTAGAAGAGGTATGCAAATAATGACTGCGAAAGAATATTCAATTCTTATACTAGTTTTGGGAGTGATACTGGCGCTCTTTGGAATCAACATAGCGATAAAAAGGTTTACCCCATACGCTATTTTACCTTAATGCTTTTAATCCTTAAGCAAACATAAAATCCATGGTGGTCCGCTTTTGTGGCGAACGAAATACGCATAACACCTTGGGAAGCAGAAGCGTTTGTCGATTACGAGAAGCTCATAAGGGTATTTGGCGTAAAATCGTTAACAGATAAAGAAATTGAATTGCTGTGGAGCTATGCTAAGGACGATCATATTATGATTAGGAGGAGGGTATTCTACGCTCATAGAGATCTAGACTTATTCCTAATGAGTTACGGAGCTGGGCGAAGATGCGCATTGTATACGGGGCGGGGACCATCAGGCTCTACACATCTAGGGCATCTACTGCCATGGGTGTTCACGAAGTGGCTCCAAGATAAGTTAGGGTTAGATCTGTTCTTCCAAATGACTGATGACGAAAAGTTCCTACATAGTGAAGAGAAAACCATTGAGGATTACAATAGTTATGCTTACGAGAACATGCTGGATTTAATAGCGCTAGACTTTGATCCGTATAAAACACATGTAATAATAGATACAGAGGATATACGGTACCTTTACCCTATAGCGGTAAAGGTAGCTAAGAAGATCACTTTCTCGACGCAAAAAGCAACGTTTGGATTTACGGAATCGACTAATGTTGGAATGATATTCTATCCTACTCTGCAGATGGCAGTAGCATTCCTTCCTACGGAACTTTACGGAGAACCAACAGAAGTACTTATACCAGCCGCTATAGACCAGGATCCTTACTGGAGATTAGCAAGAGATATAGCGTTTTCCCTGGGATACCCAAAACCAGCGCAAATACATTGCAAGCTCTTACCAGGTCTTGATATAGGGGGTAAGATGTCTTCATCGAAACCAGAATCAGCTATATATACTGTAGATGATCCCGAAGTAGCATATAAAAAGATACTTAAAGCTTATACAGGAGGGCAACCAACAGCCGAACTTCAGAGAAAGCTTGGTGGAGATCCTGATATGTGTCCTGTATACAAGATGTTCGAAATGATGTTTGAAGAAAATGATAGTAAATTGATTGAAAGGTATAGTAACTGCAAAGCAGGAGCCTTATTATGCGGTGAATGTAAGAAAGAGTTAGCTGAAAGAGTTGCAAGGTTCCTCAAAGATCACCAGATTAAGAGGAAGAAAGCAATCGACAGAATAAACAAGTATTTGATAAGGTATAAAATGTCAGTACCTCCGGTAAGGAGGCGATGATTATAATCAATAGCTAGGGTTCCTTAAAAGTACCTCCTTCAATGTATTACCTGATACTATTAATGTAGAGTTTTTAACTACATTGAAAGCTTTAGCAATAACATCGCATTTCGCTCTTAACAAATGGATAGAAGGCGTATTACCTGCCTCAATATATGCTTCTGCATTTGCTATACCTTTAGCTATAATGAATCCCCTCCTTATGTGGTATAAAGGGGATATATTTCCTGGTGTTTCAAGGGCTTCTACGTTTCCTAAGTCGTTTTTAAGTACATCGATTTCGTAACTCTCTTTTCTAACAACTATATGTACATCGTAACCATTTATCTTGAGAGCTTTAACCAGGAGCATATCTACCAAAGCCTCTCCTGCATTATCTAGGACAACATAAATTTCTTCATCTCTAGGTAGAGCTATATTTTCCTCGATGATTGGGTTATCCCATAGAGCTTCTTCTAAGCTCTTAACTTCATAACCTAATACGCTTGTATCAACAATATTAGCTGCAGCAGATAACCTCATAGCTTCCTTAACATTCCACTCTCTTTCTTCTAGGTATCTCTCGACGATACAGAAAAGATTCCTACCTATATCATTAAGCATTGCTTTAACCTCTATGTAGGGGTCGCTGCTGCCCACTAAGCTTTTTATAATGTTAAATGACTCAGCAAAGGCTAAGGAGCGGCTTCTACTGCACTTAATTATATTCGCTAAATGTACTAGAAGATCAGGTATTTTATCTTCTCTTCCTAATTTTATAAGATCCTTTGTTCGTGAATATACTAAACAAAGTTTACAAAAGCTATCAATCCACAAAGCTGTTCACAACCTCTGCTACCTTTTTTAGATCCTCGAGGTTTACGTCTCCCATAACGCCTATCCTTATAACTTTATCCTTCATTTCACCCATACCACCTGCTACTATGTAGCCCTGCCTTCTCAGGGTCTTTATAATCATGTTAGCCTTATTTGTATAGAATGTCGTTACTGTGTAGCTTTTGTATTCATCTTTAGGTACAGGTTCAAGCTTTATTGTGGTGTAGAGAAGTTCAGCCCTTTCTCTATGGAGTTCATGGTAGGCTTCTACGCCTATATTCAGTATAATATCTAGGGATACATTTAATCCATATATTACATTTATGGGTGGTGTATAAGGTGGATCAAGTTTGTCTAGTTTTTCTAAGAACTTCTCCAGATCCATTGATGGAGGTACAGGTGCTTTGGCTCTTGGCACACCATTTACGTATATGATGGCTCCGCCTGGAGGTGCCATGAAAGCTTTATGTGTTGCAGTAGCAATAACGTCTACTTTATATTTAATCGGTTCAGCAGGTAAAGCTGATACGCTATCGATTATTAGAATTGCTCCAACGTTTTCTGCAATCCTTTGAAGTTTGTCGATGTACCTATTAGTTACACCTAGGCTTGTCTCATTATGCACAGCTATTATGGCTTTAACATCTCCAATTCTTTTAACGAGATCTTCTACTGCATCCAGGGATGGTGGAAGAATCTTTGTTTCAAGTTTATAGACTTTAGCACCTCTAGATTCAGCAGATAAAGCCATCCTGTAACCAAATTCTCCGTGAACTAAAGCTACAACTTTATCTCCAGGATCTATAAAGTTGTACACAGCCATATCGACAGCAAAGGTACCTGTACCCGGAGCTACAATAGGTGTAGCATTGTATATTTTACGTAGTTTTTCTAAAACGTTTCTAAGAACCTCTTTAAATTCATCAGATCTGTGAAACATTGGTTGAGTAGCTATAGCTTCTATAACTTTCCTAGGTAGCTGAACAGGTCCAGGGGTTAAAAGCTTCAGCACCATTTTATCGCCTCTAAAATATTATCCACGAGCTCGTCTGCAATTCTATTCATTGCATCAACTGTTTCGGCACCTATATGCGGTGTAACTATTACCTTTGGATGCTTTACAAGATCCTGTAGATGAGGGGATTTAGGGGGTTCCTCCTCAAGAACATCGAGTGCTACACCACCAAGCCTATCGATATGCTTTAGTAACGCTCTAGAGTCTATTACTTCACCTCTACTTGTATTAATGATTATTGCACCGTCCTTGACTAGACCTAGTGCATCATCGTTTAACATGTGATACGTTTGCGGAGTTAACGGTACATGGAATGATACTACATCGCTGGTCTCAAGTAATGTCTCGAAATCTACTTGTTTCCCTCCAAGGATCTCTACTTCTGTTGATACATCTTTAACATCGTGCACTAAAAGCTTCATACCAATAGCCCTTGCGAAGACCCCTACCCGACTACCTATCTTACCAAAGCCGATAATACCTAGGGTTTTCCCATGAAGTTCAATACCTGTGTACATACCTTTGCTCCATTCACCTTTTTTCACAGAATCTATATGTGGATAGAGATTCCTTGCAGAGGCTATCATGAGCCCTATGGTTAACTCAGCAACACTAATACATGATGCTGTAGACGCGTTGATAACAGCTATACCCCTATTAATAGCATAGTCTGTATCTACGTTATCCAGCCCAATGCCATATCTAGCTAAAACCTTTAAATTTAACCCTTTATTTATTATTTCCCTATCTATTTTAATTCTACTCCTAAATATCAATATATCGTAGTTACCTATGATTTTAAGAATTGAATCCCTGTCAATACCAGGCTTATAATCAACTTCTATGTTGTTCTCTTTTAGTTTATGTATTATTTTATCTGATACCTTATCTATTACAAGAGCGTGCAGTTTATCGACAAAACCACCTCACCAAAGTTATTGGCTATTCCGTTATTGTGAATATATAAACTTATCTTTTTTATAACTGAACTAAAAATAATTTACTAAGCAATTTTGGAAATACCATGATTTTGGTGTTTGATGATATAAAATAAGATCTAGTATAGCTTATGTTTTCTATGATTAAATTAATCTAATTAAACTTTTTGATGGAAATTACACCTATGTTTATAAAACTAGTTTCATCTGAGGAAACAGAACCTACTATTTTTGTGTAGGTGCGAATTCAGCTTAGAGATACTCCTTGATTCTGCCCCGGCTTATCTTCGATATGCATATAAGGTTGTTGCGGAAAAGTACAAAGCACAGTAATGTATATATTAGTAATGGCTTAGGTGGGTATATGGGTAAGGATAATGATGGCGAATTTTTCAGAGACATATATCCCTATTATGATGTTCCACGCATAGGACGTGTAGATAATGGGGAGATCGTTGAGAATCTCAGTAAGATCTACCTTACGGATACAACTCTTAGAGATGGTCAGCAGGGGTGGAGGGTATTTACAATTGAAGAATGCGAGAAAATATATGAGCTTTTAGCTGACATAGGCAAAGCTATAAGAAGTACAGAGGCTTTTGTGTATACTGATAAAGATAGAGAAGTTGTAAAGAGGCTTACAAGCTACGGGTATGAGTTTCCTAAAGTAATAGGGTGGATTAGGGCTACGCACTCCGATTTACAGCTTGTAATAGATTCCCACTTAGATGAAACAGTACTACTAGCATCTATATCTGATTATCACATAAAATACAAGTTCAACGCACCTCGCGATCTTGTTTTAGGTAAGTACTTAGAGGTTATAGAGAAAGCTCTTAAGAACGGTATAACGCCAAGGGTTTCCCTTGAAGATATAACTAGAGCCGATGTAGAAAGAGTTGCAGTTCCCTTTGTAATGAAGCTTATAGAGTTAAGCGATAAATACAAGGTTCCGGTAAAGATAAAGTTACCTGATACTCTTGGTGTAGGGTTACCTTTCTATGAGGTTCCTCTACCTAGAAGTATTCCAAGAATTGTGGAAGCCTTTAGAAGATTAGGGATCAGCCAAGAAAATATAGAGTTCCACGCACATAACGACCTAGGATTAGTAGTAGCAAATCAATTAGCGGCATGGCTCTATGGTGCAGCGGCTGCTAACTGTACATTGTTTGGTATAGGTGAAAGAGCTGGTAATTGCCCTCTCGAAGTTATGGCTGTTCACTATGCAGGGATTAAAGGCTCTAACGATGTAAACTTAAAATCGCTGTCAAGAATTCCAGAGCTTCTCGAAAAAATGGGATATAAAACAGTTGAACATTACCCTATAATAGGCAGAAACGCGTTTAGAACTAAAGCTGGTATACACGTTGATGGGCTTATGAAGAACCCAGAGGTATACTTGCCATTCGACCCAATAAAGGTATTGCGAAGACCCTACTCTGTAGCTATAACACCCTACTCAGGCAGATCAGCGGTAGTTCTATGGATTAAGAATTATCTGGGGTACGATGGGATAAGCAAAGAGGATCCAAGGGTTATAACTGTTTACAATGAGATAGTCGACTACTTTAACAAGACTAATAGAGTAGAACCTTTAACAGATGAAGAGATGACAAATTTTGTTAAAAAGTATTTCCCGGAGCTTTTCAAGAAATAGCGTATCCCATGAACTAATTTCTCTTCTACTTATAGGGTTTACAAGGAGTTGATATTTATGGGTTTAATAGATATCCTGATATCAAAAGCCGTTGGGAAAGAGGTTGTTCCTGGGGATATAGTAATTGTCGATGTAGATGTTGTATACGCCCAGGATGGAACAGCTCCGCTGGTTATCGAAGTCATAGAGAAGGAGTTAAGATTGAATAAGCTTCTAGCAGCAGACCGAGCGTACTTCTTCATAGACCATTCAGCTCCAGCTCCACATGTAGCGGCAGCTACAGTCCATAAAGAGATGAGGAATTTCGCTAAAAAATACGGTGTGAAAATCTATGATGTAGGCCACGGTATTTGCCACCAAGTAGCTTTAGAAGAAGTGGTTAGACCTGGAATGGTAGTCTTGGGTGCAGACAGTCATACACCTACAATTGGTGCTATGGCCTTGTTCGCTTTAGGTGTTGGAAGTACTGATGCGGCGACAGCAATTGCCTTTGGGAAACAGTGGGTCAGGGTACCGCCAACGGTTAAGCTTGTTTTAAGCGGTAAACCAGGTGAAGGGCTCATGTCCAAGGATATTATCCTGAATATAATAGGCGAGTTGGGTACAGATGGTATGATTGGAAAAGTAGCCGAATTTCATGGAGATACCCTAAAGTATTTATCTATGGATGCTAGGTTTACGTTGACTAACATGTGTACTGAGATGAGCGCTGAATCAGCTATCATACCTTTAGATGATGTGGCTAAGCATTGGCTTGATAGCAGAGGTGTCGATGTATATCGTCACATAGACTATGATTCTAAAAAGTCACAGTTTGTAGACGAAATAGTTTTTGAGGTTAGTGAGATGGAACCTGTTGTTGCTGCTCCACCAGATGTAGACAACATTTTCTCTGTCGAAGAGATTGAAGAGGTGGAAGTAGACCAGGTATTTATAGGGTCTTGTACTAACGGTAGACTTGAAGATATAGAGGTTGCGGCAAAAATCCTCAAAGGTAGAAAAGTTGATTCCAACGTTAGGTGCATTATTTCACCTGCATCTAGAAGAGTATACATGGAAGCCCTTAAGAGGGGGTATCTCGAGATCCTTGCTGAAGCAGGATGTATTTTAACCCCACCCACCTGCGGACCTTGTGTAGGAGCACACCTTGGCTTACTCGCTGAAGGTGAGGTAACAATCGCTACAACAAACAGGAATTTCCCTGGTCGAATGGGTCATAAGAATAGCAAAGTCTATCTAGCATCACCAGCAACAGCAGCGGCTTCAGCTATAGAGGGTAAAATAGCTGATCCACGTAAATATCTAAGAGGTGTATAATATGATAAGGGGTAGATGCTGGAGATTAGGAGATAATATAAGCACCGATCACATAATATCGGGAAAATACAAGTTCAGCGCTATAGACAATACAGAAGCTATGCTTCCCCATGTACTAGAAGAAGTTATCCCTGAATTCTATAAAAAGGTGTTAAAAGGTGATTTAATTGTTGCGGGAAGAAATTTTGGCAAAGGGTCTAGTAGAGAACAGGCACCTAGATTACTTAAAATGGTTGGGATCTCAGCAATTCTAGCAAAAAGCTTTGCTCATATTTTCTACAGAAACGCTATAAATATAGGATTACCCGTTATAGTAGTTCAAAAAATACCTGATATATCCGAGACAGGTGATGTTATAGAAATCGACCTAGTTGATGGTATCGCAATAAATGTCACGAAAGGTGTTGAAGAAAAGTTTAATCCATTCCCTAGAGAGATAGCCTTGATTCTCGAGGTAGGAGGAGTAGCTGAATACATAAAACGGTACGGTGTACCTCCATGGCTAAGAGGTACAAGGTAGGTGTGATAAAAGGCGATGGAATAGGCCCGGAGATAATCGATGCAACACTTTACGTTCTACCATACCTAGGGCTTGATTTAGAGGTAGTAGAGTTGCAAGCGGGCTACGAATTTTATAAGCGAACCGGTAAAGTAGTTGAAGAGGAGTTCTTCGATAAAGTTAGGGAACTAGATGCCATGCTTAAAGGCCCCCTTTATACACCCCCTCATGATCCAAACTTTAGAAGCATAAATATATTGATTAGGAGAGAACTAGATCTATACGCAAACATAAGGCCTTTCAGAAGCTTTCAAGGTGTATCGCAGAGAAACTTCAACTTAGTTATATTCAGGGAAAATACTGAGGGTGAGTACATAGGTATAGAGGGTATGTTCAATGATGTGGCGATTTCGCTGAGATTAATAAGTAAAAAAGGAGCTGAAAGAATATCACGATTAGCATTTAAGTATGCGAAAAATGTTGGATTCAGCCGTGTAACTGTGGTTCACAAAGCTAATATCCTTAAGGTTAGCGATGGATTATTCAGAAGCGTATTCTTTGATGTGTCTAAAGAGTTCCCCAATGTTATAGCGGATGAGATTATAGTTGATACTGCTGCCTACGTACTGGTTAAAAATCCTGAGAAATTGCAAGTGCTTGTAACACCAAATCTTTATGGGGATATCTTGTCAGACCTTGTAGGAGGGCTTATGGGTAGTTTAGGGTTATGTGGCTCGGCTTTAGTGGGTGATGAAATAGGTGTTTTCGAACCTATACATGGTGTAGCCCTAGATATAGCTGGTAAAGGTGTAGCAAATCCTGTAGGAGCCTTTATATCGTTGAAGCTTATGTTGGAGTTCCTAGGACAAAAGTATGAGGATGATAAAGCTCTGAAAACAGCATCGATTTTAGAAAAAGCTATTTACGATGTTATAGATGATAAGAAAGTTTGGACTCCAGATATAGGTGGTAACTACAGTACATCGGATGTAGCTAAGAAGATTGCAGAAGAAGTAGAAGAAATACGTAATATTAATAGCTGATAGCATTTGCTTAATGTTTCCATACTTTATGTGTACGACTAGTTTATTAACCCCCAAGCATCAATATAACCGGTTCGGTGGTTTTCGTGGAAACATAAATGAGATCTATCAAATGTATAAGATAGTGAAACCAAACGTATTTCTAAGATGTATAAGGTGTGGTCAAACCTATACACCGTTACCCCGTTTATTTATATGCCCTAAATGTGGTTCACTACTTGAGGTAATAATAGAAGGCATCGAATTCAGCTGGGATAAAGCTAGGAGAAGAAGACTAGGGGTCTGGAGATACCGAGAATTTTTACCTCTACGAGATGACATAGAACCCGTGACGTTAAGTGAAGGTGGAACCCCTTTAATCAAAACTTCAAACCTATATGAGAAAGATGTTGTCAAGGTATCTAATGTTTACATTAAATTCGAAGGAGCTAATCCTACTGGAAGCTTTAAGGATCGAGGAATGACGGTAGGGGTAACAATAGCCAAAAACATTGGCGTTGAAGGGGTTGCTGTTGCAAGTACAGGTAATACAGCAGCTTCTGCATCAGCTTATGCTGCGCGCGCAGGGCTTAAATGTTTAGTTATTCTACCAAAAGGAGGTGTTGCAAAAGGTAAACTAATTCAAGCTCTTCTTCATGGCGCAGAGGTTAAAGAGGTAGATGGTACCTTCGACAAAGCCCTAGAGGAGGTCCTAGATGCTGTTGTAAATGGTGAATTAAAGAAGTATTATCCACTAAACTCATATAATCCATGGAGATTAGAGGGGCAGAAGACGATAGCTTTTGAAATTGTTGATGAACTAGGAACCGTGCCTGACTACGTTATAGTTCCTGTTGGTAATGCAGGAAATATATCAGCTATATGGAAAGGATTCAAAGAGCTATACAGATCCGGCTTCGTGGATAAACTACCGAAGATGGTTGGTGTACAAGCTGAAGGAGCAGCACCGCTTGCGAAAACATGGGCTATAGGGTCGTCAGAGCTTATGTTCGTTGAAGAACCTTATACAATAGCATCTGCTATTAGGATAGGGAAACCAATTAATTGGCCTAAAGCATTGAAAGCCGTTAAAGAATCAGGAGGATTCTTCATTGCAGTCTACGACGAGGAAATACTTAATGCAGTAAAATTACTTGCTAGGTATGAAGGTGTAGGAGTTGAACCTGCAAGTGCAACTACTTTAGCAGGGCTAATTAAATGTGTAGCGGAGAACAAGATAAGCAAGGATGATGTTGTTGTGCTTATAGCGACAGGTCACGCGCTAAAAGATCCAGATACAATAGTTACTAGGCTTATTGTATAAAAAGGTAGCGGGGATCAAAATAACTTTAAACCTTATATACTTATACTTGGCGAGTTTAGTGGGTTAGGGCAATGAAAATTCCAAGGCTTATGTGTACACAGCATCCAGATGCAACAGAGAAGATAACAGCTCAGCAAGAGGTAGATGAGGCTATCCAGGCTTTTACTATGTATGGATGCGATGAGGTTATGAGTGATTACGAAGGTAAACTTACACCCTATGCTCAACCCAAAGAGATAATATTTAGATCTTATAGCTTAGGAATACCGGTAGGCGAGGAGGCTTTTATTACGCTTAGGATTCCTAATCCTTCTCTGGAAGAATTTGATAGAGTTGACTTAGCTATAGAAGCAGGGATTGTAGCTAACTATTATTCGTTTAAGTTACTTGGCGTTCAAGCAGTTAAATGGTTCATACTCCCAATGGTTGAAGATGTTGATAGTGTTAGACTTGTACAAAGGTTAATACTAAGGAAGTTAAGCGTAATGAATGAGGAATTAAACATAAAAATGGAGCCAGCTCAACTTATACCACTACTTGAAGATATCCAAAGCCAGTTGCTTATACGTACCTATGTTAACTCTTTGTTAACAGTATTGAAGGAGTTCAGCATAGATGTCACAACTCTTAGGGTATTCATTGGTAAAAGCGATGCTGCTGTTAAAGCTGGTCACGTAGCCTCAGCATTATCAATTATGTATGCTTTAAATGAGCTACATAAGTTATCTATAGATTATGGTATAGAGATTAAACCTATAATTGGTATGGGTGTACCACCATTTAGAGGAGCCTTAAATAATCCCAAGCTTATTGGCTACATGGTTCAAAGGTACAAAGGTTTTAGTACAGCTACAATTCAATCAGCTATAAGATACGATATACCATTTAATGATTACCTAGTGGTTAAAAACACGATAAGCGAAAATGTAGGATCTAGCTCGTTTGATGTAGGATACGAAGTAGTAGAATTTGTTGATAAAGCATGTAAAATGTATAGAGAGCTTGTATCTAGGTACATAAACCCTATACAGAGAATAGCAGAGGCTGTGCCAAGTACAAGGGATAGAATTTCTTGGAGGAGCTATGGTCGTTTGTTCCCTGCTTCCGATGAGAGATTTTCTGTACCAAGAGCAATAGTATACACATCAACATGGTATGCAGCTGGCGTACCCCCTATATACCTAGATGCCGAGTTTATTATAGAGCTGTATAAAAGAGATGAATTAGATAGCTTGCTAAAGCTTTTGCCGTACTTAGAAAAGGAATGGGCTTATGATTCAAGGTTCTATGTACACTATGTAGCTTTGAAGAGGCTTGATGAATACATAGTTAAAAAAGTTAACGAGGCACTCGACATAATGGGTATAAAGCCAGAGCCTTTAGAACCTTATAGAGCGCTCTTAGAGCTTAATCCTGTAGAACCACATATAACCGCACTAGGTAGAATAAGAGGGTTTCTTGGTTAACTAACCTTAACTTTAACTATGTTGTAGCCTGAAGCCTTTCTAAGTCTATTCATTATAGTTAGCCCTAGACCTACTTCGGGGAATCCCTCGGCTATGCCTAGGTCTACTCCAAGCCTGTCTAGCTCTCTTAATACAGCGAAGAGGTTCTTAGCTACTTCATAGATATTCTGTCTAGATCCAATAACGATGGTTTTAAACCCGTATTCGTTATATATATTCTCTACTTCTTTAGATGCAATTAATACACATTTTTTGTTGCAGCATTTTTCTTTAACCACTTCTATAACCTTAAGAGCGTATCCAACGATGTCGCGGTAGTCATCGGCTTCGACTATCAGTAAGGGGGTCCTCGGCGCATAATGTTTGTACTTTACACCAGGGGATAAAGCTATGTAGCTTTCCTTAATTCCTTTAGCCATCTCGGAGAGAATTATGTGTTTGCCTATTACGTCTATTATCTTTTCGTAGGGTGTTGCCCCCGGTCTTAAAAGTACTGGGGGATCAGCTGTTAAATCTATAATAGTAGATTCAACGCCGAAGAAGGTACTTCCAGAGTCTATTATTATATCTGCTCTACCAAACATATCAACGTATATATGGTAGGACTCTGTAGGGCTCGGTCTACCTGATATGTTTGCGCTTGGAGCCGCTATAGGGCCAGCACATTCAATCAGTTTTAGTGCTATTGGGTGGCCGGGCATCCTAATAGCTATAGTTGGTAAACCTCCTGAGGCCTCATTAGGTACTTCTTTACGCTTTCTTAGTATTACAGTTAAAGGTCCTGGCCACAGTTTCTCGAATATTTTTCTGAGTATTTCAGGTATTACCTCTACTACCTCATATATTTGATCTTCTTTGGCTATATGGACTATCAGAGGGTTATCAGGGGGTCTTCCTTTGGCTGTAAATATCTTTCTAATAGCTTCAACGTTAAATACGTAGGCGCCTAAGCCGTATACCGTCTCTGTAGGGAATACCGTAATAGCCCCTCTTCTCACTTCCTTACAGCAGTACTCAATAACATCTTTATCAGGGTTCAACGGATCTACTACAAAGACTTTGGTTACAGTAATGTTAACCACCTTTTATATTGTATTTCTCAATCTAAAGATATTCTGTAGATCTCTTTTGCAATTCGAATTGCTTCTCCTAAGTTATGTGCTATAGGTATGCCTAAAACCTCCAAGTCTTCATCTATGTAGTCGGTATCCGTTATACGGGTTGACTTAAGATTCCTAAGGATAACTATAGCATTAATACCATTTATAGTTGATGCAACAGCATCTAAGACTTTATCGCCTATGAAAAGCACCTCTTTAGGATTTGCATTCAATACCTTTAAAACTTTGGCTATCTGTTCAACCCTTGTTGCCGCATCTTCTCGCGATGACAGAACCCCTAAGTTATTTTCACATTTATCGATCTCTAACTTGGATAAAACCTTTTTCGCGGCACTTCTACTCTGCATAGTTATGAACCCTAAGTCGATTCTCCCACAAAGCTTCCTTAGAATCTCGCTGGAGTTATCAAGTATTACAAGTCTATCAACAGCATTAATTTCCAGACTTTCGAGAAATCTATGAATACGCCAAAAAACCTCGGAACCGTGATATTTAGCTATAAATCCTAAGAAAGTCAACGCACTAACGTTTTCTTCAGACCTAATTCTAGCTATAACCATAGACCAGTCAATAGGTAGTAATACTAATGTCCCATCTATATCGAATATTACTTTTGTTATTTTCAATGTGTTGCACCTAGCTTAATTGCAATAATACATTTCGTAAGATTTTTATGTTTCGCAAATTAACTGTTATAAGGATGCATATGAAGACTAAGCTACATACTTTAATAGTAGCGCTTATTATAGTACTACATGTATTAAGCAGTTTAGATACTAAGGCGTATTCTTTAAACACCCGTTACTCAGAAATTTTAATATATAACTTTGATGAAAATAAGCTAAGCGAGATAGAAGGTCTAGGTTGCTCCATAGAGAGAATGTTTACGGCATTCAATATCGTGCTAGCGAAATGTGCTTGGGAAGCTTTAACCAAGATAAAATATTACGGCTTCAACATTATTCCTAACTTCAACCTTAGCGTAAGCATTGTATTTAAAGACTTCAAAGTATACGATTTCTATTCATTAAGTCAAAACCTTGACGAAACCCCGTTCTACTGGTCTTGGGCTGTATCAAGAGTCTCAGCCGATGTATCGTGGAGCTACCTAGGAGAAGATGGATCAAATACAGTGATAGCCGTACTAGATACAGGGGTAGATCCTAATCACCCTTTATTAAAAGAAAAAATTGTTGCTTGGGCTGAATTTGATGCCAAAGGTAGTCCTGTATGTTCTCGACCTCGTGATATTCACGGTCATGGTACATGGGTGGCGAGTATAGTAGCTGGTGGGGATAGCAAGAATTATATTTTCGGGGTAGCCCCTAATGCAAAACTAATGGTTGTTTCAGTTCTTCCCTACGGATATGGAACAGCTGCACAAGTTTTAGCAGGTCTTGAGTGGGTTTTAGAACCATATGATCTCTGTACAAAAACTAAACTTAGTATAAAGCCAAATGTAGTATCAATGAGTTTTGGAGCTTCGGGGAATTACTCTAACATATTCATACCGGCTATAAAGAAGCTTATAGAGAATGGCATAGTAGCTGTAGCTGCAATAGGTAATTCTGGACCTTACACTTCGTCCAATCCTGGAAATATATGGGGTGTTATAGGCGTTGGAGCAACAGATTTCAATAACAACGTAACTACGTTCAGTAGCTATGAGGACGTTGAGTGGCCTGATCCACCAGTTAACTGGCCTTTTAAGGGTGGATACCCTAAGCAGTACAAGAAACCAGATGTAGTTGCTCCAGGTATTGATGTTGCAGGAGCCTTTCCTGGAGGATTGATAGCTATTGGAAGTGGTACAAGCGCTTCTACCCCAATAGTAGCTGGTTTAGCTGCTATAGTTAGCGCTAAGCTTAGAACTCAAGGGCTATCAGGCTCTAGGTTAGTTGAAGCTGTATACGATACGATAACATCATCAACTACTTTGCTTGGTGATAGAGGAGCTGGTAATGGACTCATAGACTTTTACCGCGCTATTGCTAAGGCGAAAAACATTAACGTGAAGGTTATAAACATAAAAGTATATCCTTCTACGGTAAGACCATTAAGTAGCGTAACTATAAACTTAGAAGGAGTTGAATTAGGTGATTACGTAGATGTGTATATATCAAGCTCAAAGGTGTTTACGGGCACAATATCTTCTAGGTATCTTACTGTAAGCGTTCCTATAACACATGCATATGGAAACACAATTATAGTAGTAGGATCAAAAGGTACTGTCTATGGTAAAACACTTGTGCAAGTAATTCCAAGTGTATTCTTAAAGGAGTACGTATGCTTATGGGGAAAACAGTGTATAGTTCTTGTCTCGGGTGTAGGAATAGGAGATACGCTTGTTGTATACCTTGAAAATAATGTAATGACCTTCGGCCCATCTAATTTAAGAGGATCATTTGATGCTTCTTTCATATCACCGCTTGCAGAAGAAGGTTACTACAATATAACGATAGTAGATCTCTCAAGACCTGAGATAGTACTTTACGCTGGAATATACATAGTTCCACCTTCAACTTTTCAACAAGGGTTAATTATTAATAACACCTATATTGTACTCGAGAACAAAACATTGGTTAAAACCATTAACAACACCTACGTGTTACCTATATACATAAGTGCTAAGCAGTATTATGTGGCAAACACGGTAGATTTCATTGATGTTTGTTTCAGCGGTGGTGCAATTGAGGATGCAAAAATAGAAAAATTATTGTATGCTTCATCAGCTAATATAAAAATCTTAAATATATCGCAAATCTATAATAACGTATATAGAATTTGGTTCAGCATAAGCTCTATAGATGTGTACGAGTCATACGCAATAGTAAACATTACGATATCGTTAAATTCGATTAAGACCCCCTTCGTTACGGTGATAAGAATTCTTAGCGAAGACCCTTATAAAATAGTTCTTAATAACGTTGAACAACTAGGTAAAGATCTACGCGGTAACACCAGTTTGTTACATGGCTTGATCAGTAACGTTAACTCCTTAGAAAATAGCTTAAAGAACATAGACGATTATGTGAATACTTTGAGTACCCGTGTAAATGAATTAAAAGAAGCGTCGAGCTCCGTTAGAAAAGATGTAGATGTTGTTGTCCAGCAATTAAGGCAAATGCAAATCATCACATTGGTAGCTATCGTACTAAGTATTGTATCTGCGGGGTTGAGCATAATTTCAATTGTAGGTAAGAGAAAGCACCAGCAATAACATTATCGGGAAAACTATGTTTAAGGTGTGCGTTGGCAGTAAGAATCCATCTAAGCTTAGAGGAATAGAAAAAGCGTTTAGGGATCTACTAGGTAGTGTTGAAGTCGTAGGTTATAGTATAGAAAGCGTTATTAGATAACCCGTAGGGTTAGAGGTAATAGTAAATCTTGCTAGGTATAGGGCAAGAAAAGTTACAGAAATAGATAATGTCTGCGATTTTTATGTAGGTAACGAGGCTGGATTTATCGAGATCAAAGGTTTAGGCTACTTCGATATACATGTGGCATGCGTCATCGATAAGAACGGTAATGAACTCTACGGGCTTTCTCCTGCTTTTATGATTCCAAGGAGTTTTGTTGATAAGATATTATCTGGAGAATTTAAGGAACTCGAAGAAATAGTAGATACTTATTTTGGTACCAAAAACATAGGCGAAAAAGGAGGGTTCATAAACTTGTTAACTAAAGGTATTATTGTAAGAGAGGACCTAGTATATCATTCCGTTGTAGCGGCATTAATACCTATAATCAATAGAGATCTATACCTATCGAGAGATAATCTTAGGGTTTCACAAACTACTAATACAATAGTAAATTAATCGTTACTTTTGACTAACGTCCTATAATTGTTTTAAAGCATCTTTTACACCCATTATAAACATCTCCACGGCAAAAGCAGCTATTACTATTGACATAAATCTTCCTAAGCCGTGAATGAAGGTAGTTCCAAGCACCCGTAAAATTTTATTTGATATGCTTAGCACTAAGTATGTAAAGATAAAGGCTATGTATGAGGCTATAAGGGTATTGAGAATGCCGTAAACTTTTGATGATGTTATAAGCAAGGTCATGGTTCCAGGTCCAACTATTAATGGCGTAGCTATTGGAACTATTACGTATTCTCCTGGATTTATAGAGCTTGGTTTATGCCCTGTTATTAGGGTATCTATTGATACAGCCATAAGTACTATGCCAGCTGCAATCCTTAGAGAAGGAATATCTATACCTAGGAACGCCAGGAAATATCCTCCAACTGTGGAGAAGAAAGTAAGTAGTAAAAATATAACCAATGAAGCTCTATTTATAAGGTTTCTCACGTTCTTCTCACTATAACCAGAGAATGTTTGAGCTAACGCTGGTATTGCTGCTAAAGGATCCATTATAGCGAATACCTGTATTGATAGCGTTGCTATAACAGTAAAATCTATATAGTTCATATATTGCACCTCTTCAGTTAGTAAAAGACAAAGATGAGGATTTTTAAGTTGATCAATAACAACTCGAGAAAGGTAATACTTCACGGGGTCTTCTTTATCGTTGCTGCAATGAGCATAGGATTAGCATCTATACTAGTTAAACTCTCTTCTGCTAGTGCTATAGCATGTGCTTTTTGGCGTCTATTTTTCTCGTCATTGTTGATATCGATAATATGCCTGATCACCAAATCCAATATCATCAACATTTTTAAAGTTCTTGATGGAGCTAAGATCGCTTTAGTGTTTGCGGCTGGTTTTTCACTAGCATTTCACTTTATACTCTGGATGGAGTCTCTTTTCCGTATACCCATTGCTATAAGTGTGACAATAGTTGTTGCGTATCCCCTCCACTTAGCACTCGTTGAAATTATATTTGAAAAAGAACGTAAAATAATTACCCCGTTAGCTGGGCTATTACTAGGTTTTCTAGGTATAGTTATATTGTTTAGAGAAGCCTATGTATATGCAAAGCTTGATGCTCTCGGTGTAGCACAAAGCTTTATAGCATCTATTCTAGCTGCTATGTATTTTTACATAGGTAGACTACTAAGAAAAACTATTAATTTGTATTTATACTCGTTCCAAGTATATGCGGTTGCCTCGATTATTGTATTTCTTCATTCATCGATTGTGGGGGAAGACGTCTTTATGTATTTGCCGAAGTCTTGGATATGGTTTTTACTCTTAGCTATAATACCCATGCTTGGTGGGCATACAGTTATGAATTATCTGCTTAAGTTTTACAGAAGTTCAAGTGTAACATCAATAGCTTTAGCTGAACCAGCTATAGCATCTATTTTAGCTGCAATACTGTTTAGAGAAGTTATTGAAATGCTTCATATAGTCTGCTTAGCTATAATCATGCTAGGTATAGCTTTATCGCTGTTACCTGAATTTAAAAATAGATAGAATTTAAATAGTGTTTTCCTTTTATATCCATGGGGTATAACGCGGTATATAGAAGAATTCTTCTTCAACTATATCTCGGTCTTTGAAGGTAACAACGAAGATTGAGGAGAGCGTTAGAGCAGATGATATTAAAGCCATTGGTCTAACTATGATTCTACCCGCATCTCCTGCAGCATCATGGGATTTAAGCTCTATTTGATCTATCTTCACTCTATCGCCGAGCTCTGCAACGGATGTACCTAAGATATTGTATATATTTACAACATAGGTATCTATACTACCGCTGAATTCTATAAGAATGCATCTATCATCGTATTTTCCAATGCCTTGTATAGTTGTAGGAATTTTTATATTTGTGTTGGGCATTCTAGCAATACCTCGCCACGATATTTCAATAAGGTCGTTATTACAGTAGGTAGAGGAAGGAGCTTTTATAACATTGGACCATACAATCCTATTGAAAGCAATCCTAGATAGATTTCTTGATGGGGTAATCGTTTCATCGCTTATCGGTGTATATACACCCTCATCAATATCGCATAATTCTGCAGAACACGCTTTTACATTGACTATGTATATGCTTGATGCATTTGTTGCTATTAATATTGAGTAGATGGCTCCACCTAGTACAGCTATTAATAGTAGAGAGAGTATTAACTTAGTACTAGTACCCAATCCCGTAGGTTTGCTCCACTCAAAAGGCGCTGGTATAATTAGTTGCCATGGTGGTGTTTCGTATAACCTTTTTCTTTTCAACATGTATATCATGCTTAATCCGGCAACGAATCCCCCAACATGAGCAAAGAACGCTATCCCTCCGAAGCGTAGGTAACCGTAGATTACCTGAGTTGCAAACCAGAATAACAAGAACAATGCAGCTGTAGTTGTAAAACATAACGGTATAAAGAAGTAGAATAGACATAAACTAAGTCTTCTTTTAGGATATGTTAATAAAAAGGCTCCTAGAAGACCACTAATAGCCCCTGAAGCACCAAGAGCGGGTACGATTAGGCTGATGGAACCTGTAATAGGGGCAAAAGCTGTATGGAAAATAGTTGCCGATAACCCAGATATAAAGTATAGTATTAGGTATTTCTTTACACCTAACATTAACTCTAATTCTCTGCCGAACCAGAACAAGAACATCATATTGAAGAATATGTGAAATATGTCACCGTGAATAAACATGCTTGTGATTATTCTGTACCATTGAAGGGGATTATACATGAGGACAGGTACATAGGAAAAAGTATCGACCCAATCCGATGTTACTTGAGTAAACGTGTTTTGGTATGATGATAGAAGATATATAATCGCATTTGCAGCAATAATCACGTATGTAGCTATAGGGTGTTTTGTTTTTCTAAAACTTGAACCCCATGTGTAGCCCAAATTTATAGCCCTCGTACATCCATTGATTATTAGTTTGTAGAGCTTAAAATAGTTAACGCACCAGATAATTACTCAGTTTGATAACAGCTTTACCTAATGGAACGCCTAGATCTTTAGCTACGGGGAGGCATTTAGCTATCAGCATATATATTATTGGTACACCTAGTAATAGCTCTATTTCTGTTATATACTCGTAGTTAGCCATACCTTTAGATACTACAACATCAACGCCCTTCAAAATTTCTAGCAAACTTTCATCAACCTCCTCAATAAATACGCTAGAAGCATCAGTACCTGTACTGTATACTTCGTCGAAGCTAAACCTAAGTCCAGCATCCTCAGCATCTAGATAAGTTACATCGTTTTGAAAAGCCCCACCTTTAACAATGGCTACAACGTACTTACCCTCAGATCTTAGTACATTAGCTAAGATGCGGTCAAAGACAGCTTCACCTGCGTTATCTAATATCATGGCTATCTTCTTGGACTTCAACAGGGTAATCAAACAAGGTTCTACGTCTCCTAGAACCTCAAGGTCATTAACAATGTCTATCACCTTACTAGTCTCTGGTGCTATGTATCCTGCCACACCTAAATCTATAAGATTTCCAACAAGCGAAATCTTGAGAGCAGTATAAAGTTTATCCCTTAAATCACCAATGCTTTCAACAAGGTTCTCTAGACCTTTATATAACTTTAGAGCTTCTTTATTTGCTTGTTTTTTAGCCTCTCTATAAGGATCCTTATCACCTGTAGCATTTTTTACAATTCTAAACAAATTTGTTGCTATAACTGTAGGAACACATCGACTATCAAGTCTAGATCTACAGCTACTAAGAGTATTGTCTAAGTGTTCTATGATCAATCTCATAATTTCAAAACGTCTATCTTCATCTTTTACCAACCTTTCTATATCTTTGAATCTTACTTGTACTTGGCAAGCAATACAATTCGTATAAACCTTCATATTTTACTACCTTGCCGATCTAATACTTTTTACCTAAGTTCCAGAAACATTTTAAGCTATAGGTGTTACCGGTTTGGAAAATTACACAGCTTGGTTATTCACATTAGGAACAGAATTAACACAGGGTAGAGTTGTAAATACCAATGCAACGTTTATTTGTAGGAGACTAACTTTAATAGGGTTCAACGTTGTTGGCGTAATCACTTTAATAGACGATGTAGACCTTATATCTAGGTATCTACGTATTGTACTAAGTTGGAAGCCGAGGGTATTGATCACAACAGGGGGCCTTGGACCTACATATGATGATAGAACCCTTGAAGCTATAGCTAAAGCCGTTAACAAGCAACTCGTGATAAATCAAGAAGCTTTTGAAATGGTTAAGAAGAGGTACGAAGCAAGGGGACTAGATCTTACACCTGAGCGAATAAAAATGGCTTACCTTCCAGAGGAAGCTATTCCTATTCCAAACTCTGTGGGTACGGCGCCTGGCTGTTGGCTAGAAGTAGAGAATACATCGATAATAGCACTTCCAGGGGTCCCTAAGGAAATGGAGGTTATGTGGTTTTCATGGGTTGAACCAAGGCTTAGGCTTCTTGGCCCCAACCTTCATATAGTTGAACGATTGATCGTTGTCGAAGATGTACCTGAGGCAACAATGGCACCTGTTATCAAGGTGCTTATCAAGCTTTACCCCGGGGTATACATTAAAACGCACCCAGAAATTAGCGAAATTGGGAAACCAGTACTGAAGATATACGTAATGTACTCTCATAGGGATGAAGAACAAGCAAAATCAACTGTTTTAAAAGTTATTCAAGGCATTTCAGATAAGTTTATGGAGATGTACGGTAGTAAACCTAAGGTTATAGCTGTTAAAGAAGCAGGTGAATTAACTACTTAATGAAATCTATAGATATAAATCTATCCCGTATAAGTTGATAAGGGATATAAACATCCTTGTTATCTATTCCTAGCAGAAGACCACCTACATAGTACCCCTTAACCTCAGCTAAACCTTCTAAACTATTCAACATATTTACATCATATACTATTAAGGACTTCTTAACCTTCTTTAAACAATCATCGCTAAACCTAATAACGGGAAAGAACTTTTTGTTCGTAGCCATGTTAATGGATGCAAGAATCGGCTTCACCTGCCTAGCAAACAACGTTATGAAGTTCTTCAAATGTTCCTCGATGGTTTTTGACTCTATCTTTTTAATATGCTGAATTCTCTCGAGCACCGTAGCTCTACTTTTTACCCCCGCTTTGGATAAGTTTTTCTCTATATTTCTAGCATAGTAAACATCTTTAACGAAATCTATTATAGATGCGAAGATAAATATTTGCTCGTAAATCCTTGTCACGTTCTTAATAGCGTTGGCAATACCAATTTTAATACCTGAACTACCTGTATATAGCAAGTAAATCATATGAGGAATAAGGGCAAGATTAACGTCCGATGCAAACTCCTTCAATCCGTAAACAAACATTAAGTATCTACTGTATTCCGAGTTTCTATGTAAAAAACAAAAGCTATTACTTGTACTGCGAGCGCATAGATAAGTCGTCTTATGTATGTAGATAGTATTCTCCTCGATATTGTGGGTCAGGGATATCAACGCTTCCCCGAGACAAGCCTTAGGACCGAGGAATCGCGTATTAAATTTAATTATATCCCCTGTTGTTAGCCTCACTAAATCGCCTTCTCTACTAAGTAAAGTAATATACCAGTAAGCAGGCTCTATTATTTGTTCTAATACAATATCAACATGTTTATTAAATAGGGATGAGTAAAAAGTCAACGTGTGCTCTATAACGTCAACAACCTTAGTTACCACATTAACTCCTTTTACAGCGTACATAGGCTACCTCGTAAATTATCCTACCTAAGCCTTTATAGATGTAAAAATGTGTAACCTATAAATAAGAGTTCTTACTGAAACTTTATATAAGTAGATAGATTTTAGTATTAATAGATGATGTAGATTGGTCTTTGATGATGGGTGATTGTGGGAGCGAACTCTGATCATCTAAGTACTTTACCTTTAAATATGGTATGCATCATCCTCGGTCAATCATGTTTAATTGCTTTATATTTAATATTTAGAACAAATAATTAAAGATCAATATTGATATTTGCAACACTAAGTTTAAAATTTTCTGAATAAGGTATACGTAACTCTATTAAGGAACACAGCTGGGTTGCCTATGAAGTTACCATTACTAGTAGTAATTGCGATAATAGCTATTGTTGTTATCGGTGGAGCTGTATACCTTCTATTAATATGGCCTTCAACGCAGAGAGCTAAGGTTCTAAAAATTGGGACATCACCTGATTTTCCACCTTTTGAATATATAGACGAAACAACTGGGGAGGTAGTAGGGATAGATATAGATCTAATAAAGGCTATAGCTAAAAAACTCGGTTATGAAATTGAAATTGTGCAAATAGAATTCGCAGGTCTTATAGAAGCTCTTGAAAAAGGTCATATTGATGTAGCTATATCTGGTATAACAATTACTGAAGAGAGATCTAAGAAAGTAGATTTCTCTATTCCATACTGGAAATCCGATCAAGCAATACTTGTAACTAAAGTGTCTTCGTTTAAACCACAGAATTTAACTGATTTAGCCGGTAAAATAGTGGGCGTTCAAAGCGGAACTACGGCTGAGATTCTACTTGATGAACTTAAAGCAAGCAACGTGGTTGTAGAAATAAAAAGATACTCTTCTTACTCCTTGGCAGTTCAAGATCTTGTAAACGGCAGAGTTGATGCGGTTTTAGTTGATTCACCTGTAGCTAGCACCTTAGCTAAGAATTATGGTGTTGAGGTGGCGTGCATCGTACCAACAGGAGAAGAATATGGCATCGCTGTGAAGAAAGGAAATACAGAGTTATTAAAGCAAATAAATAGGGCTCTGGAAGAGATACTCAATAGCGAGGAATGGCAAAGAATAATATCGAAGTACCTTGGGTGAGCAACAAATAATGGATTTGAACACTCTTTTTCAAATGATTACATTTATAGTGGTAAGGGGGTTTACTCTAACGCTTGTTCTAACTATGGGAAGTTTCCTTTTAGGACTTGGTCTAGGAACTCTTATATCTTTTTTACAGATAGTTATAGGTGGTTTAATTGGCAAAGCCTCGGATATTGCTGTTAGATTCCTCCGCAGTATTCCTCCAATTCTTATCCTTTTCATAATATTTTATGGGCTTAAAGTAGACAACGTTTTAGCGGCTATAATAGGTTTAGGGTTGATAAGCGCCTCATATCAATCTCAAATAATTCGAGGTATAGCTGAAACAGTTGCCGTTAAGCAATTTGAAGCGGCTATATCAATCGGTTTAAATAGGTGGTCTGCTTTTGCATCTATAATAGTTCCTCAGACAATGTTACTAGCTATTCCCGCTCTACTCAACGAATTTGCAGCTCTCCTAAAGGATTCATCTATAGCATATGCTATAGGCGTTAAAGAGATGTTCACTTTAGCAGTAAACCTAGCTAATGCTAGGATGGAGTATGCAACCCCGTTAATAGCCATTGCTTTAGTGTACCTAGGCATGTGTTTATCTGTATCGTTCTCAGCGAACTACATAGCGAATAGGTTAAAGTACATGGGTTACGGTGTTGCATATTGAGTGTACTACTTCAAGCAATTGACATACATAAGTTATTCGGTAAACAGCATGTGTTGAAAGGTGTAAACCTAGATATAGAAGAAGGTAGGACTGTTGTTATTATAGGTCCTTCGGGTTCAGGTAAGTCAACTCTCCTTAGATGCTTGAATTTACTTGTTAAACCAGATAGAGGTAAAATAATATTTAACGGAATCGATATAACGAATAGTAAAGTGAATATACATACTGTTAGGCAGAAAATAGGTTTTGTATTTCAGCAATTCAATTTATTTACGCATTTAACAGCGCTTGAAAACGTTATGCTAGGTCTTGTAAAGGTTAAGAATCTAAGCAAACAAGAAGCTTTGAAAATAGCTAAGGAATCACTCTTGTCCGTAGGAATAACCGAAGATCTATGGGTCAAGTACCCTGCCCAGCTTTCGGGAGGTCAGCAACAAAGAGTTGCAATAGCGCGTGCTATAGCTATGGAACCTAGGCTCCTACTCCTCGATGAACCTACATCTGCTTTAGATCCAGAGCTAACAGTAGAGGTTTTAAACGTACTTGAAAAGCTTTCGCGGAATAGAATGACTATGGTCATAGTTACTCACGAGCTTGGCTTCGCTATGAGGGTAGCAGATGAGGTTGTGTTTATGGAGGATGGAAGAGTAATTGAAGCAGGGTCTCCGGAAAAAGTGTTATTGAAGCCTGAGAAGGATAGAACTAGAGCTTTTGTTTCGAAGCTTATGGAGCTGTACAGGATGGAGAGGATAAAATAATGATTGACAGTATCGCATATATTTTTACAAGATACTGTCAGGATCTAATAAGAGCTTTTATGTTAACACTCCAACTATCATTGCTATCCTTTATACTGGGCTTCTCTGGTGGTTTAACCTTATCTATAGTAAGAACGTTAGCCCCAAAACCCTTAGAGGTTATTCTAAGGTTATTCGTTGAAATTGTCAGGGGAACTCCTATGACCGTTCAACTATTTTTCGTATATTATGCTCTCCCGGTGATTGGACCTAAATTAGATCCATTTATAGCATCTTTAATAGCGTTAAGCATAAACTCCGCTGTTTATCAATCCGAATACCTTAGATCAGCGATGAACTCTATACCTAGAACCCAATGGGAAGCTGCATTATCTTTAGGATTCGCTGAACTAAGCTCTATGTTCTATGTGGTTTTACCTCAATCGCTAAGAATAGCTATACCAACGTTAACAAACGAGCTTATATATATCATAAAATTTAGCTCTATAGCATATTTTGTTACACTCCCTGAATTAATCTACGTAGCTAAGTGGATCGGCTCGAAAACGTTTGCATTTATAGAGGTCTACATAATAGTAGCTATATTCTATGTTGTTGTAGCATTTATTATAGGCGAAATTATGGATAGAATAAACAGGAGGTTATCTATTCCAGGTTTAACCGTAGAGAGAACGTAGAATTAAAGGTTTATTGAGCATTGTAAACCTCTGAACCCTTTAAATATCACCAGGATTAAGTCTATGGTTGTAGAGGAGCTAAAATAGTTCTACGATGTGGAATACTGTTTATATCAGTTCAGCTTAGCACAGTTTTTGAAATAGGAATCTTTTACTAAAGAGTATAATTGTACACAAACTATTTAATACAAAGTTTGTTTAAGATAACATCAGTAGTATTCCCTTAGTTTGTTCAAAGTCCTCAAAATATTTTCTAGTGGTAATAAATACGAGGGTATTTGTATTCGAATGGTTTTCTTGGGATTGACAAGCTGGCTTACACCTATATCTACTGCTAAGCTTGCCATCATGTATGAGTCATCCCAGCTCAAATTAAGCCCTAGGGACAGAATTTTCACAGCTAGGTCTATTCCCTCCTCTAATGCCTTATCCATTTTTTCGTTTGAAACAAGCACATGAATGTAATCGCCGTACTGAACTACAGGCCACATCGGTGCTAAACCTTTAATTAAATTTACCTCTACAGCAACTTCTGCAGAAACTTCGCAAGCAGATACACATACTTCGCCATCACCCATTGTAGCGTGTACATCTCCTATGCCAAGCAAAGCTCCCGGATACTCTACAGGTAGAATTACCGTTGAACCTTCGGTTACGAATCTCGTATCCAAGTTACCACCATGCTTACCGGGTAATCCAGTAGGAGTTCTTTCGCTAGATGCTACACCTATCACTCCAACCATTTTCCTTGTAGGTAATTTGAAACCCATAAATTCTACGTAGTCTCCTCGAACATAACATGCCCTAGTTTTAGCCTCTTTAACCATATTAGGGAGTGCACCAGCATTAGGGGCTGTTACTACGAATCCTCTTTCGCTAGTATTAATAGATAATATCTTCACTAATAGTGCATCACCAGGTTCAGCCCCCTCTATGTAGAGAGGACCTGTAGCTGGGTTAACCCTAGAGAAATCTATTGATGTGATAACCTGGTCTTCGCTAGTAATTTGCCCTCCCAGAGCATCTAGCGTGTAGAAGATAACCTTATCTCCTACTTTAGCCTTTGCAGCCGGTTCAAGATCTGGGCTGAATACATAAAATATTTTAGAGCTTTGTACCACCTTATGCAAAGACTATAACACCCAAGCAGTTTAATCTTATACCCTAAAAACTAAATACCTTACGCAGGATACTATAGGCATCAAGCAGCATTTTAGAATTAAAGTTCTTTAACCTCCCACATATCGCAATGTATACTCCAGATCACAGGATCGGGAACATTGTAGCATTGTCCTAGTAATTAATGTATACTAAGGGTGTAGACATTATGATATATGAAGAATTAAGTATAGCTTTATTCGTCATATCCATAGCTATGTCTATAATTATGATATTTAGGGGCGTTAATATAGCTCTAGCCATATTTATAGCCTTTATGCTATATTCTATTCCTACACTAAATTCTAAGATTCTAGAGGCCATCAACCTAACAATAAATATAAACACACTAAGTACTGTGGCATCTCTTTTACTAGCTATGATGATGGCCGAACTATATAGGGGGCTAAAGGTATCTGAAGAAGTGGTTAAAGGCTTAGAAAAGATAAACTCAAGAATTGCATCCATATCAATACCAATACTCATAGGTTTAGTACCGATGCCCGGGGGAGCCTACATCTCCGCCTCAATGGTTAACTCTATATATGACTCTATAGGTCTTAAACCTGAGGAAAAAACCTTCATAAATTACTGGTTTAGACATATATGGGTAACTGTATGGCCTCTATATCAAGCAATTATCTTATCTAGTGTTATACTTAATCTAACTATTGCCGAGATAATTAGGCGCACATGGGTAATAGCTCTATCAATAGCTTTGTCAGGCACTCCGATTGCATACATAATGCTTAGTAGCAAGAGCCATGGAACCAAAAACGATTTAGGAGAACCCAAGAAGTTAATTCATATATGGCCTTTCATAGTGTTAGCGTTATTATCTTTGGCTACACCTCTACCTCTACCGCTATCTGTAATCATAACCATAGCGTTAATATCAGCTATATACAGACCTAGCAGAGCAACTATTTATAGGGCTTTAAGGTATGCACTTAACCCTACGTTTATTGTCTTAGTGCTTGTTTCACTTATGTTTAGTAATTCGATAAAGTTATCTGGATTAGCTGAAGCTCTAGCAAAACACCTTTATAGCTTTAGTAACATAGCCGTCTTATTAATACCTTTTATCGTAGTTATGGCAACAGGGTTAGAATTTACATTTGTCGCTTTAACTTTTCCAGCCCTAAAACCGCTTTTATTCCATGGATCAAACCTAACCTTAGCATTCCTAGGAGGAGTAATAGGATCTCTGCTATCGCCAACCCATGCATGCTTAGTTCTATCAGCTCAATACTTCGGATCTCCTCTTCAAAAAGTCTATAAGTACATAGTGCCAGCAACAATAATATCTTTGGCTTCATCCTTGATAATAGTAAGCCTTTTGAGGGTTTGATGAACAAAAAGATATTAAAATAATTACGTTAATTCATATTTATCTATGGCGAATTAAGACTTAAACTAACGGACTTGGTTAAACTCCTACGGAGGTTTAACTTCTTTAAGCTTCTCACTAGCTTGTTCTCCACCAACACCCCAGTTCTCCTTCGGGACTTCGACAATTATAACTTCGACTGCATGGGGTGGAATACCTAATTCCTCGAAGACCTTAGTAATACCAAAGATAATCCCCTTCTTAGCTCCGTCGGAAACCCCACTCCACATATATACAACAATTACGGGCAAAGGCATCACCAAGAATTACTAGGGTAATTCGGATAAAGAACCTAGATGAGCCTAGATGAGTATTGTGATCACACTTCTCCAAAGCCTATACCATCTTATTATTATTCTCAACTTACTTGCTGAAGATATTTAGCTCATATAAATACATTGTCGGAAGTAGTTTTATTCTAAATGAGAAGTTTATATTAATAGAAAGATGCTAAACGCTGTTAACATTATTGCTAACCCCATATAAGTGTTCATACCTATCGCAAGCATTATACCGCCCACAATAGATCCTATGATTGATCCTAGTTCTCTTAATGTATGGTACAATGAAGATCTATAGCCGCCTGTCGATGATGTGTACATATTGTATAGGGTTACGTCTATGACTAGGTACAAAGTTGATGTCAAGATAAGGTAAAGCGTAAGCGTGTAAATATCTTTTATAATATTGATTCCAGTCAAAAGGATAATAGATCTAACTAGGATTAAAGAAAGTGCTAATCCTTTGCTTGAGCTCTCAACATCTTTTAGCATGAGTACTGCGATTATAGATACTATCGATGTTACTCCGTAGGCTATCCAAAGCATCTTCAAGTTAATAATATTCTTTATCATAAGTGGAAGGAGTGCTAAAACATAATCGTTTACACATGTAATTATCGTTATGGATGCTAATATTTTGTTTTCGCTTATCCTAGAATTTGAGTATCCATACCATACTTTATCGAATACTCCTTGAGCAACGCTAGGCTTATCTATGTATAGAATAGATGTAGAGGCTTTAACGTAAAAGCTAAGTTCTCTTACCAACTTATACAATCTATAAACACTTCTCTCGGAAATCAACGAAAATGATGGTACTAATACTGTTGAAACTAGCAAGACTAAAATAGTTACCTGTTGTATTAGAGAAACACCTAACATGTTCATCGATGCTAGAATTATAAAGGATGATCCTCTTACTATGTATCCAATAGTTCTCATAAACAGAAGTGTTCTGCCCCAATTCTGGCTATCAACATTTTCGAAAACTACTGTGTTGAGCGCAAGATTCGTAGCAGCAATAGAAATGGCATGAAGTGAGTATGATATAAATGCTGTAATCGTGTTCAGATTTAACATAGATAGCCATGAGAAAATCATAGATGCTGAAGCTATCACCATAAGCAATCTTGCTTTTCCTTCATCGGCTAAAGAGCCTAAGAATAACATCGAAGTTATGTAGAAGATACTCCATAATGCGTTGCAGATACCTAGGTGTACGCTAGATACGTTTAGGTTATACGCTATAAAAGTATAGACGAGTGGGTCCAACAGCATTAGCAGACCGTACGATACAGACGTAGCTACTAACCACAGTGTCATGGTTTTAAGACCAGATGTATATTGGTTCTAGGGAAATGTTTAAAAATCATTAGCCTTATGGTTTAGGTCCTTTTATGGGATTTATATCTCATAAAGTAAGTTTTATCATCTATACTCTGTACTTTAACCCGTATTTAGCTATGTACTTCTCGCATTTATTTGATATTAAGTAAGCAGTCAAAGAGTACAATAAAATTACTATAGGGGTCAGCAGGGTCAAGGTATTTACATCTATAATGTTTGTGCCGTAAGCGGCTCGAACAAATTCAGCAACAATTGTAGCAGGATTTATTAAGAGTATTCTTGGGTCGGGGGCTATGGATGGCGGTACAATTGTACCAAAGGTTATAATCATTTGGAAGATGTTTGTCCATACGCCGCCAATTGATGTAGAGGTAAATAGGTAGCCTATTAAGGAGCCATAAAGAAGGTATGTAGGGATAGCTACGATGAGCGCTATTATGAAGTAAGCTACGCTATGCGGAAACATTATGAAGGGATCCAGACCTACAACTAACGTTGCTGCTATTGCTGATGCGAAGTAAGTGGATGTAGCGAATAGGATCACATCTATATGTACTGCTGATATAAGGTAATGTAGAACACTAAACCCGCATTCTCTAAACATATCTGTTAACCCATGGTATACATACCATCTAAGGAATTCTGTTGCAGTCCACATGCTTAGTGAAGCTATTGTCATCCCGAAGACGCCGGGCAAAAATGTTTTTATTGCTAATATTTGATTGGGGGATAGCACCGTAACCGGTATGTAGAGAACTAAGAACCAAAGTATGGAATTGAGGAAAGAAGCAATGTAGCTTACAGCATGCATTCGCGCTAACTGAGTGCCTATGTATAGAAGGTATGCGATCTTCTTGAGATTCACGTTCATACCCCTATCTTCCTGCTATATCTATCAGTCTTCATTGTAAACCAAACATTAATAGACATGTATACAGCTAAAGCTATTGTAATAACCGTGGTTGGCAATAGAATATCAGGGTTTAGACCACGTAAAAGCATTATCCTAAGGATCTCACACTCATATGGAAGTGGGGAGGTATAAGCTATCAGCTTAATACCTAAGGGAATAAGCCTAATCGGTATATGTATCCCCGAACCCGCAAGTAAAGCTGGCATCAGTAAACTTGCTATAATCCATGGCCTATCGATCTCTACATAAAATGTTATGGGAATAGCTATAAGCAAGCTATAGAGACCCAACGCTACACCTGATATTAAAAGTAATGGAAATACGTATGCAAATACTATTAACCCTTTAACTTTAGCTATAAGGAAAAGAGCTATGGGTAGGTACATAGTGGAAGCTATTACAAGAATTACAGGTCTAATAAGGGCCTGACATAGGAGATATGTTCTCAAATTAGTTGCCTCAAGAACCATTTGTAGTGATCCCACCAATTTTCTCTCTTGGTATAAGGTGTTGATTGTTTCGTCTACTATAAGGAGGGTCATAGACATTATAGCAGAGATGGTTACAGCATATAGAATAATATCTACTAAGTCTAGTTCTACGCCAATAATATTGCTAAACCTACTAACAACCGCTTCTACCTCGAATAATGTAGCCGGAAGAAAGAATGCACCTATGGAAAATACAAGCGGTAGGGTCCAGAGGACAACATATTCAGAAAACCATCTCCTGAAAAGAGCTATATCTCTATACAGTATAGCCAATATAATTGATCTAAAGGTCATTTGAATCTCCGCGCACAATTGCTATATAAACATCCTCAAGCGTAGGTTCAACTATGCTTAAATCTAAGATCTTTATATCCATTGATTTCATTACATCAAATATTGATTGAACTATATCACCTCTTTTAGCTTTTACATAAGCAATCACAACTTTATTCTCACCAAAATCATTAATTCTCAATTTTTCTATACCTAGTTTATCCCCGATAACGGACAAGAACTTCGATGTATCACCTGATATGCTTAGCGTAATTTTGTGTATCAACCCCACGCGGTCCTTTAGTTCCTGAGGAGCCCCATTAGCTATAACTCGGCCTTTATCGATTATAGTTATACGATCAGCTATTTGTTCTATTTCAAACATGTTATGACCAGTAACCAGAATTGTTCTCCCCTCTTTTGCGAGCTCGACCATGAGTTTTCTAACCGTTCTAGCGCTTTCAACGTCTAATCCTAGGGTAGGTTCATCAAGGAGTAGAAGTTCGGGTTCAGTTAAAAGCGCTTTAGCCATAGCGAGTCTTGCTCTCATACCTAGGCTGTAGGTGTGATAAGATCTCTTCGAAGCATCCATTGCTTCAAGACCTACAAGCTCGAGAACCTCTCTAGTTCTCCTCCTAGCATAGGAGAATGAGAGTCCTTTAAGAAGCCCGTAGAAGACAAGGTTTTCATAGCCACTAAGAGAGCTATAAAAGCCTTTAGCAACATCTAGTACAACCCCTATTCTCCTCCTAACCTCATCAGCTTCTTTAACAACATCGAAGCCTAAAACCTTAGCTATTCCCTCGTCAGGTAATAGTAAAGTCGCGAGGATCTTTATCATAGTTGTTTTCCCTGCGCCATTGGGACCCAGTAGTGCATGTATAGTACCTTTATCAACGTTAAAAGTAACGCTGTTCAAAGCTTCAACTACTTTATTTTTCCTCAGACCTTCTTTAGCTATATACTTTTTCTTAATATCGATAACATCAATACACTTCATATTGCTATACCTTTAGTTGCAACCTTTTACCGAAGATTAGATATCGATATTATTTCTAGTTCAAAGCTTCATATTGTAGATCTAGGAATAAAAGTATTGCTTATGTTATGCATAATCAGCTTACTAACCTCCTTGTTGCTGAAAGAGACCTTCGATGTTTGTTAGTGTTAAGAGGTTGTGGGAGTTGTTATATTAATTTGTCTCTATTAGAAGATGCGTTTACGATTTTCATTAGTTTTTTAGCAAATATCGCGAAGAGCTTTATGAATGTTTTTAAAACAGGTATTGTTTGAAATGCTTTTTCGAAGAATTCAATATCTTGTTCGTTCAATGCCTTAAGTACTACGGAGAAGGCTATGTATAAAAGTATGTATAGAACACCACCTACGACAACTCTTACTAACGATATAGGCTTGGGTAATGGTATGTAAAGGAATAAAGCTGGAATTGATAAAGCTAGTAACGAAGATGCATATAGGGGGTTAAGCGCTTTGACATTAACTTTATCTTTAAGTATTTTGACTAGGAGAACATTGTATAACGTAACGCTGGATATACTTGATATAAGGGAGGATGCAAGGAAACCCCATAGTCTATAGTCTAAGACCATTGTTAGAATATACGATGTTGGTACGAATATAGCTGATGAAATTGTAGATACGTATAAGTTGAGTTTTGTTTCACCTATAGCATTGAATAATTGCGGTATTGTTGCTGAGCCAAATCCGACAAGTAGGTATGGAGCAAATAATAGTGGTAGGTATACATAGGCAAAGAGGTAATCCGGTCCGCATATAAGGTATACGAGTTCTCTCGAGAACACCATTGTTAAGAGGGTTAATGGAACTACGATAAAGGATATGTACTTATTGCTCCTAGTAAGTGCTCGAAGTAGGGCTTCTTTACCACCTTTAGCGTTAATTCCTGTAAACATAGGTAGAAGTGCAATAGTAATTGGGCCCAAGATTACCGTAATAAATGTTTGGAAAACAGTTAAAGCTCTGTAACCACCAATCTCTGTGTCGGTCAGTGTTCGCGCCAGTAATACCGTTTGATACATCGATACAGCAGTAGCTATTAATGATGAGGTATGCAGAGGTATGCTATAACTTATGAGTTCTTTAGCTATTAGGCTAAGGTCATCAACTCTTTTGTTTAGATTTACATTTAGTTTACGCTTTACTATGGAGATTAAGGGGATTATTCCGATTGCCACAGCTAAGAAAAGACTAACTATGTGAGAAGCTATAGCCCCTACAACGTAAAAACCTATCAAGAGTAGTGGTATAACAGTAACCGTCCTAGAGATGCTGTAGGTAATCTTTATGATACTATTAACCCAAGCCTCCTCAAGGCCGACGAACACCGATAATAGGTAGGTATAGAGACTATTTAGTAGACCTATAGTAGATGCAAGCATGATATAGTTATAGGCGTCTGGTCTATTGATGACAATTTCAGCCAAGGGTTTTGGGAAGATAAGGCAGATAATAGTTGTTGAAAGCCCTGTTAAAATCTTTATATAGAGAGACACCTTAACAACATTCCTTGCTTCGTAAACCATATTTCTGGATATATAGAACTTTATGTACCTAGAGATTGCCATATCAACGCTAAGGCTTACAAATGAGTAAAGAAGTAGAGGTACAGAGTGAACAAGGCTGTAGAGACCATAACCTTCAGAGCCAAGAAATCTGATAACTATTACGTAGCTAAGCGCTAAAACAGCACTATAAATAAAATCACCTAAAGAGAGAATAATAGCGCTTCTAGCAGCGATTCCAAGCTCCTCAACATCGCTATCCATAGTATGTACAACCCCGTAAACCTTGCAATTAACTCGTATGCTATGTTATGAAACTACTTAGCATCCATATAAAAATCCGCCGAAAAATAAGTTGATATCTTCTAAATTATCTAACATAACTATAAGCTAAAGTAATAGATGAGTAAAACTTAGTATGTGTAACATGAAAATTACCCTCCTTTAGCTCTTTTAATAATTAGATTTACACCTTAGGTATGCAACAACCTATCTTATCTTCAACTTAATTTCCCTACGAGAAAGGTTATTTGCAATGGCAAAGAAACGTACTCTATGGGACATAGAGAGTTTCAATAGAGTAGCTTAGAACAATATCATTAATGGATAAAATTATGCTCTAGTTGGACGGCTTGACCAACTCTAATGCTTCTAAGCGCTTCTTCGGCTATCTTCAAAGCATACAGGCCATCGAGGGCTGTTACCTTAGGCTTTCTACGTCTGGATACAGCTTCAATGAAATCTAGTAACTCTAATTTTAAAGGTTCCTCTTTAACTATCTTCGCCTCCTTAACCCATTCTTCATCGTATAACGTGAGTTTTTGCTCTATATAGTCTAGGTATGCTATACTCTTAGTCCCAACTACTATCAACTCCCTCACTTTATGCGGTGTCAATCTATTGGTTTCTACAAGACCATCGGCATTATTCTCGAATGTCAGCACAACTAGACCATAGTCTTCAGCAAGGCTATCTCCCCTGATTTTCCTTCCACGGGCGTATACCTTAATCACATTACTATTTACTAAGTAGCGCATAACATCTATGTCGTGGACAGCTAAATCTACTAGTATACTTACATCTGAAACCCTAGATACAAAAGGTCCTACCCTTCTCGCTGTCATGGTGATTACCTCCCCCAGAAGGCCTTTATCAATAATCTCTTTAAGCTTTACAACAGCGGGGTTGAACCTCTCTATATGGCCAATAGCTACAACGACGCTTGCTTTTTCCGCTACCTTTATAATTTCTTTAGCGTTTTCTATAGTATCAGCTATAGGTTTTTCAATTAATACATGGATACCGGCTTTAATGAACTCTACAGTAATTTCCTTGTGTACCTTAGTTGGAACAGCTATAATAGCAGCATCTACTCTACTCATTAACTCCCTATGATTGTTGTAAGCGCTTATATTAAACCTCTTAGCAACAACTAAAGCCCTCTCATAGTTTATATCTGCAACACCAACAAGTTCAACTATACCTTGTTGCGAAAGCTCATATAATACTCTTGCATGGTTAATTCCCATAGCCCCTACTCCAACAATGCCAACTTTAATCATTGTGTTCACCACTTTAACCTAGAACTTTAATTACTCGGAGGCTTTATAAGGCAGTTTTACTTCATTTACATCAACTAGTTGCATAGTTTGTATCATGTAGTAAATGTAAATCTAGAAGCGTAAGTAGCTTCTGTATTTCCATAGTTTAAAGGTGTACCATGTTGAGTAATAAGAAGGGGCAGAAGAAGGCTTCATTTTAGTTTAGAAATTTTGTCTAGGTTTTTTCTCCAACTTAGTTGCTCTTTATAAATTGAATGAGGTTTAAAGGAGGTTTTCACGTTATCTATGTTTTCCCCTACGATCCTTACTCTGTTTAAATCTATTTCTCCGTACCCCCACTTGGCAAGAAAATAAAGGTATCCTACATCTCCTGGATTAAAGCCCATAGCATAGGATACAACTGCATCTAGGTTTACCAGATTTGTTGATGCAAATACTGCTCCCCATTTCTTGGCCTGACCCGATATAGGACCATTACCCTCCATACCAATAACCCCATCTACTACCCCTAAATCCGGAACTAAGTACGTAGCTAGCTTAGCTATAGCGTAATTTATTGTTAAGTATCCTCTATGTATCTCATGTCTCCATCCCTTCTTTATAGCACCAACAACGTAATTCTTGAGGGATAGGGTTACAACTGTATAATCATGTGTTTTAGCTCTACAAATAGATGCTCTAACAAAGCCTTTATCTAGGAGTAGTTTAGATATGTAAACTTCGAAGTCATTACCATGTTCGTCCCTGAGAACAAATCTTTCGTAATCGTAGTCCTCTAGATCTACAAAATCAACCTTATATTTTCCCCTTAGTTTCTCATACCCGAAATTCTTAATAGCACTAGATATTGAACCCACAGTAGGTGTTTCAGCTACGATTACTTCAGAAACATTGAATTTGCTGTGTATATAGCTAAGCGTAGCTTCAACTGTTTCAACAGGTGTTACTGCTAAGTGCGCATATGAGGATACAAAGTTAGGTTTAATTAAGAACTTTTTACGTATTCCGGGAACTACCTTGATTTCTTCATCTATGAGTTCTAAAGCGTTTTTAGCACCCTCAAAGTGATTAAAGCTTCTAACAATAGCCACAGACATTCAGCTCTACCACTTTAACTCTAAAAATATAATAATTTGTGCTAATAAAAAGCTACGTGATGACTAAAGTATTTTTAGTTTCCTCGAAGTTCTATAACTCGATTATAAAAAGTCGTAGAATTAGTGGGTAAAGTGTGAAGGTCTTCCTAGGGGACCAACATAATCTAGGATAGTGAACAACGTAAGCAAAGAAACTTATAGAATGTGCTTAGGGGTTTGAAAAGAATTTCAAGAGCTTAAAATAACTTTGAGTAAAACATAAATAAGCTAGCTATGCATGGTATTGCGTTAAAACTCAATATTGAGTATAGTTGTAAATCAATGTCTTCTTCACTCACAGATAGCGGTGCAATAAAAATATTACTTAATATCATCAACCAGTATACCTGGGTGTTTTGGTAATTGACAAGTACCTTAGAGGTTATTTGGCATTATATTAACGAAGCCCAAAAAATAGTCTATAAGGTTGCTCATAGAACCCCCCTAGACTTTAGCACAACGTTCTCCAGAATAAGCGGTAACAAGGTTTATTTAAAGTTAGAAAATATGCAGAAAACAGGTTCTTTTAAAGTTCGCGGAGCATTCTATAAGATCTATAAACACCTAGATGAAGCTAAGGTTAGAGGCGTTATAACAGCCTCGAGCGGAAACCATGCGCAAGCAGTTGCATTTGCGTCTTTAAGTTTAGGGGTAAAATCCACAGTAGTTATGCCCGAAACAGCACCTGTATTTAAAATCAATGCTACTAAAAGCTACAGTGCAAACGTTGTTCTACATGGTAGGATATACGATGATGCTTATAGGAAAGCGCTAGAAATAGCTGAAGAAAATCGCATGGTTTTTGTACATCCATTTAACGATTCTGAGGTAATAGGGGGGCAGGGAACCATAGGCCTAGAGGTTCTTCAACAACTCAGCGATGTAGATGTTGTGCTGGTTCCTATTGGGGGTGGAGGACTTATCTCGGGTATAGGGATAGCTATTAAGAAGATTAAACCGAATACTAAAATTATTGGTGTTGAGCCTAAAAATGCGCCCAAGTACTATTTAGCTCGCAGCTATAGCAAAATAATTGAAATGGATCCCAAGCCTTCGTTAGCTGATGGTGTTGTAACGAAACGTGTAGGTGATGTAACGTTCGAGGTTATGGAAAAAGTTGTAGATGATATCGTGGTTGTAGATGAAGATTCTATAGCTAGAGCCATATACCTACTAATGGAGAGATCGAAGATGGTTGTTGAAGGAGCAGGAGCTCTTCCCTTAGCAGCGCTTCTCGAAGGATATATGCAGGGAGAAAACAGGAACGTGGTGTTAATCCTCAGCGGGGGTAACATAGATTTGACAACCCTTTATAGGGTTGTGCTACGGGGTCTTGCGGCTGAAGGTAGAATATCAACGCTTAGGCTGATACTCAAAGATTCTCCAGGGGAATTACTGAAGGTATTAGGCATTCTACAAAGGTATAGATGCAATATAGTAGATGTTAGACATGATAGATACAGCTTAGATGTGCCAGTAGGTTATGCACTTGTTGAATTAATTTTTGAGGTTCCCGAGCTCAGTATTATTAACGAGGTGAAGAAAGAGTTGGAAGCGCTATCCATACAAATAATATATTGACTATGAAGCGGTCAACACATAGTTTTTCATAGTATTTTTTCTGTTACTATAGGATCTGCGTACTCGAATGATATTAAGCGCACTTTAATGTTTTAACTAAAAATAACGAGAACGTGAACCCTATGAAAGCAGCTGTGCTTTTCAGCCATAAGAATCTAGAGATTTTAGATGTTGATATCCCTGCACCACCTCATGGTTGGGCTCTTATAGAAGTTGAGCTAACAGGCATATGTGGAACAGATAAAGCATTCTACACAGGTACATACAAGTTATTTAAATCCCCCTTGATCCCTGGGCATGAGGTCGTAGGCAAAGTTGTTGAAGGCCCTAAAGATCTTGTTGGAGAAAGAGTTGTTCCTGAGATAAACTTCTCCTGCTGGAGATGCGAGTACTGTAGATCAGGTCTCTATACACATTGTTCGAATAAGAAAACCTTGGGTATAGATTTCGATGGGGGAATGGCTGAATACTTTATAGCACCTGTAGAAGCTCTACACAAGTTTAATGGATCTCCAGAAAAAGGCATTTTCGTTGAACCTTTAGCGGCTATATTAAGAGCATTATCCTTTAACCACCCTAAACCTATGGATCGTATAGCTGTTATCGGTTCAGGAGCTATAGCTTGGCTGTTAGTTCAAGTCTTAAGGAATGTATACAAATTAGATGTAGATGTTATAGTTAGGAGAAATAGCATTAAAGCTAGATACTTCAAGAGAGTAGCAGATGTTGTTTATGTTGATGAAGTTAAAGAGTCTTACTATGATGTAGTTTTCGAGGTATCAGGAGACCCTAAAGCAATCGATGCCGCTGTAAGAATTGCAAAATCATTAGGTGTTATACATCTTAAATCTACACCGGGAGCTGTAACACAGATGAACTCGACAATAGCTGTAGTCAAAGAATTAAATATTGTTTGTTCTCGTTGTGGAACATTTAAGGAGTTTGAATACGCTATAAAACTCTTAAAAGAAAACCTTGTGGAGACAATTCTAAACCAAGTTTATAGCTTAGATAACGCACGAAAAGCATTTGAGGAGGCAATAACGGGTCAATACTTTAGAATAGCTCTAAGACCTTGAGGAAAATACTCTATAAATTCAAAACGTGAATAGCACTTTTAATACTCAGGAAAAATTTAAAGCAAAGTTATAATAATTTGTAGAGGTTAACCAAGATGGCTTTCGATATAGGGTCGCTCTTAAGCTTAGTAGTTGTGTACGCTTTAATTGATTCTATAGATCCTTGTATGTATGCTCTCTACACTTCTTTAATGGCTTCATTTATGGCCGATATGAGAAGATTGGTATCTATGGCTACGACTTTCTTACTATCTATTTTCTTAGGGTATTTAACGTTCAATGCAATACTAAAATTCGTATTACTTCTAGCTGCTCCACCTCGATGGATATTATCAATAGCGTTAAGTATCTACGGTTTAACTATTATTCTCTACACTATCTTTTCTAGCAGAAATAAAAAGGATGGGGAATATGTATGTAGAGAAGATAGACCTTTTTGTAAGTTCCTAAATATTCTTAAGATAAATCCAAGCACCCTTAGCTTAATTGGGGTTGTAGTATTAGGTTTCATAACATCCTTTACTGTTCTACCTTGTTCTGCTGGTATGGCTATAGCGTTCAACGCTATAACAAGGAATCTAGGGTTTATTACTTGGATTCCTCTAGCGGTGCTCTATACGTTAATATTTATTTTACCTCTAATAGCATTAACCTTAGTGGTGCTAGGTCTTGCAAAAATAGATACAGTATATAAGTACTTATTAGAGAATCAAGTACTGATCAAAGTATTTGGAGGTCTGCTAATGATATTTGTTGCTTTACTGATAGGCTTAGGCAAACTTTAGTATAGCATAAATTCTCTATAGTTTATCCGGTATCCTAGTCATAAAGATAAAATCGCTGATATTAGTGACAATTATTAGATGGTGTAATTAAATGGATAAAACAATTATGTTGGAATGTAGAGCAGGCTCTATACCGGATGAAGTTATGTTTGTTGCTAAAGCTGAAGACATTGATGCCTCTAAGCTTGCTCGAAGGCTCTCTGAGGGAAGAGCAATAATACCAAGGAATGCTAGGAGATCGGGTAAAATTAAGGTTATTGGTGTAGGAGAAGGTCTTTCAACTAAAGTAAATGTTAATATTGGTACTAGTGGTACTGTAGCCGATTTAGATATGGAGAAACAAAAAGCTCGAATAGCCGTTGAATACGGTGCTGATACGATAATGGATCTAAGTACAGGTGGAGATCTTCAAGAGATACGCAGAATACTTATGAAGGAATCAGAACCTCTTCCATTTGGTACTGTCCCCACATATCAGGCTTGGATTGAAGGTGTAAAAAAGTTCAATGGTTTACCTACAGCAGATTGGTTCATAAAAATAGTTGAAGAACATCTTAAAGATGGAGTAGATTTCATGACTATTCACGCAGCTATAACGCAGGACCTTGCATCAAAAGCTCTGAAAAGCCAGCGCATTCAACCTGTTGTAAGCCGTGGTGGAGCAATTTTTACTGTATGGATGCTTGAAACAGGAGAAGAAAACCCATACTACAGTAACTGGGATTATCTACTCGAGCTCTTCGCTGAATACGATGCTGTAATAAGCTTAGGTGATGCACTAAGACCGGGGGCCATTGCTGATGCACACGATGAGTTACAGCTCGCTGAACTATACATAAATGCTAAGCTTGTTGAAAGAGCTCGAAGCAAAGGAGTACAAGCTATGGTTGAAGGACCCGGTCATATGCCGCTAGACAGAATACCCCTAGATGTAAAACTTATGAAAAGTTTAACTCGAGGCTCACCATACTATGTTTTAGGACCATTAGTAACAGATATTGCCCCAGGATACGACCACATAGTAGCAGCAATAGGCGCAGCAATAGCTGCTGCTAGCGGTGCTGATCTCATATGTTATTTAACTCCAGCAGAACACCTAAGTCTTCCAAACCCAGCGCAAGTCAGAGAAGGTCTTATAGCTGCTAAAATAGCAGCTCATGCAGGAGACATCATCAAACTCGGCCATAAGGTAGTGAAATGGGACGTTGAGATGAGCATTCACAGAGCCGAACTTAAATGGGATAAAATGTTTAAACTAGCAATTGATGGCGAGAAAGCTAAGGAGGTACATACTCAGTACGGAGTTAGAGAAGTAACCTCATGTACGATGTGTGGACAGCACTGCGTATTTATATTACTTGATAAATGGTTAAAAAATAGACCAAAACCCTCTATACAGGATGTGCTGTTTCGTTTTGCAGGTTAACTCATACAATTTAATCACATATTACCTAGATTTATATAGTAAAGCATATGGAATTACATGTATGTTTGAATGTTATACAATTTAAATCGGATCACTACATCCGTAGTTAAAAACCTAAATAAATTATAATATAGAATGTAGATCGCTTACGGCGTAATGATTTTAAAGTACGAATTTTCTTAAATACCTTGCGAATAAACATTTACTTTATTGAGAATGAATATATTGATCCTTGTATCTATATAAAGGTAATAAATAATAAAGTCATCATAGACGTATTGTGGTAATAGATATGAAATCGAATCTGTTATACCTGTAATTCAAATACTTAATATAATACATAATTCACTTCATGGAAACTTTAAATTCGAAAAATATATAGTACTTACTGTTATACTCGAATTTATTGACTTAATCGAAGCATGTAAGATGTTATGAATACTAAGGTTATGTTAGTATAATCTTTAATATGAATATACGCTTTATTTAGTAGCTAAGAGTTAGATATGTGTTTAGTTTTATGGGTAAAATTTAAGGGGTTATTTTAGAAGATGCATAGGAAAGAATTATATATACGTGTTTAAATGTTAATATACCTTCTGTACTAGAATTATTCATTAAGTTTGGGTGGACTGCAACCTAAAGCGTTATGGTATAGAGGTGAAGCAGTTGAGTGATGATGAGAGTCTATGGACATCGTTTATTTTAGATAGAATTAGACATGAGCTCGATGCTGTCTGTGCTGATCATGGTATTGAGAAGGTGTGTACAAGTGTTCTTGAGTCTATAGCTGAGGTCTTCCCTACATGGTTTGAAGGTAAGAAGAAGAAAACTATTGTTGCATCAATTCTGTATATATCGCAACTTATATCGAGAGGGCCAAAGAGGGGTATACTGAAACTTATTCTCGATAGCACAAAAGCTACTAAACCTGCTGTTAACGATGCTGTTTCGAAGCTTGTTAGAGTTAACTGGGAGCTAGGAGTAATATACGTTAATGTTAAATTCTATGTAGCGCTCGAGAAAAGAATAAGTTTACCTGATTACATCGTACCTTATACTGTATCAGATGTTGTTAGGGTTAAACTTAGGTTATCTTTTCCAGGTCTTTTTGAGCTTCTTGAAATTATATGCAAGAAGAATACAGGTAAAGACTGTATATCGCTATTGATAGAGGATCCTGCCAAGCTCAGAGACTTAATCATTGAAAGGTACGGTCTTCCATTGATAGCAAAACGTATAGCTGAAAGAATATTAAGACCGATGGTTGAGGAACTGGAAATAGATGTATCGGTGCCGAAGCTAACTGATTTATTCTTAGGTGACCCGGAAGAGTTGAAGAGAATTTTAAGTAAAGCATCCAAGAAATACCAAATTAAATAGTGGATAAATTCAGTAAAATATAGCGTTAACTATGATAATTGTTTTGCCGGGGTCTTCATTTAAGTAGTTCTCTTCGAATTATAAGGAGGTTTCTATGGATGCGTAGTATTCGTACAATTGATTTAATCAATGAATACACTTGATATAAATGCTTTATCTACAAGTTTTCTAAGGATATCTATGTAGGGATCTAATGTATCTGGTTTAGCGTGTGTTTCAGGATGCTGGGGTAAAAGCCTACATTTACCGACGTTTTTCGCAACTACATCAAATAAACCAAGTTTATTTATAGTATTCGTTATTTCCTGCTTATCCATGGCTATAAGCGGTCTTAGCACAGGCACCTTGATGTCCTTAGAGATAACGTAGATGTTATCAAGTGTTTGGCTAGCCACTTGACCTAGGCTATCACCTGTAACAATAGCTTTAGCCTTTCTCTCTATAGCAATCTTATCAGCAATCAATAGCATCAGCTTTTTACATGCTAAACACCTAAGCTTTGCTGGCACGACCTCTACTACCTCATTCATTAATTCAGGGTAGTTTTCAACAAATAGAACTTCGACTTTGTTACGTGGTATCCATTCTCGTAGAAATTTCATGACATTGAAAACTCTTTGATAAGCTTCTTCGCTATAATAGGGTCTGAAAACCATATGTAGTGGAAGAACTTCGCAGCCTCTTCTAGCCATCAACCATAAAGCTAAAGCGCTATCCATACCTCCGGAAAACAAGGCTATACAAAGTCCTTCGACTCCGTATGGGAGTCCTCCGGGGCCTTCTATAATATCTGTAAAGATGTACGCCTTTTTCTCTCGAACCTCTATGAAAATCTCAAAATCTGGGTTTTCTAGATTTACCGAGAGGTTTAGGGAATCCTTTATCTTTTGACCAACGATTTTCTTTATCTCTTTACTCGTAATAGGATAGCTTTCAACTCTCCTAGCCCTGACAGCAAAGGTCTTCACGTTTTTTCTGCTAACCACATTTCTTGCGAGCTCCGTAGATACAAACATTATTGTTTCTATATTGTTGTCAACTTCAACGGTGGGGCTTATAGAGACAACACCGAATGTTTTAGTTAACTCCTTAGCATAGAAAGAGAGTTTGTTCAAGTCTTTAACCCATGGAATTTTGACGAAAATTCTCCCTCTTTCTCTGCTTACATAAAACTCCTCTAAACCGATCCTACGCAATCTCCACTCAATAGAATTCGCTAAGCATTGCTCCATCCTGCTTCGAACAACTTGACCTTTAAGAGCTATTTCACCGTATCTAACAAGGATAGCTAAATCCATACCTTACCACAGCTGGATACCACTTCTTATTAGATATACAATGCTTATAACAACTATAAACATACACATTGATAATAAGCTTTAGGATTCCCTTAATCAACGGTAAATAAATTCACAGCCATTGGTTACTAGCATAAAGCTTAGCCGTTAAAGCTTTGGTAAAGCCGAAACTAAATTTAACACAAGTTATCTAACTTGTCGAATCCATGTTTAGCAGCAAAATACTTCCTAAATGAACCCTTAGTAACTACCTCTATATATCAAATTAAAGTCTTAATACAACACACCTTATGAGGTTAATTCTACAAAAATTCAGTAACATGCATAATTCTGGGTTAATTATCTTAACAAGTCAATATAATTAAAATTTAGAATAAGAACAATTTCAATCCTAGATGAAACTGATCGGGTAATGAAATAGGATACAAAACGAAATCACTTAAGATCTTGTCTAAGAATAGAGGCTACGTTTCTTTTCGAAAAGTTCTAAAAATTTAAGTGCTTGAACCTAAACCCGAAAATATAGGAGCACTAAATTCCTTAACCTACTAAAACAACATAAAAAGACATAGTAATATCGAACCCTATACTACATCAGCCTCATTCCTAGTCTACAGAGGATATTTTCTATACTCTATCTCATGATTAAAGCAACCACTTAAAACAGTTAAACAATCTATTGCCATGATGCTATTGAGGGTTAACAATCTTTAAAGGTCGTCAAGAAGACAGCTCTTTGATGAATATCATAGACATCTATTTAGAGTCGCTATTCAATTAAAAGCTATGTAGACAAATGATTAAAGTGTTATTAAATTCAGCTGTTACTTGAGGTTTTAAAACTTAATTAGTAATAACTAGATCCAAGTGTATCTGTAGCTTACCTTCTGTAATATGAGAATAATATAATTTGTTATGGGTTTAATATAGAATTCCATGCATTAAAATGGCGAACAGAGCTTAGAATGTAGCAAACAATTAAGTTGTGGTATCACTAATTCTGATATACTTTAATTAATACTTGGTAATGCTTTGAGGCATCAGCAATGTGCATGTTATTCTTCATATAAATTTTTTTCAGCATGCTTATAAATAGCTGTTATAGAAATACCTATTACCATAAGCAGAATCAATGCTATTAAGGTTATGTAAATTAATTCCGTGCTATGTATTTTAAACATGTTGGAGTTTTGGACGCCGCTGAACAGCAACACTATTGGTTTCATTTTCATGTCTTCCACCTATGCGTATAAGTCACTAATATTTATTATATCTACCAAAGCTTATAAAGCTTTACCTAATAAAAAGGATTTCACCATAGATTTATAAAGCGTCATTCTATATCGTATAAAGAAATTTTTAAATATTTAGAAAGAGATTTCAACAACTCCATGAACATCAACTTAATACCTTTACTTTTTGGTGTTCTAGGTTTGCATTATATAGAATTAAGGTATTAAACTAGTATATGAGGATTATTTTCCTAGTAGATTAATCGATATACTTAAAATAAGGTAAAACTTATATAATCGTCACCGTTATGTATCTATGTAATGAGTGGAGATAAGTAGAGTGTTTTCAGGGCGTGTAAATTTGATGAATTATGTGTTTGGTGTTAAAGCTCTTGACGATATTTTGTCAGGAGCTCTTATGCCGAATTCGTTAGTTGTTGTAGCTGGTCATCCTGGTGCTGGTAAAACTACTCTTGCTTCATCTATATGCTATGCCAACGCTTTGAAGGATTTGAGGTGCCTTTACATTTCTTTTCAAGAATCTAAGGAGAAACTATTTAGGGTTATGAAGAACTTTAACATGGATTTCAAGTCATTGGAGAATAAGAGTTTCTTTAAGTTTTTTAAATTGCCTCTAACTAAAGATGTTGAGAAAACAGTTGAAGCAATTAATGAGTTAGTTATTGAGTGGAATCCGGCGGTAATAGTTATCGATTCTATAAACGCGTTAATGCAGGCTGTAGAGGATCCTGATAAACGTGTGTGGCTGCAGAACTATTTCTACTCTTTATCGGAGATAATCAATGGTGTTGTTATTCTTATAGCTGAGATACCTTTCGGGGAATCCAAGGTTGAGTTAGGCTCTATAGAGTTTGTAGCCGATGTTGTTATAATTCTTAGGCATAAGATTGAAAGAGGCTTGATCACAAGGTACCTAGAGATTAGGAAAGCTAGAGGAGCACAGTTAACGATATCGGAGTTCTCTTTTTCGATTATCCCAGGTAAAGGAATTGACGTGTTTATACCACCATTACTATCCGAAACCGAGGCAACACCGCCGCCGAAGCTTAAGCCTCCTTGTAGCTTCTTAGATAATATCCTAGGTAGTATTGATAAAGGTTTCAGCATATACGTAGAACATCCACCAGACTTTAGGGTTCCCGAGGCTGTGCCACTCATTCTAGGTATAGCTATTAGAAATAAGATGAAGAGTCTATACCTTAGCTACCGTTACTCCCCCAACCCATTAATAGAGTTGATAGCACATTCATACATAAAGTACTGTAAAGATAAGGATAAGCTTATGGAGAACCTAAGAAAATACGTGGTAACAGCCAGCATCAATCCTTTTAGGTATAGTGTAGCTGAAGGGCTTTCCAAAGAATGCGAAGTTATGAGGGGATCAGAAGCAGACTTAGTAATTTTCCATGCTGTTGAGATACCTGCAATGACTGAAAAGCACTTACCAGAATATATACCTAGCCTTTACAACCAAATAAATATACTAAAGCAACAGCACAAGGTTATAGCAAGGATATACTCATCTATAGATGATTCGCTGAGACCTATTTATGAGGTTATGGCTGATCTAATCATACGTTTTATACCAATAAACGAATACAACGATTACAAGGTCTATGTCTGGAAGAGAGGAGAAAAACCTATTACTATAAGCTCTAAGGATATAGATAAATGTATTGAAGAGATAGCCTCAAGCTTATGCTAAGTTAAATAATATAATGTATTGACTAGATAAATCAAGCTTATTCGCGTTATTTAAAGATTTAAACCACTAATGAACGTTCTATCATCAAAGCGCTAAAGATGTCTGCGTGAAAGCAGATCGTAGATTACCTTGATCAACAATATTTTATTCTACAATTAAATAGGTTTGTGGTTAGAAGGTTTCTTAATGTATATAGACTTAAAAGTATGCGGGAGTAGTTCACTTAAACGCCAAATCTTACTCTTTTTAGTGTTTACGGAGTGAGAGATAATAACTATATCGTTGTTTACAAATTCTGCTAGTACTTGCCTACATGCTCCACACGGTGGTAGAGGTTCATCGGTGTTACTTGCAATTACTATCGCTGTAAACTCTTTTTCTCCATTTGTGATAGCCGATGCTATAGCTACTCTTTCAGCGCATATGGTTAACCCATAGCTTGCATTCTCGACATTAACTCCTAGATACACATTACCTTTAGATGTTAGCACAGCAGCGGTAACGTGAATACCGCTATAAGGTGCATAAGAATTAGGTAAAACTTTCTCTACATCCTTAATGAGTTTATCTATTGGTATTTCCACTGCAAACACCATTAAGAGTTAAGTGCTTAAAATTTTTATCCTTTACCTCAAGAGAAGTTGAATACCTAAGGCTACAATAGTAAGATTGTTTCCCGTTTATGTACTGGTTATTTCATCATAGTTTCTTCTATGTTTGAAGTAGCTTACCTATGGTCGCTTTAGTGCAATGGGTGTATACGACATAAATGCTCCTGGAGATTACCGTAAAGGATCGGTTCATTGGAGAACTATGTGAAACTCAAGGGTTGTTTCTACGTACCATGTTTAACTTCTAAGGCTAAAATTGGGGCTAGGCTAGGTAATCTTTGGTGATACGTGGTGTCATCTTATAGACGATTTGGATCTGCTTCATCTCCTGTTAGCGATGAGGGTAGGGTATACCATTTAAAGGTTAAACAGGGGGAAGTTGGTAGATATGTTTTGCTACCCGGGGATCCAGAAAGAGTACCTATTATAGCTAAGTACTGGGATAAACACTGGTATGTTTCATCTCATAGGGAGTTTGTTACCTACAGTGGTTACTATAAGGGGGTATTTTTATCGGTGACGAGTACAGGTATTGGAGCACCTTCAACAGCTATTGCGGTTGAGGAACTTGCTAGGGTAGGAGCAGAGGTATTTATAAGAGTTGGTACTACGGGTGCTTTAAAACGCGAGATTGGGATAGGAGATCTCATTATATCTACAGCTTCAGTTAGGTTAGAAGGTACAAGCAGACACTACATTATGCCAGAGTATCCAGCTGTTGCTAGTTACGATGTTATTTTAGCGTTAATAGAGGCTGCAGAAATCCTTGGAGTTAAATACCACATAGGATTGACAGCGAGTAGTGATAGCTTTTATGTTGGCCAAGAGAGACCTGGGTTCAAAGGCTATTTACCACCTTACCAAAAAGGATTAATAGAGTACCTGGTAAATGCGAATGTACTAAACTTTGAAATGGAATCCTCAGTAATATTCATACTTGCTAACATCTATGGGCTTAAAGCTGGGGCTATCTGTGCAGTTATTGCTAACAGAGCAACAAATGAATTTGTACCTGAAGCAGGAGTAGAAGATGCAATCAAAGTATCAAACGAAGCTGTAAAAATACATAATGAGTGGAGTGAAGAAATAGCTAAACTCGGTAAGAAATATGTAACGCCTAGTATCATAATAAACACTAGGAAGAAATAATTTTCTTCTAAAATGAACTATAAAAATTATTATAAAAATTATAGTAGCTATGGATCTGACCTTTCCCTATTACTAGGGGGTGTAAAGCTTTTTACCCATCAACGACTTAGTACTTATTTCATTATATATCTAATACCTATTATGTGTAGCAATTCTATTGCAGTGGTATAAAGAAGATGAAATAATTGTATCTTACAACATATTACTTCTAAAACCTCTGACCATTGGTTTTTATAACAAGTCTTGAGCAATTTCAAGGATTTCGTAAACCCACATGAAAATTCTCTAGGTATAGTAAAGTGCTTGAATTAACCTAAATCATCTTTCCCATTTGAATGAGTTTTGGGCTTCTAGTTACTTTACTTTACTACTTTCATACGTACTTTATGAATATTATTCAATACTTTTATCTTCTTTTCAACGTTAACATCGATAACCCATAAAGCATGTATACAATGTTCTATAATTGAGGTAGTACATAGAGATTAGATGATGTAGTGTTAAATAAATATTAGGGATTTATATTCTTCTCTAAAGTTTTACACTAATTTACATCTAGAGCTCTTTAACGCAAATATACAATAACGCACTACCGTATCAAGGATTAGTGTAGAGGTTCTAAAGTCCTCTAGGTATTATTTTATTAGCGTAAAGTTTATGCATGAATCTACTAATTACTATACTTTGACTTCATGCATGCTTTATACATAACGAATTGCTCAATACTTATAAATAGCCTGAAATAACTATATTACAAAGGTAGAATCGTAAACTTATTTATGTGTTTCGCTTTATAATCTCGCTAGACAATATGGTGGGTGGGTATAACATGTCTACCAAACTAAAAAAGGAGTTCCTGAAGCTACTAAAGGAAGATGAGGAATTCAAGTATACTGTAATAGGCTACTTAGGATTAGCAGAACTACTTAAGAATATTGAGAAATTGTGGGAGAATCAGAATAGGCTTTGGGAGGAGGTTAAGGCTCTGAGGGAGGAGGTGTCTAAGCTTTGGGAGAATCAGAATAGGCTTTGGGAGGAGGTTAAGGCTCTGAGGGAGGAGG